>OLPF01000281.1_pt1 | contig 59001 bp, 66 predicted proteins | sample 1673121 | NCBI WGS metagenome assembly OLPF01 (sample SAMEA3136756, study PRJEB25190) | human gut metagenome
GGATTGTCTCCCAGCGGCCAATATATGCAATTTGGTACATAAGGCACCTACTTTCTCTATCCTACAATAGTAGTTTCCTTTATAGACAGATTGTCGTAATCCATGGCGATCAGTTTCCCGGCGGCCTCTGTGGTACACATGAACCAGGTGCTCACGCCCCAGGCGTCCATCCTTGTAACGGTGAAAAAGTCGGTTTGGGCAGAAGTAGGTTCTCTTGCGTCAATATAGTAGTCGGAGTAGAGATACACCAGATCCACCTCCCGGTCCGGCAGCCACTTGGCCCGGCGCGCACGGGGCTTTCCGCTTTTCAGAGTCTTTTCTCTGGGGGTCTCAAACCACGCCAACTCCTTGAGCTTGAGACCAGTGAAGGTATCCATCAGCCGCTGGGCGATCTCCCGGTGGGTAAACACGCCGCAGTTCCAGGAGCCCATCAGCCATGTCTGTATAAAATCCCCCACCTTGCTGCCGGGGGCAGGAGGTCCATAGACGCTCTCATCCGCCCACATGACTTCCATCTTTTCGCACTGATCCGGTCGGGGGCAAGATTGCTTGTTGCCATAACGATACATGATATTCACATAGCCGAAGTCCTTGCCGGTTCGGTCGTGGCCGACGGCTTCTATTTTATAAGCAGTGATCGACATTGTAGTTCCACCTCCTGAGCCAGTACAAAGTCATTGGGCGTTAATCTGCTTCAAGTTGTTCCTGCACCTCTTTGGGCAGGTCATTCCACAAAATATCGTATGTAAACTCCCGAATCTCCGGGTAACACTCCCGTGCGGTCTGTTCCGCAATATCTCTATCCAGGTAGTACATCTCCTGGTGAAAAAACCAGTTGAGCTTTTCCATCAGTCGATAGAGTCGGATCTGTTCTTCTTGGGTCATGAGATTGCTCCTCCTACTTCAATTTCAGCACAAATCCCCAGATACTCACTATAATCAGGAGGACGCCCAGCAGGAAGAAAACCACCTGCCGGTATCCTCTGCCGTGGCGGTGGGCATCCCGCGTACCAGTGGGGTCGCAGAGCCAGTTCCAGTTGCGGATCGCCCCAATTAAAATCACAGCCCCGATGAGCACCGAGGCAATGTACCAATGCTCTTGCAAAAATGCTGTGATCTGTTCGCTGTTCATTCTACTTCCTCCTCACGCAAATACCTGCTGATATTTCTCTTTCAGTTCCTTCGGTGCTGTCTTGATGACCTTGCTACCACCATTTTCGGAATTCTTTCCCCAGATGGCCCAGAGCAGGCTTTGCCAAGCGATGGCCCGGAATTTCGGGTCTTTGTTTTCTTCCAGCAGGAGATAAGCGGAAAAGCGGCGCTTGACTGTCAGCAGCGCATCCAGGCTTTCCGCATTGGCAATCAGGCTGCGAAATTCCTTGGCAGGCTCCAACCACTGCATAGACAATGCGCCCCGCACCAATACCCCCAGCGTCCATGGTTGAAAACCAAACTTCCGGATCAGGGCATGGAGGAATTTCCCTTGCAGGGAGGAGTGCTCGTCGTCGCAGAGGTCGAGATACTCCGCCACCAGTGGTGCCCACGGTTCTCCCTCCAGCCCCAGGGCGAACACGGCGAAAGAGCCGGGCATGGCACTGGCTTCGTCTGTGAGGTTTTGGTACCACTCAAACTCCCGCATAGCCAGACGAGCGTATTGCTCCATAGCCGGATGAAGATTGGGGTGCTGCACCGCACAGGCAAAGAGCTGATGGACGCCCTTTTTAGGAAGTCCAGGAATGGGCAGATAGAGTTTTTCCTTTCCACGGAACTCGATGGAGTAGCTGCGGGGAAATTCCGGCTGCTCCAGCACCGCACACAGGTAGTCCAGGATTTCCGCATAGCACGCCTCGGTGGCGTCCTTAGCTGTGATGCGGATGGTGGCAAAGGCGTCATTGGCCGTTGCGGTGAAATGCTCCGTCTTACGGCGCTGGATGTCCTTTGGCAATTTGCCGCTGCCGGCTGTTTTCAACTGCTTCACCAGATCCGGGCGAAGCTGGGAAACCAGGCCGAGGATGTGTTCGGTGGTAAGGGATTCAAAGCTCTGCCCGTACACCGTATAACAAACAGCCACATAGCAGGCAAAGCGCAACAGCCCTTCGTCCACATTCTCCGGGCGCAATTCCGGCCACACCGTGCAGGGGGGAAAGACAGTAAACCCATCGTCCCGCTCTCCCACAAGGAAAAACCGCTCCTGCACCTGCTTTTCTATGTACTTCTCCAATGTATAGCGGATCTCTTCCCAGCCCACCAGCCGCCGCAGGGCATCGCAGAAGATGACCGCTTCCTCGTAGGGGAAGCCCTGCAAAGGCAGTTTGGACAGATACCGCTCCAGCAGCTGGCTGGGAAGAAAGGGGGTTCCGTTGTGGTTTCGCACCACGGTCGGGTAGGCAGAGTGATTTTCACGGGCAGTGCCGTTCAGCACATCCTGAATGCAGAGATCTGCCTCCGCCAGTACCTCCGGCGAAGTGTCCGGCTTGTGGATCAGATAGTAGCGGTCATGCACGCCGTCGCGTTTTGGCAAACTCATGCTTGATCACCTCTTTTCAGACAATAAAAAAGCCCCGCGACACCCTGTCACTTGGACAGGCTGACGCAGGGCGTGAAAAGGCCGCAAGAGAGACGCCACATCCACCAGCGGATGTGGTTTCTTCTTCAGCCAAAATCAATTTTTCATATTTGAACAGAACAGCCGTGGACTGTCCCAGTTTTTCTTCCATAGCAAGACCTCGGGTTACAAATTTCTAAATGGGTAAACTTCTTTATTTTATTATATCACATCATCTGTTTTCTTTGGAAGAGAGATTTGCTCCTCAGCCAAATTTGTGATGTGGATTTTTCCTTTTCTCTTTCCCGTACCAGCATACTCCAGCAGTTCTCTGGCGTTGCTGGCCGGATGCCACACATAGGCGATGAGAAAATCGCTGCGCTCCACCATATATCGGTTTGCGCGGACGATGGCAAGCCGTTTGGGGACCGTTTCCAGATTCGGCGGATAGAACAGGGCGTCGAACGCCTTTGGCAGATCCACCTTTCTGTTGACTGGGTAATATGGGGTCATCAGCATCAGCGTAATATCCGGGTGCGCTCGCTTAACCTGCGACAGTGCCCGGATCACCAGACGGTCGAAGTTTCCATACTGCCCCACCACAAATTCAGATACGCCATATTCCGCGATATGGCGCTCTATGGTTTCAATCAGGGTTGGGTACACCCGATCCGGCGTCTCCCTATGCCCTATAAAAAAGCAGCTTCCCATCTGACAGCCCTCATACACAGTCGCAGTCATATTTTATTGATTGTGATTCATAATAGAAATATAAAGCTCGCGCCCATTTTAATAATTATATCACTAATTATTCGTTGTGTGAAGCGAAAGTTGATGATTTAAGTGCGAACCCGCAACACTCCCTTATATTAAAATAATAAGCAGAGATTGGAGGGAGAGGATCATGGACGACAACCGCCGCTATGAAGCGTTTGTGCGGAACCGCATCACAGAGCTGCGGGAACAGAAGGGTATTTCTGAGCATCGGATGAGCCTGGAGCTTGGAAAGAGCGGCTCCTACATCAGAAGCATCACCAATGGAATTTCTATGCCCTCTCTCCGAGAACTGTTCAACATCATGGAATACTTTGATTTGACGCCAACTCTTTTCTTTGCTCCTATGGACGATCCGGATTCCCTGCGTGGGATCATAGGCAAGAAGCTGCTTGCCCTGCCGGATGAAGACTTGGAGAAAGTAGCTGTTTTTCTGGACTGGATCAGAAAATAACCGCTCCTACTGGCGTTTGACATGAAAAATATGCCGCTCAGTCAGTTTCTGATAGTTTCTGACATGGGCGGTTTCTTTTTTGCGCTCTTTGGGGAAAGAACTTCCAGCTATTGAAATTTCAAGCTCTTTCCACTAAAATGGAATTCATCGTCTGTTACCAACCGTTCCAATTACAAAGCGAGGTAGGAAAAAATGAACCAAAAAGAAATCAATGAGCTGCGGCGCCGTTTTCGCCCGGAAAAAAGCGCCATCAGCCGTGTTTATGGATGCTATGTCAACAGCAGTAAAGAGATCGTTTCCGATCTGGACGAATCCCTGGGCATGATGCCGCAGGAGGAGTCCGAGAAGTATTTGAGCCTTTTGAAGAAGGGACTGTCCGGCTCTCTTGGGAAAAACCTCATTGATATCGTATTCTCCACTCAGCAGGTAGTGGACAGTGAGGAACACCGCCTGCTCACCACACTGCGGGATTCCCAGCTGAAGGACAACGAGGCTCGTCAGACCTTTTACCGCAAGGTGATCGATAGTCTGGACATGGGGGACAGCAGTTACCTGTTGCTCCTGGTCTGTGACAGCTACGATGTTACCCATCGGGGTAAGGATGATTCCTTGCAAGCGGATGCCTCAGATGAGGTGTTCACCTATATCGTCTGTGTGGTGTGCCCCATCAAGGAGGGCAAGGTAGAGTTGGGATATTTTCCCGGTGACAATGAATTCCACTGTGCTGCCGGGCAAACCGTCGCTCCTCCTGAGCTGGGTTTTCTGTTCCCGGCATTCGATGACCGGGCAGCAAATATCTATAATGCTCTCTTTTACAGCAGGAAGGCCAATGAAATTCACCAGGAGTTTATTGACGCGATCTTCCATGTGGAAGCGCCGATGTCTGCCGTTGAGCAGAAGGAAGCATTCCAGTCAGCTCTGAGCGATGCGTTTGACTGCAGTCTGGAAGTGATGCAGACTGTTCATGAACAGCTGCGTGAGAAAATCAAGGAGCACAGGGAGAGCAGGAGTTCGGAACCTCTGGAGATGAGTGCCTCAGAAATAGGGCAAATCCTTCAAAGCTGCGGGATTGCGGATGAACAGGTGGCAGCATTCCAGGAAAACTGCGGCGAGCAGTTTGGTTCGGGGGTTGTCCTGAATCCGGCAAACCTGATCGACAGCAGCCGCTTTGAGATCAAGACACCTGAGATCACCATTTCTGCTGATCCAGAGTATAGTTACCTGGTGGAAACTCAAATTATCAACGGGCGCAAGTACCTCCTGATCCCCGCAGAAGATGGCGTGGAGGTCAACGGTTTTGCTGTCGGCATTACAGCTGCACAGAAAGACGATTAAATTTCAAAAGCCGGACACAACGCAAGGCGGTATAACCTTTAAGGCCAGATTAAACTGGTTCCAATGTCAAGGACAATTTTTTGACAGTAACAGATACAAAATAACCACCGTTACTGGTGAAAAAAGCGTAAGCACAGCATGGCCGCCATATTAATGCCGGCCATGCTGTGCTTATAATAGGGGGTGTTTTTTTTTTGCAGATTTACTAAGTCTGTTGCGGCAACGGGGTTACTGGGTTCACTCTATCGCATTGATAAGTATCACAAAGGCGAATAGAGAAAGTACCTTAAAAAAGTTCACGCATTTTGTAAATATAAGCGAGTTCTGGATGGGCTCCCCAGTTTTCTCCATTGTATAGCTGCAAAATCAGGTCAGCTGATGCGGTCATCAAATAGGCCCTTGCTTTTTGGGATAGTTCAAGAATTTCTCTCAGATGGGATATCTGTTGAAGCGCAAGTTCTTTGGAGCGGGTCCACTTCGCTATTTCGCGGCGCAAGATGCGTTGATCCCTTGCTATGACGAATTCTGGGTCCTTTTTCTTTCCTTGAGCCATAGCGCGTTTCTTTGCGCTGGCCTCTCTGTACTTTTTGGCCTTCTCCTCTGCCGCGCGGCGACGGGCGGCTATCAACGCCTGGATTGGCATAAGTTCTGTCGCCTTGATGCCGTAGTAGTTGTCCACCGGGTAGATACCAGTGGTAACATAGGTGTAGTATTCAGATGGAGTTAGCCCCGCCAGCGCATATTGGTAATGTCGATGGTTATAGGCATCAATATAGCCGCTGATCATCCGGCTTACAGTTGACGCGTCTGGACATAGCGCCACGAGGTTAAGCAATTCACATTTCAGCCGTCCGAAAAATGATTCCATGGGGGCATTGTCCTGAGAATTGCCCCTATCGGAAACAGACTGGAGAAAACCGTCATCTGACAGCAGCCTCTGGAATGTGGTCGAGAGGTACTGAGAACCTTGGTCGCTATGGATCACACATGCAGCACCTCGCAGTTCGTGTCCATGGTTCTCCATCATAACGTCATAGGCGGACTTGACAAGCGAGACTGTCATGCGGGAGGACACGCAATGCCCCAAGATCTCTTTTGTATAAGCATCCTTAAAAGCGCAAAGATAAATCGGTGTACGCACAGGGCCATAATACAAATAAGTGATATCTGTCAAAATAACTCTGCGGGGACCAACGGAGAAATTCTGTTTCACCGCGTTTTTCGGGGAGGAATATTCGTGATTGTGTGTGGCCTGATTCTTATAAGCGTCCTTCCTGGGTCTGTTGGCCACGAGATTCATTTCTTTCATAACCTTTCGACAGCGTTTTATACTGATACTGATATTGAACTCGCGCCATAGATGGGTCTGAAAGGTCCTTTTTCCCGGAACATATCCAAGTTTTCTCACGATTTTCCTAAACTTTTCTTTCAATTGCTCCTGTTGTTCTTTCTTTGCGGCACAGGAGCTGTCTATATCTTTTTTACGCCTGACCCACGAATAGTAGCCGGATCTGGACACTCCAAATATGTGAAGGCATTGCACGATAGACAGACCGTCCGCTCTATCCGCTTGTCTACGGATAAAGGAATCTACCATATAGAAACGGTCGGCGCTTACACCTTCGGATTCAATGATATAGTTGTGTCCTCCAATGCGGAACGGAGTTTTTTTTGAGCTGCAACCAGCTCCTCCAAATAGGCATTTCTGGCTTTCAGATAGGCCAGTTCTTCCAGAGGGGACATGGCCCCCATAGCCTCTCTGGGTACAGAGCCATCATAGCTGGAGGGATCTGCGGTGAACAAACGACCCTCCCGGCCCAACTGCATCGCCCGCTTTCCTGCGGAATTCGCGCGGTCCTCTCCGAGTACAGCGGTGGAAAACCCAAGGCTGTTATACGCTGCCACATAGGTCATATGCTCCTCGGAGATCTTCTTATACATGGCAACATAAAAGTCCTTCGTGTAAATAATATCCCGCCCACGAAAATCCTTTAGGAACGGATTATCCAGAAACGGCTGAATCTCCTCTGGCGGCTGCCTGGTCATTCTGTTTTGTTTCATATTCCCTCATCCGCCCACCTTTCTCATACTCCTAAATTTTTTGCCCGTTCAATGGCTCGTTGGGCAGCTTTTTCTTTCATCTGCTGATACTTTTCTTCTTCCTTTGCGATGTAGAGCGAGAATTCAGCTTCGTTCATGGCCAGAAGATACTGCTCGTACTCGACTGGCGTCATGCGGCCCTTATCCCACATGCGGCGTTCATAATTGTAATACTCTGCATATCGCGCGACAAGTTCCCTCAACTCCTCGATATCTTTGCATTCCGAATACGGACACTCATCTTTAAAATGTCCAAAAAAAGACTCTTGTGGGGCGTTGTCCTGGCAATTTCCTCGTTTGGACATCGATTGTGTGTAACCTCTTTTGCTTACTTCCTGCTGGAATGCGCCAGACAGATAAACTGTCCCCTGGTCAGAATGATAAAGTCCACCGCTGACACATGGGTGAAGATCTGATTGACGCAGTGTGGCAAGCGCCAGTTCCAAGTCATTGTGTTCGCTGACTAAAAACGCAACTAACTTGCTGGTGACGGGATCGAGCAGTGCTGAGCCATATGCCTTGCATCCGTCGCCATAGAGAAGATGTGTAACGTCTGTCAGCCGTACTTCATTGGGCCGGTAAAGGCGGAATCTGCGCTGCAGCAAATTAGGTCTCACATTCTTTTTCAGTGCCGCTCCACCCATGCGCTTGGAAGGCGCTGCCTTCCGAATCGACGATGTGAGGTTGTACGTTTTCATAATACGGCGTATCTTTTTCAGCCCCATACGCTTTCCCGTCAGAGCTGGCATCATCATATAGATCTGCCTTGAGCCTTTGGCAAACCCCTTGTATTCCATAACGGTTCGAATCAGTTCGGCATCCTGCTCGTCTTGTGCGTTTCTCTGTACTACCGACTGTCCATAGGTGCCATTCTTCAGTATGGCATAATATGACGCACGAGAAATCTTCATGAGAGAGAGTATTTTTCTAACGCTATACTTTCTTCCTGGGTCTGGCGGAAGATCCCGGAGCCACAGGCAGAGCGATTTCTTCTGCAGAACATTCAGAGAAGAAACAATATCTCCAATTTGAAGAAACCCTTTTTCTACAATACTGTCCAATGCCCGCATCCTATTTCTAAGGATTTTCCGTGTGGGAGAGGCGTTTATTGTCTCTCCGTCAGCCGGTGTAGCCCATGCAGCCAAAACTCGGCTCATGCGATATCGCTCCGTTACTGAAAATATCTCCGGGTCAATATCAAACACACGGAGGATGTCGTCGAATGCCAGTACTGCAATAGGTGCGGCAGCCTCAAAGAATGCCTTATTCAACTCTATTTTTTCACGGGTGGCTGTTTGGACATAAGGATGTTTACGATACTGCTCTACCGTGGCGGCAGTATAATAAGCTGTACGGCCCCTTGTAGCACTGCGGTTTGTGTCCTGCCCAGATGAATGTTCAAATTTTTCTTGCAGCCAGTATATTTTGTGGTAGCCCATGTCTGCTGGCGAAATCCCAGCGGACAGCAAACCATCTTCTATGGACTGTTGGGGATAGTTTCGGTATAGCTCCGCCTCAAAATCCGGATGTAAAATCAGTCTGTTGACATCCCAAACAAATTTTCCGCTTTCAACCAATTCCTCCGCAGTCATGGTTGGCATATATATTGTTTTGGCCCAGTTTGCCTGGGTTTCCGGCGATGCCTTTGAAAACTTCGGACGCCCACCCCGTTTAAAAACAGATTCCACTGACTTTGTGAAGTTTAGGCCAAGGCGCTGGGTATCAAATCCGTTTGCCTCCAGCATCCTTCTGACAGTTGACCGCTCTGGCCTCCGTATCCACGCCTCATAGACCTGCTGTCTGAACTCTATTGTCAGCAGCAAACGGTTTTCCCGCACCTCCAGCACATTTGGATTCTTTTTCAGGGCTTCTATTTCTTCAGGCGAATACCGTTTGGGAACAAATTTAACAGCCATTTTCCACCCATAGCCTCTGTCCTATTTTGCACGATGATCTTGACCTCTGTCAAGGCAGTGTCTACAGCGTTTACTCTTTTGTCAAACTACTGTCTATTTTCTGTGTACCACTGTCAATCTCTGGTCTGTCTTTCGTGCTTTTTTGTCAGAGTACTGTCCTTTCTATAGGTACCATTTTAGATGTTGTTTGTTATTTTCTGTCTTAAATAAAATCCTTAGAGTGGGCGCTTCTGGTTGGTTCATTATGAACCGGGACTCGGTTCACATGATATGTAGACCCTCCCCTTGGCGGGAGGGTTTGCTTTTTACAGGCTATCTCACCAGACGGTTCCTTGCTTCCAGTGCTGATGCGCAGTCATGGCCTGTCAAATACTGTGCCGCATCCAGCCATTCCCGTTCGCTGCATGCACCTAAAGGGATCGCGGCAGTGAGCCTGTGCAGCCGTTCACTTTGCTGGGACAGCCGAAGATCAGAAAGAACTCCGCATCCCATTTGATAAGCCAAATAATCCAGCAGATCGATCTCAACCAGCATTGGACACCTCCGTCATACCACATGATACAGATTGGAAGTAAGACTCCCGTTTTCCCGCCAGCGTGGGTCCTTTTGCAGCAGACCGGTTTTACAGAGGTCATTCAGCGCCCGCTTGACCGTAGAGCGGGAAAGCCCCAACTCCAGAGCAATTGTTCTGATGGCCGGCCAGCAGCGTCCCTCGCTGTCTGCCCGATCCTTGAGGTACATATAGACGCTCCTGGCTCTGTGGCTTAGATTGGAATTATAGATATTTCTAAAGCTGTTCATTCTGTTTCCCTCCGTCAAGGCCGAAATACCGTTTTGCGGGAATCCGGTGCGGCCTGAATTCCCTGAGCTATACCGCCAGCGGATGTGCCGCCTCCCTGCGGCTGCTCACTATCCATTACAATCGTCCCATAGTGGCGGCGGATGATGGACTCCTCCAACTCCTGCTTGTCAGCATAGGCAACGGACCGCTGGGCCTTCTCCGGCACTTCATAGGGCTTGCGGAACCGGATGCCCCAGTCGAGGAACAGCCGCAGCTTGACCTTCATGGGGTGGACGCCGGTCTTGGCCACAATGAAGCTGCCCTTGGGCATGGACTTGAGTTCATCCGGGGTCATGAGGGGACGCTCCATCATCTGAAGGGACTGGCTGGGATCGTTTTTTCCGCGGGAGATACTGCCGCTCATCACCGTCCGGCTGCCCAAAGATTTGGACAGTTCCACCGCGGTCTGACTGGCCGGGGCGAAGCCGCCGTAAAGGTTGACCTGGCAGTTGTCCACGATGATCTCAGAGCCCTCTTTTCCATAGTTTTTCTGCAGCTGTCCCGTAATACTCTGGACGATAGGCACCAGCATGAGTCCTCTGGACCGGGAGGCGGAAAACATCAGCTCCAGCGACTGGATGGGCGGGCATGTCCCAAGCTCATCTGCAAAGAAGACCACCCGGTTCTTGAGCCGCCCGCCGTTCTCATCGGCCACGGTGAGGATCTCCCGGTACAGGTTTTGGAGGATCAGGCTGACCATGAAATACTTGGTCTGATCCTCCTCGGGCAGTACGATAAAGATGGCGGATTTCTCATTGCAAAACTTCTCCGCGTCAATGGCGGTGTCAAAGCAGAGGATCTGCTCCATCTCCGAGTCGAGGAAGGCGTTTAGGCGGGACAGTACCGTTGAGATCACGGAGGCCATGGCCTGCTCCGCCGTGTTGAGGGCGGACCCGGCAAACCAGCGGGCCTTATGATTAGGCGGGAGCTTTTCCAGCAGAAGCTGGAACTGATTCTTTCCCTTCACCCGGCTGGGAGCCAGCAGTTCCTGCACCAGCTTGAACACCGACACGATGTGGCGCTTTTCAATGGGATTGCCGTCCGCGTCCTCGGTGGGCAGATACTCGGCCACCAGCAAGAACATGGCAGTCAGCAGGCCCTCGGCGGAATCGTAGAAAAAAGCATTCTGCCCATACTGGGCGCTTTCGCCGCCGCTGGTGTTGATGAGGGTCTTGGCGAGGATCTTGGAGTATTTCTCCGCCTTAGCCTTTGCTGCCAAGTTTTTGGGGTCGGCCTTATAGATATCCATGTACTTATTGATCAGGTGCAACAGGTTGTTGCCGTCCGACCGGGTGGGATTGCGTAGATCCAACACGGCGATTTGGTATCCGTAGCAGTCCTTGGCAATACCGGCATAATTGCGGAACAGGTCGCCCTTGGTATCCGTGCAGAGGAAGGACATCCCGCTGGCGAGGGCATATTCGATGTTGGGGTACAAAAAGAACGCGGTCTTTCCGGCGCCGCTGGCGGCGGTGACCATAGCATGGATGTCATCGGTGTCCACCAGAGCTGTGACATGGTCTTTGGGACCTTCGCAGCCAAGGACAAGGCCCTGCTTTTCCGGCAGATGCTCTCCCTTGCGCCACAGCTCTGGTTCAAAAGGGACATGGGCATAGGTCTGCCGAATCTCCTGTTTGGTAGCCCAGCGTGCGGTTCCATGCTGGCCGTCACCCACAGTCTTGGATTTGATTCCGTCAAGGGTATAGTAATGGGAGAGAAACGCGAGGCCGCCGATCACGAGAAACATGATGGCGCCTACCACGATAAGTGTTATAACTTGCGTTGGCACATGATCCTCCTTTTGATATCTACGCCTTAATATCAGAAGGGGATGTTCAGTTTTCGCTTTGTCTGCTATAATAAATTGGTATGAGGTGATTGCTTTGATTTGCGCATGTGACCATTGCTACTATCTGTTTGAGACGCCGGAACTGCCAGAGCAATGCCCGGACTGTGGGAAGCAGGCAACCCGGCCAGCCAATAAGCAGGAGCGGGCAGAATATCTCAGCAGACAAACAAGCATCCAGGAAGAAGCGGAGGAGTGGGACTGAGCCATTCCTCCGCTTTGCTGTTTCAGGCTTAGGCCATCACTGGCTCAGCTTCCCTCTGGGTCTTTTCCTCTTTCTGCCGCCGTTTGATCTCGTCGGCCTCGTACTTGACCGGCACCTTGGCACAGGAGATGGCCAGCTCCAGCCATGCGCTGGCCACCTCTTTTTTCTCTGCCTGGGTACGGATACCCTGGCACTTGTTCTTGGCCAATACGCTTTGGAATTGCATGGCGATCTCGTCCGCCCGGTTCTTGAGGATACCCCGGTTCTGATGAGGCAGGATGTGGCTTTCTAAAAACCGGACACCCTGCTCAGTGGTCAGCGCGGTACCCATCTGTTTGCACTCCCGCAGCACCACCGAGAGGGCCAGCGCCGCCATCGTTTCCATGCGCTCCATCGCCTGGTCAAAGTGTCCCCAATGGAGGTCGTTCCGGTACCGCAGGAGCAATCCGGGGAACTGATAAACCGCCCGATCCGGCCGAACTTCCTTGCACCTGGCTCCGATTCGCCGGCAGACAAGCCCCGCCACCGCAAACTGCGGATGATCCTCGGCGGGCTGGGCCTCCAGTCCATGCCGCGCTTTCAGATCCTCATCCCAGTCTTTATATTCGGATTGCAGCGGGGCAATTTGAGAATAGCCATGCTCTCGGAGAACTTCTGAGAGCCGGCCGACGGCCTCGATTCCGGCGGCATCATGATCCAGGCAAAGGATGGCTTTCCGCAGATTTGGATTTTTCTCCAGCATCCACAGCATAGCATGTTCCGCCGTACCACAGAGAGCCACATAGCTGTGCTGCTGCCAGCCGTCCGGGTACAGGGTGAGAAAGGCAAGCAGATCGATGGGGGCCTCGAATACATAGAGGCGGTCGCTGGTACCGACCCAGTGGAAACTGCACCGCGGATCACTGCCCTCTATGTTGCCCCGGTAGCTTTTTCCTTGGGTATAGAGGCCCCGCTTGTGGGCATGACGGGCAACGCCGCGTTCATCGAATCCGACGAACACGGCGTTGTGATACACCTTTGTCTGATCTATGGACAATTCCCGGCTCTCATAGATCAGTCCCTTCTGTGCGAAAGTGCTGAGCACCTCCCGGCTGATGTGTCTCTGCTGGAGCAGATAAGCATATACCCGCCGCAAGGTCTGGTTTGCGGGAGGCAGGGCAAATTCCTTTGGCGGCCCTTTTTCTTTTTTCTCCGCCGGTACATACACTTCCCCCTGTTCACCGTTGAGCAGACGGGTCACTGCTTCAGGGTAAGTCAGGCCGTAGAAATTTTGGACAAAGGAGATTGCGTGGCCACCCCTCTCTGCAGCATGATCGTACCATTCATTCCCACGCACGGTAATACTGTGATCCGAGGCGAGGCGTTTGTCCCGACCGGAGGGGATGAGTTTCTCTCCCTGCCGGCGCAGGAACTCCACCAGATCAACTGAATTTGCCCGGAGCTTTTGCTCCTCCGTAAAGTGGATGTATGGCATCCTGCACCTCCCGCAATAATCATGCTGCCTGTATTTTACACAGTTCATCTTCTCATTGATTTCTCCCCTTGAGCTTCCTGTGGAACAGGATGGGCCTACCGGGGATCAGTTTTCTCTTTTTCAGCCTTTGAATGTCCTCAGCATGGGATAACAATATCTGCTGTCTAAATTTCCTTTTCTGTTTCAAAAAAGAGTCTCCCTTACAATTTCATCTCCGGCTCATGGTCATCCGCCTTGTGGCCCTGAGCGATCTTCTTCGCCTTGATTTTTCGCAGGAGCTTCCGGTCCACAGCCACTCGGATACCGTCAGAGGGTGGCTGGCTCTGCTCCTGAAAGATGTTGGCCAGATGGTGGAGCAGTGAAATGACTGCCGCTGCAGGCGGCTGTCCCAGCCAGTCATCCATGTGTTCCAGAAAGTATTGAGCGTACTCACTCCCCTGATCCGCCGCCAGTTGGAACCACTTGGTCGCGTTGCTCTTGTCTTTTGGAACCTCTTTCCCAAGCAGATAGAGTTTGCCGAGGGCATACTGGGCGTATTGATTGCCCTGTTCCGCCACAGCGGTGAGCCAGCGGATGGCGGTTTCCGTGTCTTTCGGTACCTCCTCGCCCTGGAGCAGCAGCTTTCCCAACCGGTACTGGGCGAACTGGTTTCCAAGTTTCGCAGAGAATGTGAGCCACTTCAGCGCGAATGGCGGATCTATGGGCAGACCTGCGTCACCAGAAAGGTACAACTTGCCAAGGGTAAAAGCGGCGAAACTGTTTCCTTGCTCCGCCGCAAGTGTGAACAGATTCACCGCCTTTTGAATGTCTTTTTCTATTCCTTGACCATCCCGATAGATTTTGCCGAGCGCATATTGCGCGCAGTCCTGGCCGGTTTCCGCTGCCTTTGTCAGCCACTCCAATGCCTGAGCTGTCTGCTCTGGTGTTGAGGATGGGGCGTCGAGGATCATTTTGGCCAGTTGGTACTGTGCATGGGGATTGCCCAGTTTGGATGCCCGTTCAAACCACCCCCTGGCTGCCGCTTCATCCTTTCCAGTTCCTACACCATGGAGGAGCATCCAGCCGATACGGTACTGCAATTTATCGTCATGGCTCTGCTGCTCCAACTCAAGAAATCCGGCGAAGGCTTGCTGGTACCACTGTTCCGACACTTCAGTGTCCTTCTCACAGCCAATGCCATCCTGATACATCTTTCCTAACTCGTAAGCGGCATAGGGGAAATCCTGGTGTGCAGAGGCTGTGTATAATTCCAGCGCCCGCACATCGTCCTGCTCCACACCCTGCCTGCGGCGAAACAGACCGGCAAGGGAATATTGCGCGTACTTGTACTCTTTGTCTACGGAAAGTTGGAACCACCGGGCGGCTTCACCATAGTCCTGCTCACAGCCGAGGCCCGCGGCATAGAGTTTGCCGATCCGGTACTCCGCATAGCGGTTTTTCTTCTGTTCCTCCACAGCATGGAACGCAGCCAGCGCCTTTCTGTACCACACATGGGCAGCCTGTATATCAATCTCCTGGCCCAGCCCATCCGCCAGCATCTGTCCCAGGTCGCACATGGCCAGTGCGTTGCCTTTTTGCGCCCCCTCTTGGAACAGTGAAAATGCCTGCTCAAAGTCCTGGGGCTGATTCTTATCGCCAAACAAACAGCGGCGTGCCAGACGATACTCCTTACTCCATTCCATGTGTGCTTTGGCAGATCCCGATTTCTCTGGCGGGGCTTCTGGTGGAGATTCCACAGGATCACCACAGTCATCATCGGGCTGGGTCAGCTCCGGCAGCGACGGATCTCCTGGAGTTGCCGCAGAGACACCGTCCTGCTGGTCATCCGGATGGAATACCTGCTGATGCGCCCCAATCTTCACCGCCTCCTCAATAACAATATTTTTGATCCGCTTGAATTCCTTCTGCTGGGAAAGGGGAAGGCGTGGGGGCAGATCGTCTCTGTAGGTGCGCAGTACATCTTCCCGCAGTTCATGCCACAGGGCATAGGCCGCAGCGACACATGGGTCTTTGGCCAGCTCGTCCACAATCTCATCCACCACAGCCTTCAGCGGGGCTTTGAGGTAGCCGTACTGCTTCTTGCCTCCAGTGTGCCGCAGGCGCTCCGCCAGATGCTCCATGAGCTTCTCCATGCGGTGGTTGACCGCAGTGCCGCTCCGCATCTGTTCGATCAGCTGCTCCAGCACAGAACGGGCATCTTCATTCAGTGCGTTGCGGCTTTTGGTCTGCTTTTGATAGAGCTCCGTCAGTTCCTGCCGGAAGATGTGCTTCGCCAAACCAGATTTGATTTGGGCGATCCCAGTTTTCGTGAGGAAGCCCTTGGCAGGATCTGCACTGTAACAGACCATGTGGATGTGCGGATGGTGCGACTCATTGTGGAAGGCTGCGTACCATCGAAACTGCTCCCAAGGGATTTTCATGGCTGTGGCCATCTGCATGGCATAAGAGGAGAGAAAAGACTTCCAGTTCTCCGCATTGTCATATCCCAGTCTGGCAGCATCCTCTCTCCGCAGGGAAATGATCGGCAGCCACACATTGCCGGGATATTCTGCTATCGCTTTTGCAGTCTGTGAGAGCACCAGAGAATCTTTGTCACCGGTAAACAGACCGTGAGCGCCAAAACGCTGGGCGCGGGGCCGCTTGGCGATGTATTCCAGATATTTCTCCCGGCGGATGAGCTGGCTCAGATTCTGTTCAATGGCCATAGTGATAAAAGCAGAGGCGTTCCCTCTGTTGGGGGCGGAGAGATAGTCCTCATATTCAAACAGTTCCATGCTCTCCGGAAAACTCTGGACGAGCTGATCCACCAGCTCTTTCTGCTTGTTGGTTGCTGCCAGTTGCGTATTACCGGGGTCAATTTTCTCAGCGCCATCCCTGGTAGCGATGTATCCTACAAGATTTTTTAGGTGAGCCGTCACAGTGGGGGAGCCGCCTTTCAGATACGGGCACTTGAAAATAATGCGGGGCATTTTCAGTCACCGCCTATTCCTGCCCCTTTTGGTATTTCACTGCGTCCTTGAGGGAGATATTGCCGTTGGTCTGCTTGACCTCCCGGACACATCTGGCGCGAAGCTGCCGGAGATCCTCCTCGCTGATCTCCATACCTGCCGCCAGCACATTCATCATCATGCTGGTTTCCACGGCCAGCTTGAAGAGCAGCCGCGCAATGCGGTGTTCGCTGTCCTCCACCGTTCCCCGCAGGGCGGCCACCAGTGCGGGCGGCAGATAGTCGATGGCCTCGCCGCTGGAAACATATCCGGCGTAAAAACGAATGGCCTTTTCAATAAACTCGTTTTGGCTCTGGCAGTTGTCCCTTGCACAAAGGTCCTTGACCAGCTGCTGAGTTTCAGGCGCAATGCGCAGAGCGAACTTGATCTTTTCTCTTGCCATGCTTTCCTCCAATCAAATAAGCCCCAGCCATACTGTACAGTGACTGAGGCAATCCTCTTTTTTCTGGCTTATCCCTGCTTTGATTCCAGATAAACGCTGAAATGATGGGTAAATCCGCCCATCATAATCCCCAACATGACCCCATGCCCCAGAAAGTGACCCCCGCAAAACCGTTCCCCGACCCGCATTGCGGGGCGGTGTGAGCTGTGTGGGGGGCGCTCTGCGACCCCCGCGCTTTATCCCGCACCATTTTCAACCCCTCGGTTCACACCCCCAATACAGAGCAGAACCCGGCCCGCATTTCAGGGCTGCCTGCCATCCCTGCCAACGCTCCGGCACAAAGCCCGCACACGGCGCTCCCAGCGGCCAGTGGGGTACACGGATGCCACCCCGGCGGCAAAGCGGCCCACAGGGGCGCACAGCGGGCCAAGAGGGCGTTATCAGGCCGGTTACATCTGCGGCGTTTCCATCGCTGTGATCTCCGATTCCATCTCTGCCGCAAACTCCAGCAGAGATTGCCCGTATTTTTCTCGGCAGTACTGATCCATCTTGTCCAGGATCGCACTCTTTTCCGCGGCATTGAGCTGGTAAGCCATCTCGTAATCAAAGCCATCCTCACGGCAGAGGATGACTTTGAGAGCGTCGCATACCTGGCTGTTCTCCAGGTCATATTCGGCATAGATATTGAGCCAGTTGTTGTTGTCCGCCGAATCTACATGGGTTCCAAAGACCTCATCGGGATTGAAAGAGCAGTCCATGTAGAAGTTCAACCGGCCGTCGAGCTCGGAGACCTCGTCAGAAAAAGTGACCTCCTCTGGCCGTAATCTGCGTGAGCCGTGGAGCTCGACCGGGGCTTGCGTATGGCTGGTGAGCTGCTTGCCCTCCAGCCGGGAGAGGAAAATATTCCAGCGAACCTCCTTGTTCACGTGGCCGCTCTTGTCCGCAAAGTAGGCGGCGGAGGATACATCTTTGAGCCGGAAGCTCTGCCAGCCATCCATAATGTTGAGGGCGGAGAGCAGCCCCTTGTCGAAGTCGATCTCCACCAGGCCGGTGACTTTGCCGAGGTTCTCCAGCCTCCATGCGGCCAGCTGCTCAAACCGCTGGGGTGAGATCTCCTCTGCGCCATAGATGCACTGGGCGAATCCCTTTGCCTTATCACCGAATGTGCCGCGCACATAGCGCCGTATGAGGAGCGCCATGTCCAAAAATTCCTGGCCGCTTTTGGTGGAGAGATAGTGTTCCTGCCCGTTCTCTGTGATGTGGAATCCGGCGTACCGGGTGTTGGCTTCGACGCTTCGCTGGCTTTCAAGCTGCTCAGCATCCAGTTCCTGCTGGATTTTTTCTTGCTGCTCGGGCGGAACACGCTGGGCGTAAAGTTCATCGAGGCGCTCCTGCATGATCCTATCGACGGTGGTTCCGTCTTCGGCCAGAGCCTGCTCCAGCGCGGCAAGCTGGCGCTTGTCCAGCCAGAGTTCGATAGAAACAGAGTCCATTACACCGCCTCCTCGCTCACCGCAGTGGGCGTATCGACCGGAGTGCGGGGCTGCCGTTTGGTGCGGGGGCGTGGAGGTTCAGCTGGTTCCTCCATGCTCTCGATATACTCACGGGTCTGAGATGGAACATACTTTTCGTAGAGCTTGGCAAGAAAATCCTCCAGCTCCGTTTCCAAAGTCGTTTCCTTCTTCTCTGTATAGAACCGGAGCGCCCGCAGCTTTTCCGCTTCCATGTCGATGCTGATGCTTGTCTTTTTCATATACATCCTCCTCACATAAACAGTTTCATGGCACTCTCTGCTTTGGCACAGTCCGCGATTGCCTGGTCATACTGGACCAACAACTGAGGGTCTACACCATCAAGAACCAGTTCTGTCCCGTAGGGACCGGGGCGTACAGCGGAGACCTTGGCATCCAGGAGTTCAGCAAACTGCTCTTTTCCACGGTCGCTCAGCTGGGTCAGATCTGCCGCAGGCACCCATCCGACATCGGCAGTGGTGTGGACCAGATACACATCATGCTCCGGCAGGCCGAGTTCCAGCAGATCCCTCAGCCGGATGGCAGGCTCCTGAGCGAGCGCTTTCAGTTCCTGTTCGGGCAACGGTTTTGGATCGAGGAACACCCTGGTCTGCGCGTGTTCGCCGCATTCGTAATCGATGCGCCGCCACTCACCGCCGCTGGCAACCTGCAGCTCGCCCAAATGGCTGTACCGCCAATCACGACCAGTTTCCTTGCACCAGCGGATCACATGATCGCTGACGCTGCCTTCCGTCCATTCAAAATTGAACAGAGTTTCACCCTGCTTTTTCAGCAGGTCCGTCCATTGGTTCCGGTCGGTAAACCCCAGACTATGCGCCACAATGGCCTGACACATGCGAATGGCCCAATCGGAAGGCTCGCTTTTACTCTCGTGTCTTTTTCTGAATTCCTCCAGTTGAGAGAGCAGGGCCAGCTGTTCCTGTGTGATTTTCATACATTGCCTCCCATGTGTTATAGTTTCATTTCCGACTGGCCACCTTGTTCCAGTGCCGGATTGTTCCCAAAGGTTTTGGTTAAGCATTCGTAGATACTCTCTGTATCCCAGCTGCCCGTGGCGGCCAACTGACTGGCAATCTCATGCAAATCCTGCGCGCAGGCGAGCATCGCATCGCCTGTGATGGCCCAAGGCCATATTATGGAGGTTTCCTGCTCGAAGCAGATGTAATCCACAATATCTCGATATGCATCATCGCTAATCGTTTCATAGCGGTGCGCAAGACTAAATCCCATGGCCTCGATTTCCGGGTTGCTCAACCCAAGATCATTGTGCAGGAGCTGATATAGCTCCGCACTTCCGTCGTGCTGGGCGAGATATGCAATCAGTTTGGACAAGATCTCCCGTGCTTTCTCCGGGTCTTCCAACGGAGCCAGAGCGCCCTTATCGACAAAACTACCGCAAGAAGCTGGAGCCAAACGCATATTCTCGGTCTCATGACCCGCACTGCGGAGTTCTCTGGAACTTGTTGGCGGCTGCATTTTTGATTTCATGATTTTATCCTCCTGCTGTAGGTAGATAATCACGCGGATTAGTTCTCTCCCCATTGACCCGTACCTCAAAGTGCAGATGGGGACCCGTGGACCTGCCGGTGGAGCCGGAGAGTGCGATGATGTCTCCAGCTTCTACGGTCTGGCCCACCTGAGCGAGCAGCCTGGAGTTATGACCGTAGAGTGTTGACAGCCCATTACCGTGATCGATCATAACATAGTACCCATATCCGCCTGCGTTATATTGTGATACGGTGACAGTCCCCGGCAGAGCCGCCCGGATGGGAGTGCCGGTAGGAACGGCCAGATCCATCCCAGTGTGTCCCCGTGTCTCACCTGTGAACGGGTCACTGCGGTATCCAAACTCCGAGGTCACGATGCTTTCCCAGTTTGCACCCACTGGTGAGCAGAAGCCATCTACACTGATAAACGGAATATCCGCACCAGGAAACCATTCGCCGGTCCCCGCAGCTGTGCCGTACAAAACGATGTTGTAAATGCTGTCGGCGTTACTTTGATTCTCCGGGGTGACTGTGGTCCCCATAGCCGCCTCGATTCGAGCGTAGACTTCGTTCATACCAGTAACAGGAATGGCCACCGTATAGGTTTCCTCAACCTCCACTTCGTTGCCTTCCTCATCAGTGGTAGTCACTGTGCGAGTCCTCTCCTCGTAGTCTACAAAACAATCTGTAAACGCACGAATGCCACTGTCATCAGGGTGTTCTGCCGCAAAATACAGAGCATAAAAAACAGCCTTGACGCGCGTATCATCAAGGCTGTTTCCGTCCTCGCACTGGGCGTTAATTTCCTCTATTGCTCTATCCAGCTGGGCAAAGCTGCCTCTCATATCTTCGATATAGCCTCGGTACTCTGGAGTAGCGCTGGAGGAAATTGTACCGCCGTGGAAACATAATTCCACGGCGGATACATTGTGCTGCGACGAGCCGGAGAGAACAGCGCAGATCAAAACCACCAGCACGATCAGCGGAGAGAGTATTGCAACAATGACCCACCCCAATGCCTTGCGGGTCTTCTCGTTTGAGAGGACTGCGACGGCTGCCTTGGCAATGGCAGCAACAGTCGCTGCGCTCATGCCGCCACCTCCTTACCGGCCGCCGGCGGAGCCGTACAGAGCTTCCTTGTAGGCAGGCGCATGCACCTCCAACAGATACCGCTCGTTGCCGCACTTGAATAGGCACACGCCGCGCTGGGGGAAACGGATGAGATTGTATTCCGCCTCCTCCAGCTGAAGCAAGTCCATATAAAACCGCTTGTCGATAGACCCGCAGTTGAAGATGAACTGGTGGGGCGGAATCGCAAACAGGGGCTTGGTCAGCTCTCGGATACCCTCTCGGTCGAAGTCCTCCAGATTCTGTGAGGCCATGATGAGGTTGGACTCTTTCTTTCGCACCCGCTTGAGGATGTTGCGGATATACTCGATGATGGTGGTTCCCACCGTGATGTTATCTGAGAGCCAGACATAGAGCTCGTCCAGCACCGCAGTGGTGTTGCCGATGGTCAGCAGGCGGTCGGACATAAAGGACAAGATATTGAAAAGCATGGCCCCGCGAACGCTGCGATTGGCCTGCAGGAGTCCTTTGACGCCGAAGACAATGAATCGGGACGAGGTCACATTGGTATGGCCGTTGAAGAATTTCGCCTCCGCGCCCTTACACATGGAGTGAAGACCGAGGAGGATCTCCTGCAGAAGTTCTGCCGTGTACAGCTGGTGAGCGTCTGCATCATACCCCTGATACTCCTCCTCAATAAGGTCATAGAGGTCGGAGAGGATAGGGTAATCCTCCGGCTTCAGGCGGCCAAAGTCGGTAGTATCACTGATGCTCCACTTTTCATACAGACGGCTGACCATAATCTCAATGGCATCGATGTGCCGGTCACTGAAATCTTTATAGGCCCGGAAGAAGTCCTTGAGAAAGGAAATGTGCTGGCTCAGGCGGGTGGATTTGCGGAAGGCCTCGGGGGCGTCGGTATCTTCCGGGTCTCCACCCTCATCCCAGCATTTTGGCTCCAGAGGGTTGATGCGGTACACACCGCCCATCAGATCCATGAAACAGCCGCCGACCCTCTCGCACATATCCTGCTGCTCATGTTCGGCATCCAGCGATATGACGGATTTGCCTGTCTCCAAAAAATTGAGCAGGAGCAGCTTGAGCAGGTAGCTCTTGCCTTGGCCGCTGTTGCCGAGGATCAGAATGCTGGCGGAAGTCTTATCGTCATCCCGCTTATCAAAGTCTACCAAGATATTGGCACCGTACTTGTCCTTGCCGATATAAAAGCCGTGGGGATCTGTTTTTCCGCTGTAGTTGAACGGGTACAGGTTGGCCACCGAGCTGGCCGGGAGGACTCGCTCAAACTGCTCACCGAAGTGGTTCCAGCCAGACGGCATGACAGAAACAAAGCCCTCCCGCTGGCGGAGAAGCAGCCGGTCCACATTGAGCTTGCTCCGCACCAGCTCCGTCAGCACATCAGTCTGGAGCAGTTTGAGGGCATCATAGCTGGATGCGGTCAACTCCAGAAAGACTGCACAGTGGAGGAGCGGCTCACGGTTACGATGCATGGTAGAGACCAGGGTGACCACATCCTGCAAATTGGCTTCCGCCGTGACTGTCTGCTGGAGATCCTCCGTACTGGAGCGGGACATCCGGTTGCGGTTGGCCGCATTGTGGATGATCCGTTTCTCCTCGCTGGCGGTGACCTGTCGGGTGTAGATCCGGATGGTCACGCCGTCCATCTCACCCAGGTGGCGGAGGATAGCCTGTTCGTCGGTAGAGGTGGGGTACTCCCGCAGCGCCCAGACACAGCGGTAGGTGTTGCCACAGAGGAAGTGGTCGACCTTGAAATCAATGACAGAGGGGGCGATCATATCAAGGAAGTCTTTGATGCCGCCCGAGTCTGTCGAGGGTGCGGGACTTCTTTTCTTTCTGGATTTGTTCATGAGATACCTCCTGTCTGTGGCCGTGAGAGGTATCCTGTTCCGCCAGATGGCCGTCCAAGAAATTACTCTCACGGCCAATTGGCATTTGCATGAGCGTCAGTCGTTCAGCACGATCCAACGCTCCCCGTCAAAATCTTCGTACTTTTCGGTGGTAGCATTTTGCTCAAAGTACACTCCCAGCATGCGCTTGGCGTCCTCTTTACCAGCAAGGCGCACCTTGAAGCCTTGGTCTTCCAGGCTTTTCTGGACCCGTGAGAGTTGGGTGCGGAAGTCGGCGTCCTGATCATCCCGGAAGCGGATCAGGACAAAAAACTCACGGGCAGTCGCCATTTGCACCTGCAGCCGGTCCAGGGAACGGGCATCCGCCTCCAGCAGTCGGCTGATCACGGGAAGTTCCTCCATGGCCGCGCGTTCCCGATAGTAACGCTTGTTATCCTCGAATGACTCCTTAGAGTTGAGGGCCAGCATCTCGATCTCTGTCTGCCCCTTGAGGACAGTCATCAGGGCATAGATCCGTCCGCCCACTGCTTCCGGAGGTTGTACAGAGAGGTTTGTCGGCTTCACGGAAAAGAAGGCCAGCATCCCATGGGATGTCTTGAGTCCGTAATCGCTGATGTCGTTGATCCCAATCAGCTGGCGGGTCGTTTCTTTTTTCTGTGCCGCTGCCTTTTCTTTTTTTCTGCTCATCATATCACCTCTGCTCCTGAATCGTCTTGGTCATCCCCCAGGAGTAGTTCTGCTGCTGGAGGATAAAATAGCGCACCGCATAACGCAGAAAGTCCAGAATGCTGGTGTCGTCCATGCGGATGGAAAGGAATGCGTATGCGGCAGTCAGTACGATGGGGACAAAGAAACCGAGCTGTGAGAGCGCAAAGACAGAGATCAAACTGCCGATTCCGATGATGGCGAGATCCCGCAGCGTCCACAGCCAGAGCGTGGCTTTGGATTTCAAGTTATCCGGATAGATATACACTTGCGCTCACCTCACATCGTCATGCTCATCCCAAAGCCCTGTTCATCCTGCTCCAGGTCAAGCTCTTGATCTTGCGTTTCGTCCTGCTCCTGCGCTTCGCCCTCATATTGTTCCAGCTCCCAGGATCGGAGTTCCTGCGACACCAGGCCCACGACGAAGGCCCGCTTGGATACGCCATTGTGCGCCTCGAGATACTGCTCAACGCGCTGGAAAAGAGTCTCAGGCATGGCGATTGCCAGCGTCCGCTCTTTCTTGTTGTCTTGAAGCGTGGCATCCTGGAGCGGCTCCTCACCCTGTTCCCACTGGTCCAGTGCCTGGTTCAAAAGATTCTGGACAAGAGCCTTTTGCGTGAGGGGCGAATGGGCATCCAGGTAGGACTTCAGCTGCTGAAACATGTCCTCTGAGATCTGAACGGCCAGGGTGCGCTGATCCTGCTTCGCCGTGGTAGGCTGATCCAAGTGAGCAGTGAAAACCTTAGTGAGGTACTCACCATTTGTCATTTCAGGCCCTTTATCTGCCATCACCCGCATATGGATAGATTCAGGGATCAAGCCACAAAAGTTTTTCATCGGTTCCATGATCGTATCTCCCTTCATAATATTTCAAGCTGTTTGCGCTGTGATGGCCCATGCGATCCCTCGTAAAACATAGTCGACACAAGGAATCGCCACAGAGTTGCCCAGCGCTTTATAGCGGGCGGAATCGGAGGCACCCTCGATATCCGTCCAACCATCCGGGAATCCTTGCAGACGCTCGCATTCCAGCGGGGTCAGGCGCCGAATCAGGAGAACCAGTGTTTCATTTTCCAGTATCGAATCATCCTGCGCCTCGTCAAGATCCACGACCAGATCGGTCGCGTCCTTGTGTTGCCGTGCGCTCTGTGTGCTGGCCACATCATCATTTTTGAATACATCCACACGCTGTCGGCTGAACACAGCGTGGTGGTCGGTGGCGGTGAGGGTATAGGCGATGCCCTGTTGATACCCGATCCCGTTCCCGCCGTTCAGCGGCTGTCGGTCTATCGCATTGCCGGTGATGCAGAAGGTGTCATCCCTCTGCGCCACCAGCGGGACATTGTTCCCACCAGTGCCGTAGCGGGCTGACATTGTGGGCGCGACTTTGTGAGGCCCCGTGTACCGTGCATCTATCCCATGGTTTTCAAATACCAACGGTTGATGGCCATGCTCCTGTGCGCGAAGTGTTCCAGCAACATCCTCACTGCAGCCCATCGCACTGCCGCCCTGGTCGTTGAGGCAGAGGATCGAGGGCATGCAGTTTCCACTGGCGCTTCCTTTTAAGGTTGGGGCTACTTCCTCGCCATATCCGATGCTCCCCGCTGAGGAGCCTGCCCCTGCGGAGAAGCCAGCTGTCAGAATGCAAGGATATCCTTGTCCAGCTTGACCTCCGCCGCCGCTGAGCGATGTGTGGCGTTCCGGTGAGAGGAAGCAATCTCCGTTGCCTTTGGCGGTTATGCCTGCAACAAAGGTCTGCTGTTTCATCCCCGGCTGAGCGCCAAGTGCTGCGGCCACACCATGGAGGTCGCGCACCTCATCTCTCTGATTTGCGGCAAAGGCGACCACAGGCCCGCCTGTAACAAAAGTCTGCATCTGCATATTTGTCGTTGCCATAAGCGCGCCGGAAACGCCATGCAGGTCAATACCTTCATCTCTTTGATTGATGTGGTAGGCTTTTAAATCAGATATTTCCTGGCTTGCTGTCATCACTCCTGCCTGTATCTGCAAAGCCTGTTTGAGCTGGAATGGGAGTTCCTTTCCCCTGGCATCCGCTCGACGCAGGATTCCCAAGCAGGCTGTCCTGCTCAAATAGTATTTTCGGGGCGGATCGGCCTGCAAAATCTGCGACAAGGAACACTCTTTTACGGCGTTGGGCGACACCCCAGTACTGAGCGTCCAGGACACGCCAAGCCAGGCTGAATTGATCTCCCAGAATGATTGCCCCAGCAGATTCCCATGTCCCGGAGTCAGGTCGAGGCACTGAACAGGTACGGTCTTTAACTCTAACGATTTCCTCCAGGACAATGCGGAAGTCCTCGCCTTTGGGGGTTCCGCTGGAGAAGGCTCCGGGCACATTCTCCCAGCACATATATCGAGGTCGAACAGTGTGAGCTGTTCTACCGCGTCGCTCATCTGCATCCCTCATTTCTTTTACAATTCGGATCTGCTCCATAAACAGGCCGGACCGAGCCCCAGCAAGACCGGCTCTGGTCCCCGCCACGCTGAGATCCTGGCAGGGCGAGCCGCCAGTGATGATGTCCACCGGTGGCAGGTCGGCACCATTGAGTTTTGTGATATCCCCGACATGGATCATGTCCGGAAATCTCAACCGAGTGACTTCGATGGGAAATGGTTCGATCTCGCTTGCCCACAGCGGGGTGATGCCGTTATGGATCGCTGCCAAAGGAAAACCGCCGATCCCATCAAAGAGACTCCCCATGGTGGGCATCAGATTATTCCAAGCGCCTGCCCTGAAGCAGTGACCTGCTCCATCTCAGCGGGCAGTTGCTCTTTCTGAATGTCGTGAGCGTCGATGTTCTTTACTGGGATGCTCAGCTGATTGGCTTCGGAAATTTCCCGGGCCATGCCGGAACTGATCCTGTCACCGCACACCCACAGTTCATCACACCGCCGCAGAAGCTGTTGTCCAAGCTGGAGCCCAAGCTCTCGCTCGGCGGGATCACCATCGTCCAGCATCTGCGGGTACAGAAGGTGGACCGCAATTGGAATATATCCCTGGTGGATCGCATAGCGGCAGGCTCTCTGTGCGAAGGCTACATTTTTTTCGATATCCCCGGCATAAGGCGAGGCAATATAGATCAACTTGCTTTTTTTCATTTTGCCGCCGCCCCCACTGTTTGAACAACTGTCCGAGTGGTGTTGACCGCTGTCTGCGCGGCATAAACTGCCGACATGATGTTGGCTCGGGTCGAGGTATCCAAGCCAAACGCACCACAGATCCGAGGCACCTCACCGGCAGAAAGCATGAGTCCCAAGCCGAGGAGCGCATGGTCTTTCAGAACCATAAGCCCGGCAGTGAGGATCGTTGCCTGGAGGAAGGTGGTCAGGCACAGGCCAATGATCTGCTTGCACCACTGCACAAACCCATCCATGTAACCACGAGGTACAGAGAACATATAGAGTGACCCGACCGCGATCTGGATGAGCAGGATGCCGCCGCGCTTGAGGTTGGAGAAAAAGCACTTGATGATGGCGTAGCCCATCATGATAATGATAAAGATGACCATGATAGGGCTGGTGATGCTTCCGATCCCGCCGAAGACACCGGAGGATGCTGCCGAGCCTATATCAACTCCCTGCAAAGAAGTGATGATATCAGTGGAGAGTACATCAAATCCCTCGCCATATCCCGTGATCCCAGCGGTCAGGCTGGCCTGCAAGGTGACAGAGAGTTTATAAAGCTCCACTGGCACCAGCGTAAAACAGCCCACAGCCAGAAACCCCTTGATGGCATTGAGGGCGGCATCCTTGACATTCGCTCGTCCGGTTTGGCACTCGATCCCCACTTCGAATACGGCGACTACCAGACCGACTCCGTACAATGCCCAGCCCAGATAAGAAAAGAAGAGAACGATGGACTGCACCCACGGCATATCAAAGAGTTCCACGCCCATGTTGCCCATCGCAGAAAAGAAGTTGCCAAAGAAGCCCACGAGCTGGCTGTAGATCCAGTCGATGAGCTGATCCATCAGTCCACCAAGGAAAAAGTCTAAAATAAACATCTGGTCGTATCACCTCTTTCTGAAAAAGAGAGGCCGTGCCAGTGGTGAATTTCGCCCCCCGCGCAAAAGGCACAGGGGCCGTGACTGAGCACGGCCCCTGGTTCTGTTTGTTTCCCTGAGTTTTAGTGGTCAGCACATTTGAGGGATATGCCCCTGCGCTTCCTCCTGGCTCTGGAATATCTGCAAGTACTCATCTACAACGCCAGCCAACAACTTGTAATCCGCCTGGGTCGGCTGGTACACATACCAGCCGACCTTCCCATAATCGTCCCAGAGGTGGGGCATCACCCCGTCTGAAAAATTGGGGTTGCTGACCATTTTCTTTCCCAGCAGATCACCAAAACGGAGAATGTTGATATCCACCGCGCCATCGACCCGGTTAAGCACAGTCAGTTTGAGCGCATTATACTGATTGGCGATGTTCAGAGAAACAAATTCCAGCTTGGCTCGCAGCTCTGGGGCAACCTGGATATATGCGGCCCTGCCCACATAGGTGGTATGCGCTGATTCCTTACTTTGCGAAAGTATTTTCCTCAGTTCCATCTCGAATGCATTCAAGTTCGATCATCCTCTCCTTTACGACAGTGTCATGGAGCCGTTTCTTTCAAGGTCAGTATCCGCATGCTCTGCCGCATAGGCTGCATGATCTGCTGACCCACCTGCGTTCATATATGCAATAACACGGCAGAGCTCATCATGGGTGGAGTCTGCTCCAAAAAAGCCAGCGGCGGCCAGGTCTGCCAGTGTTTCCTCATTTCCACCACAGGACAAGTAATGGGCAGCGCACCCGAGTTCCGATGGAAGGACAATGGTTTGCGTGTTATAGAGATACTTGGCAATTGCCCGGCCATACACTTGATCGGAGTCCTGAATGGCCTCACATATCTCATTTGCCACTTTGTCAAACCGCTGCTCAAAATCTTCGTTGAGTTCATAAGCGATCCGAAGCCACTGTGCAAACGCCCCCGGCCGCCCTTGGATATGATTCTCCAGTGCATAGAGCTGCTCGGCGGCAGAGGCCAGGTCTTTCGAAAAGCACCGTTTATTCTCTGCCACCAATGCTTCCAGTTTGGTGGAGTTGATAGCATTGGACATGGTTTTCACCTCCTTTTTCCGCCCTGTCCTTTTGGGTTACATGCCCAAAATGCTCCACACATAAGTGGGGGCAGTAAGGGTGAAGATCAGGCAGGCAAACAGGATGGCCGGTGCAGTCCATTCAAACTGGCCGTGCTTCCTATAGTCAAAGTAGGCCATACCCAACTTCGCAAAGAAAAATACCGCCAAAATCAGATCGATCACGGGAAAGACCACGTTGTTGACTACAGCTTTAATCTGGTCGGACGCATCGTTCCAGGTGCCCTCGATAGCACCGGCCACATCGCCGGTGCCGGCGGCAAAGGCCGTGGTGCTGAGCAGACAAACTGCCAGCAGGAGAATCAGAAGCATACAGAAGAACTTTTTGTACTTGAACATAAAAAACCACCTTTCTTTTAGCAAGAAAGGCCGTAGAATGCAGTCCAAGACATTAAGTTTTAAGCAGGCTGTGGAGCTGCATTCCACGGCCCGCTTTACAGAATTACATGGACATCGACATGTCTTTGCCTATTTCATTTACAGCATTTTGCTCATCCTCCTTCTGATGTTGATCCTCGATCTCTGCAAGCCAGTAAGTCAACCAGTCCACACCACGGTCGAACTCTTGAAAGGTGCTGGCGTATATCGTGTTTTGCATTTCACTGTTCATGGCCGGATCAGGATCGTTTTGAGCAGCGTGATGGTACTGCTCCAACTTTTCCAGCAGATCTACCGCCTGATCCAGAATGTCGTACAGCGAAATGGCTTGGGTCTGTATTAAGGGCGGCAGTACAGAAGGTGCATTTTTCTGATACACACCTCGCCGTGCTTTTCCATATGGGGTGTCAGTAGTCTTAACCAGATCATCCAGCACATGCCAGACATTGTTGACCTCGACCTGGCCTTCCCAGTTAGTGCCTTCCGCCCGTCCCCGAATGAATTTCACGATCTCACCATAAGAATGCGGCTGGCCATCTTCAAGAAGCTCCTTTGCAGCTTCTCGAAGGAACTCCGATTTATCGTGTGCCTCCGGCTTCATGTTTCACCTCCTTGGCATGTGAAAAGCCAGTCCTGATGACAGTTTGCTTTTCATTTTCTCGGGGCTATAGGTCATCCAAGGTCATGCCTTCTGTTATCGCATCGGCGCTATATGCCAGTCATCCCAGAGATTCCCGCTGATCGTGAGCGTATCGTTGAGATTGACAGAGAGCATCCCGACCGGTGTCCAGCAATCGATGACCCATGTGTTAACGGTATAGGCGCCGTCCGGGTACCAGATAGGAGTAAAATGTGTGCGCCGGTCGTAGGTGCTGTACTCATTCATCTGGAATTCCAGGCGGGAGGAGGAGGGACTGACCGAGATGCGATCCAGCAGCCGCCAGAACAAATCATAGCCAAATTCCGGGAAATAGCTGACCGCATTCTGGAGGGCAGTGGTGGCCGAGCGTTGGGAGCTGCTGACTCTGGCGGTGACCACCTCGTTGAGACCATAGCCAGATTTCATTGTGGTCCCGCTGGCAGTGGGATTCTTTTCGTCCGGGGTGATCTCCATAGTAGCGGAAAGACTGGCAGTGTAGCGGTCCAGGTCAAATTCCCACCATCCATGATCACACCAGTATCCACTATTCTTGCCAGTGCTATGCCACACCCAGTACGCATACCACCAAGGGCGCCAGATGCTCCACTGAGCTGTTGTTTTTTCTGCTCTGGAAGGGAGTGCGGCTGGCGAAAAAGAGTCGTTGCGGTCATCCGCAACCGGATTCGGGGGCGGGTTCTGGTTCAGGTCAACGATCTTGCAATGGATTGTGGCCTGTGCCGAGCCGGGGCCGGACACATCCACATCAATGGTCATATCCTGCGCCTCATCCGGTGTGGTCCAGCGCACCCAGGCCAACTGGGAGTCGCCGTCCGGGTAGTAGATGTTGCTGACCGTATAGGTGGTTCCATTGATGTGGAACCGCACAGTGACCGGATTATCCGGGTCACTCTGCCCGCCGCTGACCTCCACCGCCGTAATGACCTCTGTGTTAGTCCGGTACTCGTAGTCGTAGGTGGTGATGACTGGCTCCTCCGGCCGCTCCTCGAACCGGACGATTCCAAGGCCGAGGGACGACTTGATGTCGGAGTTGCTCACCTTTGAGGTCGTGGAGCCGGACCATGCCGGATAGCCCAGATCCGGCGTTTCCAGGAACATAGCCAGCGGCAGATTCTTATGCGTCAGGCTCCCCATCCATGTCCGCAGATGACCGCTGACCACCTCGTCATAAAGGGCGGCCTCCGTTGCAGTAGTGGCGATCATGACGCCTTCATATTTGTAATAGGCGATAGGCTCAAGAAGGATTTTATATTCACCGCCGATGAGTGTTTCGTAATCCATGCCGGTTTGTTCTGCAATCAGTTTTACAGCATATTCGGAGCAAAAGTATCGTTTGATTGCCTCGATATTGTTGTTTCCGTTGGTGCTGATAATCCTGGGGATCGGTTGAGCAGGGTTCTTGTAAGCATATCCGCCTTGAACTGGTGATAAAGCAGTCCCATTGTTATACTGGATCTTGCTTACTTTTCCAAAATGATAGATCCCCGCAGCAGGCTGCTTATTTGTCAGGTCGAAAGGCGTGGTCACGACAGCATGATTGCTGGCACGAACAACGGTAATGCGCACACCCTCATTTCCAGGATTCCAGCTGCCATGGCTTGTAGCATCGCCCATGGAACCGCCACCGCCATCAATATTTCCAGAGCCTCCTGTTTCACCTTCTGCAAAGGCAGGGATGCAAAGGGCAGTCAGCATGATGGCAAACGACAGCAGGACACTGATGATTCGTTTCATTTTGCCTCCTTTCAGGCAACAAAAAAGCACAGCCGAAGCTGTGCTTTTCTGCCATATTGATTGGATCAGCCCATTGTGCCGACCTGCTTGTTGATATCGCCATCACTGTCGATTGTGCCGCCCTGGTTCCCGCCGGCGTTGGGGACATTATCGAAACCAGGCAGCCCACCTCCGGTATTGGTGGAGGGCGGCTCGGGGGGCTGGTAGGTATCATGGTCTTCAGGAGTAGGCGTTCCCTCGACCGGCGTACCGTCCGGCTTTTGGCTGGGGTCAGTCAGCGTCTCCTCGTCAGGCTCCTCCGGCACCTCGGGATCTGCCTGGATGGTCTGCTCTGTCCCGCTGGAGACAGCGCCGTTTCCAGCATTCGAACTGGTATCGTTAGACGGAGTCTGGGGATTGACCGTCAGGTCATTTTCATTGATATCGGAAGAAGCATCAGGATCGGTGGTGGGGATGCTGCCGTCAGGGTCAACCACGACCTCTCCCTGCTGGGAGCTGTTGACGGGAGGCAGATCGTCAGTAGGCTTATCCTTTGTGAACTGCTGGGAGATTACAAACACCAGGATCGCACAGATCACAAGTCCTCCAGTAATGGTCAGCCACTTTTTGGTGCTGTCTTTCATTGGTATCCTCCTTTTCTGTAAGTCGGCGCTCAGGTCGATTCGTCATGCGGTTGTTTTGGCGTAGCGGCTGATCGATATGATCTTGATACTATTTTCCTACGCCACTTGCCTCTTGTCAACTCGAACCCTACCACAAAAGAGTGCGGAAGTCTATAATTGCAGTGGTTACAAAAGAGACTTTTTTGATGGCTCAGTCAGAAACGGGGCGTGTACCCGGCGCTTACCTTTACAGTCATCCGCATGGGCGGTAAAAGCCTGCCTCCAAAGGAGACTGGCACTTCCAGCTCGATTTCACAGTCGGCAACCAGCCGGTTGCCAGCACTGTCGGCCGACGCGAAGGATGCGTTCCGAAGGTCGACGCTTAGATTCCATACACGGAACTCCATCTTGCCATCCTCGGTATATTGCACATGATACCCACCATGACTGCGCAGGTTCAAAAGGGAGTCCAGCCGGCCATAGATGTCGCCGTAGTCCAATGATTCTTCAAAATCTCCGGCCATAGGCTGATAGGCGCCGGAGTAACCCTCCCGCACCCCATGGTACACATCGTCATAGTTGTCGTTGACCGTAGAAATGACCGCTTCCTGAACAGCATCCCGAACCCCCTGCGCCACAATGAGGAGCCGGAGGTACTCGCTTACGCCGCACAGAAGGATCACAAGGGAAAGGGTGACGGCAACGATCAGCGGGAAGGAAACACCCCGGCGATCCCTGATCGCTTGCTTGAATCGACTCATTTCCAATACACCTCGCTTTTCCCCGTTGCCTCGGAGCGGAGGGTGATTGGAAAGCTGCCAAATCCAGCAAAGAGGCCCAGGTTGGTTTCATAGGTCAGGACGACAGTGACCTCCTGGTTGAGCTGGATGCGGCCCGTGCTGCTCCAGCTAATATCCGGGTCCAGACCTGTCTGCTCCCGCAGTGACTGAGTCCGGCGTGTGGTTTCGGTCCCTACGCGGCCATACAGCTCTGCCTCACGCACAAGCTCTGTGGCAAAGGTGTCCAGCTGCTGTTTGGCGATGTAGACAGGCATGATTTTAACGGCCAGCGCAATGACCAGCATGGCGCATATCACCAGGACGCAGACATCAATGTAGCCTTCGCCGCGGCGGGAGCGCAAGACTCGTTTCAGCACATGTTCACCTCCATTTCTGTGGGACTCTGCGTCTGCTCAGGGAATTCCGTCATGAGATACCACACACCGTTCTGCCGGTTTGCCGATATGACCGTCTGTGTGAGGATCTCGTCGGCAGAAACTTCCATAGAAGCATCTGCCACACCGGGGTGCGACCTTATCCTGTGTCCGTCGAGCAGGCTTTCTGCCTGTGCTTCCGTCAGAGAAACATAACCGCAGGGTGTCATCAGCGAAAACACTCCGCCCTTGTGATCCATCAGGAAATCTCGGACAGTCGCGGGGATCTGGACATCGCCAAAATCCTGTTGCAGCGTCCACACACAGTGCTGAAGTTCTTCTTTGTGTGAGCTGTCCGCACCGTTTTCCGAGATCCAGCGGTCGGTAATATAGCCCAATGGATCATCCAGGCCGAGCAGAAACTGTGCATCGTGATCGGTAACAGCTTCGTCGATGTTGTCATGGATCAGCCTTGTGGCAGCAATCACTTCAACGGTGTCCATCAACTGCGCAGGATCTGAGGCCATCCACTGCTTGACTCGCCGCTCATAGTCTGCATTGATTTTTTTCTTCAGTTCCTTTTTATAATTCATAGTGCGGCCTCCTCAGAACATTCCGCTAAGGGAGTTGAGGATCTGGAAGATGATGATGGCCAGATAGGTCACCAAGAAGCACATGAGCAGGATGAAGGAAAACACCCGGATTTTGGGCGGTATCTTCATCGCCTTCGCCTTTAGGCGCTGGAGTTCCAGCTGTTTCATATCATGGGCGAGCATTTGAAAGTAGTGGACGCCATCGTCTCCTCGCAGTACACCGATGAGCCCTCGAACCACATCGGAGAGGAGCGGAGAATTGAAACGGGCCTCAAAGCGGGTCAGTGCTGCCTCGTAGGAGCCGGAGCGCATATCTGCGGTGAGAATATCCAGTTCAGCGGCAAAGGTAGCACCGGCGTTTTGCTTGTAATGCTCCACCATGCTCAGCACATCACGGCTGTTGGCCAGCTCCTGGGTGATTGTGGCCACAAAGCGCGGCAGCTCGGATTCAATCTCATCCCGCTTGCCGCTCAGCTTTTCGTCTGCCCGGCGGATCTCTTTGAAATAGACCATCACGGCCAGAAGGATCACGACCAATGCCAGCAGAGGAAACAGAAGCAGGCAAGGGAGAATGCCAAGCATCACCGCTGCGGCTTTCACGGCAGCAAAGGCCGTATATTCCTCTGGTGTCATGCCAAGGCCAGCGGCATTCAGCGTGTTTTTCAGGCGGCTGTGCTTGTATTCGTCCATGTGAATGTGCGGGGCCAGCTTGACGGCCCAGCCCATAAGGAGTACATCTGTGGTGCGGGCCTGTTTCTTTTCCTGACGGCCGGCAGAGAGAAGCGCCTTTTGGGTAGCGAGGCGAGGCAGTTTGAACAGATCCGCCGCAACGAAAAAGAGGCCAAGCGCCAGAAACACCCCGCACAAAATCAGCAATAATTCCATAGCGTCACCTCTTGTATTCAATGGGCTGGGTCAGCTTGATGACCGCTGCTGTGCTGATAAACAGGACAGCCGCACAGACTGCCAGAATAATCTGTCCCATCGGCGTGTGCATCAGGATATCGTACCATTCCTGATTGAGAAAATAGAGCAGCGGGATGTTGCCAAGAACGAGGATCTGCATGACAATAAACTCCTTGCGGGGTTCAAAGACCATGTTTTCCAGTTCACCATTGACGATCCGCATATCGCTCAGCTTGGCGACAATAGGCGTCAGGGTGGTCTTCATACCCCGATCATAGCGGCAGGTCAGCAGCGCGGCCACCCATTCCCGGAATACAGCGTTGTCGATCTTGGTGCTGAGATCCCGCAGGGCGGCATCCACATCTGGATCGACCAGCTTGATCCTGGTCAGAAATTCCGCAAAGGCGCTTTTGACTGGCGGATTGAGGTATTCCAGATTCTCCTCAACTGCGGTCTGGATGTCCTCGTTACGGAGATAAGATGTGGTGATGATGGATAGTGCCGTTTCCAGCTCTGCGGAGATCGCTTTCTTAAAGTAGGCCGCAGTCAGCCTGATGTACCAAAATGGGATGAACATCATGCCAGCGGCCAGGACGGGAACGAGGAAGAAGTTGCCGATGAGAAAAGCGAACGACGCCCCCACGAGAAAGAGCAGCAGCGACATGGCGCAAATGGCCGGAAACTTTGCCTCCCGCCCTGTCATGCGAAGAATGTTTTGAGTTTCCTCGATCTCACGGCGTAGGATGAATTTTTTCTTGCGCTGTGTGGACTCGTTGATCTCGTCCCGGATGTTCTTGGGCTTGCTGGTGATCTGCCGGAATACCCCCTCGGTAAAATCCGAGGGGGTGATGCCCAGCAGTACAAAAAATCCGACCACCATGCCGAAACAGGCCATAAGCTGTATGGTCGTCACACAGGTTCACCTCCTTGTTTTTGATGGAAGCCTGCCAGCAGCTTGTCCAGCTCCTGCTGTGGCATTCCGTTGTCGATGAAGTGTTTTTGAAGATTCGCGGAGATTGGATGGACCGGCTCATGGCGCCCATTGATATAATATTTGCCATCTTCCAGCCGGTTGTCCTCGATCGCAAAATGATAGAGAGTGTTGTACTGGCGGGAACCATCCGGCTGGATCACACATTCCATGATCTCCATGATTTTGCGGCTCTTGTCCTCCAGCTGCTTGGCAAAGGCCACCACAGGAAATGCCTCGGTGACCAGGTCCATGAGGGTGTCGTCGGACATCTCATGCTTGCGCTTACACAGCGTGACCATGCGCCGCCAGGTGGCCTGTGAGGAGTTGGAGTGGATAGTGGTCAGCACACCGTGGCCGGTTCGGGCAGCTTCCTGCGCCGCATACGCCTCGGCGGAGCGCATCTCGCCTACACAGATAATGTCGGGGTGGTAACGCAGCGCCATATCCAGCAGCATATCCTGATCGATATTCTGCTTGGCGTTCTCAGATTCACGGGTGAGGGTGTGGATGACGCTGTTGCAGACCTTTCCATCCTTCTCGCGGACCAGATCCAGTTCGCGGGAGCCATTCTCAATGGTGAACACACGCTTATTGTCGGGAATTGTGGTCAGCAGCCATCCAGCCACTGTGGTCTTGCCGCTGCCGGTGGCTCCGGCCACACAAACGGAAACTCCGTACCGCAGGCAGGCGGACAAAAAGTCCAGCATATCCCCGGTAGCGGTGCCGCCACGGACAAAGTCATCCTTTTGCATGTTCTGCGGGTTGACGATTCGAATGGAGGCGGTGACGCCCACATCCTCATCCACCAGCGGCGTCTTGAGCACAGCAATACGGATATTCTTGCTGAGGTGGCCCAGGACGGCGGGACTGGCGTTGTCCAGCACCATACCAGACACATGAAGCATACGGCGGATCACATTGATGGCATGGCTGGGACTGTCGAAATGTTCATCCAGCTTGACCATCTGCCCATTGGAGTACAGCACCTCGATGTCCCGCCAGGAGTTGATGTTGATCTCCTCAATGCCGGTCCCGAAGATATACTTGGTCAAAAGGCCAAATTCCGCCATTTCTGTGTAGAGGGCATCCACCAGTCCATCTGCGGAATATCCTTTGACCGCAATACGCTGGTCCTGCACATACTTGGTGATATACCGCTTGATCTGGCTTTTCGCATCCTCGTCCCCACCATCGGTGATCAGGGAGGAGTATTTGCCGGAGATATACTCCTGCACTTCCTTGAGAACACTGTTGAAGTCCCGGCTGTCGCCCTCCGGTGCAAAGAAAAGTGCATGAGTACGGTTGGCCACCACAGTATTGCTGGCCAGCGTTCTGCGGGGCGAGTCATCGGGATACTGCACATCTGCGTCCGGTGAACTGTCGGCTGTGCTGGCGGGTGTATCCTGCGGTGTAGGCTCAACAGGAGCCGCTTCTTCTGCTTTTTCCGCTGTGCCCTCTGCTTGACAGGAGGGCAGGCCGTCACTGGGAGAAGGAACAGTATCACCAGTGCCATTGACGACAGGCCAGTCCGGGCCGAAGTACAGGGGGATATCTTTCTTTTCGCCGTCACGGTCTACGGTGATGTGCTTGACTTGCTTCTCCTCCTGGGCGGGCTGGGAACCAAAGAGGGACAGGTTGCGCTTTTCTCCTAACACCCAAACACCTCCTTGGCGATCTTCTCAATCTCCTTGCGGAAGACTCGGCTATCCTTCATGGAGAGTTCGCCCAGCAGGTCACCAGCCAGATACAGGGACTCCACCTCAGCAGAGTACGGCAGCGTAAATGCCACCGTACCCAGTGCCCTTGCCATGTGGTCACCAGCCTGCTGGGGTTTGACATTGCTGGCGGTCTTATACTGCTTATCCAGATCCCAGCCCGCGTCCTTCAGGAGCGGGAGCTGGCTGGACAGGTAGCTGATGGATTTCAGGTCGGCGTTGGCGAGACGAAGGACAGCGTCCGATTCCATCAGCGCCACAGCTGAGAGGATATCGTTGGCGATATAGCTCCCGCAGTCGATCACCACATAGGGCGCGATGTTCCGCAGGCCGTCGATGAGCTCACGGGCCTGCACATCGCTGTAGGGCGGGTAGGTGTATTCCGACTCGCCCTTCACCAGCCCCAGCATGGAGAGATACCCCAGCCGCCTGTGGGTGGTGAGGTTGTTCCGGATCAGACTGTCGGACACATGGGCGGCAGCCAATACGCTTCCCAGAGAGCCCTTGTTCTCCAGATCTCTGGGCGGACAAATACAAGGCAGCATGGGGGCGGACATATCGCACAGGAGCAGGATCGTATTTTTGTGCTTACCGGCAAGGTGCTTTGCGATCCGTGCGGCGACGGTGGTCTTGCCGCTGCCGGGGCTGCCCCAGACTGCCAGCACGCCACCCTGGTCCTCCTGCTCATATTCCTCATAGGCATCTTCATTTCCCTCCGAGCGGGAGAAGATGCTCCCTTTCTTGAAGTTCAGCATCAGGCCACCTCCTCGGACTCGGCGGGAGTTTCCACCTCCGTTTCTTCAGGATCTTCGGTCCCTGCGGGAGTTTCCTCCTGCGTAGTTTCTTCCTGGGGCGCTTCCTCGGGATCAGGCTCGGGGGGATAGATCTCCAACAGAACATCATCCTGTGCGGAGAGGAACTTTTCAGCATTCTCCTTGCTCCCGCGGTAAACCAGAGTCAGATGGATGGTACCTTCCTCCTCCAGCTCGGCCAGCACCTTGCTCTGTTCAGGCGTGACCAGCAGGGTGACCGTGCTGGGCAGCTCTTTTCCATCCTCATCATCGGTCTGAGCCTCTCCGGTGTTGGCATCATACCCGGTGGACGCAGTCACGCTGATCACTTCCACATACTGAAGCTCAGGCGGGATGACAGTCTGGCCTTGCTGTTTGTAGTCAGGGGCAACAACAGAAACGATATCGCCGCTCTGCAGCTTGCCAGACAGGCCATTGGCGAAGGAGCGAATCGTGACCGAGATAGCCTGCTGGCTGCCGTCGAGGTCATAAAGATAGGCATTGTCAGCTGCCGGAACATCAGAGATCTTGGTATTGATGATATAATCACCAACGGCAAGATCGGCCGTAGCGTATTTGCCTACGGCGTTGGCCTTCTCATGCAGGATATTGTCAGGCAGATTGTACCCGCCGACCTGTACCAGCTGAACCATATCATCGGTGATCTGTTCACCGGCGCGGATCGGCTGGGTGACCCGGACGATCTCGACCTTCTGGGATACCGCCCGGTTGAAGAGCGGAGTCAGGCCGAAGCAGATGAGGACGGAGAGCAGAATACAAAACACTCCGATCACAGTACGATTTCTCAGAAAACTCATACAGGGCATAACCTCCTCGTTTTAACTGGAATGGCGATGCTTACACGCGCAACGCGTTCTTGTGACGAATTGCCTTGGGCACAATGATGGCAGCGGCAGCCAAGGGAGCCAGAATGCCGATGCACTCAATGGCGGTCTTTTTCTCAATACGGAACTTTTTCATGTTATAACCTCCAAAACATAGAAAATGGCAAAACCAATGGAAAGAAAGGGAGCCAAGGGGATGGCAATTTGGCCGATTGGTGTTGGTGTGGCAGCGCAGTGCTTTTCAATGCAGGCCCGTGCGGCAGCATAGACGATGGCGAGTGATAGGCCCAGAATGCCTCCCCACAATGTTGGGAGCAGACCCAGAACAAAGCCTACAGAGGCAACAAACTTGATATTGGAAAATAAAATACAAGGAGGATAAGGCATGCTGAATACCCAATTCCCGTGCTTCAGTATAATTATCCCTATATACAATACAGAAAAAGAATTGCCTCGGTGTTTAGACAGCATATTGAACCAAGAGTATCCGAATTTTGAAATCATTCTCGTGGATGATGGCTCACGGGATCGAAGCGGAGAGCTCTGCGATCAATATGCAAGGAAGAACAAGCAAATCAAGGTTGTTCACCAAGAGAACGCAGGGTGTTCTGCGGCTAGAAATGCAGGTGTTAATGTGGCAAAAGGCGACTTCCTGATTTTTGTAGACAGTGATGATATGTGGGAGGGAACAGAGGGCTTATCCAAGCTGGCGCAGACGGCTATGGAAAATGAAAATGCCGATGTACTCCTGTTTGGTATAAGAATATACAAAGAAGATGGGACGCCGGAAAAAGAACTGCAGCCGAATCTTCCACTGACGTGCAGCCCAGAAAAAGGAACCGTGCTCAGGCATCTGGTTTATCGATATCAGTATGTCAGCGCGTCATATTGCAAAGCAATTAGCAGGGACATGTTTTTGAAAAATGATTTATATTTTGTGAAAGGCTTGCTCAGTGAGGATATCGAATGGTCTGCGAGGGTGATGATTGCAAGCAGGCAAATAGCTGTTTGCCATGTTTCAATATATAAACGGATTCGGCGAGGAAATGGATCAATTACCTCTCAAATTGGCGAAAGGAATATACGAGATATCCTTGCTTCCCTTGAAAAAGGAATACCGTATGCAGAAATCCATGCGGAAAGCCCACATCTTTTGATGCTGTACTACGAGTATTGGTCTTACCAATATGCAATGTTATTATGCTTGCTGTCGATTGTTAAAGATTCACAGGAATATCTGGCTTTTATTGAACGAATGAAAAAGTTAAGTTGGTTATTGAAATTTCATCATGTTCCGAAGGTTAGACTTGTAAACATAGCATACCGTATCTTAGGTATCGAAAAAACTGTGTTGCTGTTGGGCAGATACTATAATAGCGGACTACGCAAGTGAAACAGAATCAAAAGGCAGAATGAAAAAAATACTGAATATTGCTGCAAAATTAAATATCGGCGGGGCGGAAAAGGTTGCGGCGGATATAGGCCTTCGCGCTGACCCACAAAGGTACATCGTTCATTACGTTGTGTTCGGCGACGAAATCGGTGCATATGAGCTGGAGCTGGAAGCATGCGGCTGCAAAGTATTCCATTTGCCTCCGCCGTCCGATAGCTACCATGCTTACCTGAACAGCCTGAAAAGGCTAATCCGCACATATCACTATGATGTGATCCACGCTCACACCATGTTCAATATCGGCTGGGCAATGCTTGCCGGAAAACTGTATGGTGTGCCTGTGCGCGTTTCTCATGCACATTCAGCATTGGAAGAACATCGGAGCTTGAAAGTGCGCCTGTACGAATCGGCTATGCGGTTTCTAATCCTTACCTGTGCTACCGATTACATCGCCTGCGGTGTGAAGGCCGGACATCGGTTATACGGCAGGAAGGCATTTGAGAAAAAAGGAACCCTGATCCTGAACGGAATCGATACGCAGGTTTTTGCGTTCGATGAGCAGCGGCGTAATACGTTCCGGAACGAACTTGGCTTGGATGATAGGTTCATCATTGGTCATGCCGGACACCTTGCCGCGGTCAAAAATCAGTCGTTTCTGCTGAGCTTAATGCCGGAAATTCTGAAAAGGCAGTCGCAGGCATATCTCCTGCTGCTGGGTGAGGGCGAGGATCGCTCTATGCTGGAACAGAAAATCCACGATTTGCACTTGGAAGATCATGTCCGCATGACAGGAAATGTTCGCAATGTGCCGGATTACTTGAACGCGATGGACATTTTTGCTTTTCCGTCGCTCTATGAAGGGATGCCGCTGTCCATCATTGAGGTACAGTCCAACGGACTGCCTTGTTTAATATCCGATCAGGTGCCAAAGGACGTATTTCTGACAGACCTACTCCGACCGCTGCCGCTGAATGATCAATCGACATGGGTAGACGCGATTTGCGGTGCGAAACGAGAAGCGCCCGAGAAATATGCCGCACAAATGCGGCAGTCCGGATTTGATACAGATACGGCAATGCAAAAAGTCTATGCGATTTATGAGAAAGGGCAGTAAAGTGATTAACATTCTCTTCTTCATAGAATCCCTCTCTGGTGGCGGAGCGGAAAAGGTCCTGCGCAATCTGGTGAATGCGATGGATCAGACGAAGTTCTGCATCACTGTACAGACGCTGTATCCGGATGATGCGGGAAAATATCTCGCACCGGGGATTCGTTACAGGTATTGCTATCCGGCGAAGAATCGCATCAACGAGCTTCGGATGCGCGCCGAAGCGGCGGCTGGACTGACCTATCCGCTACATATCAAGGGTGATTACGATATCGAGGTTGCCTATCTTGAGTGTGGCTCCACCAAAATCATGGCGAGTTCAACCAATCAAAAGGCGCTGAAGCTGGCATGGGTACATTGCGACCTTGCAAAAAAAGCCGATAATCCAGCTGCTTTTGCGCGGGAATCGGCCAAGTATTACCAAAAATTTGACAAGGTTGTATGTGTGTCAGAGGATGTTCATCGCAGCTTTCAGGAGATGTACGGCCCGATAGCAGAGACGGCAATCGTTTATAACTGCTATGATGATGCAGAAATTCTGCACAAGGCGGAAAAACAGGTTCCTGCAAAGGAAGAGCGTACCATCGTGGCGATTGGACGTCTCACTGCGCAGAAAGGCTTCGACCGCCTCCTTCGCGTGCACAAAAGACTGATCGATGAGGGAATCCGTTATCAGCTAAAGATTCTTGGCGAGGGCGAGGACAGAAAAGCGCTGGAAGCCTTTGTGGAGCAGAACGACCTCACTGACACGGTGACATTGTGTGGCTTTCAGGAAAATCCGTATCCTATGCTGAAAAATGCAGCATTCTATGTCTGTTCTTCCCGTTATGAGGGGTTCAGTACAACGGTCATCGAAAGTCTGATCCTTGGCACGCCGGTTGTTACCACCGATTGTACCGGCATGCGGGAAATTCTTGGCGACAGCGAATACGGGCTTATCACTGCAAATGATGATGAAGCATTCTATGAAGGCGTCAAGCGGATGCTTACCGAGCCGGGACTGCTGGAGCACTATGCGGAGCAAGCAAAGATTCGTGGCAGAGACTTCAAGCAAGAGAAACTGGTGCAAGCGACGGAACATTATTTGAGCCAAATGCTGCTTGAAAAGCGGCAGCGTAATAAATAGTAGCTGTGGAGGAATAACCTTGAAGTACCAAATGCCTTTGCTGATTGCAGTTGCCGTGATTACAATTCTGCACGCCTGCGGCAGAAGAGGCGTCATGCAGAAAAAGCATTGCGTGCAAGCTGTTACAGTGCTTTTGACGATATTCAGCGGCTTTCGTTCTTGGTGGATGGGAGACCTTATCAAGTACTATACCTTGTATTTGAACTGTAATGGGCCAGACTGGAAAAACTATGTATTTGATGATGCGACCAATATAGGGTTGCGCCTGCTTTTTAGGGTAGCTGGTGCTGTACATATCAGTTACGACATCTGCATTTTTTTGATCGCTGCACTTGTTGCAATATGCCTTGGCGTATTGATATTCCGCTATTCACCGTCTCCGTATTGGAGCTATCTGATGTATATTGCCATGGGTTTTTATCTGTTTACATATTCAGGATTGAAACAGTCTATAGCCATGAGCTTTCTGATAATAGCCGCTATTTGTTATTTTGAAGGCCGTCAGATAAAAATGATTATATGGGTTTTTGTTGCGGCGCTTTTCCATGTTCCTGCACTTATCTTCTTACTACTTCTATTGCTGCCCTCAAGAAAAATAGGAGTACAGTATTTCGTAACCATTGTGGTTCTATTTACAATTTGCTTTCTATTTAAAGGACAGCTTGTCAGCCTTTTGAGTAATTGGTATTACGACGAACAAGATACATATGAAAATATCAATGCACTCGGTGGAAGATTTATAATGATGTGCTTCATCATGATAATTGCATTGATTCTGCGACCTCTAAATGCATGGGATAGAGTCTATAGCCGTGTTTTCAGCATGATGATAATGGCCGCATTGTGTCAAATGTTTTCTGTATACGATAATAATTTTAGCAGACTAGCAGATTACTTTTTCCAGTTTGTGGTCTTATTTATTCCGTTGATGCTGGAATCCGGCACCCAACAGGCCAAGGCATTTCCAGCATATAAGGCAAAAATTCGCTATTGGGATCGTTCTGTTTATATTTTGGCTTCGGTATGTATTACGGCATTCTCTGTATGGTATTACGACTCATATCTGAGCGCCAGTACCGCAATTCTTGATGATTTCAAGTTTTTTTGGCAAATCGATCCTTATTCACTATATGGAAGGTAAAGGATAAAGCAATGGGGCTTTTTAGCGTTGTCATTCCTTGCTACAACTGCATAAACACACTGGAAGCTACCGTAAATAGTGTTCAACTCTCTGGCCTGACGGACTACGAAATCCTGCTGATTGACGATGGTTCCAACGATGGTACAGGAGATCTATGCGATGATCTTTGCCAGCGGTACACAGAAGTTCGTTGTGTACATCAGGAAAATGCCGGGGTATCTGCCGCCAGAAATCGAGGAATTGATAATGCAAATGGGGAGTATCTTTGGTTCGTAGATGCAGATGATACAGTAGATTCCGGAGCATTGTCTCATGCTGTTAGTGTTATTAACCGCCGACAACCAGACATGCTGTTGTTTGGCATAAGCTTCGACTATTATTATCATTGCAAGCTATATCGTAGAGAATTGCTTACCCCACCTATTGAAGGGAAAATTTCATTTTCTCAGATTAAAGAGAGTTTCCAGGAATTTTATAACTGCAACGCATTAACAACCGCTTGCAATAAATTCATACGTCGCAATCTTCTTATACAGTGCGGTGTCCGCTTTCGTGAGGATATGTTTTTGATGGAAGATTTCTTGTTCGTGTTAGAACTGCTTCCATATTGTCAAAGCATTTATTCTTTAAAGGAACCAATTTATCGCTATCGACAAGCGGAAGATGAAAAGGGAGCCTATCGACGGCTGCAGCGGATTACCGATTTAGCGGCATTCATGCAGCCGATAGCAGATTGTATCCAGCAGTTTAATATATCTGACCAAAATTTGATGACGAAACAGATCTATGCAATGCTGTTCCAGCAAAGTTTGGCATATGCGCCGCTAAAGCAAATACAACTGCGGCTGATACTTCATTGTAACGGAAAATATGCGGATGCTTTTATAGCAGAGAACGCTTGCAAAATATGGGTGCAGTATAGACTGTCTCATATGCGGCACAAGGTAGCAGTGTTTATAAAGAGTAGGAATATGCTTTTAAAACGGAAAATATGCGGTTAACAAAAAGCACAGGAGAGAGTACAGCATACTGTGCAGGAAGGAAAACATGAGGGAAATCGGATTAAAAGAGATGCAGCAGATAGAGTTGGATATACTTCTGGCTTTTGATGCATTCTGCAAGAAGTACGCTTTGCGTTACTATATTGATGGAGGTACGTTATTAGGTGCCATGTGCTATGAGGGTTTTATACCATGGGATGACGATATCGACGTCAAAATGCCACGTCCGGATTATGAGCGTTTCATTTTACTCGCCAAAGAACTCCCTGCACATATCCATTTGGAATTGCCGTCGAAAGATAATTGTGAGTACCTTTTTGCAAAACTAACAGATGCTCGTACTTTGTTGATAGAGAATCCGGGTGCTGATGAAAAGCGCAGCGGTATTTATGTGGACATTTTCCCGATGGATGGATATCCAGACGATGAGCAGAAACGGGCTGCACATTTACACAACTTGTCAAAATTAAATACTCTGTTTCATACATCACTGATGCGCTTTTCTACAATGAAGGAGTCTGACAACCGAAGCACCCGGTTAAAAGGCGAGGTTTATGACAAAATTTACACGCCATACAAGCTCTTTCAAAAACTGGAAAAGCTCGCAAAAACCTATCCTTACGAGGAATGTAGCTGTGTCGGCTTGTTGATTGAGGGAAATCCGCAAAAGGAATGTTTCCCTAAAAGCTGGCTGGAGCCCGCAGTTCATCTGGAATTCGAGGGACATCGTTTTCCTGCGCCCTGCGGGTACTCGGCGCATCTGCGGAATTTTTATGGAAACCACATCACAAACAAAGAGTACCACCATAACCTGCCCGTGATTTTACCAGATCATAAACACAAGGTTTATTGGATTGACGGAGAAGATGAACCATGCAGCAAATAGCTCCAACTGTAAGTGTTGCAGTTATTACATACAACATGCAGCAGTATCTCCCTCAACTGCTGGACAGCATTCTGATGCAGAAAACAAATTTCCCATTTGAAATTGTCGTGGACGACGACCACTCCCCTGATCAGTCACGAACCATTTTGCTGGATTACCAGCGCCGTTTCCCAGATCGGATTGTTCTGTCTCTACGGGATCGCAATGTTGGTGGTAGTCTGAACATGTATGGTGTACTGCGGCAATGCCGCGGGAAGTATATCGCCATTTTGGAAGGTGACGACTGGTGGGAGTGTGAAGACAAGCTCCAATACCAATATGATTTTCTGGAATCGCATCTAGAGTATATCGCTATGTACTGCAACAGTTGGGTAGAGACCAGTCTGACGGAAACCATTCATCACCCTCGACGGGATATTTCCAGCCCACTGGTTTTCACCTATGCGGATTATATGCACAGCCATTTTTTTGACCGGCTTCCAAACAGCACTGACACAGCCTTCTTCCGGAATTTCTTTAAGGACGCACCCGAGCAGGAACTGGATGTGTTTTATCGGGCTCACAATATGGTCTGGGATCAAAGCCTAGCACTGATTTTGTACGGCAAAGGACCTGTTTACGTGGACCCACGTCTCGTCAGCCATCATCGCTCTATTGTGGCGGAGGGAGGCACAAATTACCAGTCCCTGTATGCCAAACGAGACAACAAAGTCAGTGACGCACGGATGTACGCCTGTCAGGAAGACTACATTGAGCACATCCTACACCGCCGCTGCACACGATTTTACAAGGTCCGCGGTCTGCTGTTTGCAGAGGCCTTCTGGATTGCATGCAAAAGCAAGAATAAAGATGATTGGGAAAAAGTAAAAGAAATCTGGAACCAGCGGCACAAAAAATATCCGCTGGTATTCTGGACTATCGCTTGGGGGTGGAGTACATTCAAGCGGAGAATTACAAGGGTATTAATAAGGCGGCAGAGCAAAAATGAAGTATAGAAATGGAGTTCTCAGTGCAATTTTTGGAGTAATTCAGCAGGTACTTACTCTGATTTTCGGACTTATTGTGCCTCGCCTATTTATCCAAACTTTTGGCTCGGAGATGAACGGACTACTTAGTTCGCTCGGAAATATTTATTCATATTTGGCTTTAGTGGAAGCAGGCATCGGGACGACCGCTATACAAGCACTTTATGGGCCTTTAGGACGAGATGACAAACGCAGCATTAATCAAATCATGGCCGCAACAGCCCATTATTATAATAGAGCGGGCTTTATTTATCTTGCGGGTGTTTTGCTAATCGCAATTATCTATCCGCTTACTGTCTCAACAACAATTCCAAGTGGAACAATTTTTGCTCTTACAATCCTTTCTGGATCTGGCGGTGTAATCAACTTTTGGGTACAAGGCAAATATATGGTTCTTCTCCAGGCGGAGGGGAAAAAGTATCTCATGAGCATTGTAACAACGGTTGTTTATGTTGCGAGCAACATAACAAAAATCGTATTACTGTTGCTCGGTTACAATGTAATTGCAATACATATTGGCTATTTTATTATCAGTCTTTTGCAGATGATATTCTACTATATGTATATGCGAAAAGGGTATTCGTGGCTTAATTTAAGCGCAGATCCTAATTACGAAGCACTAAACCAGAGTAAGGCGGTTTTTGTCCAGCAGATTATGTGGATGATTTGCAGCAATACGGATATTTTGGTTTTGACGTATGTTGCTAAAGATTTAAAAGCTGTCAGCGTCTATGCAGTATATCTAATGATATATAGTGCAATTGAAAAACTTTTCTCAACATTGTTTGGGAGTTTCCACTACCTATTGGGGCAAAAATACAATACAGATAAAGCTGGATATATGCTGCTTCATCGTGTTTATGAAAGCCTTAGTATGTATGGCTCATTTGCGTTGTATACGACGGCATTTGTTTTAATTACGCCATTCATGAGAGTATACACCGCAGGCATCACGGATACACAGTATATAGATCCATATCTGCCATTTCTCTTCACGATTATGCACTTGCTTTCTTCTACGAGAGAAGCTTCCAGCCGGGTTATTAATTTTGCGGGACATTTTAAACAAATGCAATGGCGTGCAGTTGCAGAGAGTGCAATTAACTTAGCCGTTTCGGTGGTGTTAGTTTTGAAGTTAGGTATCTATGGAGTCTTGATTGGAACGATTATCGCGTATATTTACAGAACTAACGACATTATCATTTATGCAAACAAAAAAGTTTTATGTCAAAGTTGCTGGAATACATACAAAAAAGTAATTATTAATACGTGTTGCTTCGCTATGGTAGTTGTCATTTCTCGAACCATAGATCTGACTACAAATGGTTTTTTTAATTTCTTTATAATGGGGATTCCGTGCGGCCTCCTGATATGTATAGTTTATCTACTTGTAATGTCTATTTTTGAGAAGGATGCGTTTCGCTTTATAAAAAACTTCTTTTGGAAAACAAAAATGGGATAAGGAAGCTTTAAATATGAAAGGTATAGTTTTAGCAGGCGGGGCAGGTACTAGGTTATACCCATTGACGATGGTAACAAGCACGTAGTTGCTTCCGGTATATGACAAGCCAATGATCTACTATCCATTGTCAACATTAATGTTAGCGGGAATCAGGGAAATATTGATTATTTCCACACCGGCGGATCTTCCTAATTTTCGCCGTCTTCTTGGTGACGGAAGTGCGTTTGGACTGCAACTCTCATATGCAGAACAACCGTCGCCAGATGGGTTGGCACAGGCCTTTCTAATTGGCAAGGATTTCATTGGGAATGAGTCCTGTGCTATGGTTCTAGGCGACAACATTTTCTATGGGAACGGTTTTGGCGCTTTGCTACGGGCGGCGCTGGATTTATTGGTGCAAATTTTGTTTATTATCTGCTGAAAGAACACCCGACCGAACGAGTCGTCTGTGTGGACTGCCTTACCTACGCAGGGAACCTGTCTACACTGGATGCAGCACGCGAGCAACCGAATTTTGTATTTTATAAAGAAAACATCTGCAATCGTCCTGCTATTTTCAAAATTTTTGAGCAGGAACATCCAGATATTGTTGTGAATTTTGCAGCAGAAAGCCACGTGGACCGGTCTATTGAGTCACCCGAAATTTTTCTACAGACCAACATCCTTGGTACACAGGTCATGATGGATGCCTGCCGGCAATACGGTGTGCAGCGATACCACCAGGTATCAACTGACGAGGTCTATGGGGATCTGCCTTTGGATCGGCCAGATTTGTTTTTTACGGAAGAAACCTCCATACATACCTCCAGCCCCTACAGCGCCTCAAAAGCATCGGCAGATTTGCTGGTTGGGGCCTACTGCCGCACATTTGGCCTCCCTGCAACTATTTCACGCTGCTCTAACAACTATGGTCCATATCAGTTCCCTGAAAAACTGATTCCCTTGATGATCACCAATGCACTGAATGACAAGCCTTTGCCGGTTTATGGAACAGGCGAGAATGTCCGTGACTGGCTTTATGTCGAGGATCATTGCCGCGCCATTGACCTAATTATCCGTCAGGGGAAAATCGGAGAGACTTACAACATTGGTGGGCATAATGAAATGAAAAACATCGATATTGTGCGTTTGATTTGTCAGAAGCTCAGCAAACCGGAAAGCCTGATTACATACGTGGCAGACCGGAAGGGACATGACATGCGCTATGCCATCGACCCGGAGAAAATTCACCATGAGCTCGGCTGGTTGCCCGAAACCTGCTTTTCTGACGGAATCGAAAAAACTATCCGCTGGTATTTGGAAAACCGCAAGTGGTGGAGCACCATTCTCTCCGGAGAGTACCAGAATTATTATGAACGTATGTATGGCAATCGGTAAGGAGACAGGAAGTAAAGATATTTGTCACTGGTGTCAATGGTCAGTTGGGTCATGACGTTATGCTCGAATTACGCAGGCAACAGATTGTCGGAATTGGAAGCGGACGTGCTACACATTCCCCGGTTGCTAATATGCCCTATGTTTCCCTGGATATCACGAATTTCGAATCCGTCAGCCAAATTCTTGGGGACATTCGCCCCGATGTTGTTATTCACTGCGCGGCATGGACAGCAGTAGACGCGGCCGGTCTCCCGGAAAACCGGGAGACCGTGCGCAAGGTCAACGAAGACAGCACAAAAAATTTGGCGTAGTGTTGCAGGGCATTGGACTGCAAGATGATCTATATCAGCACCGACTATGTGTTCGGCGGTAGCGGCGAAACGCCATGGGAGCCAGATTGCAAGGACTTTGCATCGCAGAACTGGTATGGTCAGACCAAGCTGTTGGGTGAACTGGCTGTTTCCAGCCTGTTAGAATAATATTTTATTGTCCGAACGGCATGGGTATTTGGGGCCTACGGCGGAAATTTTGTAAAGACAATGCTGAAGATCGGGAAAACAACGGATATGCTCCGCGTGGTGGATGATCAGATTGGAACGCCTACCTACACGCCTGATTTGGCTCGGCTGCTGGTTCAAATGGCCGGGACGGAGAAATACGGGTTTTATCATGCTACCAACGAAGGCGGCTTTATCAGTTGGTATGATTTTGCCTGTCAGATTTTCCGTGCTGCCGGGTACTCCACTAAGGTAATTCCTGTCACGACGACTGAATATGGGCTATCTATTGCCACACGTCCTTTGAACAGCCGGTTGTCTAAAGAAAAGCTGACGCAAAATGGTTTTTCACCGCTGCCGGATTGGAAAAACGCATTGAATAGATATTTACAGACATACGACGAGGAGGCCTGAAAATGGGACAAATTCAGGTAACCCACTGTGAAATTAAGGGATTGGTGATTATTCAGCCAACAGTTCACGGTGATGATCGCGGCTATTTTATGGAAACCTATAATCAAAAAGATATGCAGGAAGCTGGACTGGCTATGACGTTTGTTCAGGATAACCAGTCCATGTCAGTAAAAGGTGTCCTGCGTGGGCTGCATTATCAGATTAATCATCCACAAGGGAAGTTAGTACGTGTCATTTCCGGTCAAGTTTTTGATGTGGCCGTGGATTTGCGGAAAAACTCCCCAACCTTTGGTGCTTGGCACGGGGAAATACTCTCTGCTGAAAATAAGAAGCAATTCTATATTCCCGAGGGCTTTGCCCACGGTTTTTATGTACTCAGCGACACGGCAGAATTTGTTTACAAATGCACGGATTTTTATCACCCTGGAGATGAAGGTGGCCTTCGCTGGAATGATCCGACCATCGGAGTAAACTGGCCGCTGCTTCCTGGGACCACCCCCATATTGTCCGAAAAAGACAAGAACAATCCATTCTTCGATAATGAAAAATCAATTTAAATGCCGCCGCATTTTACTGATGCTTGGCATGCTGCTTGCCGTACTCGGCTTGGATGTTCTATGGTCCATGACTGCGCTTCAAACAACAACCTATGAATTTGCAAGCCCCAAAATATCGGAGCCCGTCCATTTTGTATTTCTTTCTGATTTGCACTGTCGGAACTTTGGCAAGCACAATCAGGAACTGTGTAAACGCATCGCCGACCAGAAGCCAGATTTTATTGTACTGGCCGGCGATATAATCAACCGAGGCAGCACTAAAAACGAAATTGAGGAAGTATGCAGTTTTATCAAGGATCTCACAAAAATTGCCCCAGTTTATTACTCCCTTGGCAACCATGAAGAGCAATATATTTCCGCAAACGGCGACGAAGTTCTACAGCAGATTGAAAGCACCAGCGCCATATTGCTCAATGACACTTATATCGATGTAGATGTCCATGGCCAATCTCTGCGGTTTGGCGGTATGATCAAACTGGCCTATTTGGCGGTAGAAAAGGAAGAAGATGAAGAAAACATCTTCTTGGACAATTTCTGCAATACCGACAGGTTGAAAATCATGCTGAGCCATAGGCCAGAAGGATTCTATTTTGGTGACGCCTGCAAAGTCTGGAATGTAGATTTCATTCTAAGCGGACACACCCACGGCGGGCTGATCAGGCTACCCTTCATCGGCGGACTGTATGCGCCCATGCAGGGCTGGTTTCCGGAATACGACCAAGGATATTTCCGCCTTGGAGAACATATGCAGATGGTCATTACCTCCGGTCTCGCGGGCCACGGCATGATTCCGCGTATCAACAACCCGCCGGAGATCGTCGTGATCGACCTTGTGCCGGAAACCACCCAAGAAAGGTAACATTTATGTTAGATACTCAGTTCCCGCTCCTCCTACACAGCTTCGTACAGGATACCCCGCCGGAGCCGGATGGACTCTGGAATATCCCGCATCTGTGGCGGACAGCAACAGAACAGAGTCTCTTGCCGGTTCTGGCGTATGAAAACAAACGCTGGAAGCTCTTTGACGACCCGAATGTCTGCCGCCAGCTCGATGGGCTGCTGTACGGCACGGTTGCCGCGAATCTCAATCGCTGCGTGGACTTCGAGACCTTGTCGGCAGGTTTTACGGCGCATGGCATCGCCCATATGCCGGTGAAGGGATATTATCTCCGCAAGCTGTATCCTACGCCGGAGCTTCGCACCTTTGGCGATATCGACCTGCTCATTCATCCAGAGGATCGGCAGAAGGTGCATGAGTTGATGCTGTCGTTAGGTTATACTGTGAAGCAGGATTGGGAACCGACGTATTCCTACATAAAAGATGCGGAATATTACGAAATTCACACCAATCTCATGGACGGTAATCTGGACGGCAGGACTGATTTGCAGGCATACTTTGATGCCGCGTGGGCGCATGCTGAACCGGATGACGGGCTTCGGTTCCGTCCGGAGGATGATTTTCACTTTATCTACACGGTCTGCCACCTGGCCAAGCACCTGTACGGCGGCGGTGCGGGACTGCGTATGTATCTGGATGTTGCGCTGTATATAAAGCACAAGGACGACAGCCTACATTGGCAAGCCATTGCAGGAGAGTTTGTCGCGCTACATTTGGCGGAATTCTTCTATACGGTGATGAACGCCTGCCGCGTGTGGTTCGGGACGGAAACGATTTGCCCCTTGCTGGAACCGGACACAGAAGCGCTGGACAAGCTGCTGTCTTACACACTGGATTCTGACCTGTTCGGCCATTCCCGCGACCATGCCGTCATCGAGCTGCGAAACGAAAAGGACGAATCGCCGTCGCGGAGTCGTGTCCTACGGAAGATGCTGTTTCCTCCGGCGTCGGAGATTGAATCGCGCTATACCTTCCTGCACAACCGCCACTGGCTCCTGCCGCTGGCATGGCTCGTGCGGCTGTTTGCCAATCTGCGCCTGATTCCGAGCCGGATTTGCCAGATGAAGCAGGTCACGAAAACGGATAAAGCCAGTGTAGAAACCTATGACGGATTTATGCGCCGGATCGGACTGTGATATTATGGATTAAACCGCCTTTTGGGCAAAAAAGAAAACGGGCGGAAGGGATTGCTCCCTTCCGCCCGCGGCTTACCGCTCCATGCCCACGGCCCTCTGCTTCTTCGCCTGCTGCACGGCCTTTTCGGCGCTGCGGCGGCGGTTGAAGAGCAGCAGATCCCGCGTGTTCTCATAAAGATCGCCCTTGCCGGACTCGAACACGGCGACCATGTATTTCTTCGTCTTATACTTGGCGTAAATCTCTTTCAGCCCCTCCCGCAGGACGGGGTCAATTTTTTCTGCATTCGTCAGCCAGATTTCAACAAGCTTCTGATCGTCCCTGACGTTCATCTCCAAATAGAACCAGCCTCCTTTAACATCCTTAGTTTCCTCATCTTTCCTGCTGCTTATGCGCGGCCACCTGCTTCGCCGCCTGCAAAATCTCCGGCGGGATGCCGTCCACCATGCGGTGCAGCTCATCCAGCTCCCGGAGTTTTTCGTTGATCTCCAATTTTTTCAGAATGCTTTCCTTGGAGGCAGCGCCCAGCTGCTTTTCGAGTGCCGCATTCTCGGCGGTCAGCGCCTTGTAGGCTGCGTCGTACTTTTTGAGCTTCGTCCGCAGGGCCTCCGCGCCGGGAACGTACTTGCCAAGCAGCGCCTCCAATTCTTCTGCCTTGGCCTTCTTGTTGAACGGATTCGTGTCGTTCAGAATCGCCATGATCTGCTCCTTCATCCGGTTCAGGTGGACAGCCTCCTTGAACAGCCGCGGCGGGATATGGTCGCGCCCGGTTCGGCTGGCGCTTTCGCCGCGCTCCAGGTCTGGGTATTTCTTGACCATGTGCTCCCAAAATCGGTCCTGCCACTGCGTCAGCTTCTTCTTGTTGCCGACGATCTCCTTGGCGCTGAGCCGCTTGTCCTCCGTCAGCGGGACAAAGCAAAGGTGCATATGAGGCGTTTTCTCGTCCATATGCACCACGGCGGATATAATGGTTTTTGGGTCTTGATGCTCTTGGATAAAGCCCAGCGCCTCCTGAAAGTAGGCTTTGATTTCGCCCTTTTTCTTCCCCTTGAAGAACTCCGGGCTGGCAGTCACCAGCGCCTCCACCACGCGCACGCTGTCGGAACGGGTGCGGCAGCCAGCCTCGGCGATCTGCTTTTCCGCCTCGGCGCGGTATTTGCGCTGCGGCGTCACCAGATGAAAGTTCAGATGACTGCGGGACATATCCACGTCTAGATTGCTGGCGTATTTCTCCTTGGTGCGCTCGTTGTGAGCCTCAATGTGCCCGATCTCCGGCCCTTTGTACTTGGCAAAGCGGAGAATGGCATACTGTGCTTTCATCGGCGCGCCCCTCGCTTTACCCACACGATGTCGCAGTCCAGCACGTCGGCCAGCTCCACGACTTCTTTATAGCGGATGCTCTCCCGCTGCAATTTTGCGGACAGATTGGAGACGCTGTCGCTCCAATCGTATTCGTCAGCCAGTCGGTCAACGACCTCCTGCATGGTAAATCCGGCGCGGACGATCTGCGCCTTAATCTCATTTCTGATGCTCATAAAAACCTCCTGTTTTTTCGTGATGAAAACAGCGAAGCGGGTTTCTATTTCCGAAAACCTGCTTCGCTGTTTGGCGTAATCTTCTGTTTTCCCGAAATCCGCTGGAAATGCGGCGGTCGATGCCTTCTTCGCAAGTGAGGGGTATCGACTTTTCGAAACTGCGTGACTTTGCTCTAAACCGTGCAGCCCCACGCGCATCCGTGAAGCCGGTGCGCGGTTTCGAGCAGCGCGGTTCCATAAAATCCTTTCGCCGTCGCGCAAATTTCTTTCCGATTCTCACCTGTCTTGCAGATACCCCTTCCGTTTCAGCGCTGCCAGATCGGCGGCCACGTCCTCCGGGCGCATCCGCGCAAGGCAGCTCAAGTCGTAAATGTCGTACCGAGCCACCAGAAGCAGCGTCATCAGCAGCTTCTGCGTGCCGGTCAGGTCGCTGTCGTACAAGTGAAACAGCGGCAACTCCTTATAATAAACTCTTCCCATTGCATCCTCCTTTGCGGATAAACTTGAAAACATCCATCCCATCCGCCCATCCATCCCGGATGGTTGGGATGGATGGGATGGAGAAATTTGAGTCTGTTCTCATACAACCGGCGGCGCGACCAGCGCCTCAATGCCCCAGAAGCCGTTGACCCGCTTGCCGAGGGCGTTCTGGATGTGATTGTCGTGCTCTAATCCGAACTCGTCGGCGTGCTTTTTGAGCGTCATGCTCACCGTCCGCGCGGAGCGCGGCTTGTAGGCGTTGTCGCTGCACCACATACAATAGATACCGTACAGCGCGGCGGAGGGGATGGCGCTGTCGGCTTTCAGGCGGATGTAGCCCTCGGAGCGGAGGAACAGCAGCACATTGTCGGCCTCCCGGCGAGCATCCTCGCGGTTTGCTTTCGTCTGCGAGCTTTCCGTGAAGCGGAAGTTATTGCCCTGCAAGCGCCGCAGACCTTCGAGACACCAGAGGAATATCCCCCCGATCTCGCCGCAGAGCTTGTCCGCGAGAAAGGGGTCGTCCTCCCGGTTCGGCGGCTTTTTCTTCACTGACAGGATGAGCTGACGGCGGTAAAAGCCGTCCGAGTGGTCGTAGAGCGATTCCAGATCGCCGTTGGAAAAGGCAAGAAACCGGACGTACATCTTGCCCTGATAGCTCTGCTCGCCCTTGCGCTCCAAGTCCATCGGCATTTCGGCGGTGATGAGGGACTTGAGATAGTGGGTGGATTTCAGCGCTTCCAGCTTCATGTCGTCATCTACCATCAGCAGCTCGTGCTCCAGATCGGCGCGGGCGAAGGGGCTGCGCTCCACCTTGGCGATGCTGCCGTTTTTCAGGTTGCCGCCCAGCAGCTTCTGCATCACCACGCCGATACGGCTCTTGCCCTCGCCGCCGTTGCCCTTGAGCAGCATCATCACCTGCCCGCGGTTCGTCGGAATCAGGCAGTAGCCGAGGTATTCCTGCAAGGTCAGGATGTCCTCCGGTTCCAGAAGATCGGACAAAAACCGCAGCCATGTCACCGGCTGCGGTGCGCTGGGGTCATATTGGATGGGAAGCCGGTTGCGGCAGAATTCCTTCTCCGTGCAGAATGCGCCGCTGAGAAACAGCGTGCCGTTGGCAACATGAATCCGGTCTTCCTGAATGGGCAGCTCCGGCGTGTAGGCTTCCAGCCTGAGCGTTTCCAGCAGGCTTGTGGTGCGGCGGGCCGTGCCGCTCGTAAAATGCGGGCGCAGCATCTCATAGATCTGCTTGCGAATGCCCTCTTCGTCAGCAACGCGGCCCTCCACCGTGAAAAAGCTGCCGTCCACGCAGACCATTGGGTGCGCCGATAGAAAGTCCTCGCAGAACAGGAATTCGTTGAAGTGCTTGTCCTGAATCCAGCGGGGCGGTTCATTTCGTTCCATGTTCGTCCTCCCTGATCTGTCGGTTTTGTTCCTCCATCCGCATGAGCCGCTCGTCCTTCTGCAAGTCGGCCACCACCTCGGCGCGCTCCTGCGGCGTGCCGCAGGCCAGAATGTCCAGCATATTCCCGATGCGCTCCAGCATATGGCAGGCCTCCGCATAGCGCGGGTCGATGGCATCCTCCGGCGATTGCGGCGCGCAATGCGCCTTCCAGTCCTGCAAGATTTGCAGGTAATCCCCCAGCACACGGAAGCTGCGGCTTTCCAGCTCCGCCTGCGACTTGCTGCGCTTCAGTTTCGTCAGAACGGATGGCTTCTGCTCGGCAATGCCGAAGTCTGCCGCCAGCTTCTTGGCGGCCTCTGCCGGTGGGAGGTCAAAAAGCTGCGCAGTCAGTGCGACAACATCGCCGTGCGCTCCGCAGCCGAAGCAGTAGAAGTACTCCTCGTTCAGCTTCATGCTGGGCGTGCGGTCGGCGTGGAAGGGGCAGCAGATCATGTTGCCTTGCTGGATCGGCAGCCCGTACCGTTCCGCCGCCATGCGCGGGGTGACGGCGGCCTTCACGGTATCAAATAGGTTTATAGGCATTTCTCCCTTCAAAATTTTCTGACAATTTTTCCTTGTCACCTGAATATACGGAGAAAAAGTCTTAGACCGACGAAATCAGGCACTTATGCAAGCAAATAGCAAAAGCCTCCCGTGCTCTTGCAAAAATGCAAGAGCACGGGAGGCTTTTGTCGAGAGGATATTCAAGTCATTTCGCAAAACAATAATAGAACATTTGTACTAGATTTTGGCAGAGTATGTGCTATACTGAATTTACAATATCTGCTTGGCGCAGGATTTTTACTGGAATCGGAGGCGATATGTTCATGAGCAACGAATCGGTATTTCTCCCCGCGGCTGTCCGTGACCGCATTTGGGATCTGTTGAAGGAGCGGAAGGTTACGCAGGCCGAGCTTGCCGCAAGAATCGGCTGTTCGGAAAGCTCGCTGAGCCGCTTCATCAGCGGCAAAACGGACAAGCTGGGTGACGAAAATATCATCCGCATCGCCCGCGCGTTTGATGTGTCCACCGACTTTCTTCTTGGGCGAGGTAGATGAGCCGGATCGCAAAAACTACGACATCTCAGAGCTGGGTCTTTCGGTTGACGCGGCGCGGAATCTCTACACGCAGAAGGTCAACCCCAAAATCGTCAGCTACCTTTTGGAAAGTCCGCAGTTTGCCGATACCACATACCAGATCGCCCGATATCTGGACAACGAGCTGACCGCCGGATTTGCCGCGCAGAATCAGCTTTATTCGATGGTTTCGTCCATGCTGGGCGCAGCGCCGCAGGCCGCAGCTGAGGTCAAAAGCCTGCGGACACCAATCGATCAGGCAGATTTGAGCGCCATTCAAAATTCCTTCATAAAGGCCGTCCGCGCCGTGAAAAAGGAAGCCGAAGCAGAGATGCCGCCCACGCGCCAGCTTACGGCGCAGGCGATGAAGAGCATCTATGCGGAACTGACCAAGGGCGGTCAAAAGCTGAACCGAAAAATCACGAAGGAGCAGGTTGCGGACGCAGTGGCAGCCTCTGTTTCCCATCTGCCCGGTATTGACACGGTACAGGTCAGGAAGTTGTTCCTCTCCATGACCGGAACGGCGGCAAGCGATGAGTCCGACCAGCATGACCAATGAGCGGCTCTGCGTATTGGCTCAAGGGGGCGATGAGGCCGCACGAGAGCTTCTTGTTGAAAAGAACATGGGCTTCATCGTTCAGACGGCTGACCTCGTGTACCGGAGTTCGTCGCTGGAGGGCAGCGACCTGAACATCGACGTGGATGATCTGGTGCAGGAGGGCAGTATTGGGCTGCTTCGTGCCGTTGACGGCTTTGATCCGGCGCGGAAGCTCAAGTTCCTGACCTATGCCGCACCGGCCATCAAGAACGCCATGCTCGATCTCGTACATACAGAGCAGATGTCCTTCGAGCATCGCATGGCAACTGCAAAAGTGAAAGATGGCGTGGAGGGCTTTGGCCTTGAGCGTGTGTACCTCGACGAGATTCTGCCCGGCGATGAGCGGCTGCTGCGGATCGAGGCGATTGCCAATCCGTATGCGCTGCCTCCGGAGGAGGCTTTCATCAAAGCGGAAACTCTGTGTGAGCTTTATGCGGCGCTGGACAAGCTGAAGCCGCGGGAGCAGACGTATCTGCTGTATCGCTTCGGCTTCACAGACGATATTGGGCACACGCTGATCGGCACAGCGATTCATTTTCATCTCAGCGAGAACAGGGCAAAGAAGCTGGAGGGCGAGGCGATGGACAACCTCTGGCTGGAGCTGCCGTGGTGGTTTTAGCGCGCAACGCTGCGGCGGGACGGGAGTTTTATATACCTTTGCTTCCTTTTCCAGACAGTCGGATTTTGCTTCTCAAAAATCCTGCATTTGTGCCGTAACCCGCGTCACAAAATCCGCCTGTCCTACTGCCGCGAAAAAGCGTTTGTTGCCACACTCTGCCGCACCGCA
>OLPF01000282.1_pt1 | contig 58947 bp, 75 predicted proteins | sample 1673121 | NCBI WGS metagenome assembly OLPF01 (sample SAMEA3136756, study PRJEB25190) | human gut metagenome
CTTCTTTTATTTCTTTAAATTTATATGAATTTGTAGTATCTAATAATGTATTTATTCTATAGTCTTCAACAATTTTTATTGCTTGTTCTTCTGTAATTTTTTTAGATGTATTATCATTGGTTTCTTCCATAATTTTAGTAGCTTCTAAACTAGAATTTTTAGAAGCCATTAATTCATTTTTTAATGAATTATTTTTAATACATAAATATATTATTCCTATAGTTAGAATAATTAGCACAACGGTAAACAGAATATTTAATTTATTTTTCATTTCTAATCAACTCCTAGTATAATTTTAGCATAAAGAAATAAAAAAATAAAGGGAATATTTATATTCCCTTTATTTTTAACTATAGGACATTTTAATTAATTATATTCTTTCAATAAATTCATTGTAGAATTATAAAATTGTAATCCATAGTTATTTTCAATTTTATTAATACTATAATCGATAGTTGGCTTTAATTCAACCAAAGATACAGCATCAGCTCCAATTCCTGCTTGATTACTTGCGTTTTCATCAGTTGATTCAGTAGTAGGATTATTAGCCCAGTTCATTAAATATCCTGAACCATATGTTCCTGTATTATCACCTAAATTCATACCTGAAATATAATATTTAGCAACACTATAGTCACCATATGTAGTATTATACCAACCATGAATATCTAATAATACATTTTTACCAGATGAACTTCTATTACTACGTAAACAATCTCTTAAATTTTTCAATTCAGTCGCTTGGAAAGGTATTGAGCCAGTTTTATTTCTTAAAGAAGAGTCTACTTTAAAATTACCAGCCCAGTTTCTGTTAGGATCTAAACCGTTATAAAAACATCTTCCAAAAGATCCATTATCACCTAAATTAGTTTGACCATATCCAACACCAACACCATCAGCAATATAAAAAAGCTACTCCAATAAGAATCCAGTAGCATATTTTTTTCACTATACCGATTAATCCTTTATTTGAGCTTTCTTCTTTTTTTATCTTTGATTTTATAGTTCCTGTAATATAATCAAAGATATTTAATATTAGGTATCCTAGAAATAAAATCCAATGTGTTCCTAAAACATTAGTTATAAAAGTGCATATAATACTTATAATACTAGAAACCTTGTTAAAAATTTTTAAAAATTCTTGTTCCATATTATTCACGCCTTTTAGAGTTATAATAATATAAATTTAATGAGAATTTATATAAAGTAGAGCCTAGTAGTTTAATATAGTTTTATCCATCGGATAAAATGTTACTGATTAACTCTAAAATGTTTTTCAATATCTTGGTAACTATGATGTTCATTGATATAATATTCAATTACTTTTAATTTAAATTTATTTGAATATTTACTCATAAAAATACACCTCCAAATGCTAGATTTTTTGTCTAACATTTGAGGTGCACGTAATAGTACCCTTTTTTATTATTTTCAAATCATTATCTGTTCTCAATATTGACCGTTTCTTCTTTTATTTCTTTAAATTTATATGAATTTGTAGTATCTAATAATGTATTTATAACTCTGTAAACAAATCTTATTTACATTTTGTCTTAAACACCATGAATATAACCTCCAATTACTTTTCCTGTATAATAATCTACATACCCTTCTAAGTAATTAAAATCTCCTATTTGGTAATATAAAGTATAACATTTCCTAGTAAAGTCAGCAGTTTTAGGTTGTTTATTAAATTTCCATACTTCATATGAAAGACTGTTATTTGGATATTGGTCTTCTATTTCTACTTTTAACAATTTTTTGTTTTTATTTTCTTCATTATTTATACATTTATTTTTTTCTATATATTTATTAAAATTATTTATAGCTGTTTCTTGTGATATAGGTTCAAGACCTTCTATAGAAGTATTATCAAAAATAGTATTATCGGATAAAGCCGTTATCGTATCTTCTATACTATTTTTTAGTTCTGCATTTTCATTATTTAGCATATTAATCTGATTACTACTATCAGAAATTTTATTAATTAGCGAATTTTTTTCTTGTTCTAAAATATCTTTTTGATATATTAGAATTCCTATACTTATTATCGCTAATATAAAAATTAATATAACAATAAAAATTATTATTTTATTTTTCATTAATATCACCAACTACATTATAACATATAAACACTAAATATTCCTATTATTTTAAAATTTTTTTAGCATATCTATTATACCGTTAAATAATTGTAATCCGTATTTTGCTTCTATGTTATCTACTTCATAATTTGTTGTTGGTGGTAGTTCAATAATGGCAGATGTTGCCCCTATTCCTGGATAATTAGTTGTATTAGCTTTTTTGTCAGCAAAGTTATCTAGTTCTTCTTGTGTAACAGGATTATGTGCCCATGAAATTAAGTATCCTTTATCATCACTCGAATTATAGATTTGTTTAAAATAAAAATTTGAATTTATTGTTTTTAACCTATCTACAAAGAATTCTGATAGATCTTTACTTCTACTAATAAAGTCGTTTTCCCATCCATGAATATCTAAAACAACATTTTTACCATTTCCTCGTTTTTCTAACAATTTATCATACAAATGTACAGATTCTAGTGCTCCTAATGGCGTTTCTCCCGTATAATTTCTTTTATCAGTAGGAGACTCTGTGGAAGTACGAGGGACAAAATTTCCAGGCCAATTTCTATTTGGGTCAATTCCATTCACATTGCATCTTCCAAAGCCATCATTTGTCCAACCATTAACTATACCATCTGGATTACAACATGGAAAAATAAATATTGTCCATTTATTTAATATATTGGTTCTATCTTCACTAGAAATTTGTTCATCAAGTCTAAATCTTTCAAGAAAATTTTTTGCTAATCTAACTAGCATGTTTCCATCTCCATGATAATATGAGCCGTCACTTTTTTTACCATCTTCCCAACCATGTTGGTTAAATATTAAAAACGCATGATTTTCTCCAGAACCAGCTTGATAATAGTACATTTCTCTGTTCATTTGACTCATACCTAAATATTGCTTATCTCCAAAATATGGATAAGATTGATCTAATTCAGTTAAAGCATTATTTTCCATAGGCTGTTCTGTAGAAACACTTAATGGATTCATATATCCTGATTTCTTATTTTTTGAGCCTGTTATCCAGTATTCAACATATGTCAATTCATTAAAACCTCCATCATTTGTTGAACAGGTAATTATTGCTTCATTATTTACTGTACCAATATTAGCATAAGTAGTATTAGGACCGGCATAAATAGGCTCTCTTGCTATTGCATAAGCATTTTGTCTGTTTTTATAAAAATCTGGAAAACGACTAGGTCTATGATAATGTACTACATTTGCATCTGGAATGTATGCTCTTTTCCTATTAGTTGCTGTGTTGTATTCAACATATAACCAATCAGTCTCTTTTGCTAATACTGCCACCAATTCATTAACTCCAATTGTACCTATGCTAGCTGAGTTTGTAGTACTAGGTACACCAGAAGCATTAGTTTTAGAAGTAAGTCTTGCAACACTACTATTTGATATTGGCTGAACAATATCACTCTCATATACATAGCCTCTTTTGGTTCCATTTATTGTACTATATTCAATAAAAGATATTCTGTTTCCAAAATAATCATAAGAATATAGTAAAGTTAATCCTTCATGAATTGAAAGACTCCCAAAACCACTTACAGAATCGTTAAAGTTTTGTGTACTTTTAACTTGTATCGCAGATTTTGCATATGCAAAGGCTCCATAGAAATCTTCTTCACTTGTAGAAACCGACGTAGATATTAATGATTTAGGAACATATCCCATTTTTTCTTGATTTGAGTTTGTAATAAAATATCTAATATGATACCAACCTAAGCTTTCTCCAATAACTACAACTCCTTCATCTTTACTAATACTACCGATTGATGCATACGTAGATGAACTTGGACCTGCATAAACATTTGTTGCAGAAGTAGCAGTAGCATTTATCTCATCTCTTCCCATTGGTACAATTTGAGGTTTATTACTTTTCAACATTTTTTTAATAATATAATCTACTAATGCAGGATTTTCTTTTAGTTCAAATTTTTCTCCATCATATTCTCTTATTACTAATTTGTTTTCATCGAAATATGTAGAATCAATTACAAGTATTCTAGATTTTTCTGAATCATCAATATAGGCAACAACTGGACTATCTTTTTCAATGTTACTTAAATTTTCTACCAACATTATTATATTTTTTTGTTCTTCTTGAAGTTTTTTTAGTATTGCATCTAATTGAGTTTCTTGACCAAATTTTTCGTTATCAATTTTTCCGTCAGCAGATATTGAATAACCTCCTTTACTATTGTTGTTAATGAATTCTAATAACTCTTCTTTTTTTTCACCAATTAATAGAATCCCTTCAGGCATATCATCATAGCCTAATTCTTTTAATTTTTGATTAAACATTTCTTGATTTGTCATGTTTATCAACCTTCTTTCTTATTTTATTTAGAGAATTGTTCTCTATGAATACATAATACTCGTAATTCTTAACACTTAAACAAAATGTGGATTTAGATAGATGATAGTGTAAAAGAGGTCTATTCATAAATATATGAATAGACCTCTAAATTTGTTAAATTGTTTTAACTAATAAACTATTATCAAAAAAATCTAAATTAAAAATATCTTTATAATTTGAAACACACTTGGTATCTAAATTGTAACCAAGTGGCAATAAATCACGAAAAATACGATTTATAATGTAGTCTAAATTATTGTTACAATTTGGCGTTCGTATTATAAAAGTAATATTTCTAACATTAGTATTTTGTATTTCGTTTAAAATCATATATGAATTAGATATATTCTGAAAGCTTATAACTGGTAAATTCAAAGTATCTTTTATAAGATGTCCCAATATAAAGCTATCTGTTAAAATTACATTCGTCGTATTATGTGTTATATTGCTTTTCATTATATAATTTTTAGTGGCTGTTCCATTAATTTTTCCATTACTTGAAAACCATATATCTTCTGAATTATTGAATGGTTTATCTAAATGAATTGATAAGCCTTGTATGTATCCATTGTTATCAAAAACTGGGACAAAAAAACCATTATACCTATTAAAACACCACTTAAAATCTTCCTCTTGAAACATACCTGGTATTCCTGCAAGATCATACTTTTTAGATAAGATATGAGATATTAATCTTCTTTTAATATAATTCTTAGGCACAGTTCTATATAAATTATCTTCAATAGAACTATCTAATAGTCCTATTTTTCTTAAATAATTTTTATGTTGTCCTTCCAATTTTAACTTATCTAGTAAATCTCTATATACTTTATCTCTTAACTCTATATCCGCTAGTATATTTATAGGACTAATTTCAACTTCTACTTTATTTGGAGAATAACACTCCCTTTTAAGCAGTTCATTATATGCTTCTTGATTACTTATTTTCTTAATTCGGGCATATAACCCTATTGAATATCCTCCAGCACCACATCTTGAACAACAGTACTTATTAGTTTCAGAATTTAAAGCCATTGTGGGAACTTTACTATTTTTATTATATCCGACAAAACGGACATATTGCTTTATTTTCATAACCTTTTGTTTCTATAATCTCTAAACAAAGATGATATGCTACATTTAAAATATTTATATGTTTTGTAACTTTTTCAAAATCCAACTTATCCATTTTTTATAATCCTTTCTTTTTATGCAACTTCTTCTTGTATTCTCTCTACTTTAAATTCTTCAAGTTTTTTTATAAAATCAGTTGCACATTTTTTTATTTTTTTGCCTAATTCAATTAAAATATTAGGTTCTCCATTTGCATATTTCACAATGTAATTAAAAGTGCACATTGAATTGTCTAGACCGAAAATAACTTGCTACCGTATAGGCAACAGATTCAACAAAAACCTCTGATAAATTTCTATCTGTTGTATAATCAAAATCGTCATATAGCCCATGTGTCAACTCATGTAATAACACAGCGGTTTTAGCATCAATAGACATTCTTTTTTCTATTGATATTTCCTTATATTTAGGACTGTAATACCCTTTTACCCCTTGTTCAAGTTCTTTTTCATATACTGGAAATTTACTAAATTGCTTTAATTTCTCAAAAAAAGAACCCATATTTTCACTAGATAGCATTTTAACTTCTAGCGGTATTGGTTCTCCTACTGTTTGGGATATATCGTATACATATACTGATTTATAAGCTATATAATTATAAGTATGTTCTTCTTCGATTTCTTTTCCATCAACAATTTTCTTTACCTTTGTTTTACCTTGTGCTGGCATACCAGCAATTATTTGTATTCTTTTGGCACCATTTATCAATTCTCGACCTAACTCTTTCCATTTAGCTTTACCAGCAACATTTGTAGCATCTGGAAATTGACTAAATATTAGTATGGTATTATTAAAACTATATTTTGTGAATTGATTTTGGAACTTTAAATACTTTTCATATTCTCCGTTTCGTATGATATCTTGCACATTGTTAACAACCGTATCATATATTTCTTTCGCCTTAGCTCTACGATTATATTTAGGTTTCATTTCTACCTTCCTCCTTTTATGCAGCCATCTTCTTGAAATTATATTTGATGACTTTAATTTCTTGTTTCTTTTTATATTTTTCTTTCTGCTCTATAAAATTTCTATAACCTATCCATTTATCAATAAAGTCATTTTGTTCATCTGTGAATTTTCTACTATGATGAGGTAATTCTTTTTGAACTACATTACCATTTTTAAATTCTAATGTTATGAATGATTTATTAGATTCTAATAAATTTCTTATAAAATAAATTTCTGTTTTACTTTCTATATATGGATTTAAATACATATAGCCAACACAGTTTCCTTGTTGTTTACCTTCATCCTTTAAATCTTCTATGCTAGGAGCAGGAAATATAATATACTTTTCGTCTTCATAAGTATATTTAGATAATTCCAAATATCTTAAATATGATTTAAAGTGTGTTTCTCTATCTTCTTCAATAGTTAATTTTTTCTGCATTTTATCGTGTCTTGATATTAAATTTCTTGGAAATAAATCTTTTTTTGATTTATAATTTAATGCTAATTTTTTAGACATAATTAGATAATCTCTATAAATAATTAAATTATTTAATCCTTTATAATATTTCATTAATTTTTTTAAAGGTACAAATTCACTAATTTCTTTTAAAAGTTTAATATTTGAAGCATTTAATTCCAAATTTGAATTTGAGAAATCATCTAATATATTATTTTTTATTAGATATCTTAAATGATTAAGATTGCAATACTTAAACTTTTGAAATAACTCACTGTCTGCTCTTTGGAATAATCTTAATATCATTAATTCTTTATATGTTACATTATTATCTTGCATAAATTTCAAAAAGCTTTTAGGAACTCCAAATCTTTTGTAAAAACTACCATTTTTATTTAAGGCCTTAGAATAAAAACATAAATTATATAATTTCATATTCCATAATAATTCGAAGCTACCATAAGCTGCTAATTCTAGTACATCTAAAAAGTTGTAACGATAATATGAAAATTTATTCATAAATTCTTTTATAGGTGCATATTCCATATTTGTACCTTTTATAATTCTTTTTTTATTATATGGATATGTAGGATGGTCTGTAAAATATTTATATCCTTTATACTTTGACCAATTAATCTTCTTATATCCGTGATATACTCTCAAAAGTCCAAACATATTGATATAAACATTGTTACCTAAAAACCTACCTATGCCTGGTATAATTCTTGCATATTCAATACAACTTTTTTTAATTTTTTTATTACCTTCTTCAAAATAAGAATATATTTCAAATATCCTTATTATAACCTTTTTATCCATTCTTTGAACTAATACAACGGATTGCTCAAATGAGTGTCTATAATAATTTATACCATAGACACATGATACTTGATGACAATTAGGACATTCTACATAATCACGAACTTTTATTGTAGTATCAGAAAAATATTTATGACAATTTGTGCAATATAATTTTTTCATTTTCTTATCTTTGATAATAAGATGGTGAGTTTTTGAATTTTCATTAATAAAATTTTCCCAATACTTTGGAAATTTGCACTTTTTGTCTATTTTAAGCATTAGCTTGTCTATTTCTTCTTGTTTCATCATACAACACCTCCAAATAAAGAAATTTGAGCTGTTTCTTTCTTTTTTTCCATATTTTCTTTTGCCTTTTCTAACGAAACAACATTGTTTTTAGTGTTTTCCTTTTTAGAAGATGTTTGGGGTTTAGACTTGTTTTCTGTTACATTTTTCTTTTCTATCTTTAGAAAAGAATTAGGTAATGAAAAATACATAATAGCCCATGAATAAACAACTTCGTTAGTAATATAATTCCATCCATTTTTCATATATTTATGCGCCTTGTTTTTTATAAAACTACACATTTCTTCAATTGTTTTTTCTTCATTTAAATACTTATTCTCCATATCTTCACGAGATAATAAATAATCTACAGTTTGTAATAACGCTTTGTCTTCTTGGTCTTTTACTTGTTCTTTTAATCTTTCAAAACCAGTCATTTTTTTACCTCCATTTTCTTAAATCTTGTATATAAATCACTTTTTGATTCTTTTTCCATATATTTTTGATAATTTTGCAAGCCATATTTATTGATTTTTTCCTGCTTTTCTTTTTGAACTGCTTTTATTACTTTTTCTAGTTCAGTAAAGTCATAGAATCGGCAAATAAGGCCATCTTTTATGATGACCTTATCTCCAATATAATCTTTTATTACATTAAATCTATAACTATATTTCTTTTTGCCAGGATGATCTGCTATTCTAACACCACAGGATAGTCCATAATCTAATTTTAGATAAATTGAACTTGTAGTATATGAATTATAACGATGGACAATAAAACCAATGGAAATTAGTTCTTGAATTAGAATACTTGCAACTTCTTTACCTGTCATTATGCTGCCTCCTTATGTATTTGATTCTCTTGCAAATATTTTTTCTTGTCTATTTTATCTGTAATTAATTTAAGCATAGGTTTTATTAGCAACACCTTACTTTCAGGAACATTTATTTCTGATACTCGTGCAATTTTTTCTCCATAACTTGTAGGAGCTACAACTAAATCTCCAACCTCTAATGGAATTGTTGTAATATAAGAATATGCTCTTCCACTAAATGTTTTAGGTACATATTTATCTTCATATTTTACACTAATAATATTTGTTTCCATACTATTCTTCCTCCAATCCTTCGTAATATTCTTTTAATTCTTCGTACAAAGACTCTTTTTCCTGTAAGTCATAAAAATTATCCATAGGAGAATTATTAAGCCAAATTACATCATCTTTATTAGAATAGTTATTATTGATTTTTTGTATTAATTTTCTCGCTTCATCTACTATAGCGTCTCTTTCTTCTTTTGAAATTTCATTTTCCTCATTCATAACATATTCTATTTGTTCATTTAAGTTTTGAATAACATCTTTGGCTTTTCCAATAATTTCTTCATCATCGTTTTTGAAAAATTTATTTTTGCATAATTTATCAAAAAACTCATTTATTAATTCTTGCATATTAAGACCTCCAATCTTCAACTAAAATGGAAGATCATCACCATTAGAAATAAAATCATTTGATGAAGAATCTTCTTTTAAATCTTCGCTTACAGTTTCCTGAGTGCTATCAGTATTTCCATCAATTTTTGTAAAACTATCAGCAAAATCTATTTCTTCTGCAATAACTTCTGTTACATATCTTCTAATACCGTTCTTATCTTCATAATTTCTTGTCTGTAGTCTACCTAACACACATATTTGAATACCTTGTTTTAGATATTTTTCAATAAAATCCGCAAGTTTAGAATATCCAACTATATTGAAAAAATCTGCTTGTCTTTCTTCTCCTTCTTTTACATACTTTCTATTTACTGCTAGGCTAAATGATGCAACTTTGATATTATTTGTTTGTGAAAATCTTATTTCTGGAGCTTTTGTTAATCTCCCTAATAGTATTATTTTGTTCATAATTAATTCCTTCCTTTCTGTATCTATCTTCTGATAGTTATAAACTTTAATATATTTTCATTAATACGATATTTTCTTTCTAATTCAGATATAATATCTGCTTTTCCTACAAATTGAATTAAGTAATAATAAGCATATTCATATTCTCTAACTTTATAAGCCAACTTCTTTTTACCTAAATTTTCTTCCACAGATATTTTTCCGTTTTTAGTAAGATACTCTCTTATTTTTTCTATAACAGTATTTCTTTGTTCTTCTGTAATATCGTCTTTCATCAAAAAAATTGTTTCATAATTGTTCATAAATAAAATCCTCCTTATATCATTATTTTTTCTTGAATTAATAATTCTTGTCCTACATTTATGTTGTCGCCTAATGTAAATTGAACTTTCCAATATTTTTTAAGTTCATTTTCAATATCTCTCATATTTTTTAATTCTTTAATAGTGTGAAAGCCTTTCACATAAATATATTCTTGCAACTTTTTAACAGCAACCTCAAAGATTCTATTTATATCTTCACTGATAGCAAGAATATTTGATTCTGCAAAAGGTAATTTTAAATTTTTGCTAATTAACATATATATTTTTTGAGAAGATGTATTATTTTCCATATACTTGACAATAGGTGTTGTTTTAAAAGGATTTCTAACCTTTTTCAAAATAGGTAATGTATTTTTTTCTACCTCATTATTAACAATGAAATTGAAAATAACATTGCTATTTGATTTTAAAATATCTTTAATTTGTGATATTTTCTTCTCATTACACTCTATATCGAATTTAAGATGATAACCTTCTGTATAATTTTTCACAGGATATTCTAATTTTTTTCTTCCTAAAAAATAAGTCTTTTTTACTTTACTTTTTTGTTCAAAAAGTGTTACTATTCCACCTTGAATAAAATCAATTTTTCTTTTACTAATATTAGGATTTAAAACAACCATTGCTAAATATTTCATATAAATTCCTTCCTTTCTTATGCAGCATTTTTAAAGATAAATTCTTTATTATGCATTCTATTTTTTTCTTTAATTTTTCTTTGTCTATAATAGTATTCTTCTAAAAATTCTTCTTTGTAATGGTTTATTTTCTTTTGATGTTTTGAAAGTTTAAACATATTGTAAAACTTCCTTGTATCTTTCTTTTTCATTGAAGTAATTTTTTTATTTTTAATTGAAACAACAATAAAAGTACCATATAAAATGCATCCTTGAAAAAACCTATTAAATTCATCATTTTCTGCATTTTGATTTGCAATTATTAAGTTGTTTTCATTTGCTCTTATTTTTAATAAATTATCTCCTATAAAAGCCTTTATAAATTTTGTGCTTGCTGGGATTTTAACTTTTTGTACCTCTTTATTTGGCATTACTAATAAACATTTAATTTTCATATGTATATCTTCCTTTCTTTTAAAACAAAGAGATTTGACAATTTCCTTTAATCATAACCTCTTTAAATTTATTTTGTATTGTTTTATCAACAATAATTTCATTTTGATTTGAGTTCATCATATTTTTTGAGTTTTTTACAAAAGCATTTCTAAATTTCCAATATTGTAAAAAATATAGTGGAGTTTCCATTCTAAACTTCATCTTTTGTGATATTGAATCACCACATTTTACTATTGCAGGTATTCCATATAATGCTAATTGTATATATGTCATATAAACACATGTACTTGAAATATCTGTTACATCAATAAATAAATCTTTTTGATAATCTATATTGTGTTCATTTAATACTTTTGCATAAGCTAAAACTAATCCGTCCAGAACCACAGGCCGGATCCATAACTGTTATGTATCCATTTGTTTGGACTTTTTCTTTAAGTGAATTTTCATCAGTTACTGACATTTCCGCCATTAATTCTGCAATATGTTCAGGTGTAAATACTTGACCTAAATTTCTATTTTTTGATGATATATTCATATAGATTGGCCCTAATATATCTACGATTTTTTTACTATCTTCATACATCATAATCAATTCCCCAAACATTTTTATAAATAGCGATTGCTCCTTTTTATTATAGGAATTTATTGTTCTTAAATATTCATTTTCTAATTCTTCATTTTTTGCAAAAGAATTATAAATGCTTATGGCACACATCTTTACGAAATCAGAAAAAATAGTTAGTCTATCATGAAAAGAACATAACTCATCATAAGTTTTTTTAAATTCCATATTTTTTAATTCATACATTTTGCACTCCTTTAATAATCAGAAAAAGACAGACTATATCTGCCTTTTCTAAAATAATTTTTATGCTGCTCTTGGAATAGCAGTATTATTTTTGCGATAAGTATTGAAAGTTTTTGCATTTGTTATCACAGGTTTTATAATAGTACAATTATCAGTATTATAATAATCTGCAATTTTTAAATTTGAGCCTTTAACTACATTAGATACTATTAATTGTGAATTGCTTGAATAATCTTTTATAAAGTCATAATCAGCACAAGATTCCATATCATCAATAAAAATAGGAAAATTAGTTCTTGCTATTTGATTAAACATATTAGCAAATTCTAATGCTGTTGCAATAGTTTCGGACCTAGATAGATTAGACAAAGAATTTCCTTTGTATGTAATGATAAAATCTTCTTTGATTTCTCCAGTAGTTTTTAATACAGAATAAAAGTTTACTTTAACATCTTTTAAATATTGTTTAGCAAGTTTCATCTTTTCTTCAATGTATGCAATATATAACTTTTGTGCAACTTTTCTAGCATCCTTTAATTGTTCTATATATTTATTTTGAGTAACAATTTGCTTATTAAAATTAGATATGTCAATTTTAGCATTTTGTATATTTTTTTCTTTGATAGAAATTTCATTATTAAATCTTTCTATCTCTTTTTTTTCTAATTCTAATTTATTTATGTTTTCCTTTAGATTAGCAATTTTTTTACTATTATCTATGATAGTATCTCCACCTAATGCGTGATATTGACATCTTTCCATTGCCAGTTTGAATTTCAAGTCTTTTTGCTTAGTCTCCAATGTATTTTTTCTATTAAAAGCATTTGTCAAATCTTTTTTCATATTAGCAATAGTCTTTTCTTTTGATTCATTTTGTATATGTTGTTCGCAAGTAGGGCAGATACAATTTGTACCTTCTTTAATTGCCAAATATTTTTGTTTACCAGTTTTCATTGTCTTTTCAAGTTCTGTGATTTCTGTTGATACATTCAAAATTTCATTTTCTAAATCTTCTACTTTTTGCTTTTGATTTTCTTTATCTTTAATTTGTTTATTATTAGATAATGAATCTAATTCTTGATAGGCAAGTGAAAGTTCAATTTCTTTCTCAAACTTTTTGGTTTCAGGTAATTTTTCATCTGCTATATTTTGTGCATAATCAATTTTTCCATTTAAAGTAGTAATATAGCTTTCAGATTTCTTAATATCTTGATTTAACTCTGACATATAAGTTGGTATATCTTGAGGGATACCTTCTAATATTTTTTGATCTTCTAGTTCTAAATTATCATAAGCAATATCCATAAATATATTTAATATATGCATATTTATAAAGTCCTCTTGTTCTTTTGGAGAAAGCATATAATAATATTTTACATCTCTTAAAATAACATCTTTGAAACTACTAAATAATTCCTTTTGTGATAATTCCTCGAATTGTTTATTAGTAATTTCTTGTAATTTATAAGAAGAATAAATTTCTTTTAATTCTTCTTCAGTGAATTTATCATATATTTCTCTTACATGGATTTTAAAATATCTTTTAAGTAAATTTTGCTTTTGCAAATCACTTAACTTATTAAATATTTCAAATGGTTTTATATCAGATAAATACTTATCTACCATTTCTTTTTGTTCTGCTGGTTTCTTGCTTAAGAAATAGAGCGGATTTATAATAGATAAAAATAATTTTTTATCTTTATAAAAGCTAATAAGTTCATTTTGAATTACTGGTTTTCCATCAAGAGTAAGAAAATTGTTTTTTGTTCCAACTTTATTTTTACCACGAACTAATATGTGTTTAATTCCTTGATTATCTGTAAAATGCAGTTCTCCATAAGAGGCATCGCATTTACGATGTATAAGACATGATTTTTCATCTCCAGACAAATTAGTTCCTAACATTATATTTACAATTGCATATAGTATATTGCTTTTTCCAGAACGATTTTTTCCAGTAATATTAGTAGTATCAAATAATTTGGTTTCAAATACACCTTTGAATTTTCTAAATCCAATTGTTTTTATATAATCAACTTTCATAATTTAACTCCTTTATCTATTTTTTGATTTTTTATTTTTTCGTTCATAAGGATTTCTTAAATATTGTGGTTTTATCCAATCCTCAGTTCCATTTTTAAATCGGACTAAATAATCTCTATAATAAGAATCTCTTTCAATAATAATAGCTGGTAAATTTTTATAAAAAACACCAGCATTTTCACCAGGACCGATATACAAATACCTTATGATTTTTTTTGAATTTATTATACATTGTATATTCTCCTTTTTTTATTTAATTTTTTTGTTCAATATTGACTTTTAGATTTTTTTTATGTATTATATATACAATTAATGCAAATGACATTTGTAAATAACTAGTAGTATAAGAATTGCCTTTCTTATGCTGCTATATTTTTTTCGTTATTTTGTACGAATTTTACTTCTGATATAATTTTTTTATCTTTAAACTCTTGTATCTCTGCCTCAAATACAGAGCCAATACCACATTCTAATATTGTATCAATAAGCTCTGGTTTAACAATAAAATTTATAGGTTTATCAGTCATATCATAAAACTCGCCAATAAAATATTCTTTTGGTTTTCCATCTTTGTTAAAAGTTTCTGTATGATGTCCTGTAAAATAGTAGCATTTATCAACATCAGGGTTTTCCTCAATTATAATTTTTTTTGTTGTTTTAGTCTTTCCTTTTGTAGTTTTGTTTTTAGTTTCTTTTACTTTTTCTTGTGTTTTCTTATTTTCTTGTTTTTGGGTATTTTCTACACTATTATTCACAGTTTGTACATTTGCTGTGGATTGTTCTTGTCTATTTACTTCAATTTCTGGGTTTTTTGTAACTGAATAAAAATCTTCTTTTTTCATAATATCAACGATATAATTATTAAAAGTTTTACCATCTTTAGAATTTTCAACTTGTTTTAAGAATAAAATATATCTTCCTTTAACACTATTACCTTGTGCTTTTTGTAAAGAAAAATATTCATTAAGTGAATCTATTGCTTGTGTACTTGTAGTTTTCATAAGCCATATTCTATCTGTTGCAATCTTAGGTATTAAGAATTTTAGCCAACCTACTTTTTTACAATCAGATGGACCATTTTCTTTTTTCTGTCTATATTGACATTCTTGTCCTAAACAATCGACTTTTTGCCAACCATCTTTTGTCTTTTGATTTGCTTGGTCTGTTCCAAACATACAATAACATACTTGGCCTGATTGATTTGATCTTGAATATTTTGCTGAAAAAGGCTCATCACTTATAAATTCTATTTCAATATATGTCTTTCCCTTATATATTTCATCAAATTTTTGTAAGTAGCCTTGCATAAATTGGTCTTGTACTTTTGCAATAAAATGACCTAATTCTTTTGCTCTTTTTTTACCATTTGCTGTTTCTACTTGTTCTCCATGTTGGATTCTTCCGAATTACTGGTAAATTTACATACCTTGTTTGTTCCATATTTTTTCATTCCTTTCATTCTACTATGCAGCAACTAATTCTTGTGCATAATAATAATTTTTTTGTACTTTTGTTAAATCAATAGTATAAACTGGATATATGTTATTTTTTATAGGACATATTCCTGTTTGACTTTTGATTATACCTAACTCTAATAATTGTGGTATTAGGGTAGGCTTGAATTTACAGTCAACCACAACCTCATCATCTCTTAACCTTTTACTATTTTGTTCAAGTGAAATATCTGCAAAATGTGCAGTTTCGTTTGTAGCTGGATCTGTACCAAATAAACTAAGTTGTAAATCTCCATTAGAATATCTTGAACTATGTAAAAAACAATTTTTGAATATAGTTTCATACAGTTCAAAACTAAATCCATTTTTCATAATAACTAAATCTCCTTCCATTATTTTTGTGTAAAAAAGATTTTTTTGATAATCCTCCTTTCCTTTAAATTTGGGCAAAAAAAGAGAAAGTAGTAATCTAAAAATGGGGGCGATACTTTTAGATATATTACTTTCTTTTTTATATAAGCATAACAAATAATCTATATATTTATTATAGCTAATACCCATATTATGCTACATTATAATAAATGTAGAAAAACTACTACTAACTTTATTTTAGTAGTTATGCCATAAAGATAAATCTTTATGGATAGTTATAGTATTTTAATAACTATAACATAATCTTTTACACACTTATATTTTACAGGTATTTTTATTATATTTCAATAAACACAAAATAAAAAATTTTTTAATTGATATTTCAATATTTTCGAGCAATTTTTATAGGGATTTTTTAATTTTTTTCATAAAAATTTCTCTTTACCCATACAGTATCAACGAATACAGGATAAAATAATTTTCATCACTTCAGCATTCCTATAAAAGAAATAATTTTATAAAATAAAAGCAGAAGGGAGGAAAATATGGAAAGACTTTTTTTCACTTATTGGATTGCTAGACATGGAAGAAAAAATTTTGAAAAATTATCAAGCAAAGTTTGTCAAAAAATTAAAGTGCCTTTAATTATAAAACAAAAAGTAAATTTAGATGAATACTTATTTAATTATTTTGCAATAACCTATTATATTGTAGCATTACATTATTTTCAAATAAGTATTGATAAAATTTGTTTTTTGGTAGATTTAGCATTTACACCTGGAACTTGCAAACTGTTTCCACCAAAAGAAGTATTGGAAGTGCAAAAAGATAACATTCCAGAAATAATATCTTATATAAAAAAAGACTTGATATTATTTAAAAATATTTAGAAAGGAGGAATATTAATTCAATGAATGATAAAGATATTTTAAGTATAATATTTGACAAAATAGAAGATGATGGATGTTTTGATTTTGATGATCCAGAAAGAGAAACATTAGATGAGCGTGTAACTATTGCTGACCAAAAAATCACAAATTTTATGCGCAAAAACTTACATCCAAGAAATAGAAAGAAGTTGCATAGATTAATATTAAATTATAGTTTAGCCACAGGTTCATATTATCATAAAGAAAATGAACTATTTTTTAAAAATGGTGTTGCAATAGGTATTAAAATTATTTTAAATGCTCTATCTATGAAAATGTAATTATCGTTGCTCTATATATTATATATAGAGCAAAAAAATAAAGTAATTTATATGTAACATAACTACACTTATGTTACAAAAGAAGAGAAATATAGATAATAATTAAATAATATATGTAACATAATTGACTATAATACTATTAATTATATGTAACATAATTGACAAGGGGTGAAAATATGTTAGAAAGATTCAAAAAATATATGATAGATAACAAATTGAGCGAAAACACATATAATTCTTATTTGCTAGATGTAAATAAATATATGAATTATTATTATGATAGTTATGGAGAAACTTTAGTAAAGTTAAATAGTTCTGATATACAAAGTTATAAATCATATTTAAAGAATAATATTAATCAAAAGCCAACAACAATAAATAGAAACCTAAATGCTCTAAAAAAATATAATGAGTTTTTAGTTGATACTGGCATACAATGTGATATAGTAATAGATAAAAGAGACTATATAAAAATTCCTACAATTTTTGTAAAAGAGGATGCACCTGATGAAAAAGATATAAATAAATTGATACATAAAACAGCAGAGAATAAACGAGATAACTGTATATTAATTCTTGCAACTTATGGTGGACTTCGTGCAAATGAAATTGTAAATATTAAACTAACTCAAATACATTTGGAAGAAAGATTTATTGCTATTATAGGAAAAGGTGAAAAATATAGAGAGGTAACTATAAATGATAAAATGTATAGAGCTATAAAAGACTATTTAGAAGAAAGAGAAATGTGTAATCAAGAAAATCCATATTTGTTCGTAGGAAAGAAAAGCAAATATTATAAGAACAAACCATTATCAAGAAATGTGGTAAATAGACTTTTAGAAAAATATAATACTGATGTAAATATAAAAGACTTACATCCACATTTATTAAGGCATTTTTACAGTTCAATTGCATACTATAAAGCTCGGTTATAGTGAAATACAAATTGCATCACAACTAGGGCACGCAAGCACTAAAACAACAAGAAAATATATAGATAACCATAATAAAGATATTTTAGAGTTATCTAATCGTTTATAAATAAAATTTTAGTATTTTTCGACAAATTTTACTAGAAAAATTTTTTATAAGCTAGTAATATAAAATATGTATAAATAATCATAGTAAGAAACATACTATCTTAAATAAAATATAATAGGGTGTGATAATATGGAAGATTTAGGGATAGAATTTAGTAAAATATTTCTTGAAAAACATGGAAATCAGGCTTTTAAGAATATTACTAATCAGATAAAGTCAGAATGTGGAAACAATTGTGATTCAAATTACATCAATGCTATATTTACAATTGCTTTTCTTACATACATTGGAGTATTTGATAAAAAAAGAATATGTATATTAGGTGGCATTTCCAAAGATGAAAACATAGAAAATTTAAAAAAGATTCATAAAAATTCTATTTCTCAAATTCAAAAGTATATACAAGCAACTAATGAACAAAATTTTAAAGATATAAAAAAATAACAGGCGTAACCTGTTATTTTTGTTTTTCTTCAAAGTCAATACATCCAAAGTCTTTATTAGTTTTTAATCTAGCCCAATGTCCATCATAATCTTCGTATATAACATGATAATCATTGTATATTTCTTTATTTCTTTTTAGATTATTTGATTCTATATCTTCTATATATGCAAACTTTTTGTTTTTGCATGAACCAAAATTTTCGTTAAATGCTTTTTCGGATTCTTGGTCATGTATCCAATATTTGCAATTTTTACATCTTTTCATTTCCAACCTCCTTATGTTTTATTATTCTATTTTTCATTAAGTAATTTAGAAATTGTAATTTATCTTTCATCTAAAAAATTGGTATTTGTTCTATTTTTTAATCGTGTTTGTTTATCTTCAAATCTTGTTTCAGTATTACTAACTGATTTGTTCTTCGAGTTTCTGTTTTTATTAACAATAAGTTCGTTAATTGCTACAATATATTGTTGTGGATGATTTATGCTAAAATCTCCATGATAATAATTAGGTAATATCTCAATTTTACTTCCTTTTATTTTTTGATGAATTAAATTTGCTGATTTTTTTATTATTGGTCTTTCTTTATCTCCTACAATTACTAAAACTTTTGCCTTTGTTTCTTGCAATGAATCTTTTAGTAAATATTTTGAATTTGCTTCCATAAATGAAATCATATCTTCCTTTTCAATTTTGCAAGTATCTCTATAATAATCATCAAATAAATCCTTCCTTATTCTTAAAGAATTAAACTGCATTTTTGAGAACCATTTTTTTGATATTAGTCCATAACTCATAGAAAAAGTTGGTCTAATCATCTTGTATGTTGTTTTCATCGGAACTGCTAATGCACTTTCAACAATGGCATAATCACAAATGTCATTTTTTCTTGATAAAATTTCTAAAAGTATTTGTCCTCCTAAAGATAATCCTCCTATTAAACAAATATGTCCATCATAATCATTTTCTATATAATCTATAATTTCTTGTGCATTATCTTCTATACTTGTAAATCTTCTATCACTATCTGAATGTCCATCTAATATTGGAATAATAATATGATAACTTTCTTGTAATCTTTCAGCTTCCTCCCTATAATTCCACCACGAAAGACCACCACCATGTAATAATATTATTGTATCTTTATTCTTATTTCCATACTCTTTAAAGTTCATTTAATTATTCCTCCATTCCTAGCAATATATTGTAATTTTAGTGAATAGTAACTTAATTTTCTTTTTTATTAAACATATGGCGTACTTTATCTATTCGATTATTTGGTCTACGTGATTGAATAACTGGTTCACAAGTAGCAATTTGATAATCTTTTAATTCTGTCAAAAAAACTGCTTGCCCATTTGTATATAGAGTTAAAGTATTACGATATTCATTAATACAACGTACAGGAATATGTCCTGTAAAAATAACTTCATCATTTTTTGATTGACTTGTTTCAATTATTGCACAATGTTTTTGTGCATCTTTATATGCACGAGAAAAGTATCCCTCTGGTGTAAAAAGTATAAACGAAAGATATGGCTCTAATAATTGCGTTCCCGCTTTTTTCAATGTTTGTTCAAGTACAATTGGGGCAAGAAAGCGAAAATCCGAGGGAGTACTAACAGGGCTATAATAAACACCATATTCAAAACATATTTTACAATCTGTCACTTTCCAACCATACAATCCTTGCTCCAGTCCATAATTAATACCTTCTCTTACTGCATTTTGAAAACTTTGATTTAAATAACCGAGTGAAACTTTGCTTTCGTACTGTATTCCAGTGCCAATTGGAAGTGGAGTTATTGATAATCCAATTGATGCCCAAAATGGATTTGGTGGTACTTCAATATGAATAGTATAATCTGCCTTTTGTAATGGCTTTTCCAAATAAATTACGGTTGGATCTTCGATTCTTATGTTTATGTGATATTTTTCAATCAACAGAGAACAGATAACTTCTAACTGCACTGTTCCTAAAAAAGAAATGATGATTTCATGTGTTATCGTATCAACATAATAACGTAAAAGAGGATCAGTATCTGCAATTTCTGTAAGAGCATCCAATAATTTTTCTCTCTCTTCTATTTTTATCGGTTCAATTCTTGTTCGTAGTATTGGTACAGTCTTGTCATTCCATACATTGCATGGCAAAATCTTTTCATTTCCTATAATATCGTTCAATCTTAATGTATTGTTAGGTATAATAAAAATATCTCCAGAACAAACTATTTTTGTCTGTATCATTTCCCCATTTGAAGGAATATATATTTCTGTAAGTTTCATTTTCTTTTTTTCTGGCAACATAATTGTATCTCGTAAGTGTAATGTTCCACTATAAAGACGCAAATAAACTAATCTTTGCTTATGGTCTGTATATTCAATTTTAAAAACTCTTCCACATAGTTCTGAATCATTCTCATTCATTTCAGAACAAAAAAGATTTGAAATAGCTTCGATAAGTTGTTGAGTCCCTATATTATTTCTAGCACTTCCATGGTATATAGGAAACAACGAACCTTTTTTAACACACCTATATTCTTCATACATTAATTCTTGTATAGTCAATTTTTCTCCTACAATATATTTTTCTAAAAGTTTATCATTTTTGGAAATTACAGGATCCCAATCATCTAAATCAATGATATTTTTAATTGATATTTCTGGAGTTAATGTTACATTTTGCATAACAATAATATCATTTGAAAGTTTTTCTTTGATATTTTGATAAATATTATTTAAGTTAATTCCATCCTGATCTATTTTATTTATAAAAATAATTGTTGGTATATTCATTTTTTGAAGTGCATGGAATAGTATTCGGGTTTGTGCTTGTACACCATCTTTAGCAGAAATTACTAAAATTGCTCCATCAAGAACAGATAAGGAACGATACACTTCTGTTATAAAATCTGTATGTCCAGGAGTATCTACAATATTGATTTTGTAGTCATTCCAATTAAAAGAAGTAACTGCTGCCTGAATTGTGATTCCACGCTGACGTTCTAAAAACATAGTATCTGTCCTTGTTGTTCCCTTATCTACACTGCCTAATTCTAAAATTGCTCCACTTGTATAAAGCAGACTTTCCGTTAAGGTCGTCTTTCCTGCATCTACATGAGCAAGAATACCAATGTTGATTATTTTCATGGAATTTCCCTCCCTACAAATTTATCTTTTAACTTAAAATCAATATTTGCTAATTTTGTTCTTTTAAACTATTCTCAAAATCAATTATCCACTTTTCTAATGTTTCTACTAATGCTAATTGTTGTTTGAACATTTGTTTTCCAACATTAGGAATATGTTGTCTATGAGAACGTCTTTCATTTAGTAATTCTTTTAATTCTAATATCTTTGATTTTATATTAGAAACAAGAATCTGTTTTTGTTCATCATCTACTAAATCTAAATTCGTGATAATAACATTAAAATCCAAATATAGACTAACATCAGAATTTGAAATATCATTCATAAGTTTATTAAAATAATCATTACCTTTGTTAGTAATAGTATATATTGCTTTATCTGGCATATTTCCCTCTTTCTCTTTATGGCTAACAATATATTCTTTTGATTCTAATTGTAATACTTTCTTATAAATAGACTGTTCACTAATTTTTACCCATCTTGGTATATTACGATATTCTATATTTTTTTTAATATCATAAGCACTTTGTGATTTTTGTTTAATAAGTCCTAATAATACCAAATCTATATTTGACATAATCTCTACTCCTTACTTAATATAATCTGTAACGCCAAGTCTATTTCCAAATGGATCTTCAAACTCGACTGCATTACCAGTTCCAATTTTAAAAGGCTCACTCAAAAATTTTATATCATTATTCAACATTTCTTTATAGAAGATTGCAACATCTTCTACTTCAAACCATATTGTAGGCTTTAAATTCTCAAATTTATTTTTGTCTTTTAAAATTATTGCAGGTTCTTCATTTCCAATATTATAAGCAACCATTCCCTTATCAGAGAAATCAAATTTCTTTTTTAACCCCAATATTTCCTCATAGTATCTTTTTGCTTCTTCCATATTATCTACAGGAAGAAAATAATTGTCATAATTTTTCATATATTTAATGTCCTCCTTTCTACTATAAACTACACTACTATATTTTATAGTAGTTATCGTTAAAAGTCAATATATAATAAAAAAATAGATTAGTTGCACTGAACTAATTTATTTGTATAACTGCCTGTCGTACAAAAAAGACTGTCATTACTGACAATCTTTTTGGTAAATTACTATTTATTATAATAAAATTCTTTTATAGTGTTAGCAAATTCTTTTGGTGTATCAATATTAATTTCATGTCCTGCACCTTTTATAATTTTTATTTTACTATTTTTTATATTGCTACTTAATTGTTTTGCACTTTCAATATTCACATTATCTTTTTCACCACATATTATTAATGTATTACATTGTATTTTTGATACTTTAGATTTAATATTTAGTTCTGATAGTGAATTACTTAATTCTATAAAATTATTTTTTGAAATACCTATGTTTTCAAAATTCTTTTTAGGCATAAACTTAAAAACAAAATTTTGAAATTTTAATAACTTTTTTGGTAATTCATATGGTGTTCCGCTAAGAATGATAGAATTTACTTTTTGTGGATATTCTACGGCATACTCAATAGCAAGTATTCCTCCGAGCGAAAGACCAACTAAATTTATTTTTTCTTTAAAACCATTGCAATAATCTGCAAAAGCTCTATATAAATTATCATAATTTAACTGATAATTTTTAGCAATTTCAAACACATTAGGTGTTTGAACATCAATATTATCTTCATTTAGTATAGTTTTTACTTTATCCCAACTTGATTCATTTTGTCCCATTCCATGAATTAATATATTTATCACTTTTATATCTCCTATTTTTCATTTCTTACAAAAACATTTAATACATCACCATATTTAGTAAGCGCTTTTCCTATATCGCCATTCTTTGAACTCATACTAAAAATATAATCCCCAATAATATTACTAAAAGATTTAATTTCATCTTTTGAATATTCTCTATTTTCACTTTTTATTCCTATTTCTTGTAATAATTCTTTATTTTTCTTGGATAAATCATTTTCTAAATTCATTTTTTGGTCTCTCCTTTTATTGTTTTATATATGAAAAATATATCATAATAAATTACTTTTTTCAACAAAAAACTAGCAGAAAAAGTATCTCTGCTAGTCTTCATCTTCAAAGTAGCTTTTAAGAGTAGAAATAAACTTTAAATACATTTTCAATTCTTTTTTTGTACTATTATCTAAAAAATTATCTATCGTTTTTCTTGTAGTCAAATTTTTTGTTTCACTATTTCCATATAAAATATAATCTGTAGTTGTGCCAGTTGCAGTACATATTTTATTTAAGGCCTTAACACTAACATTAAGTGTACCTGTTTCTAATTTTCCTAAATGATTTTCTGATAAACCGCATCTTTCGGCAAATAATTGCCTTGATTCATGGTATATTTCTTCTCTAATTTTTCTTATTCTCATTCCAATTTTTACTGCATCTAAAATCATAATTAGCCCCCTTCTTCCTAATACTACTATTTTATCTTCCTTTATAAGAATATTACACTCCTTATTACTGACAGAATATATGACAAATAGGAATTTAAAATTATAAAAAGGCAGTAAAATACAGTGTTTTAGAAATTGTACATTTTCTAATAACTGACATGATACGATAAACTGCACTACTTTTCGACAAATTTTGCACTTTTCTTTTTGTATAATTCCTGTGGGTTTATATACCTATTTAGGAAGAATATAAATTGAAGGTGCAAAAGAGTATTAAAAAAATACGAATGATATTTATGTTTCATTACTAGATAGGTACAATAGACTCATTTTTTATATATTTTAAAGGAAGGAGGTTTTATTTTTATACTTCAAGCAAGTATTCCTCTTAGATAGGAATATCAAACCCAAATTTAAGATTTGGGAGGAATACTTATGGGAGATAAAAATAACTATAAGCAAGAAAGGTTTGATAGTTTCCTAAATAAAACTATAATTTTATCATCTAGAACTTATTTCAAAAAACAATCAAATATTAGTAATAAAGAAAAAACAATTGTAGATAATGAGGATTATTCTGCTTATTTACAAGATTTTATTGCGAGCGATGCACACTTGTCTGATATTGACACAATTGATTTGTCTTTACAATTAAAAAATGCCCTTAAATCACTGACTGCTATCGAACAGTCGGTGATTTTTTTGCTTTTTCAAGAAGAATTATCACAAGATGAAGCAGCTAAAATACTTGAAATATGGTCTAAATCTGTTAGCAGAATAAAAGTACGAGCTATTGAAAAATTAAGAAAATATTTGAAAGGAGATTTAAATAATGAAAGATAAAAATTTATTTGAATTAGGTAAATTAGCACAACAAGGAAATGATATGGCAATGTTAGAAATTATTGAAAGGAAAAAGAAAATGATAAAAAAATATAGTTTTGGAGACGAAGATAGATACCAATTTATCATTTTAAAATTAATTGAAGGAATAAAAAGATATAATTTTGAAAAAAAATTATAAAGTTTGGGTAGATTTTCGCTGACTTACTCACTGTATATATAATGAAGGGCAAATTTTAAGGAAGCACTATATTGAAAAGGACAGATAAGACAAGCTCTTATCTGTCTTTACTTAAATTTAAGAAAGGAGAATATAGATATGTTTTTCAGATGTCTATTATTAGGAATATCCCTTGTTGTAGTACTTTTCTTTTTTGATATTTTATTACCTAAACTTAAATTAAAATATCGTTTATATAAAGAATTAAAAGAAAAGAAAAAAAGAGAAGAAGCCTTCGCTAAAAAGATGAAAGAATTAGAAATTAAGTAAATTTCTAATAGTCTTGTTATACCTAAAAAGTGTCGACAAAAAATTAACCAACAAAAACATAGGGTGGTATTTATATATGGAAACTTTAAAAGATAAAATATTTGAAATGTTTTATATTAAGCATTTAAAAGTAAAAGATATAGCAGAAAGAGAAAAAGTTTCTTCAGCATATATAACAAAAGTTGTAAAAACAGATGTAAGGTATAAAACAGAAAAAGCATTTAGAAAAAATAAATCAAAAGAAAAAAGGAAATTAGATCAAAATAAATTTAATAAACAAAAGAGAGAAAAGCAAAGAATTGAAGATAATTATGCTTTTGTACAAGAACAACATAAAGAAGCATCACGAGAATTATCAAAAAGCAAGAGATTGAGTGATGAAAATTATAGAAAATGGAATAAAAGTGCTTATACATATAACCCTTCAAAACACAGATACGAGTTTGATAAAACTCTTGGTCGTTCTTATGATGTACCAAAATATATAAAAGAAAGGTAAGTAAATTATGGAACAAAAACTATTAAAAGTTTTTCAGTTAGCAGATAGATTAAATACTAAACAAAGTAAGATATTTGCAGAAATTAACTATACTGCTAATGATAGTCAAAAATTAGAAATATGTATTAGAAGAAAAAAAGATTTTTCTTATATTGAAAAATGTGAAATTTGTATTCAAGAAAATTCAGAAATTAGATGGGACAATATTATTACATTGTTTGAAACTTTTATTGGAGGTGTCAAAGATGAATAAAAAAGAAGCTGTTGCTTATGCACAAGTTGCACTTGATTATATGCAGAGTTCTAAATATACTGGCGAAATTAATCCTGCGACACTTGGTGTGGAAATGAAACAATGTTTTAAATTGTATCCTAGAAATATTATACAAAACATTGCTAATTCTCAAAGTTGGGCTAGAAATAAATTACAAAAAATTAAAGATGGATGTGATTCAAATGCAGAATAATTTAGATGAGATAGTAAAATTTGGAATTTCAGTAGATGAAGCAAGAAAAAAGTTAGGAATAGGTAGAAACTTAATGCTAAAATTAGTAAAAGTAGATGGTTTTCCAGCAATTCGATTTAAAAGAAAAATTATTATAAACGGAAATAAATTGCAAGAATGGTTTGACCAAAATTACGGACAATATGGTGGATACAGCTACAAAAAATAATTTTTTGTTCAACATTGTCTTTCCACCAATATTGGTTTATAATGGTTCATAGATTTTATGTTCTATTGTAAACTGTAATATTGGTAAACCTCATATAGAGAGGAGTTTATAATGGAAAAAATAATATTTCAACAAAGAATAATGGAGAAAACTGATAAAAAAGAAAAACAATATAAAATTAAAGTTTCTCCTAGAGAAAATGGTTATCAAGCTAGAACTACATTAGATTTAGGAGGTGTATTAAAGAAAAATCCACGACCAGAATGTTATAGTAGTTCTTCACCAAAAGATGCTATAACAAAATTAGTGGAAAAAATGCAAATAATTTTATCCCACTATACTGCTAAAAGAGTAAAAGTAGTAGGAATTGAAGAGCCTGACATTGTTTACTATGTTCTTGAAAATACAAATGAAGTCCCTAAAATAACAGTAAAAGAAGTTGTCCCATCAATAAAAGAAACAACAATTTCAAATAATAGGACAAATAAAATTGTTTTATCTAACGATTATATTGCAAATAATGAAAAAGTATATTCTCCTGTTGAATGTGCTTACATATGGTTTAATTATATAATTGATCGTACTAAAAAAGAACCTGATGAAGATGATTATTTAAGTATGAAAACTGCTGAATCTTATATAGGTATTTTAAAGAAACATATAATATCATCTTTTAAGGAATATAGAAATATTAGGGATTTAGATGAAGACAATATAAATGAAATGATTTCTAATATTAACGGGAAAACACAAAGAAAAGATGTTTTAACAGTTGCAAAGTTATTTTTTTCTTTTCTAAGGAAAAATAAATATATTAAACACAATATTGCTGCTGACATAAAATTACCTAGAAAAAGAAAGCAATTAGATGAAATCGGTTTTATTGAAGAAGAAAACAGAGAAAAGTGGTTAAATTGTCTTATAAAAGAAGACTCAGATATATCACTATTATTTTTAGCAATGTTATTGACCAGTGCAAGACCTGAGGAAGCTTGTGGTCTTAAATGGAATATAATCGATTTTGAAAATAATGATATATACATTTGCAATGCATATAAAGATTTTTGTATTTATAATGAACATATGGAAGTTATAGGGCACGAAAGAAAAGATGATATTTTAAAAACGCCTGAATCTTATAGACATATATATTTAGATCCAATACTAAAAAAAGCATTATTAAAACATAAAACTAGGCAACAACAATTATTTAAGAGATTACATAGAAAATGGACTGAAGATGAATATCTTTTTCTTAACAATTATAATAAACCTTTTGTATCAGATACTTTATCAAGAAATATGCCTAGATTTCTAAACAGACACAAAGAACTAGGACATCTCACTGTATATGGACTTAGACATTCATTTGCAACACATTGTAAAGAATTAGGTATGGAGGCTGAAGTTTTAGCAAAATTAATGGGACATACTGAATATGAAACTACACAAAAATATTATGTTCATATTTCAAAAAGTAGGAAAATTGATGCTTTAATGAAAATACAAGAAAAAGAAAGAAATGGATTAAAAAAATTAAAAATAGAAGATATTACAGAATTAGATAACTATGCAAACCAAACTTTTGAAGATTTTGCTAATTTTGGTATTGAAATTAATTCAAATGACAAAATAAAAAGCACTTTTTTGAATAGTGCTTTAAACTAAATATTATTTAAAATATCATGTATAAAAAAATGGTGGACATTTCTAAAAATAATCGTATGGTGCACCATCCCAGACTCGAACTGGGGGTCTTTCGATTAAGAGTCGATTGCTTTACCAACTAAGCTAATGGTGCATATTTTCCCTAATCCCCAAATAAAATTGGGGAACTAATGTGGAATATATATTCAAAATATTTATTTTTAGAATGTCCTGGTGAAGTCTTAAAAGCTTAAATTTCAAGACTTCAAACTATCGCTGCGCCATCCCAGATTCGAACTGGGGAGTCAAACGATTAAGAGTCGATTGCTTTACCAACTAAGCTAATGGTGCATATTTTCTCTAATACGCAAAAGACATTAGGAAAGTAGTAGAATATATGATTAGTATATTCATTTCTTAGCATATCCTAAGGAAGAAATATCAAGTATTTAAATTTTAATAATTTCGACTGTTATTTTGCTATCTCAAATTTAAATTTGGGCATCAAGCAATTAAAAATCTATGAATCTACCAATTAAACTAATGAACTATATAAAATTTTATTTTCTAATATATTATACTTTAGTTTAACTCTTAAGTCAATACATTTTATAAAACAATTACTTACAACGGTAGCTGGGTAATGCTAGAGAAAAATCAAACATAAAAATAAGATGATTATTCCCTTTATTTTTTAAACAAAGCCGAAAGTCAGAAACTTAACTTCTAATTTCTAACCTTCGGTTCTTATAAAATAATTTTAAATTCTTTAATTTACTTTATTATTTGCTGTATTATTGGTCACTGGCGTATTTACTGTTGCATTCTCTTTGTTATTTGTTGGTGCTGTTGATTTTACTGTTGTCGCACCTTTCGTCCCTCTTCTTATAATTTTATTCATAGGACTGTAAGTATCTGTAGAAAGAAGCGTTTTTGAAACCACAACACCATTTAATCTACATACTTTATACGCTTTGGTTTTACGTCCTTGTGCTCCATATTGTTTTACCTTTTCTATTCCTGCATCTAAAGTTGGATCTTCAATGTATTTTACAGAATATGGTATATAATTTAAAGTTTCAGTTTCTATTTCTATATCATATTCAACATCTTCTTTTACTCCAAAAATTTTCATTTCAACAATACCATTTTGCACAGTACTCATAATCTTAATTGGATATTTTCTTGTATTAACAAATTTAAAGTCAATTGACCCATAAACTACCGTAGCGTCCTTTCCAGCATCTACATAAGAAGTTACAAATTGGTGATTGCTTCTTTTAGTAATATCTAAATTTGCTTTTACTGCTACATTATATAATGTTGAAGAAATTTGGCAAATTCCGCCACCTAGTCCATCTACTACTTCTCCACCAGAATACATAGCAGCCTCTTTATATCCAGCTGCAATTGTTCGTTCACCTACAACTTTATTATAAGAAAACTCCTCTCCTGGCAAAAGAACATATCCATTAATTTTATTAGAAGCTAATTCTAAATTTGTTGTCCTATTTTTAAGTGTAACATCATATTTAGTAGAAAACTTAGAAATTAAATCTGGAAATGCCTCTGCTCCTATGTCACGAGTAGTTTTAGCTGGCGTTGTGTACTTTAAAGGTATTTCGTATTCTGATTTATCTTCTTCTAATATTTTTTTTGCTTCTTCTATAGATATTGCAAAATCCACCCCATCTTCATGAGGATATATAGTAAAAGGCTGTGTTGTATAATAAGCATCTTTTGGTTCTTTATATATTTCTTGGTAAATTTTATCAATATTTATTTTTTCTGGCTCTTTATCTTCTGTTGGAATTTCTATGGCATTTTTATTTTTCCCATCTAATATTTGATTGATAATTAATTTTTTTAATTCTTCTATCTTAATTGTTTTTCCAGCTATACCTTCTGTAATAATTAACTTTTCTCCTTCTATATAATAACTGGTTTCCTTTATAGCTCCTGGTATTTTATTAGACATGTCTTCACACATTTGTGTTAAGGTTTTATCATTATAAGAAAAATCTATTTCTATATCTTTCCCAAATAACATAGCAAATAATATTTCATAATTATTTTGAATAATATTCCCATTTTTTCCAAAGCTATAGGCTTTTTCTATTGCTTCATCTATACAATAATTTGCTTCTATTTGAGATGGACTAATAGATGTTTCATATTCTCCATTTTTTAAAATAATTTGCATACCTAATTCTTGTTTAATAAGCTCTTCTATTTCTAATTTTGCATCTTCTCTTGAAAGTCCTACTAATTCTATTCCTTTAATTTTAATACCATCTATTATTTTATCATTCATTAAATTAACTAAAGCAAACACAGTTGAAATAAACGCAATAATTAATATTGTTATAGTAATTACTACAACTGCAATTGCTGTTTTTACCTGTTTTTTATTTTTTTTCTCTTGTACAATTTTATAAGTGCTTCCTTCCTCATTATCTTTCTCAGTACTATTATCTTCTGTTTCTTCTTTTAGCTCATTTTTTTTAGTAATTTCAACTTTTTCTTCTTTTAGTTCATTTTCTTCACTAATTTCTACTTGTTCTGTTTTTTGCTCATCTGTTTTATTTATTTCTACTTTTTCTTCTATCTCATTTTTTTTACTAATTTCTAGTACTTCCTCTTTAGAAACATCGTTTTCTGTTTCTAAACTGTTGTTCTCACTTGTTACCTTTTTTTCTTTTTTCTCTTCTTCTACATCCATATGTTTACTCCTTACTAAAATTTTTCCTTTAGAAAAACTACTATTTAATGACATATTATCATAAAAAATGTTTTTTTACAACATCTTTTATGATAATTCGATTTGAAAAAATCTTGATTTTATTATTTCTATTTTACGTACTTTATTGTTTATATATTACTTATTAAAGAAAACTTCTGTAACAGAACTTTCTAAACCCATAGCAATTAATTCCATCACTTGCATAGATGGATTTGACCTTGTACCTTTCTCTAAATGACACAAATAGCCAACCGATATTCCTGTAAGTTCTGATAATCGTTCCAAGGTCATATCCTTATGGTTTCTAATGTTTCTCATATTATTTTTGTGCATAAGAGCACCTCCTTAATTGTCCTTGTGGCAATAGTTTATCATAAAACAAATTGACAAGTCAATACTTGTTATGATATTTTAATTGAGAAAAATATCATAAATTATTTTTTATTTACTACTAGACAAATTGCATAAAATTGTATATAATGTAGAAAAATATTGCAAAGGAGATTTTTTTATGATAGGTGATATGATTGCAAAAGTTAGAAAAGAAAAGGGTATGTCAAAAACACAACTTGCTAAATTAACAGATATTAATATTGGGCATTTAACACATATTGAAAAAGGTGAAAGAAATCCAAGTCATAAAGCACTAAAAAATATTTGTAAAGCATTAGATATTCCTTATCAACAATTAATGTATACATATGACAAAACAATTAACGAGGAACAAGAAAGTTATCATGTGGTAGAACATATTTCTTACAATAAAGTACTTGCTGTTGATAGTATTAGTGGATTTATTGATTGTCCCTCTAGCATTCCAAATTCTGCTATTGCGGTAAAATTAAATGATGAAGTTATGAAACCAACTTTTAATAAAGATGCTTATGTTTTTGTAGAATTCAATACTCCTCTTGAAAATAAAAATATTGGTTTATTCTCTTACAACAATAAAGTTATTGTAAGAAGGTTTATTACCAAAAAAGGAAGCATTATTTTACGAGCTGACAATCCAGAATTTGAAGACATACTTGTATCAGAAAAAGATACATTCTATATTATTGGAAAAGTTTGTATATAATTAGTTTTCTATTACTTTTTGACGAAATTTCATAGAAAATAAAAAAAATTGCAAAAAATACTTGAACAAAATGAATTTTAATACTATAATGTTCATAGCAAAAGATAAATAAGGAGAGTTTTATAATGGAATTATGTAAAAATATTTTTTTTAATACAGATAAATTAGTTGAAAATCAAACTGTCAAAATTTCTTATACAGGTGCTTTTTTTCAAGATGGTTCAAAAGATGTATATATTCATTATGGTTTTGGATTATTGTGGGAAAATGTAGGAGAAATTAAAATGGAAAAAACAGATTTAGGTTTTCAAGCAGAAATTTCTCTCATTTCTGCTGATTCCCTTAATTTCTGTTTTAAAAACGAAAATAATCATTGGGATAATAATAATAATTGTAATTATACTTTTCCAATTGAAAAAGTAGGAAATGTAGAACAGGAATTATCTTTAATTGTTGCTCCTACACGCAAATTAAGAAAATCTTACATTTGGAGCAAAAAAATAAAATTGGCAATATATAAAATTATTACATATATTCCTAAAATTATATCTGGAAATTATAAACGCAAAATAAATAACGAGTAAAAAATAAACCATCAACTTAAGTTGATGGTTTATTTTTCCTATACAAGAGCAAAAGTAGCTTCGCCACATGTACACGATTTTTCGCATCGATGTAGCTCAAGGAAACCTAACCTTGCTGTATAAAAAAATTGAAATAGACCATTTAATATAACGTTCTACTTCAATTAAAAATATTTTGATATTAAATTAATACCAACTATGGAGCCGCTAGTCAGACTTGAACTGACGACCTACTGATTACAAGTCAGTTGCTCTACCAACTGAGCTACAGCGGCATATTAAATTGGTGACCCCGACGGGAATCGAACCCATGTCTCCGCCGTGAAAGGGCGATGTCTTAACCGCTTGACCACGGGGCCTTAAATAAACAAATACTAATTCTAAAATTAGTATTTGCTTTTGGTGAGCTATCCGCGACTCGAACGCGGGACAACTTGATTAAAAGTCAAGTGCTCTACCACCTGAGCTAATGGCCCAAAAACAATTCTCCAAAAAAAGAATTATATAAGCAACTGTTTATTTACAGTTGCTTATATATATTACAATATTTTTTCTAATATGTCAATACATTTTTTGAAATTTGTCAAATTCTATTGTATGTTAGTCAATGATGTGAAACAAAATTCTATATTAAATTAGAATTTAATTATTGATTTATATAAATAAACTATTGTATAATTTTTATATTAAATTTAAAAATTGCTTTTTGGAGGGAATATGCAACGTATATTAAGTAGTTTACGCAAAGCTGTTGAAGAATATTCTATGATTGAAGATGGTGACAAAATTGCAATTGGTGTTTCTGGAGGAAAAGATTCACTTACTCTTCTTCTAGCTTTAAAAAATTTACAAATATTTTATCCTAAAAAATTTGAAATACTAGCCATTACCATTGACTCTGGATTTGATAATTTTGATTGCTCTTATATTCAAAATTTATGTACTACAAATAACATTCCTTTTTTTATAGAAAAAAGTTATATTAAACAAATTGTTTTTGATGAAAGGAAAGAAAAAAATCCTTGTTCTTTATGTGCTAATTTAAGACGTGGTATTTTAAATACAACTGCTATTAGAGAAGGTTGTAATAAAATTGCTCTTGGTCACAATATGGACGATTTAATAGAAACCTTTTTTTTAAATTTACTTTATGGTGGTAGAATTCATACATTTTCTCCTGTTAGTTTCCAAGATAGAAGCGGTATTACTGTTATAAGACCTCTTTTATTTACAGAAGAAAAAGATATTATTCGTTTTATCAAAAAAGAAAATATTGTTCCTATGCATAAGTGTTGCCCTATGGATGGACATTCTAAAAGAGAAAATATGAAAATCTTAATTTCTACTTTTAAAAATGATATCCCTAATATTAAAGCAAATTTATTTGGTGCCATTAAAAGAAGTGGTATAAAGGGATGGAATAATCCTAAAAACACGCCATAATTGTGTTTTTAGGATTATTATGTGTTTTATGTATTAAATTTTTACTCTATAATTTCTAAACCTGCAAATTTTGCCATTAGCCTTTTATGCCCTACTTTATCAAATTCAATATCTACTTTTATATCATTTCCTTCTGCCTCTAAAGAATTAATAGTTCCTTCTCCAAATTTTTTATGGTATACACGTTGTCCTTCTTTATATTGAGATAAATCCATATTTTCTTCTTTCTTATTAATTGCATTTAAAAAACTTTCTGCTGTTCTAAATGCAAATCCTGTGCTAGTACTAGCCGCTACATAGCCAGATGCATTATCGTGAATTTTATATGTTTTTACTGGTTTTGTTTGAACGCCATATCCCCATTTGTATGATAAATCCGTAAATTTTTCTTCTTTTTGATTAAAGGCTTCTTCATATCCCATTAATAATTCTTGTGGTATTTCTTTCAAAAACCTTGATACTGGATTACATGAAGTAGCGCCAAACATAGTTCTTTGTTTTGCACAAGTTAAATACAAGTAATTTTTAGCTCTTGTTATTCCAACATAGCATAGTCTTCTTTCTTCTTCCAACTCTTTTGGCTCACCAATAGAACGATAACTTGGAAAAATCCCTTCTTCCATTCCAACTAAAAACACAGCTGGAAATTCAAGTCCCTTTGCACTATGTAATGTCATTAAAGTTACAGATTCCTCACTTTCTTCCATTTCGTCAATATCGCTAGATAATGTAATACTTTCCAAAAATTCCGCTAATGAATTATCTGCATATTCTTCTTCAAATTCCATTGTTACTGTTAAAAATTCTTCTAAGTTTTCTATTCTATTTTCTGCTTCTATCGTATTTTCTAGTTCTAGTGCTTTTTTATATCCTGTTTTATTTAAAATATTTTTTACTAGTTCCGAAATGGTCATTTTTTCTTTGTTTACTGAAAATTCCTCTATTGTTTCAACAAATTCTTTAGAATTAGCAAACACTCTATTTAATCCAAATTCATTTGCTCTTTTTATTACTTCAAACATAGATATCCCATTTTTGTTTCCAATTTCTTCTATTTGCTCTAAGCTGTTTTTTCCAATTCCTCTTTTTGGTTCATTAATAACTCTTATTAAACTTAAATTGTCTGTATGATTATAAACTAATCTTAAATATGCAATAATATCTTTAATTTCTTTTCTTTCGTAAAACTTTAGACCACCTACAATTTTATAAGGAATATCTTCTCTCCTTAAAATATCTTCTATAGCTCTTGATTGTGTATTCATTCTATATAAAACTGTGAAATCAGAATAGTGATAATATTCCTCTCTTTTTAATGAATTGATTTGGCTTACAATGTAGCTTGCTTCGTCATATTCGTCTTTTCCAACATATACTGTCGGTTTGGCCCCCACTTCATTTTCTGTCCATAATTTTTTGTCATATTTTGTCTCATTATTTTTAATAACAGCATTAGCTGCATTCAAAATATTTCCTGTACATCTATAATTTTGTTCTAGTTTTACAATTTTCGTACCTGGAAAATCCTTTTCAAAATTTAATATGTTTGCTATATCTGCTCCTCTAAAAGAATAAATTCCTTGGTCATTGTCTCCAACAACTGTAATATTGCCATATTTAGAAGCAAGCAATGTAACTAATGTGAATTGAGCTTTATTAGTATCTTGGTATTCATCTACTAGCACATATCTAAATTTATTAGAATAATATTCTAAAGTTTCAGAATTTTCCATTAATACTTCTATTGTTAAATTGATAATATCGTCAAAATCCACTGCATTATTAGCTTTTAACCTTGCTTGATATAACTTATATACTTCTGCAATTCTTTCCTTTCTAAAATCTCCATTTGCTCTTATTGCATAAGTATCTGGCTCTAGCATCTCATTTTTTGCATTGCTAATCTCAGATAAAACACTTTTATCTGTAAACATTTTATCATCTAAATTAATTTCTTTTATACATTGTTTAATTAAAGTTTTTTGGTCTGATGTATCAAAAATAACAAAAGAAGAATCATACCCTATTTTATCTATACATCTTCTTAAAATTCTTACACAAATAGAATGGAAAGTCCCCACCCACATATCATTAATGGCATCTCCCACGAGCTTTTCTATTCTTTCTTTCATTTCTCTAGCAGCTTTATTGGTAAAAGTAATGGCTAAAATAGACCAAGGTTTTACATTTTTTTCTTGTATTAAATAGGCAATTTTATGAGTTAATACTTTTGTTTTACCGCTTCCTGCTCCAGCAATTACCAAACATGGTCCTTCAGTTGCTGTAACCGCTTCTAACTGTTTATTATTTAATCCTTCTAATAATTCATGCATTTTTCTTTTCTCCTTGTAGAACTTTTGTTTGTATATATTGTATATCTTTTTTTCTATTTGTCAACATCATTTTTTAATTTTTTTATTATTTTATCAATTGCTTGTACAATTTCTGTTGCACATTTTTGATATGTTTCTAAATTATATCCCCAAGGGTCTCCAATATCATAATTGCCATCCCCACTAAACTCCTTCATAGTATAAACTTTGCCAGATAAATTTGGATATAATTGTAACACCAAATTTTTATGACCTCTTGTAGCACATAAAATAATATCCATCTCTTCTATTTTTGAGTTTCGAATATTAGTAGCTTTATGGCTACTAATATCCACCCCATATTCACTTGCTGCTTGAATTGCATTATATGTTGCACCATCCCCATCTTCTGCATAAATACCGCAAGAATAAATAGCTGCCTCTATATTTTCCTCTTGCACTTTTTTTCTCATAATTCCTTCTGCCATTGCACTCCTGCATATATTTCCAGTACATATAAACATAATTTTTAACATACTTCCTCCAATAGTTATTTTCTTATTTTTTTGCTTTTTCAATTTTAACATATCTTTAATAAAATGAAAACGATATTTTTAATTTTTTAGTCACAAAATAATAGTATAGTTACTAAAATAAAAGTAACTATATTATCAATTTTTTCTATGAAATATTCATTGCAATAATTCCAATAATAAATCCAGCTATATTTCCTAATGTCCCTATTCTACCTTTATATAAATTATTGGATTCCGGTATTAATTCCCCGTGATACAATATATAACATGGCACCTGCTGCAAAAGCTAAACACAAGCTAATTAAATTTTGTGATATATTTCCTACAAAAGCTCCAAAAAAAGCTCCTAAGCCCGTAGTTAAACCAGAAGCAAATGTATAAAACAATGCTTTTGATTTTTTTATTCCTCCAGTCTGCATAGGAACTGCCATTGATATACCTTCTGGAACATCATGTAATGCAATTGCTAGTGCTAGTGAAATTCCTAATTGATAAGATGCCCCAAAGCCAGATCCTATTGCCAATCCCTCAGGAAAATTGTGTAAAGCCAAGCCTATTCCCACAATAATCCCTGTTTTTAGTAAAGAATTTGTATTTTTTCTTATTGTTTTATTTGCATTACATTTATTTTTAATAATACTATCACACAAAATCATACTTACTACACCCAGTATAATTCCCAAAAATATTGTTGATAAACTAGACAGTTCTAAAGCTTCTGGTACTAAGTCAAAACATACGATTGCAATCATTAGTCCTGCAGCAAACTCTAAAATAAAACTTAAAAACTTATTAGATATATTTTTAAAAGATATGCCTATTATGCCACCAATTGTTGTACCAAATGTACCAAAGAATAACCCTAATAATGTAGTTTTTAAAATTTCGTTCAATAAAAAAACCCCTTTAAATTACTTTTTATATAGTGTATTTAAAGAAGTTTTATTTTATTCTTTTAAATTAATTTTCTTCCCCTTTTAATTTTTCAGCTCTATCTGCTGCAATTAAGCTATCTATCATTTCATCTAAATTTCCATTTAAAAAGTCTTCCATTTGATAAATGCTTAATCCTATTCTATGGTCTGTAATACGTCCTTGCGGATAATTGTATGTACGGATTTTTTCACTTCTGTCTCCATTTCCCACTTGGTTTTTTCTTTCATTGGCTAATTTTGCATCTTGTTCTGCCTTTTCTTTCTCGTACAGCCTCGAACGTAGCAATCTCATCGCATATTCTCTATTTTGTAATTGTGATCTTTCTGTCTGGCATTCTGCTACCATTCCTGTTGGAATATGAATTAATCTTACCGCTGATGATGTTTTATTAACATGTTGTCCTCCTGCTCCTGAAGAACGAAATACCTCCATTTTTATATCTGCTGGATTAATTTCTATTTCTACATCCTCTACTACTGGTAACACAGCAACAGTTGCAGTTGAGGTATGTATTCTTCCACTACTTTCTGTTTCTGGCACTCTTTGTACTCTGTGTACACCACTTTCAAATTTTAATCTACTATATACCCCTTTTCCTGTAATCATAAAAGAAATTTCTTTATAACCACCTAGTCCAGTTTCATTTTCATTCAAAATTTCCATTTTCCAATGTTTTCTTTCCGCATACATAGAATACATTCTAAACAAAGTACCTGCAAAAAGTGCTGCTTCTTCTCCTCCTGCTCCACCTCTTATTTCACAAATAATATTTTTTTCATCATCTTTATCTTTTGGTATTAATAATATTTTTAATTCTTCTTCTATTTTAGGTAATTTTTCTTTATTTTCTTGTATTTCTAATTCTGCTAGTTCTTTTAAATCTTTATCTTCTAGCATGGCTTCTGCATCTAAAATATTTTGTTTTACCTTTTTATATTCTCTATATTTCTCCACTATATCTGTCAAGTCAGAATGCTCTTTCATCATTTTTTTCCATTCATTTTGATTACTAATCATTTCTGGGTCTGCTATTTTCTCATTTAACTCAACGTATCTTTTTTCAACAGCCTCTAATTTTTGAAACATAAATTTCTCTCCTTTAATTTTTAATGTAATTATTATATAGCAAATTTTCAATATTTTCAAGTAATGTTGTTAAAATCACCCATTAGTTTCATTGCAAAATAATGCAAAAAAACATAACTAAAAACAAACGACAAAAATTTGTCGTTTGTTTTTAGTTATGTTTTTTATTGTTGTAATTCATTTTTTACATTTGTTATTTCCATTGGACTAGCCGCAGCTGCTGGTTTATAATACCCTTTGCTTTGTGCAACTTTAAATAACTCATATTGAAAGCTCTCTGTTGAATTTCGAATATTTTGAAATGTTTGTCTTAATTCTGTATTAGCAGTTTCTGAAATAGCACCTTGATATGTTGTTAGTTCTGCTTTTACATTTTCTAAAACATCATTTATCATTGTTTTTTCTTCCATGTTCCCCTCCTAATTATTTAAAAATGACATTAATTTTGTTTTTGTATTTAAGGCATCTTGTGCAGACTTTGTAAAAATCTGCTTAATTTGTGGATCTACTGCTTGAGAAGCATACGTATTTAATTTTTCATAACAGGTTTGTTGTGCACCTATTAAATGTCTTAAATTTTGCAATTCAACTTGATTTAAATTTGGCAATACTATCATTCCTTTCTTTCTTATTTAATGATAGTATTGCCAATATATGGTTTATTTATTCAATGATAAATGAATATTTTTATAGTAATTGTTTCATCATTTCACATAGTTTGTCAATTTTTTGTTGTGCATCTTGCATACTTGTTCCTTTTACTCCAACATATAATTTAATTTTAGGTTCTGTGCCAGATGGACGAATACATGCCCAAGCATCATCTTCTAATTCGTAATATAAAACATTCGATTTTGGTAACCCTGTTTTTGTTTCTTCTTTCGTTTTTAAATCTATAATTTTATCTAATTCATAATCTCTTACTTTTGAAACTTTATAATCTCCTATTTTGTCTACTGTCTTTTCTCGCAAAATTTTCATCATTTCTTTTATTTTTTCAGCACCTTTTACTCCTTCTAAGGTAATAGAAACTGCTCCTTCTTTGTAATAACCATATTTTTCATATATAGCAATCATTTCATCCCACAAAGTTAAACCTTGTTCTTTATAAAATGCAGCAGCTTCACATAATGCCATTACAGCAGAAACTCCATCCTTATCTCTTGCATAGGTTCCAATTAAGCAACCATAACTTTCTTCATAACCAAAAACATATTCATACTCTTTTGTTTCTTCAAATTGCTTTATTTTCGCTCCAATATGCTTAAATCCTGTTAAAACTTCAAATAATGTCAACTGGTAGTAACGAGCAATTGCATTAGCTAAATTTGATGAAACAATGGATTTTATCATTGCCCCATTTGTTGGTAACATTCCTCTTTCTTTTAATTGATTAATTCGATATTCTGCTATTAACAAGCATGACATATTCCCTGTAAAAGAAATATATTCTCCGGTTTTTATATCTTTTGCATAAATTCCTAATCTATCTGCATCTGGGTCAGTCGCTAAAACAATATCTGCATCTATTTTCTTTGCTAGTTCTAATGCCAAAGTAAATGCTTTTTCATCTTCTGGATTAGGGTAGCTTACTGTTGGAAAATTGCCATCTGGTTTTTCTTGTTCTGGTACAACTGTCACATTTTCAAATCCAAGTTCTGATAGAACTCTTCTTACTGGCATATTTCCTGCACCATGTAATGGGGTATACACAATTTTTAAATCTTTTTGTTTCTTTATTATTTCTGGATTCATTACTAATTTTTTCATTTCTGCAATATAGGCATCATCTATTTGACTTCCAATTACATTGTACAATCCCTGTTCTTTAGCTTCTTTCATTGGTATTGTTTTTACTTCTTTATAATCTGTAACTTTATTTACTTCCTCTATAATTTGCTTATCTATTGGTGAGGTTATTTGTGAACCATCTTCCCAATAAGCTTTATAGCCATTATATTTAGGTGGATTATGACTTGCAGTTATTACAATTCCAGAAATAGTATGCAACCTTCTAATTGCAAAAGATAATTCCGGTGTTGGTCTTAAAGCTTCAAACACATAAGTTTTAATTCCATTCGCATTTAATGTAAGTGCTGCATACTCACTAAATTCTTTAGACATATGTCTTGAATCATATGCAATTACTACCCCTCTATCTGCCTTACCTTGTTTATTAATAAAATTTGCTAATCCTTGTGTTGCTTTTGTTACTGTATATTTATTCATACGGTTTGTTCCTGCCCCTATAATTCCTCTTAACCCTGCCGTACCAAATTCTAAATTTTTATAAAATCTATCTTCTATTTCTCTTTCATTTTCCTTAATATTAATTAATTCTGCTCTTGTTTTTTCATCAAAAAGTGGATTTGTGCACCATTTTTCATATTCCTTTTTATATTCCATATTTTCCTCCTATTTTTGTTATGTGGGATTTCAAACAAGTTTTAATTATTTTAAAAACACTCTTTTATATCCATTCTTTAATTATTTTCTTCTTGTTTTTTATAATTTAAATATAATATTTTCGCTGTTTGTGGACTATCTACTCCTGTTGCATTTTTTACAGGAGCAAATTCTTCTTCTCTTTTTACTCTCATAATAGTCATATTGTCTAGCCTTTCAAAAGCATCAAATATAAAGCTTTCAAATTTGTAAGCATTTGGCGACTCCGGTTTTACCATATTTCCATTTTTATCTAAATATTCTGCCTTCTTAAATGCACTATGATATGGCAGTTTATTTTCCCCAATTTGCTCTAATGCTTTTATATGGAACATATTTGTTAATATGTGTGCTTCCCCATAGATTAATTCTCCATTCTTGTCTCTTTGTTCTGCCATTTGATTTGAAATTTCTGTATATTCAATAACACTTGGTTTTCCATTTCTTTTACAAAATACTCCTACTTTTTCTTCTGGATATGTTTTTACCAATGACTTTCCAGCAGCTAGGGCATTGTTTTCCTCTGCCAACCCTATAAATAGTGGATCTACCATTTTTACTAATGGATTATCAATTCCTGAAATAAATACCCATTCAATATTTCTCTTTTTCATGTCTTCTAGCATATTATTTTTAACAATAGATTCAAAAGTTCCTCCATGTCCGTCAGCCGCCTCTTTGACAAAACCATTTTCATCTAATAAAATTTTTCCTTCTACACTAATCATTGGTAACTCGCCTTGTTTAAAGAAAAAAATATCTTCTTTATTATATGAAAAATAATTTTTTTCTTTAAAAAATTTGACTGTATCATCATTGTTTTCTCTACTTGTCATAATATACCAAGGAATAGAAATTTTATATTTTTTATTTGCCTGTTTCAAAGTATCGCAAATTAATTCAAATAACGTTTTTCCTTCTATTAATTCAAAAGTACCTTTTGGTCCCACATGTCCCAGTCTTGTTCCTTGTCCTCCTGCCATTGTTACATAAGCAAGTTTGCCATTTTTTATTTTTTCTTCTCCAATTTTTATTCTTCTTTCTTTTTCTTCTGCTGTCATTTTATCTTTGTCTACAAAAGAAATTGGTTCTATTTTGTCATGCTTGTCTATCACTTTTTCTTTTGTTTTTTCATATAGTTCTTGTATTTGTTCAAAATTAATTGCCTTTATTTGTTGTAATAATTTTGTTTTATCTTGTTCTTTCATTTCATGATACTTTTGTAATAAATGTTCTTGTCCATATTTTTTTAGCAATATTAGTACTTGTTCATAATTTTCATTCATTATTATTTTTTCATTCCTTTCCTTCTACATTTTTTCAATTTTATCTTATACCTTTTATGTTTTTTCGTCAATCCTAAATTACATTTTGTTTGTTTTTAGTATATCCTTCAAAGACTTCTTCTATTTCTTTTTCCCCTGATGTATTTAATATCTTATGATGTCCATCTAGTATTTCTTTAATATGATTATTAAACTGTGTCACTTCATAACAATTAATAATACTAATTTTGCTTTTGATTTTGTTCTTTTTTACCCATCTTTCAATATTTATATTAATTTTTTCAATATAATTTCTATTTCCGTTTACTACAATTAACAACTCCTTATTTGGCTCTTTATTTAACTCTTCTTGTACTTGTGCATATTTATATCCTTGATTATTATTCCAATTTAAATTTAACAATTGCTCTTTTGTTTCTTGATTTAAAGTTAATTTTGATAAAAACTCTTCCATCATTTCTTCCATGTCAGTTTCAAAAAAAGTACATATTTGGTGTCCATTTTCTAATTCTTTGCTTAAATATGGAGCAAGCATGGTAATTAAATGCCAATTGCTTACACTAAAGCTACAAATTTTTTTAATATTTTCAAACCCCATAATAACACCCTCCATACGGATATACGTTAAGTAAGCGCTTTTGCTTACTGGTAAATGTTACCATTTTTCTTTTGATAAGTCAATAACTAAATCTAATAATCGTATACGGAAATTCGACAATGTATATTTTTTTAATTTTGGTTAATACTTTTTGTAAAGAGATAAATTTACAGAAAAGGTGAAAAAAGATGGTGAAAAAAATGAATAGATTTTTAAGTAAAAATTTTAAAAAATATTTTATTTTATTAATACTATTATTTTTATATGTTAGTATATCCGCAATATCATATGTTAATGCAGTTACTACACATTTATCTGATAGTGTTTTTCGATTGCATATTATTGCTAATAGTGATTCTATTGAAGATCAAAATTTAAAATATAAAGTTCGTGATGCTGAAATTGCATATCTTTCTTCTATTTCAAAAGATAATAATTCAAAAGAAGAAGTCATTTCTCTTGTAAAAGAAAATCTAGATAAATTTCAAGAAATTGCCGAAAAAGTAGTAAAAGAAAACGGCTACAGTTATAAAGTAAGTGTTAAAGTAAATGAATTTTATTTTCCAACAAAAAATTATGGTGATATTTCTTTACCAGCAGGAACATATGATGCTTTAAGAATAGAACTAGGCTCTGCTACTGGTCAAAACTGGTGGTGTGTTATGTTTCCACCTTTGTGCTTTGTAGATGTAAGTTCTGGAATTGTCCCAGAGGAATCAAAAGAAGTATTAGAGTCTAATTTGTCAGAAGAAGAATTTGCAATTATTTCTAAAGAAAATGAGGAAGTAACCTTTAAATTTAAATTATTAGAATTTTTTAATAATATTTCTAATACTTTAACAGCTAAAAAGTAAGTTTAAGCAGGATTTAGCCAATAATCCCAATTGCAACAACTTATAATTTAAAGAAAGAAAATTTATTAAAAAATAGTTGTCAAGCATTATTTTTTATGATATATATAAATTGAATTTAATAGGATGTATGGCTACATCCTATTTTATATGTTAAAGTGAGGGGAATAATTTGGAAAAATTAGTAATTAAAGGTGGTACTCCATTAAAAGGAGAAGTAACAATTAGTGGTGCTAAAAATGCAGCTCTTGCTATTTTACCAGCAACGCTATTAATGAATGATGTTTGCACAATTGAAAATGTACCTAATATTAGTGATGTAAAACTTTATTGTGAAATATTAGAAAATTTGGGTGCTAAGATTACATGGAATACACCTAATGAAATTACAGTAGATACAAGAAACATTGATTGCAATGCAGATATTGTAGAAATTACTAGAAAATTTAGAGCTTCTTATTATTTAATTGGTGCTCTTTTAGGAAGATGTGGTAGTGCCAAAGTTGGACTTCCTGGTGGTTGCAATTTAGGCGCAAGACCTATTGATTTACATATAAAAGGATTTGAGGCATTAGGTGCAAAAACCGAAATAACACAAGGTGTTATTTCAGCAACTGCTGAAAAATTAGTAGGAAATTCTATTTATTTAGATATTGCCTCCGTTGGTGCTACTATTAATGTTATGCTTGCTGCTGTTTTAGCAGAAGGTACCACCATTATTGATAACCCTGCCAAAGAACCTCATATTGTAGATGTTGCTAACTTTTTAAATACAATGGGCGCTGATATTCGTGGTGCTGGAACAGATGTTATTAAAATTCATGGTGTTAGTTCTTTACATGGAAACGCTTCATATTCTGTTGTGCCAGACCAGATAGAAGCAGGAACATTTATGCTTGCTGCTATAGCAACTCGTGGAGATTTGTTAATTAAAAATTGTATTACCAAGCATTTAGAATCTCTTACTGCCAAAATTATAGAAATTGGTGGAAATGTAGATAGTAATGGAGATAAATTAAGAGTTTGGTGTGATAAACGACCTGTCAAAGCCACTATTAAAACTTTACCTTACCCAGGTTTTCCAACAGATTTACAGCCACAAATGGGTGTTGTATTGGCTACTGCTGAAGGAACTAGTATTATTAATGAAGGAATATGGGAATCAAGATTTCAATATACAAATGAATTAAACAATATGGGGGCTCATATTACTGCTCAAGGGAAAACAGCTTTTTTTGAAGGGGTAGAAAATTTAGTTGGTGCTCCTGTATATGTTACGGATTTAAGAGCTGGAGCTGCTCTAATTATTGCAGGTGTTGCTGCTAAAGGAACAACAGAAGTCTATAATTTAGAACACATTGATAGAGGTTATGAAAATATCGAGGAAAAATTCCAAAAAATTGGTGCTAATATTCAAAGAGTTTCTGAATAACTTTTTTGCAAAGTAGTTTTTTAATAACTTTTGTTACTATTCTGTATAGAATTTTTGTACATTGAATAGTAACTAATTTTTAAATTTTATATAAAGGACTGAAAAAAACAAATGTTAAATTTTTGTAGCTTATATAGTGGAAGTACAGGAAATTGTTTATTGGTTAATAGTAAACATACAAATCTTTTAATTGATGCTGGGGTTAGTTTAAAAAAAATTGAACAAGCATTAGCATCTTTAGAGATAAATCCACAAAATATTGGTGGCATTTTAGTTACTCATGAACATTCTGACCATATTCAATCTATAGGAAATATTTCTAAAAAATACCATATTCCCGTTTATACCAATATAGAAACTTGGAATGCTATTAGTGAAGAGCAACATGCAAAAATAGAGTTTAAAAATGTAAAACATTTTTCTATTAATGAAAAATTTGCCATTGGTGATATTGAAATTCTTCCATTTTCTATTCCTCATGATGCAGCTAATCCTTGCGGTTTTAATTTATTTCATAATCGTTCTAAAATAAGTATTGCTACTGACTTGGGGCATATTACGCCAGAGATTCTTAAAAATTTGGAAAAAAGTAGTTTCATTATGTTAGAATCAAATTATGAGCCTGAAGTATTAAAATTTAGTAACTACCCTTATGTTTTGAAAAAAAGAATTGATGGACCAAATGGGCATCTTTCTAACATTTTAGCAGGTCAAACAATTTCTAAATTGATTCCATATGGCTTAAAGTCTGTTATGCTTGGCCATTTAAGTAAGGAAAATAATTTTCCCGAACTGGCTTATCGAACAGTTTTAGAGCAATTGAATAAAAATAATATTTCTAGTACTTCTATCTGTTTACATGTTGCCAATAGAAGTACACCTAGTTCTCTTATTAATATTGCTTAAAACTTTTATAGGGGGCAATGTAGAGGAATAAATTTGGATTGAATAAAATTAATAAGAAAGGAATCGTTTTTTACAAGGAACTTTTTTTCTTTATTCCTCTACAAGATTAATAACTAATTTTTTTGAATTTTTTGGATAATTATTTTTGAAAAAATTTTTTGAATCAATTTTCTAATGAAAAAAAATAATGCGAAAAAAAATAAAATTTGAAAAATCATAAATACTCCTGAAAAAATAATCGTGTTTATTTTATATTAATTTCCTGTATTTGTCAATTATTTTTTTACGACATAATTTGCCAAATTGCGACAGATGTAAGAATTCCAATTATATCTCCAATCAAAGCAGCCTTTAAAACAAATCGTGTTTTTTTTACTTTTACAACACTTGTATAAATTGCAATTGTATACAATGTTGTTTCTGTAGACCCCATAATGGTAGAAGTTATCATTCCTATTAGGCTATCTACTCCACAATTTTTCATAATATCAATTGCTATAGCCATAGAAGCACTTCCAGAAATCGGTCTTAATAATGCTAATGGCATAATTTGGCTAGGTATATGACATATTTCTAAAACAGGTTTTATTACATTAATAATTAAATCTAATATACCAGAACTTCTCAATGCTCCAATCGCAAGAAATAAACCTAATAAATTAGGAAAAATATTCACAATAATTTGAATTCCTTCTTTTACTCCCTCAATAAAAATATCAAAAACCTTTTGTTTTTCTTTTACACCATAAACAATAATTAATAGAATAGAAACAGGAATTGCTGCACTAGATATATAATTTACTATATTCAAACCAAACCTTCCTTCCATAATACCATTTTTTATATTTTCTCATTACTTCCTATTTTCCACATTTAATAAATATCTTTGTTGCCGTAATAGCTGCAATTGCAGCTGCTAAAGTAGCTATCCATATAGGAATTAACATTCCACTTGGATTTTGACTTCCGTAAAGAAGTTCTAATTGCAATGACAGTAGCCGGTATAATTTGAAGTGATGCCGTATTTAGTACAATTAACATTGCCATAGAATTAGATATAATATCCTTTTTGGTATTTACTTTTTGCAAAGAATTCATTGCTTTTAATCCTAACGGGGTTGCCGCATTTCCTAACCCTAAAATATTGGCAATCATATTCATAGAAATTTCACTATGGATTTTTTTATTTTCTTTTATATCTGGAAACAAAAAATTAATCAGTGGTTTTAACATTTTGGTTAACTTTTCCATTAATTGTGTTTTAGAAGCTATTCCGCATAATCCCATTCCATAAGCAAATGGTTCCGTAACAAATCAATACATAATTTTACAGCCTCTTCTGTAGAATTAAATATTCCTGTATTAATCTCATTTACTCTGCCTGTTGCAATACCATAAGCAAATGATAGAATAATAAAAATAGGCCAAATTAAATTTAACATATATTTTCACAGCCTTTATTTAAATTTCTTCTTTTTTATATTATTCTTTAATTAATTTACTTATTACCATAGAGAAATATTCTCTTTTTTGATATTTTTCTTGATTGTTGTACACATTTTTGAAATTTCTTGTATTTTCCAGAACTAATTTTTCTATTTGTATTGACCAAATGTGCCATTTTATGATATTATTAGTGTATAGTAATATGTCGAATTTTGTAGATTTAAGGAGGAAATAAAAATATGAAATCAACGGGAATTATTAGAAAAGTAGATGAACTTGGTAGAGTTGTTATTCCAATTGAGCTTAGAAACACATTAAAAATTGCAGAAAAAGATCCAATTGAAATTTTTGTAGAAGGTTCTTCTATCATTTTAAAAAAATACGAACCAAATTGTGTATTTTGCGGTAATTCTAAAAAATTAGTTTCTTATAAAGATAAACTAATTTGCGAAAAATGTGCAAAACAAATTGGTGAATTAAAATCTGAATAATAAGTGTAAGAAAAGTGGCTTCGCCACATGTACAGGTTTGCTTCGCAAACTACTGATAGTAAAAAGAAGAACTGTAGAATACTGAAGTTGTCAACAAAAAGTAGACACTAAAAAAGAACTTTAAGGAAACCCTGATTGAATACGATATTCAATTGGGGTTTTATATTTTAATGCATAACTTGGCCTGAAACTATTATTATCTTCAATTATATCTTTAATAAATTCTTGTACTGTGTTATAATTATTTATATCAAAATCAATATACATTTCTTTCTTTAGCCAACCGTTTTTAGATTCAATAACAGGGTTATCAGTTGGTGTACCCGCTCTTGACATAGAACGAGTAATAGAGAAATCTTTAAGTGTATTGTTAAAAGTACGAGAGGAATATACAATACCCTGATCTGTGTGAAAAATTGTTTCAAGGTTACTATATCCTCTTGTATTTTTAGCCTCAAGCATACTGTTAAGAGCTAATCTGTGATTAAGAACATTTGAACCATGTTTCGATTCTCTAACATCTGAGCCAATTATTTCATTGTTAAATATATCAAGATAAAATGCCCAGTCATAACATTTCTTTTTAAACCAAAAGGTTGTAGTATCTGAAACAACCTTCTCAAAAGGTCTAGATGTACTCCAATTTCCTTTTATCAGATTAGGAAATTTTATTGATTCTTCACCACTTTTTTTATATTTGTAATGTCTAGCTTTAGATTTTATATTGTTTAATTTACATACTTTATGTACAAGATTATTTGAAACTTTCCACCCAGTCTCTCGAAGGATTATTGCGTTTATTCTACGATAACCATAACTAGGTTTTCTTTTATGAATTTCTTGAACTAACTCTTTCAAATCTAATCTGTTTTTCTCAAATTGATTTAAAGTATCTCTGTTTTTCAACCATTTGTAATATCCACTTCTAGATATTTTCATACATTCACATAGCGATTTTACATTAAATTCTTTACTTAAAGTTAATACAATTTCAAACTCACCTTCCTTTATTTTTTGAATATTACAACTGAACCATCTCCTTTCATCATATATCCTTTTTTTAATCTTTCATTCTCGATTCTTAATCGCATATTTTCATATTCTAATTTTTCAATATCGGTTAATTCTTTTCTGCTAGAATATTTAGCTAATGGATTTCCTGGTTTATTCTTATTTTCCAAAGCTTTTTTACCCTGTTCTAGATATTTTTTTATCCAGGTACACAACATTCCATTTGAAATATTTTCAGTATCTGATACATTTTTAGTAGATAAACCATCAACAATTACTCGATTAACAATTCTCATTTTTTCTTCTTTGGACCAATATCTATTTTTTCCTCCTTTAGTTCTCCCCATAAAATACCTCCTTTTTTCTTATTATATCAAAAAAATAAATGTAAACACTTTTTTTGTGTCTACATTTATTTTATCACTTCAGTAGAATACAGTTCTTTTTTTTACTATTACATTTTATTGATTACATTTCTGTCTTTACAAAACATTTATATATTTCATTTTTAGAAACACCTCTATCTTTTGCAACGTGTTTTATAATTTCTTTTTTATCTAATCCCTTTTTTTCATAATATGCATAATGTTCTTGTATAGGTAGTTTATTTAAATTTTCAATTTCAATTTCTTGTTCTGTTTGCTTTGCGCCATCTATTATAATAATATATTCCCCTTTTGGTTCCATATTTGCTTCTAAAATTTCAGAAATTTTTCCTCTTAAAAATGTTTCATGTATTTTGGTTATTTCTTTTGCTAAACATATATCTCTATCTCCTAGTATTTGTAAAATTTCTTGCAATGTTGCTATTAATTTATGTGGAGCTTCATATATAATTAATGTTTTTGTTTCATATTTATTTCCTTCTAATTTTTTTATTTTTTCTTTTTTGTTGGTTGACAAAAATCCTAAAAAACAGAACTCCTTTGTAGACAATCCAGAACATATTAGTGCATTAATTGCTGCACAGGCTCCTGGGATAGGAATAATTAATATTTCGTTTTCAATTGCTTTTTTTATTACCTCTTCTCCTGGATCAGATATTCCCGGTGTCCCTGCATCAGAAACAATCGCTACATTTTTTCCTTTTAATAATTCTTTTATTATACTTTGTGATTTTATTTTTTCATTTTCTCGATAATAACTCATTAAAGGTTTTGTTATATTAAAATAATTTAACAATTTTAATGTATGCCTTGTATCTTCAGCAGCTATTATATCTACGGTTTGTAGTGTTTTTAATGCTCTAAAGGATATATCTTCTAAATTTCCTATGGGAGTTGCAACAACATATAATTTTCCTTTCATTTTAACCTCCATTTCTAGTTGGCACAAAGTCAGTATAAAAAAGAATTATCGTTTACACTATTTTTCTCTATAAATTTGTAATATTTCATCCGTATATGTTCCATCTTCTTTGTATACCAATAATGTTTTTTCCACTTCTAAAAATTCGCGACCATTTTTTACAGCTTTTATTAAAATAAGATTTGGTTTTAAGAAAACTGTCCCTTGCACTAGTCTTAAAATTTTAGGCTCTAAATGATATTTTTTTAATACTACCATTAGCTCTGCTAATCTTTCTGTTCTATAAACTAAATAAAGTTCTCCTTTATCTTTTAATAATTTACTGGCTATTCTTACTATATCTTCTAATGTACATTCTACTTCATGTCTAGCAATTATTTTACTTTCATTTGCATTTTTTAATCCAGTATTTGCTTTTTTATATGGTGGATTACTAACAATTACATCAAATTCTTGATTAGATAAAACCTTATCCAAATTTTTAATATTTTCATTTAGTATTTGAAATCTATCCTCTAATTGATTAAGTAATATACTCCTGTTTGCCATATTACACACTTTTTCTTGTATTTCTACTCCTAAAATACTTTTTAATTTTGTTTTTCCACAAAGTAAAGTTGCAATAACTCCGCTTCCCGTTCCTAAATCAATTACTTTTGCTCCAGCTTTTATTGTTTTGGCAAAATCTGCTAATAATACACTATCTATTCCAAAACAAAACTCATTTTTATTTTGTATTATTTTTAAATCCTTTAATTGTAAATTATCTATTCTTTCATTTTCTTTTAAATCCATATTATTTCCTCAACACCAAATTAAATTATTGTACATATTATATATTAAAAACCAAACAAACGCAAATAGGGAGAAAAATAGTGAACAGTCCAGTAGAATATAGAGGAGATAATAAAAAAAAGACAAAATTTGATTTAAAAAAACACAAGGATAATACCTTGCGTTCCTTAAATGAAGTTGAAAAATTTTTAAATTGTGTTACTAAAGTCAAAAACTATACTTGTTTATTTCGTTTATTTAAATAAGATGCCTAACATTTTTCTATAGGAATTAATCCATTTTAACAAAAGGTTTTTCAAATCTAATGGCCTTATCGGCAAAAGCCATATTTTCTTTTCCATCAATTAAAATTTTAACAGATTCTATTTCTGTTAATTCTACAAGTGTATTAACAATAGAATATACTATTTTACTTTCTTCCTCTGCTCCTAATTTAATATCTTTAATAAACTCTTCACTTAAATCTACAATTGCCATATCCTTTTCAACAACTACTTTATTTAACTTTGTTCCTACTGGTATTGTTGTTTCTAGTTTTTCATTTTTAGGCCCATTAATTAATAAGCTAACTAATGTAAAATATGGATTGGTTGCTAATAATTTAGCATCAATTAACCTTGCTTCTGGCATAAGGGTTTTACTTTCTTTATTAACAAAATATAACGTTACCAAACTTTGTCTTGCTTGTTCTTCACTAATTTCCTCCTGCGGTGTATATTCAGTAAAATTACTTTGCTCTTCTTCAAAATATTTCCACAATAAAACACCTGCCACAATAAGTAAAATAATTAAAATCAATACAATTAATTTTTTTTTCATATACTCCTCCTAAAGTTTAAAATATATTACACTATATTAATAACCTGTACCATTTAGAACAAAACTTGTTGTATGGAAAAAAAGATGTCACTACTTTTACCAATTTATTTCATAAAATATTATAAATAAAACATACTTTTAAAAATTACTTTATGGTAATAACAAATTAAAAAAAATAATTAACATCATTTTAAAAATATACAATCTTTAATATTATTACTTTTATAGTAAAAAATTGCAAAACTGTAATATTGGTTGAATAGACCCCAAAGTTGGTACTTATTTCAATTGACAAAAACACTTAAAAAGTATAAAATATATTTTGAATTGTAATACATAAAGGCCATTAGTGTGAAAGATAATTAATTTTGGCATTGTTACACACTGTTTAAAATTTAATAAATGTATAAAAATTACTTTTCATAAATTTTAAATACTTACACTTTTCCAAAATACTATTCTTTTTTACACTAGCTTTGTGACAAAAAGGATTGGAGATTATTATGGAGAATTTATTACATGTTGGTTTAGATGTAGGATCTACTACCGTTAAAATTGTTGTTTTTGATAAAAAATTAGACGTTATATATACAAATTATACTCGACACTTTTCTGATACTAAGAATACAGTTTGCCATGTATTAGAAGACTTAAAGTTGCGTTTCCCTAATTCTATTTTTACTATTGCTCTTACAGGATCTGGTGCTATGTCTGCTTCTTCTTTTTTAGGATTGCCTTTTATTCAAGAAGTTGTTTCTTGTAAAAGAGCTGTAGAAAAATATATTCCTCAAACAGATGTTGTTATTGAACTTGGTGGTGAAGACGCTAAAATTATTTATTTTGATAAATTTATTGAGCAACGTATGAATGGTACTTGTGCTGGTGGTACTGGGGCTTTTTTAGACCAAATGGCTTCCCTTTTGAATACAGATACTGCTGGTTTAAATGAGCTTGCCCAAAGTTACACTACAATTTACCCAATTGCTTCTCGTTGTGGTGTTTTTGCAAAAACAGATGTCCAACCTTTATTAAATGAAGGTGCTAAAAAAGAAGACATTGCTGCTTCTATTTTTCAAGCAGTCGTTAATCAAACGATTAGTGGACTTGCTTGTGGTAGACCTATTAGAGGAAATGTTGCATTTTTAGGTGGTCCATTAAACTATTTACCAGAACTTCGAAAACGCTTTGTGGAAACACTTAATTTAACAATCGAAGAAATTATTGTTCCAGAAGATGCTCATCTTTTAGTTGCTAAAGGTGCTGCTTTAGACTCCTTAGAGCATACACCAATTTCTATAGAAGAATTAGAACAAAAAATTGCAAATTTAAAAATATCTGTTGATACAACAACTCTTCCTTTGGCACCATTATTTGCTACTAAAAAAGATTACGAAGACTTTCAAAATAGGCATTCTGCAGCCTCTGTTAAGCAAGCAGATTTAACACAATTAAAAGGAGATTGTTTTATTGGAATTGATGCTGGTTCTACCACCACAAAATTAGTTGTTATTGATAGAAACAAAAATTTATTATATTCTGATTATGGTAGTAATGAAGGAAACCCTTTAAAAAGTGTAATTTCTATGTTGAAAAAATTATATGCTATATTACCTTCTTCTGTTATTATTCGTTATAGCGGAATTACTGGTTATGGCGAAAAATTAGTACAAACTGCTCTTAATATAGATTTAAATGAAATAGAAACAATTGCACATTATACAGCTGCAAAAGAATTTATGCCAAATGTTACAAGTATTGTAGACATTGGTGGTCAAGATATGAAATATATTAAATTAAAAAATAATACTATTGATAATATTATGCTGAATGAAGCTTGTTCTTCTGGTTGTGGCTCTTTTATTCAAACTTTTGCAAAAAGTTTGAATATTTCAATTGAAAATTTTGTAAAAGAAGCAATTAAATCTCAAAGACCTGTCGACTTAGGCTCTAGGTGTACTGTATTTATGAACTCTAAAATTAAGCAAGCTCAAAAAGAAGGTTATTCTGTTGGCGATATTTCTGCTGGTCTTTCTTACTCTGTTGTAAAAAATGCTATTCAAAAAGTTATGAAAGTAAGGGACGTTAAAACTTTGGGAGACCATATTGTTGTACAAGGAGGAACTTTCTACAATGATGCTGTTTTAAGAGCTTTTGAACTAATTGTTGGAAAAGAAGTTATTCGTCCTAATATAGCTGGCTTAATGGGTGCTTATGGAATGGCTCTTTTAGCTAAAGAACAATATGAAACAAATTTTGATATGGAATATACTTCTACAATTTTAAAAGAAGATACTATTGATAATCTTTCTATTGAAATTTCTCATGCAAGATGTGGAAAATGTGAAAATAATTGCTTACTTACCATTAACAAATTTAGTAATGGTAAACGTTATATTTCTGGTAATAGGTGTGAACGAGGTAGTGGAATTGTTACAGAAAACTCAAAACTACCAAATTTATATCAATATAAATTTAACCGCTTATTTAACTATGAACCTTTACCTGAAGAAAATGCTCCTAGAGGAACAATTGGAATTCCAAGAGTATTAAATATGTATGAGGATTATCCTTTTTGGTTTACTTTCTTTACCAATTTAGGTTTTAGAGTTATTTTATCAGAAAAAAGTAATCGAAAAACATATGAAAAAGGTATGGAATCAATGCCATCTGAATCTGTATGTTATCCTGCAAAATTATCTCATGGACATATTATTAGTTTAGTAAAACAAGGAATTAAAACTATTTTTTATCCATGCATTCCTTATTCAAGAAAGGAATATGAAAAAGCAGATAATCATTATAACTGTCCAATTGTTATTTCTTATTCAGAAGTTTTAAAAAATAATGTTGAAGAATTAAAGGATATTGAGTTTTTAAATCCATTCTTACCTTTAAATGCTAAAAATTTAACAGCTAGAATTTTAGAATTAGAAGAATTTAAAAAGTATCATTTTACCAAAAAAGAATTGCTAAAAGCAGGAGCTAAGGCTGAAGAAGAATATCAAAAATTTAAGTCTGATATTAGAAAAAAGGGTGAAGAAACTTTAAAATATATTGAAGAAAATAATTTAAAGGGAATTGTTCTTGCTGGACGTCCTTACCATGTAGATCCAGAAGTAAGTCACGGAATTGATACTTTAATTACTAGTTTAGGACTTTGTGTATTAACAGAAGATAGTATATCTCATCTTGGAGAAGCAAAAAGGCCTATTCGTATTGTAGATCAGTGGGTATATCATGCCAGATTATATGCAGCAGCAGAAGTTGTTGGAAAACACAAAAATTTAGAATTAGTACAACTAAATTCCTTTGGTTGTGGTGTTGATGCTGTTACAACAGACCAAGTAGAAGAAATTTTATCAAGTTATGAAAAAATGTATACTTTAATAAAAATAGACGAAATTAACAATTTAGGAGCTGTAAGAATTAGAATTCGATCTTTACTTGCTAGTATGAATAAACGACTTAATCAATCCCATTCAAGTCAAAATGGAAATTATGAGCAAATTAAAGTTCCTTTTACGAAAGAAATGAAAAAAGATTACACAATTTTAATTCCTCAAATGGCTCCAATTCACTTTGAATTATTAGAAACTGCAGTAAAATCAGAAGGGTATCATGTAGAACTCTTAAGAACATGTTCTCCACATACTGTTGAAACTGGTCTAAAGTATGTTAATAATGATGCTTGTTATCCTTCTATTTTAACAACAGGACAAATGATTGAAGCTTTAGAGTCTGGTAAATATGACATTAATAAAACTGCTTTAATTATGTCTCAAACCGGTGGTGGCTGTCGTGCAACAAATTACATTGGTTTTATTAGGAAAGCTTTAAAAGATGCTGGTTTTCCAAATGTTCCTGTTATTTCTTTTAATATTGTCGGTATGGAAAAAATGCCAGGCTTCAAGATAACAGTTTCTTTAATGGAAAAACTTTTAAAATGTATTGTATATGCGGATTTGTTGCAAAAAATGTTGACTAAAAATAGAGCCTATGAAGTTCATAAAGGACAAACTCAACAATTATTTAATTCTTGGATGGAAAAATGTAAAAAATTACTTGCAAAATCTTCTAACAAAGAATTTAAACAGAGTATTTATGAAATTGTTAATGACTTTGAAAAAATAGAACTAGATACTTCTTATAAAAAACCTAAAGTAGGAATTGTTGGTGAAGTATTAATTAAATATCATCCATTTGGCAATAATTTTGTCGCAGACCTTTTGGAAAAAGAAGGAGCAGAAGTAATTTTACCTGACTTTATGGGATTTGTTAAATTTATGGCAACACATAAAATTACTTTTAATACATTGTTAAAAACAGATAAAACAAAAGCAAAAATATTTAAAATGGCAATTAATTTAATTGATATTTTAGAAAAAGATATGACAATTGCTTTACAAAATTCAAAAAAAGGATATATGCTTCCTTGTAATATTTGGCATTTAGAAGAACAAGTAAAAGATGTTTTATCTATTGGAAATCAAACTCGGTGAAGGTTGGTTTTTAACTGCAGAAATGATAGAATATATCGAACATGACATTCCTAATATTGTTTGTGTACAACCTTTTGCATGTTTACCAAATCATGTTGTCGGAAAAGGAGTCATTAAATCAATTCGAGAAAAATATCCAAATGCTAATATAGCCCCTGTAGACTATGATCCTGGAGCTAGTGAGTCTAATCAAACAAACAGAATTAAACTTTTAATGACAGTAGCAAAAGATAATCTTAAACTAAAAAACAAAGAAAAACTTGCTATTCAAAAAGAAAATACCACATCTAAATATAATACTGTTAAAAATTAACTTCATAACTTAAATTTTGTTATTAAGAATAACATTTTCTTATATATTAAAAAGATACATAAAAAATGTATCTTTTTTTATGGTGTACGTATTAGTGTACTTATAAGTATTTTTTCTTGCTATAAAATAATACTAAATATCATATTTTGTATATATTTGTATAATTTATGGAGGAAAAAATGGAAAAATTAAAAATAGTAAGTAAGAAGAAAACAAAAGATAGTATCACTAGAACAATTAGAATGAGCGGTACATCTTTTGATAAAATAGCTATTATTGCTGAAAAAAACAATATTTCTTTTAATAATGTTGTTAATCAAATTATAGAATTTGGTCTTAATTCAATAGATGATGCTTCTTAATAAACTAAACTATAATTTAATAATATACATTTTATTAAATTTATTGTTTTAGAACAGTAACTTTGATTTTGCTACATATATAACCTTTATGTATATGTAGCAAGATTTTGGTATTAATTTTAAGTTCTAATTTTAATTCTTAGCAATTAGTTGATAAATTTCTTTTATTTTTTCTTTTGTTTGAACATAACCAAATTGATATAGCTCATCTATTTTTTTTGTATCTAATAATGAGATATCTGATGTTTTTATTTTTATTAAAAAATCTGCACCTTCTAATTCATAGTTAGATAATTCATGGCACAAAATACCAATAGAATTTGAAACAACATCAATAATATTACTGCAACAATTATTTCGTATGTTATTTTCAAATACAATACTAATTACTTTATCAGCACCCATATCTTTAACAAATTTCCAAGGAATATTTTCCCTTATTCCTCCATCAATTAATTCTGTACTTTTATATTGGCATGGAGAAAACACACCAGGATAACTACAACTTGCTCTTACTGCTTTCCCAATATTAATATTATTCTCAAAAATGTAGTTATCTGCATATCTCTTTTGTTTTGAGCTAAAAATATATAAGGCTCCTGTATGTAAATCAACACTTGGTATAATAATTGGTATTTTGATTTGATTAATATTTTCAACATTTTTTTCTGCACATGCTTCATTAATTATTTTTTCTAAAATAATTCCACTATTAAAACCATTAATTAATAATTTTTGTTGAAAAAAAATACCATATATAAATTTAAAAATATTTTTTCCATTAAATCTTCAGCATTTTTATATTTACCACTTTTAAAATCATCTAAAGATACATCTCCGATTGACCAATTACTAAAATAATATTTAATTTCATCTTCAAAAGTCATATCTCTAGTATCAGAAATAAAACTATCTGAAGCACTACCAAACCTTGTACCAGCATTTTTCTTTTCTGTTGCACACCATTTTCCATCACCATCAAAGCAAATTTCATTGCCACCAACCCAACCATCTAAGTCATAATAACCATGAGTTGGACATTTAAATTTTTTTTCATTCAAATTCATACTTGGTTGCACAAATACATTAGTACCACTAGTACTAAAAACTTTACCAAAACTATTTGGTCCCTTCAATTGAGCACTTTTTCCATCTCCAGCAAGTCCACTCCAATAACCTACT
>OLPF01000284.1_pt1 | contig 58769 bp, 47 predicted proteins | sample 1673121 | NCBI WGS metagenome assembly OLPF01 (sample SAMEA3136756, study PRJEB25190) | human gut metagenome
AAAGGCAGAAACGCCTTTTCCGGGCCGCTCTCTTCTTCGCTTACGCCTGTGCGGCCCGTTCCTGGGCCAGCCTGCGCGCCCGCTCGATCAGAATGGCGGCCAGATCCCCCTCGACCTTCTCCGGGGCCTTGCCCTTTTCAAAGATCGCGCCCACGGCGTAGGAGCTGCCCTCGCCGCCGGCCGAGCCGCCTGCACGGCTGAGCCCGCCGCCTGCCAGGCCGATGTCCGCCTCGCGCGCCTCGCCGGGGCCATTGACCACGCAGCCCATCACAGCCACGGTCAAGGGCACGCGGATGTCCGCAAGCTCGCTTTCCACCCGTCGGGCGATGGCGGCCACGTCGATGCCGGTACGGCCGCAGGTGGGGCAGCTGACCACGTTGACATAGCCCGTGCGCAGGCCCACTGCGCGCAAAATATCGATGGCGGCGGCAGCTTCCGGGATGGGACTGCCGGTGAGGGACACACGGATGGTGTCCCCAATGCCGTCCAGAAGCAGCGCGCCGATGCCGATGGCGCTTTTGATATTGCCCGCGCCGGGCAGGCCGGCTTCGGTCACGCCCACGTGCAGGGGATAGTCGGTTTCCTTCGCGGCCAGGCGGTAGGCCTCCACGGTCAGGGGTACGCTGGAAGCCTTCAGGCTGAGCACGATGTCGTGAAACCCCGCCTCCTCCAGAAGCCGGGCGTGTCCCAGCGCGCTTCTGAGCATGCCGCGCGCCGTCACGCCGCCCTCCTGGGCCAGAATCTCCTTTTCCACGCTGCCGGAATTGACGCCGATGCGGATGGGCACATGGTGCATTTTGGCGCAGTCCGCCACACGCCGCACCTCGCGCACGCTGCCGATGTTGCCGGGGTTGATGCGCACCTTGGCGATGCCGCGCTCCATGGCTCCCACGGCCAGGTCGGCCCGGTAGTGGATATCCGCCACCAGCGGCACGGGAGACCCTTCGATGATGGCGGGCAGCGCCTCCAGGCACTGCTCGTCGTACACGCTCAGGCGCACGATGTCGCATCCGGCCTGGGCCAGGGCGCGCACCTGGGAAAGGGTGGCTGCGGCATCGCGGGTATCGGTGTTGGTCATGCTCTGCACGGTGACGGGCGCGCCGCCGCCGATGGGAAGCGGGCCGATGAAAAAGGAGCGGGTGTTGCGCATGGGGATATACCTCCTCAATACCTGGGCTATCGGGTGTGGGTACGCCTTCATTATATCATGCCCACGTGTGCCAGGGGAAGCACGGCGTGCCCCGGCGGGGAAAAAACCAAAAATCTTGCGAAAAACCTGATTGACACGGCCCTGCAAAACCGCTATCATGGGAATCGGAACAAAAGGCGCTTATCCGCCGGAAGGAGGAGCATGTAGTGGATGCCGACCCGTATAGTCGAAACGACGTTTTGACATTTCCATGGGCACAGGTTCACAGGCTCCGGGCGATAGGCGCGGCGCGCGTTGACGCGCAGGTTGCGCCTGCATAGGCATGCGCCTGCCCGGAAGCGAAGCCGCCTTGGCGGCCGCAGAAAGGCAGGTTTTTTTGATGAAGCGGATCTATCTGACGGTGGAGGACCACCTCAACGAAATCAATACCTTTGAAAAGGGGTGCTGGGTCCATCTGCAAAATCCCACGCGCGAGGAGATCGATGGCATCAACGCGCGTTTTGCGCTGGACCCGACCTATATCCAGTCCGCGCTGGACGAGGAGGAAAGCGCCCGCATCGAGCGCGACGGCGACCAGACCCTCATCATCGTGGACATTCCCTATGTGGAGGCCGAGGGCAACGGCTACAGCTACACCACCGTGCCGCTTGGTATCATCATGGTGGATGACGTAATCATCACCGTCTCCACCCGTGAATCCACCATCATCACCGACTTTACCGAGGAGCGCATCCGCGGATTCTGGACGTTCAAGCGCACGCGCTTCATTTTGCAGCTTTTGCACCGCAACGCCTCGCGCTTCCTGGCCTACCTCAAGCAGATCGACAAGGCCAGCATGTTTGTGCAGACCCGCCTGGAGGCCAGCATGCGCAATCAGGAGCTGCTGCAGATGATGAAGCTGGAAAAGAGCCTGGTGTACTTCTCCACCAGCCTCAAGGGCAATGAGATGGTGCTGGAAAAGATGCTGCGCATGGACATGCTGCGCAAATACCCCGATGACAGCGACCTGCTGGAGGATGTAATCATCGAAAACAAGCAGGCCATGGAGATGTGCGCCATCTACCGCGACATCATGTCCGGCACGATGGATGCGTTCGCCTCCATCATTTCCAACAACCTCAACGTCGTCATGAAGGTATTGACCAGCCTGACGGTGGTTTTGTCCATCCCCACGCTGTTTGCCTCCCTGTGGGGCATGAATGTGGGCGTGCCCTTTGAAAATGCACCCTTCGGATTCTGGATGGTGCTGGGCATCTCGGTGGTGGCCAGCGTGGCGGCGTTCGTGCTCTTGTGGCGCAAGAAGATGTTCTGAGGGGGATTTTTTGTGCGCACGGCACTCATCACGGGCGGAAGCCGGGGCATCGGCGCGGCGGCGGTGCGCGCGTTTGCGCGCGCGGGCTTTCGCGCCGCGTTTTTCTATCGGGCGGATGAGGCGGCGGCACAGACGGTGGCGCGTGAAACGGGCGCGGCGGCCATCCGCTGCGATGTAAGCGACCCGGACCGCGTGCGCAAGGCGTGCGCCGAGGCCGAAAAAACGCTGGGCCACATCGACGCGCTGGTGAACAATGCCGGCATCGCCCAGCAGAAGCTTCTGACCGATATCACCGACGAGGACTGGCGGCGCATGCTGGATGTGAACCTGTCAGGGGCGTTTTACGTGACACGCGCGGTGCTTCCCGGTATGATCAGCCTAAAGAGCGGCAGCATTGTCAACGTATCCAGCGTCTGGGGGCAGGTGGGAGCCAGCTGCGAGGTGCATTATTCCGCGGCCAAGGCCGGGCTCATCGGCCTGACGCGCGCACTGGCCAAAGAGGTCGGCCCCAGCGGCGTGACGGTCAACTGCGTATGTCCCGGTGTGATTCAGACAGATATGCTGGGAGACTTCACCGGGCGTGACCTGGCAGCGCTGGCCGAAGAAACCCCACTGGGACGCCTGGGTACACCCCAGGAGGTAGCCGCGGCTATCCTGTGGCTGTGCCAGGGGGACGCGGCCTTTGTGACCGGGCAGGTCATCGGGGTGGGCGGCGGCTTTGGCGCATAAAAAGCGGTGACAATTCAGTATTTCTCTGAATTGCCACCGCCTTATTCTATTTCTCAGAAGTTGGCCGCTGCCTCGTCCGTCCAGCCGGAACCGTTATCGACCCAGCCGGAGCCGGATGAGCCGCTGCCGTCCGTCCAGCCGGAACCGTTATCAACCCAACCGGAGCCGCTGTCGGACCAACCGGAGCCATCATCGACCCAGCCGGAGCCGTCGTCCATCCAACCGGAGCCATCATCGACCCAGCCGGAGCCGTCGTCATACCAGCCGTCCTCATCCACCCAGCCGGAATTGTCAATCCAGCCGATGTCCTCCGAAAAGGCGAAGGGATCTACGGTCTCGCCGCTCAATCCGCCGGTGCTCTGTCCGCCGGCGCGGTTCTGCTCCCAAAGCGACAGCTGGCTTTGCAGCTGGGACGAGGACAGGTCATAATAGAAAGCGGGAAGTCCGGCGGGGTCGTAATCTACCCGGAGGGACAGCACGATCAACGCGCTGCCCGCTCCGCTCACGTCCACCCATTCGCCCGGCTGGTGAGAGGGTGGCTGCACCCCGGCGGCAAAGTCCGCACAGTTGATTACAACCCAGACACTCTGGCTCTGCACGGTTACATTGGCCTGGCTGTTGAAGGAAACGGAAACGCACAGCGAGGAGCCCTGCATGGAAAGCGTGGCCTGGCCAATGATATAGCGGTTGCTGGCGCAGATATCGACGCTCATGGAACCCTGGCCGGCCAGGGCGTTCAAATCCACCATGGTCCCCATCATCCAGTCGCCGTAGAAAGCCACCGCCAGGTCGTTGAGCCGCACGCCGTAGGTGCAGGCATTGTTGGCTACCAGCCGGGCCTGCTGGTGCATAAAGGGCATGGCATATACATAATCCCCGACGGTCAGGGTTACCAGATAGGGAATGGTCCGGTCCGCCACATAGGGCAGGTAAATCACGCCGCTGTCAAAGGTGCCGCTTTGCAAACCATAGTCTTTGTCAAAAAGCAACGTCTGCGAATCCATCTGCATCAGTGTGAGCCGCACCGGGGCCGCCAGTTCGCTGGAATCACTGATGTATTTTCTGACCCTAACGCCCTGGGCGCTTGCAGAAAGATATTGCGCCACATATTCGTCGCTGTTCAGGCTGTTCATATCCAGCGCATCCACGTCGATGGTGAAGCAGTCCTCCGCCAGGGAGGGAACGGACGTCCACACCAGCAGCGCGCACAACGCCACGCAAAGCCACATGCGTTTCTTCATGGATGGTTTCTCCTTTGATGATGGGTGCTGTAGGTACCCATCCATTGATCCCAACGATTAAGTCTACCATTTTCATGCATCAAATTTGCTTCGGAATTTTGAAAACACGATACAAAAATACGACTTTTTCGTAACAAAACCGTAATATAGCATTTACTTTTTGGAAAAGCTTTGTTATACTTGAAACGCGGCCCGCTCCGGCGGGCTTTATCACACACCGCAGTGACCCAAGGAGGAACCGGATCATGAGAGCTTTTCTGCGCGCGCTGTCTTTTCGGATGCTGGCGCTTGCGCTGATCCTGACGCTGCTGGCCGCGCCGCAGGCACTGGCGGCAACCAAGTATGCCACGCTGGAGTTTGGATCGCGCGGATCGGATGTGTTGAAGCTGCAAAAGGCGCTTTTGGAGCTGGGCTTCAACCCCAACGGAACGGACGGAAAATTCGGCCGCGGCACGGAAACGGCGGTCAAGGCCTATCAGGCCGCCAGGGGACTGGAGGCGGACGGAAAGGCCGGCACGTTGACGCTGACCAAGCTTTATGCGGAAACGGATGGGCAGAGCGCGACGGTGACCACGCCGGTGACCACCAATCCCAACACCCTCAAGTACGGCGACAGCGGCAGCCGCGTAACCGAGATGCAAACTGCGCTGGTCAAACTTGGGTATAATACCAACGGCGTGGACGGCCGTTTTGGTGCCGGCACGCAGCGCGCGGTGATTTCCTTTCAGAAAGATAACGGTCTGGAGGCCGACGGTCTTGCAGGGACCAAAACCCTGGAGCTTCTTTATAAGAAGGCGGACGGGACAAGCTCCTCTTCCGGTTCCGGCACATCCTCCGGTCTTACGCGCACACTGCGCAGGGGGTATACGGGCGATGATGTCGTCACCGTCCAGCAGCGGCTGAAGGAGCTGGGCTACTATACCGGGAGCATCGACGGCGTGTACGGCAGCGGCTCCATCGCCGCGGCTACGGCGTTTCAGAAGAACAACGGACTCAAGGTGGATGGGCTGACCGGCCAGAGCACCTATGCGGCGCTGTTTTCCGGCTCGGCCGTCGCAGCTGGTTCTTCCGGCTCCAGCTCTTCCGGTTCCAGCAGTTCTTCCGGCGCGTATGTCAAGCTGAAGTCCGGAGACAAGGGCACGGAGGTCAAAAAGCTGCAGCAGGCCCTGAAGGACCTGGGCTATAACGTCAGCGCCGACGGCACCTACGGCCCCATCACCGTGGCCGCAGTCACCGCCTTCCAGAAGCTCAACGGCCTGGATGACGACGGCATAGCGGGCGCCAAGACGCAGACGGTGCTCTACAGCGGCAACGCCAAGCGCTATGATTCGTCCTCCAATAGTGGATCTTCCTCCGGCGGCTCGTCCTCGGGCGGCTCTTCCTCCGGCAGCACGGGTACGACCGTCGCCCCCAACGGCGCCACCATCCAGTTGCTGCACTGGTTTAACGATGTCAAGCCCACCCTCAAAAACGGGCAGAACCTGATCGCCTATGATCCCGAGACCGGCATCAGCTGGACGCTGCGCATCATGAGCCGCGGCAATCACGCTGATGTAGAGCCCCTCACCGCGGCGGATACCGCGGCGATGTTCGAGGCCTTTGGCAACAAGGAAAGCTGGGGTCCCAAGGTCGTGTATGTCAAACTGCCGGACGGCCGGTGGTCCATCGCTTCCACCCATAATGTGGCGCATGGCGGCCAGACCATTTCGGGCAACAATTTCGACGGCCAGAACTGCGTGCATTTCCTGCGCGATATGGACGAGTGCAAGCAGAACGATCCCGATTACGGTGTGCAAAACCAGAACGCCATTCGCAATGCGTGGAAAAAACTGACGGGCATCACTGTGGACTGACGCAAAAAGGCGGAGAGGAAGGCTCCTCTCCGCTCTGCGTTTCCGCAGCCCTTACCGGGCGTGATAGCTGGCGCATTCGCTTTCGTCACAGGTGCCGGTATGGCAATTGCCGCGGGGCGCCACCTTGATCACGTCCAACTCGCACATGCCGTCGTTGGTGTGGTGCTTGCAGCTTCTCACATCGCACTGGACGCTCTGATTTTTGTTGGGAAACGACATTTCACTCACCTCCCTTTCTGTTGATGGCTTCAGTATGCGCTTTTGAAGGGCTTCGTATGCACCTGTCGACGCAGAAAGCAAGTTGTGCTATACTTACATACTGGCGTGATATCGGCAACACGCCATGCAATCAGGAGGAATGAAGAATGCACAGTTTGTTTTCCCGTCGAAACACGAAGAACCTCTGCCTGTCTGCCCTGATCGCGGCGCTGTATGCGGCGCTGACGCTGGCGTTTCAGCCCATCAGCTATGGCGCGGTGCAGTTTCGCATCTCGGAGGCGCTGACGCTTTTGCCCGTGCTGTTTCCCCAGGCGGTACCCGGCCTTACGCTGGGTTGCCTGATAAGCAATCTGTTCAATCCCATGGGCGCTACGGTGTATGACGTGGTGTTCGGCACGCTGGCTACGCTGATCGCTGCCGTGATCACCTGGCGCATGCGGGCGAGCATCTGGGTCAGGGCGCTGCCGCCGGTGCTGTGCAACGCGATCATTGTGGGGCTGGTGCTGACCTATGCCTACGGCATTGATATGCTGTGGATGAACATGCTCACCGTGGGCCTGGGCGAGGCGGTCGTGTGCTACGTGCTGGGCGTGCCCATGATCAAACTGCTTTCCCGACAGGATCTCAGCCGCTGGCAGGCCTAAAGATTTTGACAGATGGATGGCAATGCCATGGTAATTCGTTCTATATCATCGGGGGCGCCTTTGATGCGCCCAACCCATGCGTTTGGAGGAGGAGGTTGAGCATGCGTTCCGTCAAGAAGCGGCATATGCGTGGCGCCTGCGTGTGCCTGTGCGTGTGCCTGTGCGCCCTGCCGCTGCTGGAAGCGCTGGCCGAAAATGCGGCCGCGCCCCTGCCCACGCCCACCCTGATACCCGCGGAGGACATCCAGAACACGTCGGAAAACGGCACACCCGTGACCGATGAGACTCCCACACCGGAGCCGTCTACCCCCACGAACGAGCCGGGCGGTACGGATTCCGGGACGCCTACGGCCAATCCGGGGTCAACCGCAGTTCCGACGGCTACGTTAACCCCGGCGGCTTCCGAGACGCCCACGCCGGTACCGGAGACGTCCGAGACCCCCACACCGGAGACGACCGAGACGCCCACGCCGGAGACGTCCGAGACGCCCACGCCGGAGACGTCCGAGACGCCTACGCCGGTTCCGGAGGCATCCGGGACTCCCACGGCTGTTCCTGCGTCCACCCCGGAGGGAAGCACACTTCCCGTTATTACGGATCTGCCCTCAGTCAGCCCCGCTCCCGTCTGGGATGAGAGCCAGTGCGACCATATGAACGAGCACTGTGAACGGGCGCCCAAATGCACCGTACCGGGCTGCCGCCATATCGGCGTCAACGAGGCGGGCGACGTGGTGGCGCTCTGCGGGCTGGGCCAGTGGCTGATGGAAGTAGGATCGAGCCCGGAGAGCGGCATCATGATGCTGGCCGCCACCGCGCCCATCGAAATGGAGCTGGTGGACGGCGAAAACATCCTCTACCGCAGCGGCAGCTATCATCTGACCGGCGGCGGGGAGAACGCGACGCTCTATATCCGCGACAACATGGTCCTGTCCATCGAGCTGGACGGGGTGCAGCTGCTCACCTTGCGCGTGTCGCAAAAGTCCGTGGTCACCATCGGTTTCCAGGGCTACACCACCATCCAGACCCTTACCGCCCCCGACGCGGCCGTAAAGCTGAGCGGCTCCGGCTGCCTTACGGTGGCCAACAACCTCAACTACGGCGTGCTCAATGTGGAGCGCGGCAACGTGCGCCTGCCTTCGGGGGCCACCAGCGAGAATGGCCGCAGGCCGGTCGTCTTTGAGGCGCCCGGAGCGGAACAGGCCTATGTGGACGGCAAGTTTTTCACCTACGTCAAGACCGGTTCGGACGGAAAGGTTACGCTGTGGCTGCCCGCCCCCGGAGAAGGCGGGAGCTATTGGGGCCGCATGAACGGCAACACGCTGGAGGTCAGCTCCCTGGCCGAGCCGCCTGCCGAAGATGATAGGGTGGATTTGAGCGTGGCGGAGCCCTTCCAGGCGGAAGCGGGCAAGAGCTACACCCTCTATGCCACGGACCCCGCCGATCAGGACCGCTTCATCAACGGCGCCGCAGGAGCTTCGTTCACGCTGACCGCGGCCGGCACGGAGGGTTCCGCACCCACCTTTCAGGGCGGCGGAGGAACGCTGTATGTGAGCGGAGATACCTATCTCAGCGCGCTGTCCGGGCCGTATGCCGTTACCGGCACGGGACGGCTGCATGTGGGCACGCTCTCCGGCGCCGGGCTGACGGCGCAGGGCGGACTCACCTTCCGCGCGGCTGCGGGCGACGCACCCCCGGCCTGGACCGCCGTAGCGGTATCGGGCGGCGAGATGGCGCTGGATTTGACCGCGGAGCATAATGGCGCCGCCGTGCCGGTGCTGTTTTTTGCCGCAAACCCGCAGACGGCCTATGCGCCGCTGCCCCAGGCGGCGGCCGGCTACCATTATGCGGCCACGGTGCAGGGCAGCAGGCTGCTGCTGGAAGCCGTGGAGGACGAGCAGGGCGCGTCGGTCACGCTGGGCGCGTCGGACCATACGTTTGACGCCTCCGGAAACTACCGCGTCGTCAGCGAGGGAGGCACCTCCGGCAAGATCATCGTGGCAGACGGCGTGAGCGTCAAGCTTACGTTGGCCGGGGCCTTTACCAGCGGGGATCTTCGCATTGGCGCGGGCGCGTCGGTTACGCTGGTGCTCCAGGGCGCCAATGCCGTAGGCCCGCTGGTGCTGGGCGAGGGCGCCGCCCTGTCGGTGAGCGGTACGGGCGCGCTGGATGCATCCAGCGCCTCCGGCGGCGGTACGGTCACCATCAGTGAAACCACCAACCTCAGCCTTTCCAGCGGTACGGCGCTGCCCGGCAGCGTCCTTCAGCCCACCGTCATCGCCGTAACCAACGATGAAAACGCGCCGATGGCGCGCACGCAAATCGTGCTGAAGATGGGAAACGAGGAACCCTTCAACGTCACCACCGGCAGAAGCGGAACCGTGACCCTCTGGCGCGCACAGGCGCTGAGCGGCACGGACGTGGTGGTGCTCAGCGATCAGGATACCTACGCCGCCGTCATCAATGGCGGCGCTGCCAGCCCTGACGCACTGCCCGTCATCCGCAATGTCAAGGCCACGCCCTATGGCTCCATCACCTTTGAAACCGATACCGGAAACACGCTGGGCGTGCAGTACATCGTATCGGACAAGGAGGAGGAGATGGCCGATACCTGGGTACCCACCGCCGGCGTGGCCCTGCTTCGGGGCGGGGAATGCACCATTCCGGGCCTCAAGGACGGGGATGTGGTCACCTTCCGCGCCTTTGCCTGCGCGCAGGCCGGCGTCACCCTTTCGGGCGACACCGCCTCCGCCTTTGCCTTCAGCGAAAAGGTGGTCTTTACCGTCAAGGAGGAGCGCCAGCCGCTGGTCATCGCCGACCAGGAGCGCACCTACAACGGCAAGGCCTTTCAGCTCAGCAAAAAGCTGTACCCGCAGAGCGCCACCGTCAGCTATTTTCAGGATGGAGAGCTTATGCAGCGCGCTCCCGTCAAGGTGGGCGAATACATCGCCCGTGTAACGGTGCCTGCCGGCGATGCGCAGTACCTGCCGGGCAGCTACGATGTGCGCATGACGATCAAGCGCATCGTGGTGCTGATTTATCCCGAGGAAGCCAGCAAGCAGAAGGGACAGGAAGACCCGGACTTCTACTATGAGTACGACGAAAGCGTCATGCTGGAGGATGACGAGGTCACAGGGTCGCTGTCGCGCGTGAAGGGCGAAACCTACGGCAACTACCCCTACCTGACGGGCTCGCTGTCCGCGCCGGACTATTATGAGCTGGTCATCGCGCCCGACAGCCCGCTGTTTTTCATCGACTGGAACATCCACCACTACCTGCCCTATGATCCGCTGGCGCGCATTGATCCCGTCTACGACGAGCTGCGCTTTTCCAGCGGCAAGACGCTCCGCACCCAGATCCGCACCATCGACGTGCTCAAGGTGGGCGATACCTACTATGGCACGCCGGTGACCGACCTCATTGACGGACGGGAGCGCCCCGCCACACCCACCTTGCGCCTGCGCGGCGGGTATGACTCCGCGCTGCTCATCCTTAACGCCGAGCCGGAGCTCAACGCCGACGGCGGCTATGCTACCGACCTGGACGGCAACAAGCTGGTGCGCGGCCGCAGGCTCACCATCAGCTACAGCATGCTCAACAACCTGGCCCGTCAGAATGTGGATTATATCGCCTTTGGGCTGGATGGCGTGATGGCGCTGGTGGATCTGCAGGAGCTCCGCAGCGGTGAGGCGGTGGCTGAGCTGATGGAGCGGGAAGGAATCAGCAAATCCAGCGGCACGCGCTTCCAGGTGGACCTGGAGCCTGTGACCGCAGATACCCAGCTGGCCCAGAGCGAGGCCAGCGCGCAGGAGGCCGCTGATCTGGGCGAAAAGCTCATGCGCGTCAGCGTCAAGGTCAGCAGCGGTTCCCGCCGGGTGGATATCGCGCCCGTGCTGAAAAATGCCAGCGTGCTCTTTGACGCCAGCGGCCTGCTGGAAAGCGATCTCGCCGTGACACAGGCCAGTGGAGATGTGACCGAAACCGTGGCCGGAAAACCGGTAACCGAAGACGGACAGGATGAGCGCATGCAGGCCGCCGTGGCCGCGGCCAAAGGAGAGGCCGCGGCGGATGAGGAACTGCTGGATTGGACCCTGCAGCTGCTCAACGACCATATCCGCCTGCATTCCACCACGCTGCTGCGCTATGACGGCGGCGAAAAGACGCTTGACACAACGGCTGTGGTGCCATATACTGCATCCGAATCCAACCGGGCCATGTTCCGGGCAGTCATGCGAACCCGGCCTTACCTGACGGCTCAGCTGACCAAAAGCGGGCTGTACGGCCTGGGTGAAGCGTCCGTTGACGGAATTTGACCCATTTGTGAAGGAGGATAACCATGAGCGGAAAGATCCTGAAACGTGCCCTGGCGCTGTGCCTTTGCATGCTGCTGCTGGCGGGCAGCTGCCTGGCTGAGGACAGCCTCGAAGATTTTGTGCCTGACGCATTGACGGAGGAAGAGCTGGCCCAGTGGCAGGAATGGGCCGAGGAGGGCATGGGCGACAGCGACGCCACCGCCGCCAACGCCGCCGAGCTGACCCCCGAGGAGGAGTCGCTCATGGCGGAAATGGCTTCCATGCTGGAGGATACCACCGTCAGTACGGAGGTGGACCTGTCCAACCTGGAACCCAACGAGGCTTTGCCCGATTATGTGGTGAATATTCTGCTGCTGGGCGTGGACAACCGCAGCGTCGAGCTGGTCAGCGGACGGGCGGACGCCAACATCATCTGTTCCATCAACACGCAGGACGGCTCCATCAAGCTGACCTCCATCGCCCGCGATACGGCCGTGGAAGTGCCCGGCTACAAGAGCAAAAAGCGCCTGAACACCGCCTTCAAGTTCGGCAGCAAGGACGGCGATATTGCCAAGGGCGCCGAGCTGGCCATGAAGACCGTCAACCGCAATTTCCAGATGAACATCGAGCGCTATGTCGTGGTCAACATTCATGGGCTGGCCGACATCATCGAGGCGCTGGGCGGCGTGGACATGGAACTGACCAAGGGCGAGGCGCAGGCCATCAACTATGAGCTGCACGTCAAGGAGCCGATGGACGACGTCCAGCGCGACAAGCTGGAGGTGGCCGATGGCGTTCAGCACCTCGACGGCATGGAGGCCGTGACCTACGGCCGCATCCGCAATCTGCAGGGCCAGAACGACCTCAACCGCAACGAGCGCCAGAGAAAGCTCCTGGAGGCGCTTCTCAAAAAGGTAATGGAGGATATGGACCTTACCAAGTTCCTCAACCTGATTGAAACCGCCCTGCCCTATGGCAAAACCAACCTGACTGCCGACGAGCTGCTTTCGCTGGGCATGACGGTGCTTTCCGGCAGCGCGATGCAGAACCTGGCCTCCGGCGGCGAGGTGGTGGGCCAGTTCGGCATCCCCATGGAAAAGCAGTATGGCTACCGCGAGTTCAACGGTGAGAGCCTGGTGTACATCAGCGATAAGCGCATGCAAACCACGCTGACCGCCATGCAGGAATTTATCTACGGTCAGAGCTATGTCAAATAAGCCGGAAGAAAACCGGCATGCCGCGCCCGCGCCCTGACGGGGCGCGGGCATTTTTCTGCAAAAGGAGCAAATGATGCGATGCAATCACCGGGCAATACGGCGGCAGGCCCCGCCGGACGCGCCGCGGCCGCGGTTCGGGCCGCCTTTCCCCACACGCTGCCCGTTTTGATGGGCTTTTCCTGCCTGGGGCTGACCTATGGCGTACTGATGGCCTCCAAGGGCTATGGCGCGCTGTGGTCGCTTTTGATGAGTGCGCTGGCCTTCGGCGGCAGTATGCAGTATGTGGCTATTTCGCTTCTCACGGTGGCATTTGATCCGCTTCAGGCATTTCTGATGAGCCTGATGGTCAATGCCCGGCACCTGTTTTATGGCCTGAGCATGCTGCCCCGCTACCGGGGCATGGGCCGGGCACGCAATGCGCTGGTGTTCCTCCTGTGTGACGAGACCTTTTCCATCAACTGCGCTGCGGAGCCGCCTGTCGGCATTCCCGCCAAAGATTTTTACCTGGCCGTATCGCTGCTGGATTACCTGTACTGGGTGGCGGCCTCGTTCGTGGGCGGGCTGATCGGCGGCATGCTTCATGCCGACCTGACCGGGCTGGATTTTGTGCTCACGGCACTGATCTTCGTGCTGTTCCTGGACAAATGGGACCGGCGGGAGGACCGCCCATCCGCGCTCATCGGGCTGGGAGCGGCGGTCGTTTGTCTGGCTGTGTTTGGTCAAGACAGCTTCATCATCCCCGCCATGGGGGTCATTCTGGCGGCGCTTTTGCTGGGGAGGAACAGGCTATGCAGGTGATGACGCCTCTGGAAACGATGGCGATGATTCTTGCCGTGGCGGCGGGTACGGTGATCACCCGCTTTCTTCCCTTCTGGCTCTTCCCGGAAAGCAAGGGCATTCCGCGCGTGGTGGCCTTTCTGGGGCAGGCGCTTCCTCCGGCCATGATGGGCCTGCTGGTGATCTATTGCCTCAAGGGGACGGATGTGCTGGGCCCTACACACGCCATTCCCGAAATAGTGGCGCTGGCGGTGATCTATGTGCTGCACCGGATGAAGCATAATGCGCTGCTGAGCATCGCGGGCGGCACAGCGGTCTATGTGCTGCTTTTGCGGCTGCTGAGTGCGGCGGCGTAATCCGATAGGCACGCAAAAGGCGGCCCCCTGCGGGGGACCGCCTTTTGCGTGCTTCAGGGCATCAGCCCAAAAACATCATCACAATGGACAGCACCACGAACACGATCGCGCAGATTTTGGTAATCAGCGCCAGCTTGGCGTCCATGCCCTTGGCCTTGTTCTTGCCGAAAAAGGTTTCGGCCGCGCCACTGATGGCGCCCAGGCCGCTGCGCTCGCTGCTTTGCAAAAGCACGGTCACAATCATCACAAGGGCAGATATCAAAAGCAGGATGCCAACAATCCAGTGAAGCACGGTCATCAGGGGTTCCCTCCTTGGCGAATATCGACATATTATATTAGCATTATCCTATGGAAAAAGCAAGCCCAAAAATCTCATGCCCGGCCCCTGGGCGCACGGCTCCCATCCAGCGCGCCGCGCACGAGGCGCAGCAGCGTGCCGGATAGCAGAAACAGCGCGATCAGGTTGGGAATGGACATCAGGCCGTTGAAGGTCTCCGCGATGCTCCATAAAAGGCCCAGGTCCGCTGTTGCGCCGAGAATGGCCACCAGGGAGTAGACCACCATGAACGGTGCGATAGCCCGCGAGGAGAACAGAAATTCCACGCAGCGCGCGCCGTAGAGCCCCCAGCCGATGATGGTGGAAAAGGCGAAGCAGCACATGGCCACAGCGGTAAAGATGGTGACCCAGTTGCCGTACGTGGCCACAAAGCCGCTGATGGTCAGCTCCGCGCCCGCGGCCTGGCCGTAGCTCACGGGCACGCCGCTGAGCAGAATGACCAGCGCGGTAAGGGTACAGATCACGATGGTATCGGCAAAGACCTCAAAGATACCAAACAGGCCCTGCCGCACCGGCTCCTGGGTGTCGGCGCAGGCATGGGCGATGGAGCCCGTGCCAAGGCCCGCCTCGTTGGAGAAAATGCCGCGCGCCACGCCCTTTTGCATGCTGGTGAAGAAGCTGCCTACGATTCCGCCGGTGACGGCCATGGGCGAAAAGGCGCCTGTGACGATGGCCCCCAGCACCGCCGGGATGCGACCGGCGTTGAGAACCACCACGCCCAGCGCCAGCACCACATACAGCAGCGCCATGAAGGGCACGAGTCTTTCCGTTACGCGGCCGATGCGCTTGATGCCGCCCAGCAGCACCAGCATCAGAATCAACGCGATGGCTACGCCGATGATCCAGCGGCATAGCGTGACCGCGTCCGCGGGAAGCAGGCCGTAGCTGCTCAGCGCCGTGTTGATGGAGGCGGTGATGGTGTTGACCTGCGTGGCGTTGCCGGTTCCGAACACCGTAAAGACGCCGAATACGGAATAGAGCACCGCCAGCCAGTACCAGCGCCGGCTCAGACCGTTTTTGATGTAGTACATGGTGCCGCCCACATAGTCGCCCTGGGCGTTGCGCTCCCGGAAATGCACGGCCAGCGTCACCTCGGCAAACTTGGTGCACATGCCCAGCAGGGCGCTCACCCACATCCAGAATACCGCGCCCGGCCCGCCGATGGCGATGGCGCCGGCCACGCCCGCGATGTTGCCCGTGCCCACCGTGGCCGCCAGCGCCGTGCACACGGCCTGGAAGGGGGTCATGGCCCCGTCCTGCGCGGTTTTTTTCTGGAACATGCGCCCCAGCGTGGACCGGATGGCCAGAGGGAATTTGCGAATCTGCAAGAAGCGGGTACGCAGACTCAGGTACAGTCCCACACCGAGAATGCACACCATGGCCGGAACGCCCCACACGAAATCATTGACCGCCTGGTTGACGGACGTAATGAAGTCCAGAATGGGAATCGTCTCCTTTGTGTCTTGATTTGTACGCTGTGCACAAGCCTAGCAGGTATGGCGGAAATTGTCAAGGAAAATACAAAAATGTGGGGAAGGCATTGGCCTTTTTTTTCGTTGGTATTTTTGGAATAAAAAACAAACAGCGTGGGGGAGAGGCTGCGGCGCGTCCCCGCCGGACCGGAAGAGAAAAATCATCAGGGGGGAAACAGCATGAAGCGTGTGTTTGTCAAAGCGGTGTTGATGCTGCTGGTGCTCGCGCTGCCTGCCGTGGCATGCGGGCAGACGGTGAGGCAGACCGTCACGGAGAACGGCAGGATACGGGAGACGCTTGTCACCTTTGCAGAGGCGCCGCAGGCCATACGCGACCTCATGAACGGACACGGCCTGGGCGACGCACGCTGCGTATGCGGCGCAGCGCTGGAGCAGGAAGCGATGGCCGGGAGCACGGATACCGACGGCCTGCTGTGGATGAGCAGCGCACTGATGGTGGTGGAGCGAGGCGGCGCGTATGCGCTGGTGGGCTTGCGCTGTGAGCCGGGCGGCAGAAATGCGCGCGTGGAAGATTTCGGCGCCCTGGGCCTGCCGCTGGGCGAGGGGTGTGCCGTGCATCCCCTGTGGGATGAGGACACGCGGCTTTGCGGCTTTGAGCTGCTGCTTCCTGCAGAGGGCGGAGAGTGGCGCTGGCGCTTCGGCTGCCACGCGGTCAGCGGATGGCAGGCCGTGGAGCATACGGATACGGATGGCCGGCGCACGGTTTTTGCCTGGAATGGAGAGATAGAGACAGACGGCGAGCGATTCTGCGTGCCGGTCAAGACGTGGCTCGCAGAGCAAACGCGGCTGGACAGCCTGCCCATCACGGCTGATGGGGCCCGCCGGTTGGAGGAGGAGCACCGCACGGCGCTTGCGGGGACGGACCTGTGCCTCATCTGGGGCGTGAATCTGCGCAGCGAGGCTACCTCCAGCTCACTCAGCCTGGGAAGGTATCATGTGGCGCTGGCGCAGGTGCTGGACCAGAAGCCGGGCACGGAGGTCCCTTGGTATCATGTGCAGGTGGGCGGCACGCAGGGTTATGTCAGCGGAAGATATGTTTCCTTCCCTGAGGACTGGGCGGAGTTTGTTTATCGGGCTTCCAGCCCGTGTCCGGTGGTGACGGCAGTGGCCGGCAGATCAGTGGTGACGGACATGGATGGCGGCGGCGCACTGTGCGTTGCGGAAGCGGGACGGCGCATGCGCGTGCTGGCCGAAACAGAGGACGGCTGGCTGCACGTGTTTTTGCCCCGGGATGATTTGGATGGATCCCTGAACCAGCCGGGAATCTATGGATATCTGCGCCGGGAGGATGTCGCGCTGTGGCTGGGCCCGGATGCGTATTTTCCCTGAGCTTCCCCCTTGCCATACCGTGCTATAATGGACGCATCCCATGTGGAGAGGAAGCGTTTGTCATGGAGCGGACAGGCTTTGTGCTGGAGGGCGGCGGCATGCGCGGCATCTATACCGCCGGGGTGCTGGATGAACTGATGGACTGGGGGCTGGCGCCCGACGGGATTCTGGGCGTATCGGCAGGCGCCATCCACGGGGCGAGCTTCGTCTCCGGTCAGCAGGGGCGAAACATTCGCTACACCAAGAAATATTGCCGCAACTGGCGTTTCATGAGCCTGCGATCCATGCTGCTCACGGGCGACCTGGTGGGCCGCGTCTTCAGCTACGAGGAATTGCCCTACCGGTTGGACCCTTTTGATTTCGACGCGTTTTTCAGGAGCCCTGTGCGCTTCTACGCCCTGGCTACCGATGTGGAAACGGGCGAGGCGGTGTGCCTGGACGGAAAGCCGGACGCGCATGCCCTGCTGGAAGCCCTTAGGGCCAGCTCGTCCATGCCGCTGGTGTCCACCATCGTTGAGTGGGAGGGACGGCGCTATCTGGACGGCGGAACGGCAGATTCCATTCCGCTGAAACGCTTCGAGGACATGGGATACACGCGGTGCCTCGTGGTGCGCACGCAGCCGGAGGGCTTCGTCAAGCGGCCGGACCGGTCGCTCGCGCTCATGCGCGTGCGTTACCGCCGCTACCCCGCCTTTGTCAGGGCCTGCGAGCGAAGGCATGAGGTGTACAACGCCTCGCTGGCCTATGCCGGTCAGGCCCAGGCCAAGGGGCGCGCCCTGGTGCTGTGCCCCTCCCGCCGCATTCCCATCGGGCGGGTGGAAAAGAATCCGGAGGTGCTGGAGGCACAGTACCAACTGGGTCGGGCCGACGCGCGGGCCGCGCGGGAGCGTATCGAAGCGTTCCTTGGGACAAAATAGGGCAGCTTCATCCCCGAAAGTGCCGGAAAACCGGCATTTTCAGGCCATACAGGCTTGCCAAAGCCGCTGTTTCGTTCTATAATGATGCGAACCGGCGGCATTGTTCCGCCTGGAAACATGATGGAAAGGAAGGCGCGAGTCATGGAAACAGTCAAAACCAACTTCATCTGGGACGCCGTACAGGAAGATTTACGGAGCGGGCGCTATCAAAGCGTGCACACGCGCTTTCCCCCGGAACCCAACGGTTACCTGCACATCGGACATTGCAAGGCACTGGTGGCGGATTTTCTGACCGCCGAGCACTTCGGCGGCGTGACCAACCTGCGCTTTGACGATACCAACCCCGCCAAGGAAGAGACGGAATATGTGGACGGCATCATGGCCGACATCCGCTGGCTGGGATTCGACTGGAAGGGCGGGCTGTTTTTCGCCAGCGAGTACTATCAGCAGTGCTATGATATCGCCGTGGACTGGATCAAGCGCGGGCTCGCCTACGTGTGTGAACTCTCGCCCGAAGAGGTGCGCCTCTACCGCGGCACCCTCACCCAGCCTGGCAGGAACAGCCCCTATCGGGACCGCCCCGTGGAGGAAAGCCTGCGCCTGTTTGAGGAGATGAAGGCGGGCAAGCATCCCGAGGGCAGCATGATCCTGCGCATGAAGATCGACATGGCCAGCCCCAACATCAACATGCGCGACCCGGCCATGTACCGCATCCTCTTCAAGGAGCATCACCGCACGGGCAAGACGTGGTGCATCTACCCCATGTATGACTTCGCCCATCCCATCGGCGATGCGCTGGAGGGCATCACCCACAGCCTGTGCTCGCTGGAGTATGAGGATCACCGCCCCCTGTATGACTGGGTGGTGGAGCATGCGTCCAACATGCTGCCCTCCCGTCCCCGCCAGATCGAGTTCAGCCGCCTGAACCTGACCCGCACCATCATGTCCAAGCGGTATCTGCGCATGCTGGTGGAGGGCGGCTACGTATCCGGCTGGGACGATCCCCGCATGCCTACGCTGTGCGCGATGCGCCGCCGTGGCTATACGCCGGAAAGCATCCGCGATTTCATCGACCGCATCGGCGTGGCCAAGGCCGACAGCACCGTTGATCTGGCTCTGCTGGAGCACTGTGTGCGCGAGGACCTGGGCGAAAAGGTGCCTCGTGCCATGGCCGTGCTCCGGCCCCTGAAGGTGATCCTGACCAACTGGCCCGCGGACAAGCGTGACGAGCTGGATATGGAAAACCATCCGAACCATCCCGAAATGGGCACGCACAAAACCGTGCTTACCCGCGAGATCTATATCGAGCGTGAGGACTTCATGGAGAATCCGCCCAAGAAGTACTTCCGCCTCTATCCCGGCAACGAGGTGCGTCTCAAGGGCGCCTATATCATCCGCTGCGACGGGTGCGAAAAGGACGAGCAGGGCAATGTGACGGCGGTTCTGTGCACTGTGGACATGGACACCCGCAACGGAACCGAGGGCGCAAACCGCAAGGTCAAGGGCACCCTGCACTGGGTCAGCGCCGAGGACTGCATCCCCGTGGAGGCGCGCCTCTACGAGCCGCTGCTCATGGACGAGGACGCGCTGGCCAAGGAGGAGGCTGAGGCCGACGCTGAGGCGCAGGCCGAGGCCGAAGGCGCCGAGGCGGCGCCGGTGAGCAGCGCAACCCTCAAGACCGATTTCCTCAAGAAGCTCAACCCCGACAGCCTCGAGGTCTGCCGCGGCTATGCCGAGCGGTTCCTTGGAGATGCGCAGGTGGGCGATACCTTCCAGTTCCTGAGAATGGGCTACTTCTGCAAAGACCCCGACTCCACAGATGAGATGCCTGTCTTTAACCGCGTAGTGGGACTCAAGGACAGCTTTGCCAAACAGGTAAAGGGATAAGGGAGTATGGACCCTGCTTGACGGGTCAATCAAAGGGGGCTGTTTCCGAGAGGAAGCAGCCCCCTTTGCCGGTCGAGCAAGGCAAGGCAGCGCTTGTGTAACCGGCTGTGCCCTTTCTGCGTTTCGGGGTATTGATCCCGTGGCACACATACAAAGGGAGCTTGTTGCGACGGGTAAGCATCAAGACTTGTTGTCAAAGACCATCGACAAATTTTCGTTTCTGGATATAATATATAAGTTGGATGCCTGAAATCCAATTTCTGTTCATCATAAAGGAGGCTCCCCATGACCGTACGCACCCGGTTCGCGCCCAGCCCCACGGGCTATCTGCACCTGGGCGGATTGCGCACCGCCCTCTACACCTACCTGTTCGCCAAGAAGAACGGGGGCAAGTTCATCCTGCGCATCGAGGACACCGATCAGGAACGCGAGGTGCCCGGCGCGGTGGAGCTGATCTACAAGAGCCTGCGGGAGGCTGGCCTGGAATATGACGAGGGCCCGGATGTGGGCGGCGACTACGGCCCCTACATCCAGACCCAGCGGCGTGGCATCTACCTGCCTTATGCCATGCAGCTGGTGGAGAGCGGCGCCGCCTATCCGTGCTTTTGTACCAAGGAGGAGCTCCAGGCCCGGCGCGACGCGGCCACGGCCCGCGGCGAGCAGTGGAAGTATGACAAGCACTGCCTGAACATTCCCAAGGAGGAGGCCCTGCGCCGCATGCAAAGCGGCGAGCCGTATGTCATCCGTCAGAACATCCCCCTCACCGGCACGGCCAGCTTTGACGACGCGCTCTACGGCCATGTCGAAGCCCCTTGCGACACGCTGGACGACAACGTGCTCATCAAGGCCGACGGCCTGCCCACCTATAACTTTGCCAACGTCATCGACGACCACCTCATGGGCATCACCCATGTCATGCGCGGCACCGAGTATCTGAGCTCCGCGCCCAAGTACAACCTGCTCTATGAGGCGTTCGGCTGGCAGCCGCCGGTCTATATTCACCTCAGCCCCGTCATGAAGGACGCAACCCGCAAGCTCAGCAAGCGCTACGGCGACCCCAGCTTCGAGGACCTGCTGGCCCAGGGCTATGTGCGCGACGCGATCATCAACTTTATCGCGCTTCTGGGCTGGAGTCCGGGGGACGAGCGGGAGTTTTTCACGCTGGACGAGCTGGTGCAGGCCTTTGACCTCAAGGGGTTGAGCAAGGCTCCCGCCATCTTCAACACCGAGAAGCTGGTCTGGTTCAACCATGAGTATATCACCCGGATGCCCTTTGAGGAGTATCTGACCATGGCAACGCCGTGGTTTGACCGCGTGCTGGCAGGCAAGGGCATCGACTACCGCCGTCTGGCCGAGCTGATGCATACCCGCACCGAGGTCTTTGACCGGGTGCCGGACATGGTCCGTTTTTTAGCCGAACTGCCGGAGTATGGCGTGGAGCTTTATACCCACAAGAAGATGAAAACCGACAGCGTCGTGGCCCTGCGCGCGCTGGAGCTGGCCCGGCCTGCGATGGCTTCGCTGGAATCCTTTACCGAGGAGGCCGTCAAGGATTGCCTGATGGCGCTGGCCGCCGAAAATGGGCTCAAGACCGGCCAGATGATGTGGCCCGTGCGCACGGCCCTTTCCGGTCAGGCTTCCACCCCCGGCGGCGCGACCGAGATCGCCTACCTGCTGGGCAGGGATGAGAGCCTGCGCCGGATCGACAAGGGCATTGAGCTGCTCAAAAACGCCTGATTTTGGATAAAGGAGAGAGAAAGATGCCGGAGCGTCCCGCGTACAACCCCGAACAAATCGAAAAGAAATGGCAGAAGCGCTGGCTGGACAGCGGCGTGTTCAATGCCGAGTTTCCCAGCGACAAGCCCAAATACTATTGCCTGATCGAGTTCCCCTACCCCAGCGGAAATGGCCTGCATGTGGGCCACCCACGCTCCAACACGGCGCTGGACATCATCGCCCGCAAGCGCCGCATGGAGGGCTACAACGTCCTTTACCCCATCGGTTACGATGCCTTTGGCCTGCCCACGGAGAACTATGCCATCAAAAACAAGGTCCATCCTGCCGTGGTCACCAAAAAGAACATCGACCACTTCCGCCAGCAGCTTCAGCGCCTGGGCTTCAGCTTCGACTATACACGTGAGGTCAACACCACCGATCCCTCCTACTATAAATGGACCCAGTGGATTTTTCTGAAACTGCTGGAAAACGGCCTGGCCTATAAGGCCGAAATGCCCATCAACTGGTGCACCGGCTGCAAATGCGGCCTGGCCAACGAAGAAGTCGTGGGCGGCGTGTGTGAGCGCTGCGGCAGCCAGGTGGTGCGGCGGGTCAAGAGCCAGTGGATGCTGCGCATCACCAAGTACGCGCAGAAACTGCTGGACGGGTTGGACCATGTCGATTTCATCGAGGCGGTCAAGACCCAGCAGCGCAACTGGATCGGCCGCAGCGAGGGCGCGGAGGTGGACTTCCAGCTCGCCGGCAAGGATGAGAAGCTGCGCGTGTTCACCACCCGGCCCGACACGCTCTTTGGCGCGACCTACATGGTTGTGAGCCCCGAACATCCGCTCATCGAGAAGTACAAGGATGAGATCGCCAACTACGCCGCCATCGCCGCCTACCGCGACGAGGCCGCCAAGAAGAGCGACTTTGAGCGCACGGAGCTGGCCAAGGACAAGACCGGCGTTCAGATCGACGGCATCCGCGCCGTCAACCCTGTTAATGGCAAGGAGATCCCCATCTGGGTCAGCGACTATGTGCTCATGAGCTATGGTACCGGCGCCATCATGGCCGTGCCTGCGCATGACACCCGCGACTGGGAGTTCGCCACCAAGTTTGGCATCCCCATGGTGGAGGTGGTTTCCGGCGGCGATATCACCAAGGAAGCCTACACCGATATCGTGGACGGCGTGCTGTGCAACAGCGATTTCCTCAACGGCCTGCGCGTGGCCGACGCCAAGAAGAAGATCATCGACTGGCTGGTGGAAAAGGGCCTGGGCGAGCGCAAGGTCAACTACAAGCTGCGTGACTGGGTGTTCAGCCGCCAGCGCTACTGGGGCGAGCCCATCCCCGTGGTGCACTGCCCGCACTGCGGCACCGTGCCCGTGCCGGAGAGTGACCTGCCCGTACTCCTGCCCGACGTGGAAAACTACGAGCCCACCGACAGCGGCGAGAGCCCCCTGGCAACCATGACCGACTGGGTCAATACCACCTGCCCCAAGTGTGGCGGCCCGGCCAAGCGCGAAACCGATACCATGCCCCAGTGGGCGGGTTCCAGCTGGTACTTCCTTCGCTACTGCGATCCGCATAACGACAAGGAATTTGCCAGCCAGGAGGCGCTGGATTACTTCATGCCCGTGGACTGGTACAACGGAGGCATGGAGCACACCACCCTGCATCTGCTTTACAGCCGGTTCTGGCACCTGTTCCTGCATGATCTGGGGCTGGTGAAGGCGCCGGAGCCTTACCAGAAGCGCACCAGCCACGGCATGATCCTGGGCGAGAACAACGAGAAGATGTCCAAGTCCCGCGGCAACGTCATCAACCCTGATGACATCGTCAATGAGCTGGGCGCGGATGCCTTCCGCCTCTATGAGATGTTCATGGGCGCCTTCGATCAGGCCATCCCGTGGTCCACCAACGGCGCTCGCGGCTGCCGCCGCTTCCTGGACCGTGTGTGGCGGCTTCAGGACATGATTTTGCCCGGCGAGGGCTACTCCAAGGCACTCACCCCGCTGATGCATGAGACCATCAAGAAGGTGGGCGAGGACTACGAGGCCATGAAGTACAACACGGCCATCGCTGCCATGATGTCGCTGGTTAACGAGTTCTACGCCGCCGGCGGCTGCACCCGTGAGGAGCTGCGCACGCTGATTCTTCTGCTCAGCCCCGTGGCCCCGCATATCTGCGAGGAGATGTGGGAGCAGATGGGCTTTGGCAGCAGCCTCGCGCGCGAGCCCTGGCCCACCTACGACGAAAAGGCCATGAAGCGCACCGAGGTGGAAATCGGCGTGCAGGTCAATGGCAAGGTGCGCGGCCGCATTATGGTCTCGCCGGACATGACCCGCGAGCAGGCGGAGAAGGAGCTTCCCCAGCGCGCGGATATCCAGCAGATCGTGGGCGGGAAAGCCATTGCAAAGGTGATCTTCGTGCCAGGCCGCCTGTGCAATTTGATTGTGAAATAAGCGGCGACGCGGGGGGAGGAAAGCGAATGCTGCTGGGAATATCCCTCGGGACGCTGCTGGTATGCCTGTGCGTGCTGTGCAACCGGCGGGTTGAGCGATTGGCGGCGCCCTTTGTCTGCGGGCTAATGCTGCTGGAATACCTGCTGGCCCTTTTCGGACGGCTGGAATGGCTGATGTGGATAGCGCTGGCGTGTGCGTTGGGCGCGCTGGCCGTTCTGTTGGTCAGTCTGGCAAAAGGACACGGCAAAATATTGAAGGCCGGCGTGGGCTGCGTGCTCACGCCAAGCCTTTTGTGCCTTGTGGCGCTGACGATCCTGTTCCATGTGGGCAGTCAGGGGCTGTTTGTAAACGCGGCAGACGATATTCACTACTGGGCTATTGAGGTACGGTCCCTCTATGCGCACGGCGGGCTGGTGGATGCTCGGCACCATCTCTCGCCCAATTTCATGAACTATACGCCCGGCATGGCACTGTACCAGTGGACGGCAATGGCTGTTTTGGGAGAATGGAACGAGACCGCCCTGTTTGCCATGCTCTGGATTTTCTATGCGGTGTTCCTGCTTCCTCACTTTGAGTGGGTTACATGGAAAAGGGCAGGCTGGGCGGTGCTGGAAATGCTTCTTGTGATTGCTGTGCCGGCGGCACTAGGGACAAATGCCTTTACCATGCTGCGTGTGGACAGTGCGCAGGGCTTATGCCTGGGATATGCGCTGGTGCAGGCATGGTATGCATGCCGAGAAACGACGGGCCGCGGTGAAAGACTATGTTACTTCGCACTGGCTCTTTGCGCACTGGTGCTGATCAAACTGTCCGGCGTGGCCTGGGTGCTGATGGCGATGGCTTTTGTTCTGGTGGTCCGTTCCCTTTCGCCAAACCCGCTTCGTCTGCGCGCAGCACTGATGACCGCTGCGGCACCGGCGGTGGTTTTGGTCAGCTGGCTGGCGTTTTGTGCCGCCAATGGGCTTACGGGCATGCATGCTGAATCACTGTTGGAGCAGTTGGAAGCCTTGGGGAGCGGACAAAGCGGGATGGGAGCGGTTCTGTCCCGCCTCCCGGGAGCCATTTGGCGGGCGCTGACCTACGTCCCCCAGGAAACAGGCTTCAAGCAGCTCAGCGTGCTGGGAAGCATGATACTGACGCTGCTGGCGCCGATGGCGTTGGGAAAGAAAAAAGGGATTCGTCTGTTTCTGTGGGCGCTGGCCTGTCATGCGCTGTTTCTGATGGGGTATGCGCTGTCCGTCGTTTCCCTGCTTTATAATGAAAGCGGAGCGCTATTGGACAATGCGAACTTTGGCTATTCCGTGCTCATGCGTTATCATTGTCCGCTGGTGATAGGGTTGTTTGTGCTTTGGATGGTTCTGCTTCGGGAAAACCGCAGATCCACAGAACGAACCGGACCTCTCACTTTGTCTGCTGCGGTGGGAATAGCGCTCACGGCAGTGGTCTTGCTCGGAGCTCCTTGGCGCGAGGTGGAGCAGACCTTTTTCGTTCGTAGCGATGAAGTCACACAGTTTGAGGACCGCACGGCAACCTATCTGGCGGAAAACTTCTGGACAGATATGCTGGAGGAACCGGAAAACTGCGTGGTTGCCTATGGCATAGCAAGCCTGGTGTCGCGGGTGGAATTTTTGCAGTATGCGCTTGCACCCGTAAAACTGGTGATGCCGCAGGAGGGGGAGCTGGACACGCAGCCCTTTGAAGAATGGCTTCGTGCCGTCGGGGCTACCCACGTGGTATGTATGGATGAGGATAATCCGATCTATAACAATGCTATTGCCTGCATGCCGGACGGTTGGCTGGATATCGCCATACCCTACGCCGTGCGCTGGGAAGATGGTTCCCTGATTCTGGAATGAAGTGCTGAAGGGAGAAATGTATTTGGAATCAAAAAGAGCACCTGCCGTCCGCGCATGTGGCCTTACAAAGCGCTTTGGTCGGGCTGTGGCGCTGGACGGCCTGGATTTTTCGGTGGCCGCGGGCCAGGTGGTGGGCCTTCTGGGCCGAAACGGCGCGGGAAAAAGCACGTTGCTGCGCATTGTAAGCGGCCAGCTGCGACAGACGGGCGGAGAGGCCGAGCTGATGGGCGCGCCGGTGGGGATGGAAACGCTGGGCCGCCTGTGCCTGATCGGAGATACGCCGGACTTTGGAGGCTTGAGAAATGCCGCCGAGTTTCTCGCCGTGTGCCGATGCCTGTTTCCTTCCTGGCAGGAGGAGCAGGCGGGACGGCTGATGCCGCTGTTTGGGCTGCCGCTGAAAAAGCCGCTCAAGGGATACAGCCGCGGCATGCAGACGGCCTTGCTCCTGTGCGCGGGCCTGGCCTCCGGGGCGGAGCTGACCATATTTGACGAGCCGAGCCTCGGCCTGGACGCGGTGATGCGCGAACGGTTTTATGACGAGGTCGTGGCGGCGCACAGGAGGGAGCCGGAGCGCACCTTTCTGATCAGCACACACCTGATTGACGAGGTTGCACGCACGCTGGATTACGCCGTGATGATCGACGGCGGCCATCTGCTGGCCCAGGGCTCGCCGGAGGAGATGACGCGGCTGTATCTGTGCGTATCGGGCTCGGCGGAGGAGGTGCGCGCCGCGACGGCGGGCCTTGCGGTCCTGCGGGAAGAAGAGGTGGCCGGAACTTTGGTGCGTTATACGCGCCTGAACGCGCCGGAGGATGCCGAACGCATTCGGGCCTGCGGCCGGGTGCAGACCGCGCCGGTGAGCCTGCAGAGGCTGTTTGTGCTTTTGACCGAAGGAAAGGAGGCGGAGCGCGATGCCGGTTGAACATGCGGGATGGATGCGGCGCTCGCGCTTCCTGGGCGCCATGCGGTATCACCGGGCGTGGATGGGTCGGCTGATTGGATGGGGCCTGCTGGTTTTGCTGGCAGGCAACGCGATCGCGATTGCCGCGGCCCTGGCGGGCGCGGGCGATCTGAATATGGCCGGCGTGTCGTCCGATTTTTCCCTGACCATGGCGCTGCTGCTGGTATGCGCCTGCCTGGCGGCGCACAGCCGCACACGGTTTTTGCTCCGGTTTGGCACGGCGCGCTTCCCGGTGTGGCTGAGCAATGTGCTGACGTTGTTTTTGGGCGCGGCGGCATTTTTGCTGGGCACGCTGCTGATCAACCTGGCGACGGGGGGAACGGTCCTGCTTCTCTCCCGCACGATGCCGGCCCGCTTCACCCTGACAGCCTATACGGACGCTCTGCCAACGGGCGCGGCGCTGCTGGGCCATACCCTGCGGGAGTCGCTGGAAGGGTTGCCGCAGCAGCTTTTGTGGCTTTTGGAGTGGACCAGCCTGTTCTATCTGCTGGCCTGCTGCCTCAGGCGCAGGCGCGGTCTGACGCTGGCGGTGGTGCTCGGCGTGCCCTTCGTGTGCGTCATGCTCATGCTCATGCCTTTTGTCCGCGAGACAGCCGTTATCCTGGAAAGCGGTACGGAAACGGAGATCCTGGCCATGGGCCTTGAGTGGATGCAGTGGCTTGCGCGGGTGGCGCAGTTCGTGGTGGAACAGTGGCAATGGATTCAGCTGGGCGCGGCGGCGGTTTCTCTGCCGCTGAGCTATCTGTGTATGCGCACGACTCCGCAGCCGTAGCGCACCATGACGGAAAGGATGACAAACGATGAGTTTTGAGCAGGTAAAGGCCTATCTGGCCGGGTTGGGACTGAACGCTCTGGAATTTGACGTATCCAGCGCCACAGTGGAGCTGGCGGCGGTGGCCGTGGGGTGCGAACCGCGCCGCATCGCCAAGACGATGAGCTTTCTGGTGGACGGCGCGCCCGTTTTGATTGTGCTGGCGGGCGATGCCAAGGTGAACAACACAAAGTTTAAGGCGGCCTTTCATCAGAAGGCCAAAATGCTCGGCCACGAGCAGGTGGCCGAGCTGACGGGCTTCCCGGTGGGCGGCGTGTGTCCGTTTCTGGCTCCGGAGGGCGTGAAGGTCTATCTGGACGAATCGCTTAAGCGGTTCGATACGGTGTTTCCCGCCGCCGGTACCCCCAACAGCGCCGTGGAGGTTACGTTGCCCCAGTTGGAGGCCGCCTCGCACGCCGCTGGCTGGGTGGATGTGTCACAGATCATGGAGTAATCAGGTTTGAGCGGGCGATGCGGTTACTTCGGGCACGCCCTCCGCGGGGGTGGTCTGCGGGGCGGCGGTGGCCATTCCGCCGTCCTCGGTGGGGCCTGTATACGCCATTTGCTCCAGAATGCCTCTCATCGCGGCGAGGATGCTGTCGCTGGTGCCGGTCGCTCCTGCCACCGCGTCCACCCCGTCGATGGATTGCTTTTCCAGAATGGCCTTGGAAAGCCCCTCCTCAGCCTTGACGAAGTATTCGCTCTTTTCCCCGCCACGCCGGTTTTCGGCGGTCAGTTCGGTCATCTCGCCGCCGCGTACAGTGACGGTCACCACCACCTCGTCATTATACCCGGCCCCCAGGTCGCGGTAGACGCCGTCCTGGTACGGCTGAGCCAGGGCATAGGGGGCTGTGAACAGCATCAGGGCCAGAAGAAGGGCGATACGCTTTTTTGACATGTGGTTTTCCTCCTGCTTGCTTGACATTCCATACACGGTATAGTATAAAGAAAGATGGGGCATCAGCCCTGCTTCCGCGCCGCCGGGCGGCGTGGAAAAACCATCGGAAAGGGGATCATTTTTATGGTCCGTAGCATCGTAGGCGCAAACTGGGGCGACGAGGGCAAGGGCAAGATCACCGACGTGCTGGCCGAACGCAGCGACGTTGTCGTGCGCTTTCAGGGCGGAGCCAACGCGGGGCATACCATCATCAACAACTATGGCAAGTTCGCCCTGCATTTGCTTCCGTCGGGCGTTTTCCATCAGAACATTGCCAACATCATCGGACCGGGCGTGGCCCTGGACATCGAAAAGCTGCTCGCCGAGTACGACAGCGTGGTCCAGCGCGGGGTTCCCAAGCCCAAGCTGTATATCTCCGACCGGGCGCAGGTGATGCTGCCCTACCATGTGGACTTTGACCGCTTTGAGGAAGAGCGCTTGGGCAAGGCCGGGTTTGGTTCCACCAAGAGCGGCATCGCGCCGTTCTATGGCGACAAGTACCTCAAGATCGGCATTCAGGTCTGCCAGATCTATGACGAGGAGATTTTGCGCCAGCGCCTTTCCAGCGCCGTGGAGCAGAAGAACGTGACGCTTGCCAACCTCTACCACAAGCCGCCTATCGACCTGGAGGCGCTCATTGCCCATGTCAGGGACCTGGGCGAACGCATCCGTCCCATGGTGATCGACACCACCCTCTACCTGCACAAGGCGCTCAAGGAGGGCAAGACTGTGCTGCTGGAGGGTCAGCTGGGCAGCCTGCGCGACCCTGACCACGGCATCTATCCCTACACCACCTCCTCCTCTCCGCTGGCCGGCTACGGCACGGTGGGCGCGGGTGTGCCCGCCAGCGCCATCAAGGATGTGTACTGCGTCACCAAGGCATATTCCAGCTGCGTCGGCGCGGGTCCCTTCACCACGGAGCTGTTTGGCGAGGAGGCCAAGGAGCTGCGCGACCGGGGCGGCGACGCGGGCGAATACGGCGCCACTACGGGCCGCCCGCGCCGGGTAGGCTGGTTCGACGCTGTGGCCACGCGCTATGGCTGCATGGTGCAGGGCGCGACCGAGGCCGTCATGACCAACCTGGACGTGCTGGGCTACCTGGACCAGATCCCCGTGTGCACAGCATATGAGGTTGATGGCAAAACCATTACGGATTTCCCCTCCACGCCCACGCTGATGCGCTGCAAGCCGGTTTATACGCTGCTGCCCGGCTGGAAGTGCGACGTGCGCGGTGTGACCGAATGGGACAAGCTGCCCGAGAACTGCCAAAACTACATCACTTTTATTGAAAAGGAGCTTCAGGTACCCATTCATATGATCTCCACCGGCCCCAAGCGTGAGGAGATGCTGTACCGCTGATTTGGGGGGCAGGAGGAGCGCGTGAGCGCTCCCCCTGCTTATGTCTGTCAGAGATGCGTGGGAGAAGGCGGAAGCCTGTGAGAAGATATGTGCGGATGGGGGGATGCCGCGCCCAGCCGCCGACGGCTGCTCAAATGCTGCCTGATGCCCGGAAGGAGCGCGGACAGGACGGCGCAGGGCTTCACAGTTGACAGCAAGCCCGCCAAGCATGAAGTTCTCATCCGGAGACCGATTGTTCTGTACGGCGCGGCCTTTTTGCTGCGTGACGCGGGTGCCTGCCGGGACGGCGCAGTGGTCATGGGGATACATGGACACGAAAGATCGCACATTTATTTTTGATAGGATATGGCAGAGGACGCTTTGCCGGAATTCCGAATGAAGGGAACAGCGTCGGGCTGCATGTGTCGGTGTGGATGCTGACATAGGTGGTGGGTCCGCCGGATCAGCCTCGGGTATGATTGGTAGCCCACAGAAGAAGAGGAAAAGCCATTGTGGAGACCATGCCCTGCTATCCGGCAGGGGGCTGTGCCGCCATTCCTGATGATTTGAGCCTGATCCGTTTTTCAGAAAACGGCATGGGAAATGTGGGGAAAGAAGGAACCGCCATGGATGCAATTCTCTACGTCATAGTGCCCTGTTACAATGAAGAGGCATGCATCGATCATTGCGCCCAGCGCCTGCTTGAGAAATTGGATGATCTGGCCGGAAAGGGGCTATGTTCCCCCAAAAGCAGGCTGCTGTTTGTCAACGATGGCTCATCCGATACCACGCGGGATAGGCTGGTCGCTTTGCGCAAGCGGGATGCACGCGTGTGTTTCCTGTCCCTGTCCACCAACTGCGGCCATCAGAACGCGCTGCTGGCCGGCATGTTGTATGCCAAGGATTATGCAGATTGCGCAATCACCATTGACGCGGATTTGCAGCAGGATGTCAATGCCATGGATGAGTTTCTGCGCTGCTATGCCAAGGGCGTGGACATTGTGTTTGGCGTGCGCCGCTCCCGGGATACCGACGGCCTGCTCAAACGGGTGACCGCCCAGGCATTTTATGGGCTGATGCATGCGATGGGCGCAAACGTCATCAGGAACCATGCGGATTACCGGCTTCTGTCCAAGCGCGTGCTTCTGGCGCTGGACCAGTATACCGAGGTCAATGTCTTCCTGCGCGGGCTGATTCGCAGCCTCGGCTTCGTATCGTGCGAGGTTCCTTTTGACGTGAGCGAGCGTTATGCGGGGCAGTCCAAGTACTCGCCGGCCAAGATGATGCGTCTGGCGATGGATGGCATTACGTCCTTTTCCGTCAGGCCCCTTAGAATCATTTCCATCACGGGCTTCATCTGTGTGTTTTTTTGCTTATGTTTTATCATCTACGACCTCGTGGTGTTTTTGCAGGGGGAGGCCATCACGGGCTGGACTTCGATGATGATCAGCATGTGGCTCATCGGCGGCATGCTGATGATTTCACTGGGCTGCGTGGGCGAATATGTCGGAAAGATTTACATGGAAGCCAAACGCCGGCCGCGCTACCTGATCGCCGAAGCACAGCATGAGGCTCCCACAGAAGCCAAGGACGCCTGAACGGCGGGGAGGAAAGACCATGAGAAAGTATCTGAGGGTGGCCTGGGCATGGCTTGGTGATGAGATGAGCCGGCGCAGGCTGCTGCGGCTGTGCCTGATCGCCGGGATGCTGGCAGGCCTGTTTGCGCACGGCTTCATGTTCGCCAACAAGATTCCCAACCACGACGATCTGTACTATGATGTTGATATCTCGGGTGCAGGGGTGGAATCGGGCCGCTTCGCACTGTTCTTTTTCTGGAAGCTGTTTTCCAATCTGAGCGCGCCGTGGCTCAACGGCATTCTGGGCGTTGGGTTTCTCTCCTGCGCGGCCGCGCTGCTTTCGGATGCCTTCGGCCTGCGGCGCCGCTGGCAGGCGCTGTCCCTTACGCTGATTGTGGTCGTTTTTCCGGAAAATATCTCCCTGTTTTGCTTCATGTATGAGGCGCATGTTTTTGCACTGGGCGTTATGTTTGCCGCGCTGGCGGCGTGGCTGGTGCCGCGGGGGCGGTTTGGTTGGCTTTGGGCGGTCGTTGTGGTGGTGCTGGCTACAGGCATCTATCAGGTCTACCTGCTGCTGGCCACAGGGCTGATGGTGATCGCTATTTTGCGCGAGGTGTCCGTGGGCGGCCATGCGTGGAAGCTGACTGTCCGCTGCGCGGCGGCAGCGCTGGCGGGGCTGGTCCTGTACATGCTGGCCGCCAAACTGGCGCTGCGGCTGACGGGAAGCGCTCTCAATCAGTACCAGGGCATTGACAAAATGGGATCGCTGGATGTGTCAGCCATCCCCACCAAGCTGGCGCAGGCGTACGGGACGGTATTCAACTACTTTATCGCCGACACGCCCATTTATTTGACCAAGCTGATGCGCCTTGCGCAGGGGGCGCTGGCGCTGGGCGGCGTGGCTGCTGCCGTTTGGATTGCGGTACGCGCTTTCGCGCGCAGACAGCCCATGGACGGGGTGCTGGCGCTGGGTTGCATGGCGGTGCTTCCCGTGGTGATGGCAGGCATCTACTTCATGGGCGATGACATCAGTGTCCACAGCCTGGTGCTGTATCCACTGGTTCTGCTGCTGCTGGCCCCGGCGCTGCTGCTGCCCGGATTGCTGGAGGGCCTGCCTCATCCGAATGCCAGACGCGTGCTGGCGGTCGCGCTGACGGTGGTATGCGCAGTATATGGCCTGTGGGGCGCGGTGCTGAGCAATCAGGCGTATTACAAGCTGTACCTGGCCTACACCCGCAGCGAACACTTCGCCAACCGGATGACGGCCCGCATTGAGCAGACGGAGGGATATGTGCCCGGCATGACGGTGGCGCTGTACGGATACGTTAATGGCTACACCCCCGAAGGGTTGATCTATTTTGAACCGGACGATACCTATCGCTTTACGCCCATGGCCGGTATAATTACGGAGCTGGACTATATCAATTTTCTCACCATGCCCAAACTGCTGACCCGCATGATCGGCCTTCCTGTTGAGGCGACGACCACTTGGCAGCCCCAGACCGAGGAGGAAACGGCCGCTGTGGCCGCTATGCCCAGTTACCCGCGCGAGGGAAGCATAAGCATGGTGGGGGACGTGTGCGTGGTGAAATTTGGAACGCTGAATCCCTAGGCGTTTTGCCGCCGAAAAGCCTTGCGAAAGCAAAGGCGCCATAGTATAATGGACGCATGGATGAGCGACCCTATCAGACGGAAAGGATGGACGAATGTAATGAAAAAAATCCTCTCTTTGCTTCTGTGCCTGGCGATGCTTTTGACTTTGGGACTCACCGCCATGGGACAGGCTGAGGACGGCGGCGAGCTGAGGGTATCCCTGTGCATCGCTGAAACGCTGGGCGATCTTGGCTTTTATGACAGTGCGAATGAGGGCCTCAAGCGGCTGGAAGCCGACTACGGCGTAATCGGCAGCGTGGTGGAGTGCAAGAGCGACGCCAGCATGTATCAGGTGGCGCTGGTGGAGGCCGCCGAGCAGAGCGACGTGGTGGTGGCCGTGGGCTGGCAGTTCTGGGATGGGCTGACTGTGGTTGTGCCCGAAATGCCCGATACCAAGTTTATCTTCGTGGATAACGGCCTGGATGGCGTGGGCGACAACCTGCTGTCCATCACCTATGCCGAAAACGAAGGCAGCTTCCTGGCGGGTTATGTGGCCATGAAGCTGGCTCAGAGCGGCATCGTGGGCGTGATCGGCGGCGAGAACAGCGATACCATCAACAACTTCGTCGTGGGCTACAAGCAGGGCGCGCTCTATGCCAACCCCGACGGCACCGTGCTTGACCCCGTCTATACCGACGACTATGAGGCGCCCGACAAGGGCAAGGAAGCGGCGCTTTCGCTCTACAGCCAGGGTGCGGACGTGGTGTACGCCGTGGCGGGCAAGACCGGCCTGGGCGTGTTTGAGGCCGCGCAGGAGCAGGGCAAGTACGCCGTGGGCGTGGACAGCGACCAGAAGTACATCAATCCCGACGTCATTATCTGCTCCATGCTCAAGCGCGTGGGCGACAGCGTGTATGATGTGATCAGCAATTACCTGGAGGACGGCGTGTTTGACGGCGGCACCATCTGGAACGCCGATATGTCCAGCGGCCTGGTCGGCCTGGGGTATGGCGACGACACCATGACCCAGCAGGTATCCGACGAGCTCAAGGCCGAGGTGGAGGCCCTGGCCGAAAAGATTATTGCGGGCGAAATCGAGGTCGAGAGCACCCGCTGAACCACCATGGAAAAAATCAAGGCCCCTTGCAGGCGTTTGCCGCGCAAGGGGCCTTTGCCAAACGGAGGAGATGCGCATGAACCGGAAACGAATGGCCGCGGCCCTGCTGCTCTGCCTGACGCTGCTGTGTGGATGCGCGCGGGCGGACTGGGCGGACGATACGGCAGACGCGCTGTGCGCGCGCATGACGGCGCTGGCTGGGGAGCGGGCGTATGTGGAGATGTTCACCGGCAGCTCGGAGCTGATGAGCCATGTGGAGCGCATGGCGGGCAACGCCGGGTGCGAGGTTCAGCAACGCAGGCGCTTTGTGCTGCGCGATGAATCCGCATTTGAGGATTTTGCAGCCGCGCAGGGCGCCGACATGCCGGAGCTGAGCGACACGGCACAGGCGGAGCTGAAGATGCGGCTGGCGCTGCTGATGCCCAGCCTGCTCACCGGGCAAGCGGGCGCCGAGTGGCTGGCGGCGTCCAATGTGCTGATGGTAAGTCAAACCATGGTTATGCCCGAGGACTTTTCGCCCCTGCTGCTGGTGACGGACTATGGCACGGATGTGGACATCCTGACAGCCTTTGCCCAGACGGGTCAGGACACGATCACGGCGCAGAGCGTTTTCGTCCCCGCAGACATCGTGGATGCGGGCATGGACACGGTGCTGCTGTTGTATACGGAAGATGAGCCGGAGGAATAACCGATGAACGACGCTGCAACGGGTGCGGAGATCATCCGCTTTTCCCATGTGAGCAAGCACTACCCCGGCACGCTCGCCAATGATGACGTGAGCCTGACCATCCGCCGGGGCGAGGTGTTCGCGCTGGTGGGGGAGAACGGCGCGGGCAAATCCACGCTGATGAACCTGCTCTACGGCCTGCAGGCGCCTACGCTGGGGGAAATTTACATCAAGGGAAAACCGACCGGTCCCCAGCATGGGCCGGAAAACGCCATGCGCATGGGCGTGAGCATGGTGCACCAGCATTTCAAGCTGGTGCCCAGCTTTACCGTGGCGCACAACGTCATGCTGGGGCACGAGCCCCGGCGCGGCCTGTTTTACGATGGGCATGAGGCGGAGGAAACGGTGCGCAGGCTCTCGGCCGAATACGGGCTGAAGGTGGAGCCGGGCGACGTGGTGCGCGACCTGAGCGTGGGCATCCAGCAGCGCGTGGAAATCCTCAAGGCGCTGCGAACAGGAGCGGATGTGCTGATTCTGGACGAGCCGACCGCCGTCCTCACCCCGCAGGAGGCCGAGGAGCTGTTTGAGGTCATCCGTCGCGTGGTGGAGGAGAAGAACATGACCGTCATCCTCATCACGCACCGCCTCCCCGAGGTGATGCGCGTGAGCGACCGCGTGGGCGTGATGCGGCGCGGCAGACTGGAAAAGGTCATGGAGACGCGCGATACCAGCGAGCGGGAGATCGCCTCGCTGATGGTGGGGCGCGACGTGCTTTTCGGCGACCTGCCCGGCGGACAGGCGGCCGGGGAGAAGCGCCTGGTCATCCGCGGCCTGTGCGCGCTGGGCGACCGGGGCCTTCCGGCGCTTCGCGGCATGGACCTGACCGTGCGCGCGGGCGAGGTGGTCGGCGTGTGCGGCGTGGAGGGCAACGGCCAGACCGAACTGGCCGAGTGCGTGGCGGGCATGCGGCCCGTCATGGGCGGCAGCGTCACCCTCTGTGGGCGCGACGTGACCGGCCAGACCCCCGGACGCATCCGGGAGGCGGGCCTGAGCTATATCCCGGAGGACCGCATCTCCACCGGCATGGACGTGAAGGCCAGCGTGGCCGAAAATCTGATTGTGGGCAAGCAGCGCACGCCGGCGTTCAGCCGCCTGGGTATCCACCTCAGGCGCGGGCAGGTGAAGAAATACGCGCAGGAGCTGACCCGCACCTTTGATATCCGCACCTCCGGCGTGGACGAGCCTGCGGGGTCCCTCAGCGGCGGCAACATGCAGAAGGTCGTGCTGGCGCGCGAGTTTTCCTTCGGATCGCCCGTGCTGCTGGTGTGCCAGCCCACGCGAGGCGTGGACATCGGCGCGACGGAGTTCATCCACGAGCGCATCGTGGAAAAGCGGGACCAGGGCTGCGCCGTGCTGCTCATCAGCGCGGATCTGGACGAGCTGATGCGTCTGAGCGACCGGCTGGTTACGGTGTTTGAGGGCAAGGTAACGGGCCGCTTCCGCACGGCGGACGTGACGAGGGAAGAGATCGGATACTACATGACGGGGGGCCGTCAGGATACAAAGGAGGCGGAGGCGCGATGAGCGGATGGATGCAGTCCCTGCGGGCGCTGGCGCGCCTCAAGCCCACACAGAAGCTGACGCGGGATTATCTGGTTTCGCTGCTTACCGCGGTGCTGCTGGCGCTGGCGGTGGGCGCGGCCATCATGCTGGTGTGCGGCCACAATCCCATCGAGGGCTATGGCGCGCTGATCGAAGGGGCGCTGGGTAAGCCCCGCGCCATTGGAAACACCCTGGCCAAGACCGTGACCCTGTGTCTGACGGGCCTGGCCATGAGTCTGGCGGCCAAGGCGGGCGTGTTCAATGTCGGCGGCGAGGGGCAGCTCTACCTTGGGGCCATGGCGGCGGCCGTGGTGGGCGCGCAGCTGGACGCGCCCGCGTGGCTGGTCACGCTGCTGGCGCTGCTGGCGGCCATGGCGGCGGGCGGACTGTACGCCCTGCTGCCCGGCGCGCTGAAGGTCAAGTGGAAGGTGGACGAGGTCATCACCACCATCATGCTCAATTCCGTGGCCATCTACTTTTGCAGCTACCTGGCCAACGGTCCGCTCAAGACCGCCGAGCGCGGCATAGCCACCGGTACGGACAGCATCATGGCGGAGGCGGCCTTCACGCCGCTCATCAAGCTGAGCAACCTGACCACCGGCGTGTTCTATGCCGCGGCGGTGGCACTGATCGTATGGTATGTGATGAGCCGGTCATCCGTGGGATTTGAGATGAAGCTGACGGGCGAAAACGACCGCTTCGCGCGCTACGGCGGCATCCGGACCGGAAGCCTGATGCTGTGGGCCATGGTGTTCAGCGGCGCGATCTGCGGGCTGGTGGGCATGCTGGAGGTATTCGGCCTGCATAAGCGGTTTTTGACCACCGTGAGCAACGAATTTTACTTCGACGGCATGCTGGTGGCCATGATCATGCGCTACAGCCCTTTTGGCGTCATCCTGATGAGCTTCTTTTTCGCGGTGCTCAGCATCGGCAGCAAATCCATGGAGCTCAGCGCCGGGGTGTCCAGCGAGCTGATTTTGATCGTGCAGTCCATCATTATCTTCTTTATGGCGGCGGAGGGCGGGATCCGCAAGTCGCTGAGTGACCGGGCAGCGCTGCGGCGGGCACGGGCCGAGGCCGGAGAAAGGGGGCGCGGCTGATGGGCGATGTGCTGAATATCCTGCTTCTGCAAAACACCCTGCGCACCGCCACGCCCGTGGTGCTGGCGGCGCTGGGCTGCCTGATGACCCAGCACGTGAACATCACCAACATCGGCATTGAGGGCATGATGCTGACCGGCGCGTTCTTCGCGGTGCTGGGCAGCTATTTCGCGGGCAGCTGGGTTGCGGGCGTCGCGTGCGCGCTGCTGGTGGGATTGCTGCTGGGCCTGTTTTACTACGTATTTGTCATCAAGTTCAAAAGCGATGAGTTCATCATCGGCGTGGCGCTGAACATTTTCGCGGGCGGGCTGACGGTGTTTCTGCTGCGCAATATCTTTGACGTGAAGGGCTCGTTTTCCGATCCCGCCATCGTGCCCCTCCCAACGATTGAGATTCCGCTGATCAAAGATATCCCTGTGATCGGTCCTCTGCTCAGCGGCAATACCCTACTGGTGTATGTCAGCTGGCTGCTTGTTCCCGTGTGCTGGGCGTTCATCTACAAAACGCCCATGGGCTTCCACCTGCGGGCTTCGGGCGAATACCCCGACGCGCTGACCGCTGCGGGCAAGAGCCCCGAACGCATGAAATGCCTGGCCAGCGTGCTGTGCGGACTGCTCAGCGCGCTGGCGGGCGCGCACCTGTCGCTGGGCTACCTGACCATGTTTTCCGAAAACATGAGCGCCTCGCGCGGGTATGTGGCGTTCGCCTGCGTCATCTTTGGCCGCGGCAACCCGCCGAAGGTATTTTTGGCGGCGCTGCTGTTCGGCTTCATCGAGGCGCTGGGCCTGCGCATGCAAAAGTACATGCCCAGCGACCTGACCGCCATGGCGCCCTACGTGGTGACGGTCGCGATGATGGTAGCCGTGGTGCTGATGGAGCGCAGGAAACGCCGCCGTGCGGTGTGAGGACCCCGGAAAAGAGACCGGACGGGCCGCCCCTTTCAAGGGCGGCCCATCCGGTCTTTGTGCATCTGCTTCGCCGGTTTTGAGCAAACGGCTTACAGCCGGCGGCATTCCATGTAATACCGCTTTTCATTGGCGGAGCCCAGGGAGAACGTCTTGCGGGGCAGCGCGCCCTCCGCGCGGATGGTGTCAAACAGGCGGTCTCTTTCGGGCGTGGGGAGCAGGAAGCCCACGGCGCCCTCTCCCGCCACCAGCGTGCGGACGGTATCCTCTCCATGGATGTAATCCAGCCGTGCCTGGGGATGAGCGGACAGCCATCCATCCAGAAACGCCTGCAGCGTGCCTGCGGCCAGCTTGTAGGGCGAGCCCTCGATGCTGAGGGTCACTTCCTTGCCCTCGTAAACGACGGCGATCTCCTGCGCCTGGGGCCCCGCGGCCAGCGTGGCGCCCTTTGCGGCGGCAAAGGCGGCGATTTCATCAAGCAGGTCGTCGCCGTCACAGCCAAACAGCACCCGGTGGATGGGCTCCATGCGAAGGGCGTCGTCATGGATGTTTTCCAGCTCCACCATGGCAAAACGCGCGGGATGCACGACCGTTTCCTCAGGCGTCAGACCGCGCTTGATTTCCTCCCAGCAGGCCTTGGCGGCGGCCAGGCTGTGGTTGCCGTCGCCCACGGCAAAGAGCAGCGGGTCCTCCGGGGACAGGCGCGCACGCAGGCGATGCAGCGCGTCGTAGATAGAAGTGATGTCGGCAGGGTCGGTCACGGCATAGCCGGTCAGGTGGCCGCCGCCCATCATCAGCGGGAAGTCGTAGAGACAGTCCAGCTCGTCATGCTTTTGGAACAGGGGCTCGATCACGCTGTGCATGGGATCGTCCATCAGCATCAGCACATGGCTGGTCTCCAGCGCTGCGCCGCGCCGCACGGTCATGCGGGGAGGCACGCGCTCTGCGATGGTTTCCTCCGAGGCGCGCACCAGGGATTTGCTCCCCTTGGCCGGGTCGTAGCATTCCAGATCCAACAGCGCCACCAGCCCCACACGCGCGCCGCTGGAAGTGTTGCGCTCCACGAGAATGAAGCCGTTGGACACGGCGGGAACCAGCACGCCCTTCTCCAGATCATCGCGCATGGCCCGGTGGATGCGCTCAATGCGCTGAGGAGCTTCGTTCAGGTAGCATTCGGGCAGAATCAGATCCAACGTGGAAGGATGGTTGCCGACAAACCGGCGCACATCCTCCCAGTATCTGGGCTGGGAGGTGAACTGGTCACAGGCCACGCAGGCCCATTCCGTCAGACTGGAACGGTCGGCGGGCAGAAGCAGCTCTCCGGGATAAAGCACCACATTGGAATCGGGCATGGCAATACCTCCTTGATGAATCGGGGGATAGCGCACGGAAAGGATGTCAGCGCATCTGACGGAACAGCAGCACCAGGCTCTCGTTGCCGCTGCCCAAAGTGGCAAGCGTCAGCAGTCTGTCTGAAGCGGTCACATCCACATTGAAGGAATACAGGCTGTGGGTGCGCGCCGTCTCGATGTAGGAGAGCATGTCGCCATCGGTGGCAAAGCTGGAATATCCGGCGTAGTTGAAATAGTCGGGGCTGGAGGGATTGCTGCTGGCCCGAATGACCGCGAAGAGCACATAATCCGCCTCTTCGTACAGGGTGGTCAGGTGGGCGGTGGTGGCGGAGGCCACGAAGTCGCGCCCGGCGGTAGCATACTGCCACAGCGGTGCGAACACCTTTCCCTCAATGGTACCTTGTCCCCGCAGAAGCAGGTTTTCCGGCGGGGAACGAAGGGAGCAGCTCTCATCCACAAAGACCGCTCCGGCGTCCGAGGAGCTTCCCCGGTAATTGTGGGTCAGGTAATAGGTATTGTTGCGCTGCACCACCACTTCTTCCAGCACGCCCGGAATGGTGAGCTGGCCCACGACGTCGCTGTTTTCGTCAATGAGGGGAAGCAGGCTTTCCATCACGTTCTTGAGCGGGTTGCCGGGGTATTCGGTCAGGCGGGTGCGCGGACTGGGGGTGTCTGTAGGTGCGGAAACCTCCTGCACGTTGCTGGTGTCGCGCTTGTTCAGACTCTGAATGGCGTTTTCCCGTATGGGGATGACGGGCGTAGGCGAGGGAGTCTGAACGGCTTGTGTGAGAGCGGGCGTGGGCGAGGGCGCATAGGTCTGCCCGGCGGGCAGCAGGTCCACGCGGGCCGCGCCGCTTTGCAGGTCCATGCCGGTGCGCTCCAGAAAATCCTCCCGTACCTCCTCCATCTCGCGTTCGTTACGGGCCAGGTCGGCGAGAATACGGCTGCCCTGCACAAGGCAAAAGACCAGCATCACAAACGCCGCAATCAGCGCGGCCACGCGTGCGGGGCGAACCGGAGGACGTTGGGGACGCTCCGGTGCCGGCGCAAGGGGCGGATTTCGGGGCGGAGCGCTTCCGGACAGGTCCGCAGCAGAAACGCGGGAGTACGCATCCTTCCGCGGCGCGGCATGCGAATGCGTGGCAGGCGAAAAAGGGTCCCTTAGCGGAGGGGCGGGCATTTCAAAGGGCTGCTCCTGAACAGGCGGCGTATCCCCACCGCCGGCAAAAAAGGCATCCGTTTCGTCTGCCGGCTCGGGCTGAGGCTCCTGTGAAAAGAAGGCGGAGCCATCCGACAGGTCGGGCCGGTAGGGAGCGCCGGGATGAAACGGCGGCGCATAAGGGGCGCCCGGCTCGCCTCCGGCGGGGAACAGGGGACTCTCCTGCTCGGGGGAAACCTCACCGGCGGGAGGGAAGGAAAAGCCGGACGGCATCTCCGGCAGGGGCGGCAGGGGATCCGCGAAGGGGGACTCAGAGGTAGTCTCGTCCTGAGCCTCTGTTTCGGGAATGGGCGCCGTCTCCAGCTGATGACGCGCCACGCGGCTGCGCCGGGAACGGTGGGACGGCGCCTGGCCGGCGGAAGGCAAGTCAGGCTGAGCCGCCGACGCCGAACCGGCTTCGGCTGCCGGAGGCGGCGCTTGAAAAGCCGTGGCGTTGCATGGCTCCACGGTGGCTTCGTACGGCGGTTGAGCGTGTGTGTCTGTGCGGACCAGAGCGGGCCGCCTTTTCAGATAGGGCGGAATATCGGAGACGGAGGGTGCGGCAGGGACGTTTTCCGGGGCCGGCTCAGCCGGCGACCGATCCTCGTAGGGAGGGAAGGGAGCCGAAAAAGAAGGAAATCCCTGCGCAGACGGCAGTTCTTCGATCTTCTGCGGCAACGGGCGGGGAGATAACGGCTTGGGCGGACTCATCCAGTGGGCGGTGCCATACAGCTGTCCGGGCTGGAGCGGCTGCATGGCGTGAAAGGTGCCTGTGTGCCTGGAGGGGGCTTTCAGCCGGGAAGTATAGTCGATGGGGGCAAAGGGATTGGTCGCATCCGCGGTTGCGTGGATGCCGGTATCGCTTTTGGGCACCTCGCTCATGTTCACCCCTCCCCCTCAGCGTAGATTCATTCAGTATCCATCATACCGTTTTCGCGGCAGGATGTCAAACCCATCCTTTGGCAACAGCAAAGGGTTTTCCTGCTCTACAGGAATGGGCAGGGGTGGCGTTATATGATTTTGAATATGGAATTATATCGAAAACGATATTGACGCATTCTTAACAATATGGTATTACTTAGATAGTTCGTTTCACTTAGTCTCGATTATAACAAATAAGGGGGTATGAAAAAATGAAACGAATAATGGCTATTTTCCTTTGCTTGACGCTACTGCTGGCTGTACCCGCGATGGCCGAAGGCATGAAGGCAGGCACTTACACAGAGACCGTCAAAGGCATGTTTGACGGCCTGGTCGTGGAGGTGACACTCTCAGACAGCGCGATCGAGAATGTTGTAATCAAGGAGCACAACGAAACCTCACCCGGCTATCCCGCTCTGGAAAAGCTGCCCGGCATGATCGTGGAGGCCCAAAGCATCGCGGTGGACGGCATCAGCGGCGCGACCATGACCTCCAACGGCGTGAAGGCTGCGGTGGAAGCCGCGCTGACCGAAGCCGGGGCAGATCTGGCCGCCTTCTCCAAGGTGCCGGAGGCTGAGGAAGACCTCGCGCCGGATTACTATCCCGTGATGGGCTCCTTTGAAGTGCCGGAAACCTGGGATGAGAGCTATGACGTCGTCGTGGTCGGCGGCGGCTTCGCGGGCCTGGCGGCGGCATACAGCGCCGTAGAGTCCGGGTCCAGCACCGTGCTGGTGGAAAAGCTCTCCACCACCGGCGGCAACAGCGCCATCAATGGCGGCCAGTACGCGGCCTATACCTCTAAGGTCGCGGCGGAGCTGCAGAAAAAGTTCAACCTGGAACCCGATACCGCTGAGAAGCATATTGAGGACACCATCAAGGGCGGCGACAATATGAGCGTGCCCGAACTGGTGACCGAAATGGTCTACGGATCGCCCTACTATCTGGACCTGCTTTTGGATAATGGCCTGGTCATCCGCGATACGCTGGCCCGTCCCGGCGGACACTACGGCTATCGCACCTATGTGACGGAAAACCAGGTGGGCTCCGATATCACCGATCTTCAGCTCAAGATGCTCAAGAATACCGACGCCGTCATCGAGCTGGAAACCAAGATGGTCGAGATCTATCGCACCCGCGACGAGGCCAACCGCGTGGTAGGCATCCGCGTGGCCACGGCCGACGGCTACAAGACCATCGAGGCCAGGAAGGGTGTCATTCTGGCCACCGGCGGCTTCTCCTCCAACGTGGATATGCGCCAGACCCAGGTGCCCTACCTGACCGCCGACCTGCCCACCACCAACATCAAGGCCGCCTCCACCGGCGAGGGCATCTACCTTGCGCAGGCCATCGGCGCCAACACCACCCAGATGAGCAACATCCAGCGCTATCCCTGGGCCGATCCGAACACCGGCGTGCTGGACAGCTACGCCGTATGGCCCTTCACCGGTCCCTCCTACGGCGTGATCTACGTGGATTATAACGGCAACCGCTATGTCAACGAGGGCGACCGCCGCGACGTGTGCGCCAACGCAGCTGTCAACAGCGGCTTCATTTCCACCTATGCCCTGTTCACCGAGCCGGTCGTCAGCGCGTTTGTGAAGCCCGAAGAGCTGGAGGCCGGCGTGCAGAGCGGCCGCGTGCTCAAGGGAGAAACGCTGGAAGAACTGGCTGAAAAGATCAACGCCTTCGCGATCAAGGGCCAGTATCCCAGCGTGACCGCCGAAAACCTGAAGGCTACCATCGAAAAGCATAACGGCTATATCGACAGCGGCGCTGATCCCGATTTCGGCAAGGTGATGGCTGCCACCATGGTCAAGATGGAGGAAGGCCCCTACTACGCCATCCCGCAGTATCCGTCCGTGCACCACACTATGGGCGGTCTGGTGATCGATACCAACACCAGCGTCAAGGACATCTACGGCCAGGTCATTCCGGGCCTGTTCGCGGCGGGCGAGGTGACCGGCGGCGTGCACGGCACCAACCGCCTGGGCTCCAACGCTGACGCTGACGCATGCGCCTTTGGCTACATTTCCGGCTACTTTGTCTCCACCGGTGAGCTGCCCGACTTCATCCCCGATTTATAAGAGACGCGTACCGCATAATCCCTGCGGGGGCGCTGCCCAAGGCCCATCCAACCGGGCCGGGGCGGCGCCTCCCCTTTTTGGATGAGGCAGGCCCTGTGTAAGCGGCCGGGAGCAGCGCATGCGCAATTTTTGCGCCGCCTCTACCCAAGCGGGACAAACTTTGGTATAATAAAGGCATTCCCAAGCAGCAAGGAGGAGTTACCCATGCCAATGGTCAACAGCAAAGAAATGTTCAAAAAGGCCTACGAGGGCGGTTATGCCATCGGCGCTTTCAATGTCAACAACATGGAAATCATCCAGGGCATCACCGAGGGCGCGAAGATGGAAAACGCCCCCCTCATTTTGCAGGTGAGCGCGGGCGCGCGCAAGTATGCCAAGCACGTCTATCTCATGAAGATGATCGAGGCCGCCATCGAGGACACGGATCTGCCCATCGTGGTGCATCTGGATCATGGCCCCGACTTCGAAACCTGCAAGAGCTGCATCGACGGCGGCTTCACCAGCGTGATGATCGACGGCAGCCACCTGCCCTTTGAGGAGAATATCGCCCTGACCCGCAAGGTCGTCGAGTACGCGCACGACCGCAACGTGACCGTCGAGGCCGAGCTGGGCCGTCTGGCCGGCGTGGAGGACGACGTGAAGGTGTCCGCCGAGGATTCCAGCTACACCCGCCCCGAAGAGGTCGAGGAGTTTGCCACCCGCACCGGGTGCGACAGCCTGGCCATCGCGATCGGCACCAGCCACGGCGCCTTCAAGTTCAAGGGAGAGCCCAAGCTGCGCTTTGACATTCTGGAGGAGGTCTCCAAGCGTCTGCCCGGCTTCCCCATCGTGCTGCACGGCGCCAGCAGCGTCATCCCCAGCTATGTGGACATGATTAACAAGTATGGCGGCAACATGCCCGGCGCGCAGGGCGTGCCTGAGGCAATGCTGCGCAAGGCTGCCAGCATGGCCGTTTGCAAGATCAACATCGACAGCGACCTGCGCCTGGCCTTCACCGGCGAGATCCGCAAGCATCTGGCCGAGCATCCCGACCACTTCGATCCGCGCCAGTACCTGACCGACGCGCGCAACGGCATCCGTGAGATGGTCCGCCATAAGATCGTGGACGTCCTGGGCTGCAACGGCAAGGCCTAATCCGTTTGACAAAAGCACAAGCGCGGCGCGACTGCATGGTCGCGCCGCCACTTTTTTTTCGCCACTCAATCAAATGCCCCTGCCGTGCGTCTAATGGATGAAAGCGCGCTTGAACAGAAGGAGGGGAAGCCTGTGACAAGGGAGGACTTTGAAGGCCGCGTCCTGGATGCGCGGGAAAAGCTGTACCGCGTGGCCAGGAGCTACCTTCAAGGGGAGCAGGACTGCCTGGACGCGGTGTCCGAGGCGGTGCTCAGGGCCTGGCAGAAGCGTTCGACCCTTCGCCGGGAGGAATACTTCGACACATGGCTCATGCGCATTCTGATGCGGGAATGTGTCAACATCCAGCGAAGGCAAAAACGCGTGGTGCCCGTGGAGAGTGTGCCGGAGATGCCCGCCCCCGACGGGAGCGCCGCCGCCTTGCGCGACGCGCTGGACGCCCTGCCCCAGAAGCTGCGCACCGTGACGGTGCTGCACTATATGGAGGGGTACGACGTTTCGGAGCTGTCGCGGCTGCTGCACATCCCCAAAGGAACCGTCACCTCCCGGCTGCACATGGCCCGTGGACGCCTGCGGGAGCTTTTGAAGGAGGATATCGAATGAAACGATCTGAGTGGCAGCGCGCATACGATCCGGACCCCGTCCGGCTGGAGGCGCGCGTGCGGCATACGCTGGCAAATCTGGACGCGGCTCCGGCCGCACGGCCGCGCGCGCTGCGCACGGCGCTGATCGCGGCGCTGGTACTGGCGCTCCTGTGCGGCATCGCGCTGGCAATGTATGAGAGCCGCACGGCCGACCTGGCGGGGTGGTTCGGCGGCGATGAGAGAAAGGACGAACTGCTTTCGGGCGACATCGCGCCCTCGGGCGAGAGCACACGGCTGGGCGATGTGATCTATACGCTGGATGACGTGATCTACAAGGACGGCACGATCTACGGCAGCGGGGTCATCCGCGCGGCGGAGGGCGCCAACATCGTGCTGATTGACGAAAATTCGGGCATTCATGAGCCCGCGGGCTATCCCCTGCACTATGGCAAGGACTACACCGTGCCCGACGGCGCGCCCAGCTATGTGGAGTTGGCGCAGGAGCGGGGAGCCAGGCTCATTCTGGCCAAATGCGTGGCGGACGGCGTGCTGGATGAAAACGGCGAGCCGGACAGCGTCGGCTACGACCAGATTCCCCAGCCGGACGGAACGATTCGCTTCTATTTCGAGTTCGCGGGCCGCGAGGGCGGCATCGAGCGCGCAGAGAGCTATGACGTGATCCTCTCCATCGCCAACTGGGAGGTCACACCCGAGGGTGAATGGCTGCGCGAGGACCCTGACAACACCTGGCTCAAGGACGAATGGGTCGTGACGGTCACGCCCGAAATGAAAGGAGAGGCCCAATGAAAAAACGTGGACTTTGCATCGCGCTGTGCCTGTGCCTGCTGACGGGCGCCCTGCCTGCGCTGGCGCAGGACGGCGGCGCGCTGCGCGTGCTCAATGACGGCTGGTTCGTCAGCGAGGATTATCTGGCGCAGTACCCGGACCGAAGCCTGGAACTGATCCCCGCCGAGTATCTTGACAACGGCATCGACACCAACCTCCGGGAACTGATTTTCACCACCGATTGGGATGTGGCCCATATCGAGACGGACGAGATCAGCCTGCGGGAGCTGGATGAGGCCGGGCTGCTGATGGACCTGACGGAGCTGTTCGGAGAGGAGAAGCTCTATCCCGCCGTGCGCGGGGCGGTCACGGTGGACGGCCGCATGATGGGCGTGCCCACGATGGGCTGGTACATGGGCGCCCGTTACAGGATGCAATGGCTGGATGGGGACCCCTACGGCCTGGGGGAAAAGCTGGGGCTTACGGAGGCGGACGAGCCGCATACCTACGCGGAGCTCTACGCCCTTGCGCAGAAGTATTTTGCGCTGGACGCGGAAACGCGGCGCGGCACCCTCTTTTTCGATGGCATGCTGAATGGTCAGGCAGGCGTTCTGCTGCTTTCGAGCTTCATTCAGCAATATGCCGGGGAGTTTGCGGACGCAGAGGGGAACGTCGATTATGATACCGACGCCTTCCGCGACGGGGTCCGGCAGATCAAGGAACTGACGGCGCTGCTTGGCGACAACCTCAAACCCCTCTACAACGAGGGCTCCACCACGCTGTACATGCTGGTCAGCGACGCGGCCAACCACCCGCTGGGGAACGAGACGCTGTTTTCCGTCGGGACGGAGCGAAAGGTGCCCATGCGGCTGGAGGTATGGGTCATGAACGCCCGGACCGGCAAAGCCGATGAGGCCGCCGACTACATCCGCGCGGCCATGGCGCGCAGCGCCCCCGAATTTGCCCCGGCGCTGTACGAGGAATATGACTACGTCGCCCTGCTGCGTGCCAGCCTCGACCGCGACATCGAGGCCCAGAAGGAGCAAAACGAGGCCCAGAGCGTGATCGACGAGCTCATCCGTCTGCGCGACGCCGGGGAAGCCGAGGGGCGCTACTACAGCCGGGAACAGCTCGAACGCTACCGCACGGAGGTCGCCCCCTATCTGATCTTCCCGAATTGCGGGTATGTGGACGGATGGACGCCTGCAAACAGCTACATGAAAGGCAAGCTGGACATGGACGGGCTGATCGCGGAGCTGAACAACCGGTGAACGAAACACCGCGCATGCCTTTGGGGGCGCGCTTCGGAAGCGGAGCGCGTCCCTTTTTTCGCGCCACGCGCGCTTGTGTGAAATCCATGTGAGAAATCCGCCAAATCGCTTTTGTGGCGCAGTCTCCCCGTGTATAATGTAACACACAAAAATAGCCGGGAGAGTGAAAGACGATGAGACGAATGGTAAGCGTGATACTCACCGTGGCGTTCATGCTGGGCGCCTTTGCCGCGTCCGCTGAGGGGACCGGGGCGCTGGACGCCTTCACCGCCCTGACCGGACAGCAGGCCCAGATCAACGACCCGGGAAAGACCAACGCCGAGTACCTTGCGGATATCATGGCGGGCGTTTACGCTGCAAAGCCCGCGGATACCACGGCAGCCGCCGCGATGGCCCCCGCGTTGCCGTATCTTTCGGGTATCAGCACGCGTGATATCGCCGCTTTTGCCTCGGCAAACCAGTATCCCGTGCGTCAGGTGCGCAACGCGTACTACAAGGCGCTGGCCAACGTGTTTCACGCGGAGGTGCTGTGCAACCCCGCATCCGAGGAGCAGTACCGCAACGTGCAGGTGCTCCTTTCCCTGTTCCTTGAGGATGACGCCACCGCGGATTCCGCGTCGCGCGAGGCCATCCGCAACAGCATGAACGCCACGAACGCCGCCGTCATCGCCGCCGGATACGGCCTGCCCGCCGGATTTGTGGAATTTGTGGTGATGGACGAAAACTGGGACGACGACAGCTGGGAGAACGACGATGACTGGCGCGCCGCCGTGGGCTGGGACGACGACGATATCTACGAGGACAGCAACGACGACCTTGCCCTGGGCGACAGGGACACGGCGGATTCCTACCGCATTGCGGAGATGCAGGAGCGTCTGATTGCGCTGGGCTATCTGACCGGCAAAGCCGACGGCGTGTTCGGTGAGCAGACCGAAGCGGCGCTGATTCAGTATCAGCTGGCCAACGGCGCGCCCGCTACCGGCGTGTTTGACGACGACGATTACGACGACATGCTGTCCGCGGACGTGGTGGCCCGCTGGGATTACGACAACAGCTTCGATTACGACGATACGCCGGACGTTCAGGACTCTCCGGACCCTGCGCCCGCTCCCGCCCCCGCTCCCACAAGGCAGGATTCTCCGGACAATTCCCCCGATTATGATTCCTCCTACGATTCTTCCGGCGATTCTCCCGACTATGAAGACAGCTAACCACATCCCATTTCAGCGGGAACGCAGGGCAGGGCATGCCCTGCGTTCTTTTCGAGGAGCACTGTCCACGCCGCGCGGAAGGCAGCTTGCGCAAAACGCCGTGCTTTTGGCCGTGGCGGTGCTTGCGCTGCTGGCGCTGACGCTTACGGAGCAGTTCCGCGCGCCGCAGGAAGACGCGGTTGCGGGCGGCGCGGACGCTGCTCCGCCGTCTGAAGGCGGCGCACTTCCCGTCCTGTCCATCGTTACGGAAAACGGACGTCTGCCCAACGGGGAGGACCTTTCCGCCCGTCTTACGCTGCTTCTTCCGGACGGGACGGAGTTTCAGACAATTTCCACGCGCATCGAAATCAACGAGCGTGGAAATACCAGCCGCCGCTTTCCAAAGAAAAGCTACCGTGTTAAAATAGTGGATGAGGAGGGGCAAAAACAGGACCTGTCCATCGCGGGCCTGCGCAGCGACGACGACTGGATTCTCAACCCGCTGTACACGGACACCTCCAAGATTCGAGAGGCGCTGGCCTACGACCTGTGGGCCCGGATGAATTCGTCTGGGCAGGCGGCGGCCGGCTCGCGCATGCGCTACGCCGAGATTTATTTCAACGGGCAATACTGGGGGCTTTACGGCGTTCAGGAGCGCATGGATCGCAAGCAGGTAGATGCCGATAAGCGCGGCGGCGTCCTCTACAAGGTGGCCGCCAACGACCGCCCCACCGTGGAGGAACTGCTGGACTGCACAAGCCCGGAGCGCTGCGCGGGCTTTGAACTGACATTCTGCGGCGCGGGCGTGAAGGACCCTTGGGAGCCGGCGGCGGCGTACATGGCCTTTCTGGAGGGGGAAAGCTGCGGTGTGGACGCGCGGCTGTCCACGGCCAACGTGATCGACTACGGCCTGTGGGCCATGCTCACGCAGGCGCACGATTGCCACTTCAAGAACCAGTACCTCAACTGCGTGTACGGAAACGGCTATACCCTGTACAAAATCCCGTGGGATCTGAACAACACCTTTGGCGATGTGTGGCTCAACGCGGCAGAGGAAAGCAACCATACCGGATACAAAATTGGCGATCTGGTGATGGACGGGGCTTTCAGCATGCTGCTGGATACCGGCGGGGAAGAAGCGCTCCGCGCCGTTGAGGAACGGTGGAGGGAGTTGCGCCGGGAGACGATTACGCTTGAGGGGCTGCTCGAAAGGGCCCATGAGCTTTACGCGCCGCTGCGCTCCGCCATTGAACGCGACAGCGCGCGCTGGCCCTCCTGCGGCATGGGCAACGGAAACGCGGCCAATATTCGGGATATCGAGGCGTATTTCCGGGCGATTCTGCCCCGGATGGATGCGTTCGTCTCCGGGCTTGCGGCGCGCCAGTAAAGCAAAAGGGAGGAATGCGACATGGCGGCGATATGGATCGTGGAGGATGACCCCAAGATCGGGCTGCTGATTGAAATGACTGTGCGAAAGACCGGACACGCCGCCGTGAGGATGCCGGACGCGGTGGCGCTTGAGCGCGCGCTGAAAAAGCAGGTCCCGCCGGACCTGCTGCTGCTGGATTTGATGCTTCGGGAAAAGAATGGCTTTGCCGTTATGAAGGAATGGAAGGCCCGGGCCGAAACGCGCAGGATCCCCGTCATCATCATCTCGGCCCGCAGCGCGGAGCACGACAAGGTGATGGGGCTGGAGCTGGGCGCTGAGGACTACATCACCAAGCCCTTTGGCGTGCGCGAATTGCAGGCGCGCGTACAGGCCGCGCTGCGCCGCCTGCCCGCCAGCGTGGAAAAGCTGTGCGTGGGCGCGCTGACGCTGCTGCCCGCCACGCGCGAGGCCTACGTGGACGGGAACCGGGTCGACCTGACACAGAAGGAGTTTGAGCTGCTGTTGTATCTGGCCCGCCACGCGGATTCCACCGTGACGCGCGCCATGCTGGTCCGCGACGTTTGGGGCTATGCCACCGAGGAGGACAACTCCCGCACGGTGGATTCCCATATCAAAACGCTGCGCCTGAAGTTGGGGGACGCGGCCGGCGAACCCCGCTTTATCCAGACCGTCCGCGGGACAGGCTACCGGCTGATGCGCGGAGAACAGCCATGAAACGCAGCCTGCGCGGGCTTTACTGGGTGGCCATCGCCTGCATGCTGGTCATGGCCGTGGTGGCCGTGGCGCTGCTGCTGGACTTTCGTGTGAAGGACCGCAGCGAAAGCCTGCGCGATATTCTGGAGGCCGTTTCGGCGTGGACGCTGGAAAGCCGGGACGACCTGCAAAGCCATGCCAACCATATAGCGTCCGTGTCAGCCCCGGTGCGGGTGACCTTTTTAAGCGAGGCGGGAACGGTGATCGCCGACAGCGAGCACGACGCGGCTTCGATGGAAAATCATCTGGACCGGCCGGAGGTTGCCGCGGCGCTTCAGGGCGGGGTGGGCGAGAGCCTGCGCCTGTCCGATACGCAGTCAGCGTTTATGATGTACGCCGCCAAGCGTATCGCCCCTGGCGTGATCCTGCGGCTGGGCTATCCCGTTGAAATCATCAGCCATACGCTGCTGTTTTACAGCATAGGCGTGGTCGCGCTGGCCATCATCCTCTATATCCTTCAGCGCAGAAGGCTGACGCGCTTCGCCGTGGCGATGGTGCGCCAGATGGACGACGTGCGGCGGCTTCTGGAGGGCGCGACCACAGATCCCACCGCGGTGTTCCCCGAGCTTCAGCCGGCGCTGGAGCATATCGCCTATCTGGCAAAGCGTCTCAACAGCGACCTTGCGGAGATCAACCGCACCCTGTCGCTTCGGGACGATTTTGTGGCGAACGCCTCGCACGAGCTGCGCAGCCCGTTGACCTCCATCATGGGCTTTGCGGAAATGCTGGGCGAGGGACTGGCCGATACGCCCGAGGAGCAGGCGCTGTGCCTTCAGACGATTCGCGGGGAATGCGAACGCATGCTGGACGTAGTGGAGGACGTGCTGCTGCTTTCGCGCGCCGAACGGGAGCAGGGGCTGACGCGCGAGCATGTGGATGTGGAACGGGTGGTTGAGGAGGTGCGCCGCGCGCTTGCGCCGCAGGCGGCGCAGAAGAGGATATCCATCGTCAGCGAGGGCGCGCTTACCTTATGGGCCGTGGAAAAGGACCTGTGGGAGATTCTTCATAATCTGATGGGCAACGCCATACGCTACGGCCGCAGGGGCGGTCATGTGAAAATTCTGCTGCGCCAGCGATGCATCATCGTGGAGGACGATGGCATCGGCATTGAAAAAAAGCATCTGCCCTATCTGTTCGAGCAGTTCTACCGCGTGGACCAGTCCAGAGACCCGGAGGTGCGCGGAACGGGACTCGGCCTTTCCATCGTGCGCACACTTGCGGAGCGCAACGGCGCGACCGTCGGGGTGGAAAGCTGTCCGGGCAGGGGCAGCCGCTTTACGGTCTGCTTTGAGCAGAAGCAGGACGGCGATTGAGGCGCGTTTTGGCGATACGCCTGCAAGAGAAGCGGGCTATGCCGCACTTCTCAGACCAGCTCCAGCGACGGCACGGCGTTCAGCTCCAGCGGCGCAAGCTCGCCCTTTTTCAGGCGATAATAGGCCGCCGAACCGATCATGGCGGCGTTGTCGGTGCACAGCCACAACTCCGGCATGCACAGGCGAAAACCCCGTTTGGCCGCGAGCGCCGTCATCTGCGCGCGCAGGCGGCGGTTGGCGCTTACGCCGCCCGCCAGACACAGCGTGTCAAGCCCACTGTCCTCAAGAGCCAGCATAGCGCGCTCGCACAGCGTATCCACCACCGCGCGCTCGAAGCTGGCGGCCAGGTCGGCGCGGGGCAGGGCCTCGCCCTTCTGCTCCATCTTGTGGCAGGCGTTGAGAAAGGCGGTCTTGAGGCCCGAAAAGCTGAAATCGTACCGCCCGTCCGGATGGGGATGGGGCAGGGGCAGAAAGGTACCGTCACCGCCCTCGGCCAGCCTGGAGAGCAGCGGCCCGCCGGGATAGTTGAGCCCCAGCACCCGCGCGGCCTTGTCGAAGGCCTCGCCCGCCGCGTCGTCCACGGTTTGCCCCAGCAGGGTATAGTCGCCGTAGGCATTCACGCGGGTAAGGTGGCTGTGCCCGCCGCTGACCACCAGGCACAAGAACGGCGGCTCCAGGTCCGGCGTGGTCAGGAAGTTGGCGCTGACATGTCCCTCGATATGGTTGACGGGGATGAGCGGCAGGCGCGTGGTATAGCTCAGCCCCTTCATGCAGTTGACGCCGGTGAGCAGCGCGCCCACCAGCCCCGGCCCATAGGTCACGGCCAGTGCGTCCACGTCCGAAAGGGCCATGCCCGCTTCCTGAAGCGCCCGGTCGATCACCCGATCACAGGCGTCCATGTGCGCCCGGCTGGCGATTTCCGGCACCACACCGCCGTAGAGCGCATGGGTATCGACCTGGGAAAAGATGACGCTGCTGACGATGTGCCGTCCGTTTTCCACAATGGCGGCGGCGGTCTCGTCGCAGCTGGATTCCATGGCCAGGATACGAACGGAAGCCTTGCTCTGCAAGGCTTCCAGTTTTTCTTTCATTTCGCGTTGCGTCTGCACGGAAAAGGGCCTCCTTAGCGGTTTGACCCGCCGGCGGACTCGGCGCGCGACTGGGCGATGCGCGCGCTTACCGGCGAGAGAATCAGGGGCAGCACCAGCACCGCCGCCAGCATCAGCACCAGCATCAGCAGGACGGGCGGCAGGTAAGCCGAAAACAGGGTTTCCGGGAACAGCTGCATCACCAGCTCATCCGCGGGGAAAATGCCGTCGGGGATAAGCGTGCGGTGCAGCATCTCCCACATGCCGCCAAAATCCAGGCTGGCCCACAGGCCCACCCCTGCAATGAGCAGCAGCGGCAGAATCGTTCCTGCGTAATACCCCTGCGTTGAAAATCCGCCCCGGCGGCCGGAGGTGGCCAGCGCCCAGGCCAGCAGCGCGACCGCCGCCACCGTGCCGCACACAAGCAGCGCAGAAGCGGCGCTCACCCAGCCCTTGACCGTAACCATATGATCGCGGAAATTCTGAGGGATGAAGCGGCTGGCCGGGAAGCCTGCCACCGTGATGCTGGGTTCCCAGCTGTCCTGCGCGTCGGTGAGGAAGAGAATGGTTTCCTCAGCGAAGCTGCGCATGCTGTCCGCGTCCATGCCCAGGGCGGCATAATCCACGTTTTCCAGCAAGGCGGTTTCAAAAAGCTGCCGGTCTACGGCGTTGAAGTAGACGCAGGCTCCGGCGGCTACCAGCACCAGCAGGAAGGATGCAAGGAAGCAGCGGAAAAACGCGCCGCGATGCGTCTGCCCTGCCGGGTCCCTGTCATACGCCATGTGCTTTCCTCCCCTGCTTACTGCATTTTCAGGTAGGCGGTAATAAAGCCGTCGAGGTTGCCATCCATCACGTCGTCCACATTGCCGCTCTCATAGCCGGTACGGTGGTCCTTGACCATGGTGTAGGGCTGGAATACATAGGAGCGGATCTGGCTGCCCCATTCGATCTTCTTCATCTCGCCCTTGATGTCGGCCATCTGCTCTTCCTTCTCGCGCTCGCGCAGCTCCAGCAGGCGGCTTTTGAGGATGCGCAGGCAGACCTCACGGTTTTGCACCTGGCTGCGTTCGTTCTGGCACTGAGCCACGATGCCGGTGGGGATGTGCGTCATGCGCACGGCGCTGTCGGTGCGGTTGACGTGCTGGCCGCCCGCGCCGCCCGCGCGGTAGGTGTCGATGCGCACATCCTCCATGTTGATTTCAAAGTCCTGATCGTCCTCCAGAATGGGGGATACATCCAGGGAGCTGAAGGAGGTGTGGCGGCGTGCGTTGGCGTCAAAGGGGGAAATGCGCACCAGCCGGTGCACGCCCTTTTCGCTTCTGAGAAAACCATAAGCGTTTTCTCCGTCCACCTGAAAGGTCACGCTCTTGATGCCGGCCTCGTCGCCGTCCAGCAGGTCGTTGACCGTCACCTTGAAGCCGTGCCGCTCGCAGTAGCGGGTGTACATGCGGTAGAGCATCTGCGTCCAGTCCTGGGCTTCGGTGCCGCCCGCTCCCGCGTGCAGCGAAAGCACGGCGTTGCAGCTGTCATAGTCGCCGCGCATGAGCGTTTCCAACTCCAATGCATCCGCGTCCTTGGAAAGGCTCTCCAGCTCCTGCTCGCATTCGGCGGCGATTCCTTCGTCCTCGTCCTCGGAAAGCAGCTCCAGCATGGCCTCCACATCATCGGCACGGGTTTCCAGCCGCTTGACATGGTCGAGCTTGCTTTCAATATGGCTTACCTTGCGGTTGACCGCGGTGGAACGCTCCAGATTGTTCCAGAATTCCGGGGCGTTCATCTCTTCCTTCAGTTCCGCCAGCTCCTCGCGCAGATGGGGGAGCTTGAGCGCGTCGGCAGCCTTGGCCACGGTGTCACGCAGACGGGCAAGGTCCTGTTTCATCCGTTCCTGATCAATCATACCGTCACTTCCTTACTGGGCGCCGGGCGCCCCTGACTCCGCATTTCATGGCCATGGGCCCGGTCTATTTGCCCGCACCGCAGCAGTGCTTGTACTTCTTGCCGCTGCCGCAGGGGCAGGGCTGGTTACGGCCGGGCGCGCCGGGCATGGCCTTGTTGGTGGGCGCGCCCCCCTTCTTGGCCTGTCCGTTGGTGTTTTCCGCACCCTGCAGACCGGCCTTGGCGGCATCCAGATTGACGGTGCGGCGGCGTTCCGGCAGGCGTTCCACGCGGGCCTGATACAGACGGCGCACGGTTTCCTCGCGGATGAAGTGCACCATGTCGTTGAACATGTCATAACTCTCCATCCGGTATTCCTGAACGGGGTCGCGCTGACCATAGGCGCGCAGGCCGATGCCGTCCCGCAGGTCGTCCATGGCGTCGATGTGGTCCATCCAGTGATGGTCGATGGCGGAGAGCAGCACCACGCGCTCAAACTCGCGCATATCGATGCCCATGCCGGAAAGCAGCGCCTCACGCTCGGCATAGAAGGCTTCGGCGTCGGCATAGAGCAGCTTGACCAGCTCCTCGGGCTCGTCCATGGTCTTGATGGCGTCGGCATGACGGTCGAAGGTGCCGGGCTTCAGGCACAGCTTTTCCAGGTAATCACGTGCGTCATCGATGGACCAGTCGAAGCTGCCCTCGCCGGTGAAGTTGCGCTCGGCGGTGGAATCGATCAGCTTGTGCACCATGTCGATGATGTTCTGACGCACGTCGTGACCCATGAGAATGTCGCGGCGCTGGCCGTAGATGAGCTCACGCTGCTTGTTCATCACGTCGTCATATTGCAGGACGCTCTTGCGGATGGAGTAGTTGCGGCCCTCGATGCGCTTCTGGGCGGCCTCGATCTGCTTGGTGAGCATGCCGGCTTCCAGCGGCTGATCCTCGGTCATGCCCAGTTTTTCGATCATGGGGGCGATGCGCTCGGAGCCAAAGAGACGCATCACGTCGTCCTCCAGGCTGATGAAGAACTGCGTGCTGCCGGGGTCGCCCTGGCGGCCGGCGCGGCCGCGCAGCTGGTTGTCGATGCGGCGGCTCTCGTGACGCTCGGTGCCGATGATGTGCAGGCCGCCCAGCGCCATCACGCGCTCGTGCTCGGCGTCGGTTTCCTTCTTGAAGCCCTCATAAAGCTCGCGGTAGCGTTTGCGCGCGTCCAGCACCACCTGATCGACGTTTTCGTTGTGGCCGGTGGCCGCCTCGATGATTTCGTCAGGGTAGTTTTCCTGCCGCATGGCGCGGCGGGCCAAAAAGTCCGGGTTGCCGCCGAGCAGAATGTCGGTTCCGCGGCCGGCCATGTTGGTGGCGATGGTCACGGCCCCCACGTGACCGGCCTGGGCCACGATCTCGGCTTCCTTCTGGTGATTCTTGGCGTTGAGCACCTCGTGGCTCACGCCGCGCAGCTTGATGAGGTGGGAGAGCATCTCGCTGGTCTCCACGTTCACGGTGCCCACCAGAATGGGCTGGCCGGTCTGGTGGCGCTTGACGATTTCCTCCACCACGGCATTGAACTTGCCGCGCTTGGTCTTGTAGACCATGTCGTTGAGGTCCTTGCGGATCATGGGCTTGTTGGTGGGGATCTGCACCACGTCCAGGTTGTAGATGCCCTGGAACTCCTCCTCCTCGGTCTTGGCGGTGCCGGTCATGCCGCTGATCTTTTTATACATGCGGAAGTAGTTCTGGAAGGTGATGGTGGCCAGCGTCTTGCTCTCGCGCTCCACCTTCACATGCTCCTTGGCCTCGATGGCCTGATGCAGGCCGTCGGAGTAGCGGCGGCCCACCATCAGACGGCCGGTGAACTCGTCCACGATGATGACCTCGCCGTTTTGCACCACGTAGTCCACATCGCGCTTCATGATGGCATGAGCCTTGAGCGCGGCCAGGATATGATGGTAAAGCTCGGCGTTGTCCAGATCGGCGATGTTTTCCACGTTGAAGGCACGCTGCGCCTTGGCGATGCCCTGCTCGGTGAGGGAGACGGCCTTTTCCTTTTCGGCAATGGTGTAGTCCTCCTCATTTTTGAGGCGGCTGACGAACTGATTGGCCTTCTCGTACAGGTCGGTGGACTTGTCGCCCTGGCCGGAGATGATCAGCGGCGTGCGCGCCTCGTCGATCAGGATGGAGTCCACCTCGTCCACAATGGCGTAGACGTGGCCGCGCTGCACCATGTCGCGCTCATGGATGACCATGTTGTCGCGCAGGTAGTCAAAGCCCATCTCGTTGTTGGTGCCGTAGGTGATGTCGCAGGCATAGGCGGCGCGGCGCTGGGCATTGTCCAGGTCGTGCACGATCAGGCCCACGGTAAGGCCCATGAATTTATAGATTTTGCCCATCCATTCGCTGTCGCGGCGGGCCAGGTAGTCGTTGACAGTGACGATGTGGACGCCCTCGCCGGTCAGGGCGTTTAAGTAGGCGGGCAGGGTGGCCACCAGGGTTTTGCCCTCGCCGGTCTTCATCTCCGCGATGCGGCCCTGATGCAGGCATACGCCGCCAATCACCTGCACCGGATAGGGACGCATGCCCACGGTGCGATCGGCGGCTTCGCGGCAGGCGGCAAAGGCGTCGGGCAGAATATCGTCCAGCGTTTCGCCGGCTTTGAGGCGCTGCTTGAACTCCGGCGTCTTGGCCTGGAGCTGCTCGTCGGTCAGCGCGCGATATTCGGCCTCCTTGGCCAGCACCTGGTCGGCAATCTTTTGCAGGCGCCTGACCTCGGCTTCATTGCTCTGGCCAAGCAGCTTCTTGAATACTTCCATCATTCCCAAGGCGGTAAGTCTCCTTACTAATGGCGATGATGCGCCAAGCGCATCATAACTCATCCTATATTATAGCATGGACATGAGGGAGGCGCAAGCACAGGAGGACAGGGCGGCTTGCGCATCGGCATGCCCGCATGATATACTGTCCCCATCAAGCAAGATACGTAAGGGGGCGCGATGCCATGAACAACCCGCGTGGCCGGTGGATGGCGGCAGGTTTGTTGGCGGCGCTTTGCATAGGCTGCCTGGGGGCGCTGTTTGGCGGCACGCGCGAGGCGGGCTACCGCTTCTTATGGGCGGCCGCTCTTGCAGCGCTGACCGTGTTGGGTGGACGGTGCCTGAACCTTCCGGACCGGCGGGAGCGGCGCTGCTTCATGGCGCTGGGCGCGCTGATGGCCGGCGCGCAGGCGCTGGGGCTGCGGCTGGAGCTGTCCGGGTACACAGGCGTGACGGGGCTGCTGCTGTGCGTGGGCGCGGGCGTGGGCGCGGCGTACCGCGTCCCCTCCGGCGCCCGCGGCTCCTCCGCAATGGGCCGCGTCCAGACCGCCGTGACCGCCACCATCGCAAGACAGGCGCTCAGCACGCACAAATAGCCAAACCGGTCCCAGAACCGCTTCCATCCTTC
>OLPF01000286.1_pt1 | contig 58272 bp, 52 predicted proteins | sample 1673121 | NCBI WGS metagenome assembly OLPF01 (sample SAMEA3136756, study PRJEB25190) | human gut metagenome
CTCATTCACAAGCAATTTAATATTTATTTTTGTCTAAACTTTGGGGTTCACTTCACTTTTACGCGGGACGGCTGCAAAAATATTATTCGGTTTATTTTTCAAGTTTCGGTTGCGGCAAGACCACGGTAAATTCAGTCAGATCGTTTTCCGAATCGACACGGACGCTTCCCGAATGAAGATCGACGATACGCTTGACCACCGCAAGCCCGACGCCGTTTCCCTGCGTCGAATGAGACGTATCGCACTGATAGAATTTTCGGAAGATCCTCTCTCTGTCCTTCTCCTCGACCGTGCTTCCGGTATTTCTTACTCTGATGATAATTCTGTCATTCTCGCGTCCTATACGAACGCTTACCGTGCCGCCGAACGGCGTGAATTTTATCGCATTGTCAAGCAGGTTGAGCCATACCTGACGAAGAAGTTCTTCGCTTCCCGTGACGAAATATTCGTCAAACCCGAGTTGCAGATCAAGTTTCTTTTCCGACCATTTATTTTCCAATATAAGTACACACATCCTTATCTGCTCGGAAAGGTTAAATGTCGATATGTCGGTCAAAATCGTTTGATTTTCGACCCTTGTCAGATTCAGAACATTCGTCGCCATCTCCGCAAGCCGCCGTGATTCTTCTTCAATTATGTCGAGATACTCTCTTCTCTGTTCGGGAGAAATATCGTCTGTTTTCAAGAGTTTTGCGAACCCCGCGATCGAAACGATCGGCGTTTTGAATTCATGCGAAAAATTGTTGATGAAATCGGAACGGAGCATTTCCGTGTTTTCAAGTTCCTCTGCCATTTTATTTATGCTGTTCGTCATCTCGCAGACAGTCTGGTTTTTCGCAAGCGCGCCGTTAAACGCTATGCGCGAGCGGTATTCGCCCCGCGCGAGTCTGTTCATCATGTTGATTATGGTATTTATCGGTTTCATGAATAACCGTCCGAAGATGAACGAAAACGCGATCCCGAAAACGATTATAACGAGCACCATCAATCCTATCAACTGATTGACATTGAGAAGCCCGCCTTCGCCTATGCTGATAACGCCTGTGTTGACCAGGATCAAAGCCGCCGCTCCGACAATGATAAGCGCCGCAAGGAGAATCGCAAACGACGCGCCCGCAAACAGAACGGTCAGCGAAAAGCGAGGGGAACGCTCTTTCAGTTTTATATTCAACTGACCTTTTTTAAGATAATCTTTCATACGTTTTTCACCGCTTTGTAACCGAGTCCGCGAACGGATTCGATGCTGAATTCGTCCCAACCTTCAAACCGCTTGCGAAGCCGACCGATATGAACCGTCACGGTCTCCCAGCCGCTGTCCGACTCCATGCCCCAGATCTCGTCCATCAACTGAATTCTCGTAAATATCTTTCCCGGGTATGAAAGCAGTTTGTAAAGCAACAAAAACTCTTTCTGAGGAAGTTCCTGCACCGTTCCGTGTCCGCTGACGGTCAGCGCGTCGTAATCAAGAACAACTTCGCCGATAACGATCCTGCGTTCGTTGACGATCTTTGCGCGGCGTAAAAGCGCTTTAATGCGCAAAAGCATTTCGTCTTCATCTATCGGTTTTGTTATGTAATCGTCCGTTCCTACTATAAATCCCCTGTGCTTGTCCGTGGGGAGCTGTTTTGCGGAAACCATTAAAATAGGTATGTCGTTTTCGGCGTCACGCAAGGTCTTTGTCAATTCATAGCCGTCCATCTCGGGCATCATAACGTCAAGAATTATCAGATCTATATGTTCGCCGTCAAGTTTACTCAAAGCGTCTTTTCCGTTTTCAGCCGTCGAAACGGTATAGTGCTCTTTTTCAAGCACCGCTTCGATCAGTTTGCGCGTGTTCTTGTCGTCATCGACGACGAGTATATGAAACATACAAATTCCCCCATTGCCGTTTCTCTTTCAAATTATACCACAACGTCGGGTTTTCGTCAAGAATAAATGCCCCTGAATACCGAAAACCCCCACCGGAAGAAGCATCACCCGTCGCGGCGGGATTTTTGACAGGCAAAATTTGAAATAATTGAAAAATAGAAATTATATCACATTTTTTATCGGATAAACTATTGACAAACACCTTTTGTTTTGCTATAATATACGAGCGGTCAAAAATAACACGACTCATTAGCTCAGGTGGTAGAGCACATGACTTTTAATCATGGTGTCCGGAGTTCGAATCTCCGATGGGTCACCAAATTTTTTCAAAAAATCACCGAGAAACAATTTCTCGGTGATTTTTTTGCATACGAAAGCCGCAAATGTTATGAGAGCGGTCAAACATTTCGTGGCAGACTGTCTGTTACGGGTTGACCTTTCGGGGACTGAACGCCTTTTGGCTTTTTAGTCCGCAAAAACAAAATATGGAGAGAAATGACGATGAAAATCGAATGCGTTTGGGAACATAACGGAAACGAGCCCCGATTTTCTGACAAACACCGTTTTTGAGGGAAGTTTCGGCGAATACCGGTCGCCGAGAAAAGTTCTCCGCCGTTTTATATGGCATGACGGAATTCACGCAAAAGCGATGTATCGCATGGCGATCCGTACATTCGGAAAAGATACGATACCCGATATTTTTTGCTTTTCCGAATAATCGATAAAATCGGACGATTGCAATATCGGAAATCATTCTTGCGATATTGCCGACAAAATTCGACTGTTCCTATTGACATTGTTTTTAAATTATTATATAATGTATGCAAAGAAGTCCTGATACAATTCAGGAAAAAATAGCCCGCAAATGCGGGTTGCAGGAGGAAAACAAAAATGAAGTTTTGCACAAAATGCGGCGGGAAACTTGAGGATTCCGAAAGATTCTGTCCCGCGTGCGGAGCGCCCGCAGCCAGCACGGTCTCCGAAGCACAGGCAAACCCGAATTATTCGACAGGCGCGGCAAGAGTATCCGCCCCGACGGATACAACTTCGCAGTACGACAAGGAGGATATCAAAGATCATAAAGCGATATCCGTTCTTTCGTATTTCGGTCCCCTTTTCTTTGTTCCGCTTATAGCGACGCCGAATTCCAAATTCGCAAGATACCATGCAAATCAGGGACTTGTACTCTTTGTTCTTGAATTCGTATACGGCATTTTCTATTCGCTTCTCATCGAATTTTTCGGGGTAATATTCCCGATGCAGATCACCCTCGGCGGATACGGCAGAAGTATAGCGTACAGCATTCTTGTCGTATTATTCGGACTCGTTTGGATATTCCTTCTCGTTATAACGATCCTCGGAATAATCAACGCAGCAAAAGGCAGAGCGAAAGAACTCCCGATCGTCGGAAAATTCAGATTTTTCAAATAATCAATCTCCTTGTTGAAGGCGGCAAATGCCGCCTTCTTAATTTTTTTAACCGTGCGAAAAGGCGATGAAGATCTTTCTTCATCGCCTTTTCAAATTATACGTTATACAAAACAACTGTGTACGAACTATTTTCCTTTGCGAAGAGAACTGTCGTCATAAAGACGCTTTTTGTATTCTCTCCGAAGGAAAAACCATGTTACAAGCGCACCGACAGCCGCGCCGCCGACCGCGAAAACAAGCCGCATATAATCATATTTATCGCTTGACGAACCGTCGGAATCCGTCTCGGAACTGCTGCCTTCCATAACTTTCAGATCAGTCCAAAGTTTATCCATGTATTGGTTCGCTTCATTTGAGAGAGAATTGAATGTCCGCCCGTTTTCGAGGACTTCCGCGGAAGGATAAACGACCGGGCTGTTCGCCCATGTTTCATCCATATACTCTTTCGCGCCGTCAACCGGCGTGGCGTAGCCTATCGCGTCGGCGTTCCTGCCGGCGATCTCGGGATCACACATGAAATTGATAAACTCTTCCGCCTCGGTCTTGTTCTTTGCGCCCTTCGGAATGCACATCGCGTCCACGAAATAGTTGAAACCTTCCTCGGGGAAACAGAACTCCAGATTGGGATTTGATTCAGCCATCGTCATATAGTCACCGGCATAATACGGAGCGATCCACGCTTCTCCGCTCTCGAGAAGATCGAAGATCTGATCCATTACATACCCTTGAAGGACTGGCTTTTGCTGAAGCAGAAGTTTGTAGCACTCGTCAAATTCCGAAGGCTCTTCCGTATTCAGATCATAACCGAGACGAAGTTCCGCTATGCCGAAAGCGTCACGGGCATTGTCGAACATCAGAACATAGCCTTCATACGCAGGATCCCAAAGAGATTCCCAACTTGTGATCTCTTCCGTTACAAATTCGGTATTATAGATTATTCCGACGGTTCCGAACGTGTACGGAACGGAATACTCGTCTGTGGGGTCGTAATCAAGTCCCCTGTAAGCCTCGGGAATGTTCTTATAGTTCGGGACGTTGTCGAAATTTATCTTTTCGAGCATATCGTTCGCGATCAGCCTTCCGATCATATAATCGGAAGGTATGATCACATCGTAATTCGAACCGCCCATTTCGAGTTTTGTCCAAAGCGTTTCGTTACTGTCATAGGTTATATAATTGACCTTGATCCCCGTTTTTGCCTCAAATTCGGCGATAACATCGATCGTATCGTCCTCCCCATTGCCGATATACTGCCCCCAGTTATAAACCGTAACAGTCCTTTGTGCGGCGGGAGTGACAAGAGAAAACACGGAAAAAAGCACGCACAGAACAAATATAAACGATATTGTTTTTTTCAATTTTACACCCTCCCGTATAACGCCGCTTTTTTCTTGTCGCGGCGAATATCTGCGACGTTCATGACGATCAGCAGAATCAGTATTATCAGGAACATCAATGTGAACAGCGCGTATATCGTCGGCGACATCGGCTTTTTCGTATAGTTGTATATTTCGACGGGAAGCGTCGTAAACGTTGACCCGGAAACGAAATAACTGATAACAAAGTCGTCGAGAGACAGCGTGAACGCCATGACAAATCCCGAAATGACGCCCGGCAGGATCTCGGGCAGAGTGATCTTTCTGAATGCCTGAGACGGCGTACAGCCGAGATCGAGAGCCGCGTCTATCATCGTTTTGTCCATTCCGCGAAGTTTCGGCATCACGGAAAGAATAACGTAAGGAAGATTGAATGTGACGTGAGCGATGAACAAAGTCCAAAAGCCGAGAACATCATCGATCTTCAGCATTGTTCCGACAAAAACGAACAACAGCGCGAGTGAAACGCCCGTTACGATCTCGGGATTGGACATCGGGATATTCGTTACGGACATAACGAGACGGCGAGTGCGTTTTTTCATCTTGCAGATACCGATCGCGGCAGTCGTTCCGAGAACGGTCGCGGCGACGGAAGAAGTCACGGCAAGTATCAGCGTGTTCAGCAAAAGCCCCATCAAATTCGAGCTTGTGAACAGTTCCCTGTACCACTGAAACGTAAATCCGTCGAAAGAAACGGTGCTTTTCGATGAGTTGAAAGAGAGCGCGATAAGCACGAATATCGGCGCATACAGCAAGATAAATATAATGGCAGTATATATTTTTCCGAAAACTTTCACAGTACTATCTCCTCCTCATCGTCGCCCGAGAATTTATGCATGATCGCCATGCAGACAGAGATCAGTATCAGAAGTCCGAGAGCCATCGCCGCTCCGAGATACGGATTGTACGCCTGTTTGAACTGCTGTTCGATAATATCGCCGATCATGACGTCGGAAATTCCGCCGAGTTTTTTGGAGATATAGAAGGTGCTGACCGCGGGAACAAAGACCATCGTCACGCCGGAAATGACTCCGGGAAGCGAAAGCGGGAACACTATGCGTCGAAAACGCTGAAACCTGTTCGCGCCCAGATCCTCCGCCGCTTCGAGAATGCTTTTATCTGTTTTTGAAAGCGAGTTGTAAAGCGGCATTATCATATACGGCAGATAAATATATACCATGCCGACGACTACTGCGGGCGTATTGCGGATAAGAGACAGTTTTTCAAGCCCGATCATGTCGATAAAACTGTTTATAAGCCCGTTATTCGACATGAGAGACACGAGCGCGATAGTGCGCAGAAGGAAACTCATAAACATCGGAAGCATGACGAACATGATGAGGATCTTCTGAGTTCTTTCACCCGACTTTGAGATAAAATACGCGGTCGGATATCCTATAAGCAAGCATATTATCGCGGCAAGCGCACCCATCCATATCGAAGACAGGAATGTGGGCAGATACTCTTTAAGACTGACGATATTTGAAAGAGTAAAACCGCCGTTGCCATCCGAAAAGGCGTAAAAGACGACGATTATCAGCGGCGCGATAATGAAAAGGAACATCCATATAATATAAGGAAGAGCAACGAGTTTGTTTTTCATCACAAATCCTCCGCAGCCTGTTCGCGTTCGATCTCCTCGGCGGCTTCTTCCTCGTCAACGATCTCGCTGAGTTCATCGTACTCTTCGCTGTACGAGCTGTAATCGCCGAAGGATCCCGAGTATTCGGACTTTTTCATGACGTGGATCAGGTCGGGCGCGAGTTCGATACCGATCTTTTCGCCCACACCGTGGAACTCGGTCGTCTGTATAAGCCACTTGAAGTTTTTAATATCAACTATAATTTCATAATGAACGCCTTTGAAAACGACGTTCGTGACCGTTCCCGAAAGATGGCTCATGTCAGGAGAAACGATCTTTATGTCCTCGGGACGGATTACGACATCGACGGGTTCGTTTTTCTCAAAACCCTTATCCGCGCAGGTATATTTATGCCCCGCGACAATGACACTGTAATCTTCAAGCATCACACCGTCGAGGATATTGCTCTCGCCGATGAAATCAGCGACAAACGCGTTTGCGGGTTCGTTATATATGTCTGTCGGTGTTCCGATCTGCTGGATAACGCCCTCATCCATGACAACTACCGTGTCGGACATTGAAAGAGCCTCTTCCTGATCGTGGGTAACGTATACGAATGTAATATTTGACTGCTGCTGGATACGTTTCAGTTCGTTCTGCATATCTTTGCGGAGTTTAAGATCAAGAGCCGCAAGAGGTTCGTCAAGAAGCAAAACGCGTGGATTGTTCACGAGTGCGCGCGCGATCGCAACGCGCTGCTGCTGTCCGCCCGAAAGGTTTCCGACTTTTCTGGAAGCGTAGCCTTTAAGGTTTACAAGTTCGAGCATTTCAAACACTTTTTGTCTGATCTCGGCGTCCGGCATCTTTTTCAACCGAAGTCCGAAAGCGATATTTTCAAACACATTCAGATGCGGGAACAAGGCGTATCGCTGGAAAACGGTGTTCACCTGACGTTTATACGGCGGTATATCGTTTATGCGTTTCCCGTCAAAATACACATTTCCGCTGTCCGGTTCAATAAATCCCGCGATTATACGCAGCGTTGTCGTCTTTCCGCAACCGCTGGGTCCGAGAAGTGTCACGAATTCTTTGTCTTTAATCGTAAGACTGAGATTATCGAGCACCTTTTCCCCATCAAAAGCAACCGAAATATTTTCAAGTTGAATGATGTTTTCAGACATCTGTCTATCTCCCTTCAGGATAAAAAAATTATTGTATCGCGAAGGGGTCTTCGAAATACAATAATATAATATCACAAAAAATCTAATTGTCAAGGGATTTTTATGTAAAATTCGACGCTATCCGTAAAATTTCGTTTGTGGCTTTGATTTTTCTCCGAATTACTCTGTTTTTCTCTTAATTGCTCTGTATTCTGTGCCAAATTATGCAATTGTACAAATTTTGAGCCGCTAAGGTTTCAGATTTTGTACAATTTCCCAATCATCGAAAAAAGCCTTTGTTTTCAACGTTTTTCCGCGCAAATATGTCAGTTTGCCTGCGGCAGTCGGAAAGTCAAAGGTCAGTTCGCAGGAACTGAGAGCCTGATATCTGAACGGAAAGCCTCTGTTTGCATCCGCGGTTCCGTATTTTGTGTCGCCGAGAAGAGGATGACCGAGAAAAGCCATATGCGCTCTGATCTGATGCGTTCTTCCCGTCAGAAGTCCGACGCGAAGCAGGCTGACCTTTCCGTCGGAAGCAAGAACTTCATAGGAAGTCTTAATGTTCTTGAAGCCATCCGCGTTCTTCGGAAGATTTTCAACAACTGTTACGGTGTTCGTCAAAGAATCTTTTTTCAGATATGCGGAAACGACCGCGCGGTTCGGTTCTGGTTTGCCGAATACAAGGCACCTGTAATATTTTGAAATCTCCCTGTGCTTTATCTTTTCGTTCATGATCCGCAGAGCCTCGGCATTTTTAGCGGCGATGACAAGTCCTTGCGTGTTCTTGTCAATGCGGTTGCAGAGCGCGGGAACAAATGTATTCTCCTCCGAAGGTGAATACTCCCCTTTTTGCATAAGATACGCGATGACGTGATTTGACAAAGTGTTGAACGTCTCTTCCGAATCGGGCTGACATATCAGTCCCGCGGGTTTGTCGACGACAAGAATGTTTTCATCCTCGTAAACCGTACCGAACGCAACGCGTATTCGGGAAAAGTCCGTATTGTTCTCTCTCTTTTCAAAATACTCGTCGCTTATAAAAAAGCGCAGTTCATCGCCCTCGTGAAGAACGGTCTGAGCCGAGGCATGGATGCCGTTGACACGAACGCACTTCTTCCGAAGGTACTTGTATATCATCGCCTGAGACATTGTGGGGAACGCCTTGGACATATATTTGTCCAGACGCTGTCCCCCGTCGTTTTTTCCGAGAATTACAGAGCGCATTGTCTACGCACGGATCAGAGCCGCGCCGATAATGCCCGCGGCGTTTCCGAGTTTTGCGATCTCAACACGCTGTTCGGGATTAAGAGATCCGCCGTAAGCATACTTATTTATAAATTTGCGGATCGGAACGAGAAGCGTGTCGCCCTCTTTGCATATACCGCCGCCGATTATAAGCGTTTCGGGGCGGAAAACGTTGACGATGTCAACAAGCCCTTCCGCAATATACTCAATATATGTATCGCATACTTTTTTTGCAACGGGATCACCCGCGCGCATTGCGTCAAACGCGGTTCTCCCGTTAACTTCTTCAAGAGGCGTATCGTTCATTTTTGACTCGGGATGAGCCTTCATCGCCTCTTTTGTCTGACGCACGAGAGCGGTCACGGATGCGTAAGCCTCCCAGCAGCCGTTTCTGCCGCATGAGCAATGCTCCCCGTCTTTGACAATGCAGACATGCCCCATTTCCGCGCCTGCGGAATGCTGTCCCTCATAGATCTTGCCGTCAATGATTATGCCGCCCCCGACACCCGTTCCGAGCGTTATCATAACGGCGTTTTTAACACCCTTTGCCGCGCCCGCGATCGTTTCTCCGAGAGCGGCTACGTTTGCATCGTTTCCGAGGTAAACGGGCTTGTCGATATATTTCTGCATAAGACTGCGAAGAGGAACGTCCACTCCGTGTTTGAAATTATTGGCATAAACAAGTCTGCCGTTTTCGGTGTCAAGATTGCCCGGGCATCCTATTCCTATCGAGACGAGATCGTTTTCGGTCAATCCGTTTTCCGAAAGAAGATCTTTTATGCAAGCCGCCATGTCGGCAACTATCTGATCGAAAGGACGGTCGGAGAGCGTCTTGACGGACTTTTCCGAAAGAATGTTTCCCTCTTTATCAACGATGCCGACGGCGATATTGGTTCCGCCGAGATCAACGCCTATATAATACATAATATTTCTCCCTTTTCCACGGTAAATTTTGCTACTTCCGAAGCCTTTTATTGCGAAAATATTCTATCACAATTGTATAAAAATGTCAAGCGGTCTTGAAATCCGAAACGGACTGTGTTATAATTGTTTCAAGAAAAGAAGGAGCGCGAGGCTATGGCAAAAGCAAAGACTGTCTATATCTGTTCCGAATGCGGCTGTGAATCGGCGAAATGGTCGGGTCAGTGTCGGAACTGCGGCGCATGGAACACCTTGACCGAAGAGATCGCCGAACCGACCGAAACAAAAAAACAGACGGAGCAAAAGTCAAAGGCTCCCTCAAAAAGCCTTCCTCTCTCACAGATCGGCAAAGAGACCGAAGAAAGAACGGGTACGGGGATCTCCGAACTGAACAGGGTTCTCGGAGGAGGAATAGTCAGCGGCTCCGTCGTTCTTGTCAGCGGAGAACCGGGAATAGGTAAATCGACCATTCTGCTTCAAATGTGCGCGAATATCAAAGAAAACATCTTGTATGTCGCGGGAGAAGAATCGCCCGGGCAGATCAAGCTTCGCGCAGACCGCCTCGGAGTTACGACGGACAACGTGTCGATCCTCGCCGAAACGGATATAGGAACGGTGTGTTCAACGGTTCTTGCGGAGAAACCCGGGCTTGTCATCGTAGATTCTATTCAGACAATGTCCCGCGACGATATGCAGTCGTCTCCGGGTTCCGTTCCGCAGGTAAGAGAATGCACAAATCTGCTGATGCACCTTGCAAAAGACAACGGTATTCCCGTTTTCATTGTCGGTCATGTCAACAAAGAAGGGTCCATCGCAGGTCCGAAAGTCATGGAACACATGGTCGACGCTGTTCTCTATTTCGAGGGAGAAAGAACGCTCGACTGCCGAATACTCCGCGCCGTAAAAAACAGATACGGATCGACGAACGAAGTCGGAGTTTTTGAAATGACAGATGAGGGTCTGACCGAGGTCAAAAACCCTTCGACGATATTTTTACAGGGAAAACCGACAAATGTATCGGGAATCGCAACGACGTGCGTCCTCGAAGGTTCGAGACCTATATGCGCGGAAGTGCAGGCGCTCGTCGCCCCGACGCCGTTTCCCTCGCCGAGAAGAGTTTCGACAGGCTTCGATTACAGCCGTCTCAATCTTCTTATCGCCGTGCTTGAAAAACGCTGCGGAATGTTTTTCGGGACAAGCGACGTCTATTGCAACGTTATCGGAGGTCTTCGCCTTGACGAGCCAGCCGCAGACCTTGCCGTTGCATGCTCCGTCGCGTCCGCGCTCAAAGACTTTATAATTCCCGACGATACGGCGCTCATTGGTGAAATCGGACTTGCGGGAGAGATACGGGCGGTTTCGGGAATTGAAAAACGCATCTCCGAAGCCGAAAAACTCGGTTACAGGCGCTGTATCGTTCCCGCGCGCAACAAACTTTCGCATATACGGACGGGAGTGGAACTTATCCCCGTTTATTCGATAAAAGACACTTTCAATAAGATTTAGGAGATGTTGAACAATGACACTTAAAACGACCGTTTCCTCAGAAGAATTCGAACTCCGTTTTTCCGAAAACATCGGAAAAAAAGCGACACCCGAAAATGCGTTTTACGGCAAAGCAAATGACGGAATAATCGTTCTCAAAAACGCCGAACGCTCGGATTCGGTTATCAAAGGAACATATTCCGAAGACGAAAACGGAAACTGTTGCGTCGAGTATATACACACAAAACCGACGTCCGACAAGGTGTTCTGGTTCATATATATGGCGATAACAGGATTTTTCACGCTTGCATTGCTGAAAGATTATCCCGTATACAGTCTTGTCGCATTCGTTCTTCTTGTTTTCGGGATAATATGCTTTATGATACGCCCGCGCAGATTTGAAAAACAGATGGCGGCGGCTCTTGCGGACATCGCCGAAGGGAAAAAACCCGCGCCCGTGACCGTTAAGCAAAAAGAAGAAAAGACAGCGGATGAAACACTCGGAACGGAAGAAAAAACAGATGAAACCGAAGCCGAGGAAATCAAAGAAGAATATAAACCGGAGAAGGAAGACTGATACATATTCTCGGCAAATGAACAGAAAAATTTATTCCCGTCGGAAACAGCGGTTTCCGACGGGAACTTTATTTACACATAAATATGTGTCAGAGTTTTTCGATAACGTAATCGGCAAATTCCCTGCAAGTCGCGCCGTTACGGTCTCCCGTAACAACGACACGCTTTTCCGTTTCGTTGCACACGGTCAGCGCGTCGGAAAGGCGTTTTGCCTGCGCGGACAGACCGCAATGCGAAAGCATCATCTCCGCCGCCTTGAAGATCGATGAGGGGTTGGCATAATCCCCTATTCCTTCTTCGATCATACGCGGAGCGGAGCCGTGAATGGCTTCAAACATGGAATATCTGTCTCCCATATTCGCGCTTCCCGCCGTTCCTACGCCGCCCTGTATCTGAGCCGCCTCATCCGTGATTATATCGCCGTAAAGATTGGGAAGGACAAACACCTTGAACTTTGAACGTATGCTTTCGTTGACAAGGTTCGCCGCCATTATGTCGATATACCAGTCCTCGACCTCGATTTCGGGATAATCTGCGGCGACTTCGCGGCAGATACGCGAGAAATTGCCGTCTGTTTTTTTCATGATGTTCGCCTTTGTTACGATGGCGACGTTATCTTTCCCCTCACGGCGGGCGAACTCAAACGCGGCGCGGGCAATGCGGCGCGTTCCGAGATCGGTCGTGACTTTGAAATCCATGGCAAGCTTGCCGGGAATTTCGATACCGCTGCTTCCGAGAACATATTCGCCCTCGGTATTCTCACGGTAGAAAGTCCAGTCTATTCCGAGTTCGGGCACGGAAACGGGACGCACATTTGCGTAAAGATCGAGTTCACGGCGCAAAGTTACATTCGCGCTTTCCATCGTGCCGCCTTTCGGCGTCGTTGTGGGACCTTTGAGAAGGACATCGCACTTTTTGATCTCCGCAAGAGTATCTGCGGGAACGGACTGACCGAGGCTGAGCCTGTTTTCGATAGTCAGTCCTTCGATCTGTCTGATCTCGACTCTGCCCGAGGCGATCTCGTCTTTGAGAAGAATATCGAGAACGCGTTTCGCCTGCTCGACTATTATCGGACCGATGCCGTCTCCTCCGATAACGCCAATAACCAGTTTTTCTTTATTTGCAAGATCGACGGGACTTGCTCCCTTTTCCATTTCGTCCACTCTTGCGAGTTGTTTGCGTAAAAGCGTTTCATAATGCTCAACAGCCGACTTGATCTGATCTTCCGTCATTTTCCCTGCTCCTTTGTATATGCGAGCAGACCGCCCGCTTTGAGAATGTCTTTCTGTCTTTCCGTGAACGAGCAGCAAAGGTCAAAACTCTCGCCCGTCGTCTCGTCTTTCATCACGATAACTCCCTTATCCATGCCCGAATGGACATCCGAGAAGGTCAGAACATCGTTCATGCTGAGTTTGTCATAATCGTCGGGGTTTTTGAATGTCAGGGGAAGAATTCCGACATTTATCAGATTTGCCACATGTATGCGGGCAAAACTCTTTGCAACGACCGCGCGCACGCCCAGATAGAGAGGAACGAGCGCCGCGTGTTCACGGCTCGAACCCTGACCGTAATTTGAACCGCCCACGATAACGGATCTGCCCGCCGCTTTCGCTCTTTCGGGAAAAGTCTCGTCGCAGACCGCGAAGCAGAACTGAGACAGATGCGGTATATTCGAACGGTAAGGAAGTATTTTCGCACCCGCGGGCATGATATGGTCGGTCGTAATATTGTCTCCGACTTTCAGTATCAGAGGCGCTGTCAGATCGTTTTCCTGCGGGAAGGTGTCGGGGAACTTTTTGATGTTCGGGCCTCTGAGGACTTCAAGGGTCTTTGCGGTCTCTTCGTCGGCGGGAGGAATTATCGCCGAGTCATCGAGTCTGAACGCATCGGGCATTTTGATCTCGGGCATTTTCCCGAGCAGACGGGGATCTGTTATCTCCCCTGTCAACGCCGCGGCGACTGCGGTCTCGGGAGAAACAAGATATACTTTTCCGTCCTTCGTTCCGCTCCTGCCCTCAAAGTTTCTGTTGAATGTTCTCAGGCTGACGCCGGCGCTGTTCGGAGAAAAGCCCATGCCGATACAGGGACCGCACGCGCATTCGAGAAGTCTCGCACCCGAGGAAATAATATCCGTCAGCGCGCCGCAATCGGCAAGCATCGCCAGAACCTGTTTCGATCCCGGAGAAATCGAAAGACTGACGGAAGGATCGATCACATTTCCTTTAAGAAGCGCCGCGACTTTAAGCATATCCAAAAGAGAAGAGTTGGTACATGAGCCGATACATACCTGATCGACTTTCGTACCTTTCAGGCTCTCGACTGTGACAACGTTGTCGGGCGAGTGCGGACACGCGATAAGCGGTTTCAGTTCGGAAAGATCGATCTTTATCACCCTGTCGTATTCCGCGTCGGGATCGGAAGCGAGAGGTATCCAGTCTTCTCCTCTCCCCTCGGCTTCAAGAAACGCTTTCGTAATCTCATCGGACGGGAAGATCGACGTTGTTGCGCCGAGTTCCGTGCCCATATTCGTTATCGTCGCTCTTTCGGGAACGGACAAAGTCTTTATGCCTTCGCCGCCCCATTCTATGATCGCGCCGACGCCGCCTTTAACGGAAAGAATGCGAAGTATCTCGAGACTTACGTCCTTCGCGGTTACGAAATCGTGAAGTTTACCGCTGAGTTCGACTTTATACATTTTCGGCATCGTGATGTAGTATGCGCCTCCGCCCATGGCGACGGCAACGTCAAGTCCTCCCGCGCCGAAAGCGAGCATACCTATTCCGCCGCCCGTCGGAGTGTGGCTGTCGGATCCGATAAGAGTCTTTCCGGGTTTTCCGAAACGTTCAAGATGGACTTGGTGACATATTCCGTTGCCCGGTCTCGAAAAGTACAGCCCGTGTTTTTTTGCAACGCTCTGAATATATCTGTGATCGTCCGCGTTTTCAAACCCCGATTGCAGAGTATTATGGTCGATATAAGCGACGGATTTTTCGGTTCTCACCCTCGGAATACCCATGGACTCAAATTCAAGATAAGCCATTGTTCCCGTCGCGTCCTGCGTCAGGGTCTGATCAATTCGGATGGCAACTTCGCTCCCGACCGTCATATCACCCGAAACAAGATGTTCTTTAATTATTTTCTGTGCTATCGTCAATCCCATTCTGATTATCCTCCTCTTTGAACAAACGGTCTCTCGCGTTCTTTATATGCGTCAGTGCCGCGGCTTCCGCTGCTTCGGGATCGCCTGCCGCTATCGCTTCGAAGATCGCCTTGTGTTCTTCATAAGACTGCTCCGCGTTATTTGTTCTGACAACCGACGCTTTTCTGTACTTTATCCCCTTCTTGTGCAAAGGTTCAAGCGTAAAATACAGATTTTGACTCTTGGTGCAGAGATACATCTCCGCGTGAAAATCCGTATCGAAATTTTTGATGTTGTCCGCGTCGTGCTTCTGAGTATAAAATTCTTGAAGTTCAAGTATTTTTCTGAGTTTCTCCACATCCTCGTCGGTGCGGTTCTGCGCCGCCTTGTAAGCCGCGAAACCTTCAAGTCTCATGCGGATGTCGTACATATCGCGCATATCTTCTTTGTTGATTCCGATAACGCTCGCTCCGCGTGTGGTCTCAACGATTATATGCTCCTGCGCGAGACGGCGAAGAGCCTCTCTTATCGGCGTTCTGCTGACGCCGAGTTTTTCGGAAAGTTTGGCTTCGGTCAGGACTTCTCCGCGTTCGTATTCACCCGTAAGGATCTCTTTTTCGAGCTGTTCGAATATCTGATCGGCGATCGAGACCGTCTTATGCTCGTTCATCATTTTTTCTCGCCCTCCTTCAAGCCGCCGAATTCATTGAATTTCGCTTCAAGTTCTTTGTTGGACAGAGTCGTCGATCTGCCGTCCTCATATTCTTTATCTACCCATTCCTTCATCTTCTGAACAACGGGGTCGCGCTTATCGACTTTTCTGTCGCCGGAAAGTCTGTAATGAGAATTTATCCAATATGCTATTCCCGCAAGCCCCGAGGTCTTTGAAACGACGACGGCGGCGGGACGGTTCAGTATCTTTTCCGTGTCGAATATATTGTATATCTCCTCATCCTTCAGAATACCGTCGGCGTGAATGCCCGCTCTCGTGACATTGAAATTCTCCCCGACAAAAGGCGTCATCGGAGGTATCCTGTAACCGATATCCTTCTCAAAGAACTCCGCGATCTCGGTTATGGCGGAGGTATCCATTCCGTCAAGCGAACCTCGCAGGGACGCATATTCCATGACCATGGCTTCAAGCGGTATATTTCCGGTTCTTTCACCTATTCCCAAAAGCGAGCAGTTAACAGCGCACGCGCCGTAAAGCCACGCGGTGGAAGCGTTCGCGACAGCCTTGTAGAAATCGTTGTGTCCGTGCCATTCGAGCATATCCGATTTTACATCCGAATAATGCTGCAAGCCGTATACGATACCGGGAACGGAACGCGGAAGTGCGACTTCCGGATAAGGCACGCCGTAACCCATGGTGTCGCAGGCTCTTATTCTGACGGGGATCCCCGCATCGCGGCTCATCTTCGTCAGTTCGTTCACAAACGGAACAACAAAGCCGTAAAAATCGGCGCGGGTTATATCTTCAAGATGACAGCGGGGCATAACACCCGCCTCAAACGCTTCCGCGACCGTGGCGAGATAGTAATCCATGCACTGCTTGCGTGTCATCTTCATTTTCTTGAAAATATGGTAGTCCGAACAGCTGACGAGTATTCCCGTTTCTCTTATCCCCATATCGCGCACAAGTTTGAAGTCCTCTTTCGTTGCGCGGATCCACGTTGTTATTTCGGGGAACCGAAGACCGAGTTCCATACATTTTTCAACGGCTTCACGGTCTTTCTTGCTGTATATGAAAAACTCGGTCTGACGGATTATGCCGTAAGGTCCTCCGAGTTTTGACATCAATTGATAAAGTTTGACGATCTGGTCAACGGTATAAGGCTCGACCGACTGCTGTCCGTCTCTGAGAGACGTATCCGTTATCCATATCTCCTCCGGCATGCCCATGGGAACGCGGCGGTGGTTGAACGCGATCTTCGGAACGGATTCATAAGGATAAATATCCCTGTAAAGGTTAGGATCCGAAACATCCTGAAGCGAGTATTTATAACTCTTCTGCTCAAGCAGGTTTGTCTTTCCCGATATTTCAAGCATTGTTTTTCCTCCCTGATAAGCATTTGAACGGCGGACAAAGACAATATCCGACAATTCAGGTACATTTGTATACAATTATACATTTAACCGCGCCGTTTGTCAAGACGTTTTATCCCACATCGCGCTTTTCACCCGAATAATTTGATTTTTTTTCCTCTTTTCTTCATTTTTGCATATAAAAGACGAACGGCGTTTTCAAATACGCCGTTCACATGAGTTTTAGTCAGTTTTTCGTTTTACCGTCAGCGCCGTTCTTTTCGGAAGACGGATTCTTTTTTGCCCTGACTTTTGAAACAATAACGGTCAGGTCGTCGCCGTCCGCAAGTCCCGAATTTACGGCTGTATCGATCAGCGCGGCGGCAAATCCGAGAGGATCATGCTTCTCCGCGACGCACTTTTGCAGAATATCTATGCAAAAATCCTCACCTTCGCCCGCAAAACCGTCGGACACCATAACGAGAACATCTCCGTCGCAAAGAATGCAAGTCGACGCGAAAGCATCGGGGGTCTCGTCCGCTCCGAGAGGAAGAGATCTTCTTCCGACGCAATAAACGCTCCCGTCCCGGCAGACAAAAGTCGGACAGGCATCGGCTTTCAACATCTCGCACTGCGCCGTGTCAAGATCGACGATCATAAGATCAAAAGAAAGCACCGAGTCTTCCCTGCCGTTATACAGCGCGTTGTTTACCATATCCATAATATCGTTTTTCGGAACTCCGCGGCTTATCATTGTTTTTACTGCGGCGGATACACGGCGGCTCTGCTCCGCGGCGGTTTTCCCCGACCCCATTCCGTCAACGATGCAGAGAGCATATTTGTTTTCGCCGCAATCAAATCCGCAGTTTGTGTCTCCGCATTCCGTCTGCCCGTTCTTGCTTCGGTATACGCGCACGGTGTCCAGATATATTCCGTTCTTTACGGTTTTTCCGTCTTCACGCAGATTTCGGAGAAAAATATCCACGTTCGGGCATACCCGCTCGAAATCGGGATCTATCGCCGTTTCGGGATCGACGCGATTGGCTCTGAGCATATTCATGTTGCGAACGGTGTCGTCATAATTTTTCACCCAGCAAAGAATACGTTTTTTGCATTTTGAGCATATCCGTTCTATCGCCTCGTCATCCGCTCCGGTTCGTATCCGCTTTCCGACGGCGTCAACGGCTTTGTATTTTCGCGGACGGAAAACCGGTATCTTTTTTTCCGAAGACCGCTTCGGAATAAGAAGCGCGACAAACCTGTCCTCCGTCTTCTGAGGGATCAGCCATGAAAGAACGCCGGCCGAGACAACACAGATAAGCATCCGTATGAGATCGTATCCGCCTCCCGAATATATGTAAACAAGAACGTTTGCGAGCGCAAATCCGAGAATAACGGCGAAATCGCTGACGTTTCGGAGAATACTCCCTGCGATCGTCCCGACGACTATCACGCCGGCAAGCCACAGTTCTTCCGGATCGTGCAGACAGAATATCAGAGCGACGACCATTGCCGCCGTCGAAGCGAAAAAGACGCCGCCTCTGCGGAGCAATCTGCATAACAGCGCAACGGTCAGAATGACCGCCGCATAACTTGTTGCCTCGCCCATTCCCAGCATACCGACACAGAACACCGACCACGTCAGAACACAACTGAAAAAACCTACGCTCCGATTGACCGAGCTTTTTCCTTCGACGGTTTCGAACGCACAGCAAACATAATAGGAAGCGATACTGCCGAGCAGTCCTCCGATTACGAAAAATATGTTTTCGCGCAGATCGTGATGAGAAGTAAACAGCCCGACCGCGCCGGAAACGATCATTGCCCAAAGAGAGCACATGACGCTCAGAACTCCGCCCCTGACGGAAACAACGGGGCTCAGCAGACGTTTTGCAACGAACGCAACGCATACGGCGACGACGGAACGCGTTATGTCGCGACCCGCAAAGAAATGACCGACAACGCAACCCGCGAGCGTAAAAATGTCTCCGTTAACTGCGGCAGCTATTCCGAACGGTGCAAACGAATCCGAAACGACAGCGTTCGCGAATACGAAACCGACAATGAACCGAACCGCAGATCTCATAAGAAAAGCGGGCACGGTCTTCACGGAAAACGGGAGCCTGTCCCTTGTTCTTGTTTTCATAAAAAGCACATCCTTCCGAAAGCATTATACATGTTTCGGAAGGAAAAGAATGTTGAACCGTAAGGATAAAAAAATAAATCGGGCGACGGGATATGTTTGTATCTGCCCGAATTCTTCCGCAAGCCCGACGGTACGGCAAAAAATACGAGCCGCGGGGAGGAGCGTCCCGCGACCCGAAGTCTGCGTTGAGATACGGTTTTTCACAATGCTATTGTCGGCATTCGCAGCGGCGTGTCATATTCTTCCGCTCGTTCTCCGCTCGGATCTCGGCTACGCCTGCGGGTGTGGAACATTCACAGCCCTCGCCCGCATCGGTTATTCTCGGCGGGAAAAACTCGTCTACGGGGAAATCCATCTTGTAGAACAGACTGCACGGATCTTCCTCACTCGGTCCCCTGCACTCTTTTTCGGGAATGCAGAAATCGTAGGAAGGAACGAGGATCTGAACTTCGCGCATCAGGCGAACGATCGAGAACAGTCCGAGAGAAACGTAAACGCGGTTTCCCGAGGAATTGTCGCAGAGACATTCTTCAAAACATCCGCAGATGCATGAAGGAACGGACGAGAGATCTGTCTCGCCGCATCCGCAGCGCGTGCAACTGTCCACGACTTTCGCGGAAAGAGCGATCGGCTCAACCAGCTCGACGGTCGCTTTGGGCGCGTTGGTTTTCGCCGCAAGATCCGTATCGGGCGCGGACGGGACGAAGGACGACGAGTATGTTTTGACATTTCCTTCGCTTCCGTACAGGATCACGCGCTTATCAAAGGTTGCGAGTCCGTAAATCCTCTGAGGTCTTCCTACGTTTGCGAAGACATCGAGTCCGATGCGGAAGAATATCTTGATATCAACGGTATAAAAACCTCTGTTGAAAGGAAGCGCTTCCACATCGATGTAAGTCCAGAGAACCTCTGCGGTCATGGCTTTTACGTTCACGGCACGGTCGATGATCTGCTGCGACGATTCGGAAACATAAACGCGGGCATCGGTTATGCAATCTCTGTCCTTGCAGCAGTCGTAGACCCTGTCAACGTTTATGCACACGCTCTCGCGCAGATCCCTTCTCGCGCAATCGGCATTTCTTTCTGCCATAAATTCAACCTCCAAAAATATCGTTTGACATAAAAATTTATGTTCAGTATCATTCTATGTCGAAGGCGGCGAAATGTGTTAAATAAATGTAAAATCGCGGATTTCTTATTGACACGGAGAAAAATATATGGTATCATATCGCTGTAAAGGTAAAAACATTTACAGGGAATGTGAAGACGATGCCCGATATAGATATTTCGTCGGAAAAAGAGCGTTTCCGAATAATCCTGATGCTTGACTGCTACGGACCTCTTCTGACAGATAAACAGCGGAACACTCTTGAACTGTATTTTCAGGATGACCTTTCGCTTTCGGAGATTTCCGAATTGCGGAAGATTTCGAGACAGGGCGTTCGCGAAAACCTTTGGCAAGGGATAAGGACGCTGTTCGGATATGAGCAAAAACTCGGCTTCGTTGCAAAAACGGAGCGTCTTAAAGAACGCCTCGAAACGATAATCAAAGAAGAAAATATTTCCGACAGTGCAAAAAAACGTCTTTTCGAGATTGCGGAACAACCGCTTATGACGGAGGAGTCAAATGGCATTTGAAAGCCTGTCCGAAAAACTCGGAAGCATATTCAAAAACCTGCGTTCAAAAGGAAAACTGACCGAAGACGACGTCAAAAAGGTCATGCGCGAGATCAAACTTGCGTTGCTTGCCGCAGACGTCAACTACATGGTCGTCAAAGATTTCATCGCGGCGGTCACGGAAAAGGCAACGGGAACGGAAGTTCTCGAAAGCCTCACCCCCGCACAGCAGGTCATTAAAATAGTAAACGCCGAACTCACGGAGTTCATGGGATCCAAAAACGATAAGGTCAAGTTTGCCTCCAAGCCGCCGACCGTTATCATGCTTTGCGGTCTTCAGGGCGCAGGAAAAACGACTCACTGTTCAAAACTCGCCCTCTACTTCAAAAATCTCGGCAAACGTCCGTTACTCGTCGCGTGTGACATTTACCGACCTGCCGCGATCCTGCAATTGCAGGTTCTCGGCGATAAACTCGGGATCCCCGTTTTCACACAGCCCGAAGGAACAGATCCCGTTCAGATAGCGAAACGCGCCGTTTCCCACGCAAAAGATCACGGAAACGACATCGTTTTCCTTGACACCGCGGGTCGTCTGCACATCGACGAAGTCCTCATGGACGAGCTGAAAAATATCAAAGCGGCTGTCGAGCCGAACGAGATATTGCTCACCGTCGATGCGATGACGGGTCAGGACGCAGTCACGGTTGCGAAAAGTTTTGACGAAGCGCTTGATATAACGGGCGTCATCCTCACGAAGACCGACGGAGACACAAGAGGCGGCGCCGCCCTTTCGGTCAAGCACGTTACGGGCAAGCCGATAAAATTCATCGGTACGGGCGAAAAAGCGGGAGACCTCGAACCGTTCCACCCTGACAGAATGGCATCCCGAATTCTCGGAATGGGAGATATGCTGTCCCTCATCGAAAAAGCGGAACAGGCTTTCGATGAGAAAAAGGCGGAAGAGCTTCAGGAAAAGATGCTCAAAAACAAGTTCGACCTGAACGACTATCTCGAGAATATGCAACAGGTCAGGAACATGGGACCGATCGACAAACTGCTCGGTATGCTTCCCGGAGTTGATCAGTCAAAACTCAAGGATGTTGACATTGACGAAAAACAGATCGCGCACGTCGAGGCGATTATCCGTTCAATGACAATGAAGGAAAGAAGCCGTCCCGAAATACTGAACGCATCGCGGAAACGCAGGATCGCGGCGGGAAGCGGCAGACCTGTCGAGGAGATAAACAAACTGCTCAAAGGCTTCGATCAAGCGAAAGAGATGATGAAGCGTTTTGGCGGAAGAAGCCCGATGATGCACAAGAAGAAAAAAAAGAGAAAATAAAGATATCGACCGCAAAAAACGGATGATATATAAGATTGCAGACGAAACACTGAGAGAGGAGTGAACAATAATGGTAAAAATCAGACTTCGCAGGATGGGCGCGCACAAGAACCCGTACTACCGTATAGTTGTTGCGGATTCGCGTTATCCGAGAGACGGCAGATTCATTGAGGAGATCGGCACTTACGATCCCATGACCGAGCCCTCGACCGTTGTCATCGATGCCGACAAGGCTTCCGAATGGCTCAAAAAGGGCGCTCAGCCGACCGACACCGTAAAAGCCATTCTCAAGAAGAATAACATTCTTTAATCGGAAAGGAATTTCGACGGAATGGAAGAGCTTATTCTTTACATTGTAAAAAGTATCGTGTCCAAGCCCGACGAAGTGACCGTCGAAGACGGCGGTACCCGCGAGGGAGCGACCGTTTACAACCTGAAAGTCGCAGATGAGGACAAAGGCTTTGTCATAGGCAAACAGGGGCGTGTCGCAAAGGCTCTCAGAGCTATCGTCAAGGCTGCTGCCGCCAAAGACGGACAGCGCATAAACATCGATATTATCTGAGCGTGTCCCGCAGAAAAAAGATCGCCTTTTCAGACGCTCCTCTGCGGACAGGCACATGAAAACAAGGGGCGCACGGCGGGCTTTCATCGCAGAATGAGAGCCGCGGTGCGCTTTTTTTCAAAAGGAGAAAAGATGGAACTTATTCAGACGGGCAAGATCGTCAACACACACGGGATCCACGGGGAATTGAAAGTCATTTCCTGGGCAAGGAGTCCGGAGGATCTGCTCGGGATAGAGACCTTTTATATAGAAGATAAACCGTATGAAGTCGAAAAAGCGCGGATACACAAAGGATCCGTGCTGTTAAAGTTCTGCACGGTGACAAACATCGACGATGCCGCTGTTTTGAAGAACAGGATAATTTACGCGGACAAAGAAGACTTTGACCTCGAAGACACGGAGTATTTTATAGAAGACCTGATAGGGATCCGCGTCATTGACGCAGATACGGGAGAGGATTACGGAAAGATCGGAGACGTTCTGGAAACAGGAGCGAACGATGTTTACGAAGTCGTCGATACCGAAGGAAAAACAAGGCTCGTGCCCGCAATAAAAGATTGCATAGTCAGCACGGACATAAAAACGAAAATAATGAAAATACGGCCGCTTCCGGGTCTGTTTGATATATAAAGATCATGACGTTCAATATAATGACTATCTTCCCTGCCGAAGTCGATGCGTTTCTCGGTTCGAGCATTATAGGAAGAGCGAGAAAGAAAGGCGTAATCACGGTCAACTGCTTCGATATCCGCGCATATACTCTTGACAAGCACAACAGAGTCGACGATTATGCATACGGCGGCGGTCAGGGAATGCTGATGCAAGCCGATCCGATCTGCCGCTGTTTTGACGATATAAAAGCAAAATTCCCGACGACGCACACCGTGTACATGTCGCCCAAAGGGAAAAAACTGACTCAGGCAAAAGCGAAGAGACTTTTGAATTACGATTCGCTGACAATTCTCTGCGGTCACTATGAGGGCGTTGACCAGAGAGCGATAGATCTGATCGCAGATGAGGAGATATCTGTCGGAGACTATGTTCTGACGGGAGGAGAACTTCCCGCGATGATACTGACCGACGCCGTTGCGAGAATGGTCAAAGGAGTCCTTTCCGACGACGTTTGCTTTGAAGACGAGTCGATCTACGGAGGGCTTCTCGAATATCCGCAGTACACAAGACCTCCCGTTTACAGGGGTTTGGAAGTGCCCGAGGTGCTGACGGGCGGCAATACGGCAAAAATCGAGGAATGGAAACTTAAACAGTCGTTAAAGGTCACGAGGGAAAACCGAAAAGACCTTTATACGAAATATATGAGGAAGAAGACGCGAACGATGAAATATCTTAACAGAAGCATGTCCGAAAAAATGCTCGGCAAAGTCTACGGACTGATGCAACGGTCTTTTCCGAAAGATGAACTCAGAACTTATGCGGAGCAAAAAAGGCTGTTTTCCCTTCCCTGCTTTGACATGACCGTTCTTGAGAATTTCACCGAGATCATCGGTTTTATCAGTGTATGGGATCTTGACGGCTTCCGATATGTCGAACATCTCACGGTCAGCGCAAAACATCGCGGAATGGGTTACGGAAGCAAGATACTGAAAGATTATATGGCATCTCACCCGTCGGAGAGATATGTTCTCGAAGTTGAGCCGCCGAGAGACGAAGTATCCAAAAAGCGTGTCGAATTTTACGAAAAACTCGGGTTCACGTTGAACGATTACGAATATATCCAGCCGGCGCTTTCGGGGAAAGAGGTTGAACTCAGAATAATGGCGACCGGCGGAGCTCTTTCGGAAGAAGAATTCAACGGGATCAGGAAGATCTTATACGGAGTTGTATATAAAAAAGCCGTGGATTGACGGCTTTTTTGACTGTTTATATCTCTTTTTTCACAAAAAAACATCGTCGAATAAAAAATATACAATACTTGACATTTGAATACATTTATTATATAATAACATAGAGTAAATTATATTTTGTGGAGGCATTTTAATGCAAAAAAGACTGATTTCTCTTTTTTTGGCGGCATCGCTTGCGGTAACGCTTTTCCTCGGGATGGCTTTGTCGTCTCAGGCGGCGTCGAAGATCTATTCACTTAAGGATTCGACCGCAATAACCGGTCACGGATGGGCAAGTTGGCAGAATGCACTCAATGTCATTCCTTCCGATCCGGAATACGATTCGCTCCGAGCAAGCGGAACGCCCTACGCGATACTTAAAGAAACGCTCGACCGCGCAAAAAGCATGTACGGAGAGATTGCCGACGGCGCAACGACGAATTACGACTCCGTCAAGACTTCTACGGGCGAAACGCTGACCGCTTACGCGGACGGAACTTTCGGCGCGCAGTTCTATATGTTCACGGGAGGAAAGCAGTTAGCTTACGATCTCTGGAACAGTTCCGTTGACTCCTCGGTCAAAATAACGACCGTAAGAAGCAACTTCTTCATGTATGTAACACCGGCGACACAGACCGTCTATAATCAGGAGCTGTATACGGCGGCAATCAATGCTCTCGGGGAATATCTCACACACTGCCAATGCATTGAAGCATTCGGAAGCAGCGATACGGGAAGATACGAGGCACAGGTTCAGAGATTCAAAAATTTTAAGGCGGCGCTTAAAGAGATGCTCCCGAACAACGGTATATATGAAGTCTCCGACTACAAGCCGAGCGGCAAAGTCCCCCTCGGAGCAAATAAAATCTTTGCGGGATGGTACACCGACGAGACATGCACAACGCCTTATATGCTCGATTCGGGAGAAGCGTACGCAAAATTCGTCGATGAAAACGTTCTGTCCGTACGCGTTCAGTGCGAGGCGGGACTTACAGCGAACAAGGAAGACACAAACCTCCGTTTCATAACGACCGTTGACGGCAAAGATTACCGTGCGGTCGGTTTCAAGATCACGCTGAATGGAGGAAAGGAAATCAAACTGCAAACAAGTACGGTATACAGCAGTATAACGGCAACTAACGGGCAGTCTGTCATAACGTACAGTCCCACGGCGTTTTCTTCCGAGTCAAAGTACTTCATGACGTTTGTAATAAGCAAGATCCCCAACGAGTTTTTTGTTTCGGAATTCAAAGTGACTCCGTATTGGATCACGATCGACGGTTCGACAGTTGAGGGCTTGTCCAAGACATTTACGATAACGGACGCGAACGGGTTCGTTAAAGCGGTTGCGGTTGACAACACAACAAAAGTTTATCAGGATATCGAATACAAGGCGACGACCGCAACAAAGAGAGTTTCGATGTCTCTTGCGAGCAACGAATCCGAAGGCGGACAGTTTGTTCTGTCCAATCAGAGCAAGGCTTTCAATGTCACGGATATAACCGTCAGCGACCTGACGGACGGGAACGGAAACGTCATCCCCTCCTCCGCATTTGAAATATACCGTCAGCACTATATGTATATTGACGTTCACTATTATACATATACCGGGTATCCGAACGCCTATTATCCCGACGCGCTGATAAATATCGCTTACGATAAAGCCCATTATCCGAACGGTTTCCCCGTTGCGAAGGGAAAAAACCAGGGCTACTGGATCACGCTTACCGCCGACAAAGGAACCGTCGCGGGAGACTATACGGGCAAAGTGACCGTTACCACAAATTACGACACGGTGGAAATACCGCTCAGCGTCAGAATATATGATTTTACGCTGACAGACGAATCTCATTTCAAGACATCTTTCGCACTTTATCAGTTGACCGATTATGACGGTCAAAGAGAACAGTACTACGAATTCCTTAAAAAATACAGGCTCAATTCAACATACCTTCCGACGATAGAAGCGGATCTTTCATGGAACGAAGACAAGAACAGCCTTGTAACGCTCGATGCGACGAAAGCCGCCGTCAAATATGCGCAGACAGATGTAATTCAGACTGTAATGCTCGACATTGCAGGAGGAAGAAGATACAATCTTAACGGAAAATATACCTTCACCTCTCAGTTCAAAGAGATGCTTACATATCTGAACAGTCAGATTCCGGGAAAACTTTACACGATAATAGCCGACGAACCGGTATATCAGGAAGGACCGGACTGGGCGACAACGACGAGGATCCCCGAACTTGCGACACTCGTCCGCAACGAAGGTCAGGGCATGAAGTCGATCATCACCTACGACACATATCTTCCGACGGATACGGAAACGCTCAGCATTCCCGACGTATGGTGCGTAAAGCCGACTTATATCACAAAGGCGGATGCTGACGCGGCGCACGCAAGAGGTCAGGAGATGTGGTATTACACCTGCAACTGGCCTGTATACCCCGCGATAACAACGCACATCGACTCGCATCTTATAGCGCCCAGACTGCTTACCTGGCTCGGTTTCGGAGATCATATTGACGGCTTCTTCTGCTATTCGGCGACAAGACACGACAGGGCGACGAATGATACGCATACCGATGCGAACGAATGGATAAATCCGTATGCGCATCTTCTCGGCGACGATTCCGGCAATACAGCCAATTCCGACCCGGCAGGAGACAACTATATGATAATGATAGGTCTTGAAGGCGACGGAATAATCGACGAAAATGTTCCCGTCCCGACTTTGAGACTTGAAGCGTTCCGCGACGGAATGGAAGATTACGAGTATCTGTGGCTCTATGCGCAAAAAATCGAGGCTCTGAACAAGGAACTCGGAACAAACGTTTCGGCTGACGATGTAACCGAAATGTTCACGACAGTTATGTACAACGGCACGGAGAACTGGCTCAAAGACACATCCGTATTCGCGTACGTCCGCAACGATCTGGCTGAAAAGATCGCGGAGGATGTCGGTTTCATCTATTATATCAAGGAGACGGGAAACGACGCTACGCGCACGATCCACGTATACGGAGCGAACACTTCGACAGTCACGATCAACGGACAGTCTGTTCCCGTTTCGGGCGGACACGCGCAGTTGACGGTCAATGTTGACACTTCTCTCACAAGAAACGATTACAGCATAACCGTCGGAGCGAAGACCGTACAGGTTCACTGCTTCCCCGGTAAATAAAACCGTCACGATAACGGCGACGCAATTGCGTCGCCGTGTCTTTTTTTTGCCGCAAAAACTCAGCGGCACCCGTTTCCCGAACCGCGATTTTCCGAACTTTCAACAATTCAAAAAAACCGAAAACGCCTCGGTCAATTTCGACAAACTTTTTTCTCTTTTTTTGCGGATCGCGATTTTTGCCGTTTTTTCTGCATTTCTCACAACTTTCGCCTTGCGTGATAACAAGTGTGAACAATAAAAAAACATGATAATATCAAGTAAAATTTATGTCAAGAGGTTTTTTAACACAATTTTCCGACAGCGGCAAAAAACGTCAATAATGATCATTTCAGAGAAATTAGACTTTTATTCATTTCGAACAATTATCAAAATCAATTAAAAAGGCTTGACAGCGTGGTTATGGGATTTTCGGACAACCGTTTTTTGTTGATAACTGTCACGGGTGAAGCGGTTTTGCCTTAAAATCATCGACTTTTTCACACTTTGAACAGGGTTTTCAACATATTCTTTTTAAACTGTCGTGTTTATTCATTTTCAAATGTTAAAAAGGTTTTTATACATTTTTTTGCATTCTTGAAATTGTCGGGATTTTTTTCGGTTATTAACAGCGACTTTTAAGTGAGTTCAAAATTCGGTTACAAAACATTCAAAAACGGCGCGTGGTTTTCCACAGTGTATTTTTGCCGATATTTAAGCATTTTTCCGTGCTATCAACAAGTTATCGAAAAAAATGAATAAATTTCTGTCTTTCATCGCTGATCGGATTTATACATTTTTGTTGAATTCGTTTTTTGTTGTCATTTTACACAAAAAAACGAACTGCGTAAAAAGCGTGTTTTCTTGTCGGGAAGACCGGTCGGGATCGATCCGACATCCTGACGGCAAGCCTCAGAAATCCTATTCCGAAAAATTTTAAACATTCAATCGCAGAAATTCATGCGTTGGGTATTGTAAATTTCTGTATTATATGATATTATATATAAGAATGTACCGGCTTGATCGGCTGAAGGAGGTTTTCTAATGTTCGGCAGACCAGACAGAAAAAAATACGGAGCAAAACCGTTTTGGGCTTGGAACGGAAAGCTCGATAAAGATGAATTGGTAAGACAGACCGAAGTCATGAAGGAAATGGGCTTCGGAGGATATTTTATGCATTCGAGAACGGGGCTTGCGACCGAATACCTTTCGGACGAATGGTTCGACGACATCAATGCCTGCGCGGACGCCGCGGAAAAAGAGGATATGGAAGCATGGCTCTACGACGAGGACAGATGGCCGAGCGGATCTGCGGGAGGCATAGCCACAAAAGAGATCAAATACAGAATGCAGTATATTCGCTGCAATATCGTGATAAAAGATTCCTTTGAATGGTCTGACGATATTATCTGCGCCTTTTCCGCGGATGTTGACGGAATAAATTTCACGGACTGCGTCAAAATCGAGAAGCACACGGACATCGCTTCCCTGCCCGCCCGCAATGTTATATATTTCACGCAGGAATATATGATTCCTTCCTCGACATATAACGAAAGCGCGTATCTGGACACGCTGAGCGCGGAGGCTACCGAGCATTTCATTGAAACCACACACGATCTCTACGCAAAAAAATGCGGAAAACGCATGGGGAAAAGCATTCAGGGCATATTTACGGACGAGCCTTACAGAGGCGCTCTGATGACAGGCTTTTCCGTTCCGAACAGAGATCCGCTGATGCTGACGCCGTATACAGACAGTCTTTTCGACGATTTCAAAAAGGCTTACGGATACGATCTGAAAGACTTTCTTCCCGATCTCTTTTTGAGAAGAGACGGAAAATATTACGCAAAAGTCAAATGGCAGTACACCGAACTTCTGACCGAACTTTTCATAAAGAATTTCATGAAGCCGTACCGCAATTGGTGCAAAGATCACGGAATACTGTTTACGGGACACATGCTCCATGAGGACAGGCTGTCGTATCAGGTCAGCACAAACGGCTCGGTCATGAGATGTTACGAGCACATGGACGTACCCGGCGTCGATGTTCTGTGCAATAACAACAACAGTTACTGCATAGTAAAACAACTCTCGTCCGCGGCAAGACAGCTCGGTCAAAAAATGCTTATGTCCGAACTGAACGGATGCACGGGCTGGCAGATGCGTTTTTCCGATTATAAAAACATCGGAGACTGGCAGGCGATCATGGGCATCAACCTTCGCTGTCCCCATCTTTCGTGGTACACGATGCAGGGAGAGTCAAAAAGAGACTATCCCGCAAGCATACTTCATCAGTCTGCATGGTATAAGGCGTATTCGTATCTTGAAGATCATTATACGAGGATCGGAGAGATCACGGGAACGGCGGACAGAGTCTGCAAAACAGCGGTTATTATGCCCGTTGAAAGTCTTTGGGTTCAGATATACGCGGGCTGGGCTGAGGGCATGCTGAACGTTTCGGAAGAGATAAAGCCCTATGACGACGATTTCGATCTGCTCTATAAAACACTTCTCAAAGCGCATGTAGACTTTGATTTTGCGGATGAAGAAATGCTTGACCGTCTGGGAAGCGTCGAAGACGGAAAGCTTATAATCGGAAAAGCGGATTACAGGCGCGTGATCGTTCCGAGCATGCTGACAATAAGACGTTCGACTCTTGAAACCCTGAAAAAATTCAAGGAAAACGGCGGAGAGGTCATCTTCTCGGGAATAACACCTATCCTTGTTGACGCGGAAGAGTCGGACGAAGCAAAAGATTTCTCCGAACTCTGCGAAAAAACCGCGATCGAAGATCTCATAAATCTTCACGACAAAACGATTATTTCCTCGGAAAAGATACTGATACAGACATACAAAGACGAGAATAACAAATACTGTTTCCTTCTCAACTCCGATCCCCACAATGCCGTCAGAGACGTTACCGTTGATTTCGGTAAAGATGTGGCGCTTCAGCTTTGGGACACGCTTTCGGGGAAAATATACAGCGTCGAGTCTGCGAACGGAAAATTCACAACAGACTTTGAAAAGGGGCAGTTGAAACTTCTCGTTATTCCGTACGAGGAAACGCTTGACACCGAGCCTCTTCCGGAATACAAAGAGATCGAAAGAGTTCCCGCGGACGGCGAACCGGAGATCACTCTCGACGAACCGAATGTTCTCGTTCTCGATTACGCGTCTTTCAGCCTCGACGGAGGAGATTTCTCCGAACAGAAGCCGATCCTTGTTATCGACCGCTGTATCAGAGAAGAGGTCGGACTTCCGGTCAGAGGCGGCATGATGGATCAGCCGTGGTACACAGCACTCAACGAACACAAGACAAAAGCGAAAGTCGAAACCGTTTTCAAATTTGAAAACGAAGGTTATGACGGTCATATTCTTCTTTGTTGTGAAGAACCCGAAAACTTTGAGATCAGTATCAACGGAAAACCGCTCGACGGCGAACCGATCGAAGGTATCTATATTGACAAATGCTTCAACAGGTTCGATATCACCTCATACACCGTAAACGGGACGAACACGATATCATTCAAAACCGATTTCAAAGAAAGATCGAATCTTGAAGCGATATATCTGCTAGGAGACTTCTCCGCGGATACAAACGCGAAGATATATCCGAAAAAGCGTCTTTCATTCGGAAATCTTGCGGAACAGGGGCTTCCGTTCTACGGAGGAACGCTGAAGTATTCGCTCCGTTTTGCGAAGACCCCGAAGGATGGACAGAGAGCCGTGCTTCATCTTTCCGACGATGAAAACATCGCGTGCTGTACCGTCGGGAAAGAAACCGTGGCGTTTCCGCCGTACACTTGCGACGTGACCGACACTCTCGGGGAAGACGGCAAACTTGACCTGACGGTTTATCTGACAAGAAGAAACATGTTCGGTCCCCTGCACGACAGCGTTAAAATGCCCGATTTCATAGGTCCCGAGGCATTCCTCAAAGAAGACAGCGAGGAATATACTCTTTTCAGCGCGGGATTGACCGAAAAGCCGTATATTACGATAGAAGAATAGGAGGATATACCGTGTTCAGAAAAAATATGGGTATAGACCTCGGCACATCTTCCGTGTTGATATATGTCAGAGGAAAAGGCATCGTTCTCCGCGAACCTGCGGTCGTTGCGATCGACAAAAAAACGATGAAGATACTCAAAGTCGGATTTGAAGCGCAGGAAATGCTCGGAAGAACGCCGAAAAACATCGCGGCGGTTCATCCGATGCGCGACGGGATCATATCGGATTATGACAGCACCGAGCAGATGCTCAAATATTTCATAAGAAAAGCGAACGGAAATTCAATATTTCCCCCGGATGTGGTCGTTTGCGTTCCGTCAAGAATAAACGAGGTCGAAGAACGTGCGGTCAGACAAGCCGTCACCAATGCGGGAGCGAAGAACATCGAGCTTATCGAAGAACCTATGGCGGCAGCGCTCGGCGCGGGTCTTGATATAGGACGTCCGCGAGGCATCATGGTTATAGATATCGGCGGAGGCACCGTTGATATCGCGGTCATCTGTCTTAACGACATCGTTGTTTCGGAGTCCGTCAAATGCGGAGGGAACAAGTTCGACGAAGAGATAATCAAATATGTCCGCAAAGAGTTCTCCTGCGTTATAGGAGAGAGAACTGCCGAAGATATAAAGATCAAGATAGGCTGCGTCTCTCCCCGTCCCGAAAGACTGACGATGACTGTCAGGGGCAGAAACATGGCGACAGGTCTTCCGAAAGAGTTCACTATCTCTTCCGACAATGTCATGCAAGCGCTTACGGGAGCGGCAAACACGGTCGTCGAAGCCGTACACGACGTTTTGTCAAAAACACCGCCCGAACTGATTGCGGATATTTCGACCGACGGTATACTTATGACCGGCGGCGGAAGCCTGCTTTTCGGGTTTGACAAACTCTTATCATCAAAGATCGGTATTCACGTTTACACCTCCGAGGATGCGCTCTCATGCGTCGTTCGCGGTACGGGGATCGCTTCGGATCACGTCGAAAACCTTTCGGAGACAAAAATAAACTCACCAAGAAGAAAACTTTGGAACTGATAAAATCGGAGGAATGTTAAAATGCTCTCACATCTTACAACCCTTGAGGGATCGGGCTTTCTGTCACAGCTTCTTCAAAGCTCGTCCGCAATAAAAATTCAGGACATCATTTTCAGGCTGCTGATCTCCCTTGCCGTTGCGCTTTTTATTTACTTTATTTACAAGTTCACCTTCAACGGCGTCACGTTTAACCGCAATTTCGGAGGAACGATCGTTGTAACGACCGTTGTTACCGCCGTCATCATGATGATCATCAACTCCAACCTCGCGCTTTCCCTCGGCATGGTCGGAGCTCTTTCGATCATACGTTTCAGAAACGCCGTCAAAGATTCGCGCGATATTTCATTCATCTTTTGGAGCGTTGCGTCGGGTCTTGCCGCCGGAACGGGGCTTTATCTGGTTGCTCTTATCTCGACCGTTTTCATAGGAATATGCGTTGTCGTGTTCAATCTTACCGGTTTTTCCTCAAAAAGTTATCTGCTTGTCGTTAAATACAACGTCGGGTTTAACAGCGACATTATAGCGAAAGCGCTCAACCACTATTGCAAAAAATACCGTCTTCGCATGAAAAACACTTCCGACGACACAGTCGAGGCGATATACGAACTCAATCTCCGCAACGGCGCTGACGGCGTTATGGTCGAAAAGATTGCGGATCTTGACGGTATTCTTTCCGTAAATCTGGTATCAAGCAATGAAGAGATCTGATCACAGGCTTACAAGACTGCTTGACAATCTGACGGGTCCCGTCCCCAAACCGAAAACAGATAAAACGTTCCGTCATGAGTTCAAATATCTCATAAACAGATACGATTATCTGCGCTGTCGCAATATCTGCGAGCGATATATGGAATACGATAAGTTCGCGGGCGCGGACGGAACTTATTTCATCAACAGTCTTTATTTTGACTCTGTCGGATACGGAGATTATTTCGACAAAGATCTCGGCGCTTACGACAGAAAAAAGATGCGCATCAGAAATTACGGCTACGATCTTGACTGGGCGCATTTCGAGATGAAGCGCAAAATAGATATTTGGGAGTATAAAGATAAAGTCAGACTTTCAAAAGACGAAGTATACAAGATCTCCTCGGGTGATTTTTCCTGTCTGCTGAGCAAAGGCGATGACGGCGTCAGGTTTTTCGCAATACTTACGGAAGGACTTTACAGACCGTCCTGCATCGTCGAATACGACCGCGCGGCGTTTGTTCTGCCGTTTGAAGATGTTCGCGTAACTTTCGATCTCGACGTCAGATACTCGACGAGTGATCTCGACCTTTTCAGAAAAAAGGTCACCACTCCCCTTTTCCCCGAAAAATCCGTTGTGTTCGAGATCAAATACAATGAATTTCTGCCGGGATGGGCTCGGGGAATGCTCGGCATTGCAGGCAAGCAAACCGAGGCGGTCAGCAAATACTGCTTTGCGCGTGCAAAAGTTTTATAAGTCAAAAATTTCCGAAGGATCCGAATCCGGCGGAACGAAAAATAAAAATATTTGACGGATATAATTCCGAGAAAGGCAATATGTATGTTGGAATCTCTTCTTTCCATGTCTCACCGTTACGGCGCTGACGCAGACTACGTTCTTGCCGGAGGCGGAAACACCTCTTTCAAGACGGATGAATTTCTTTATATCAAGGGCTCGGGGTCGTCTCTTGCAACGATCAGAGAGGATCAGTTCGTAAAAATGGACAGAGCCGCGCTTGAAGCGATGTGGACAAAAAAATATTCTTCCGATGTCAACGAGCGCGAGGCGCAGGTACTTGCGGACATGATGGACAGCCGCTGCAAAGGAGAAGAAAACAAGCGTCCGAGCGTTGAAACACTTCTCCACGATCTTTTCCCGCAGAAACTTATTCTGCACGTTCATCCCGCGCTTATAAACGGTCTTACCTGCTCCAAGGGCGCGGAATCCGAAATGAAAAAACTTTTCCCCGATGCGATCTGGGTACCCTCTTCAAATCCGGGTTTCGTTCTCGCGCTTCTCTGCAAAGAGTTGATGGATAAATATACAAAAGAGAACGGAAAGCCGGCGTCGCTTCTTTTCCTTCAAAATCACGGCGTATTTTTTGCCGCAGATACGGAAGAGGAACTTGACAGCCTTGTTTCGGGCGTTATGAACACCCTTAAATCGAAGGTAACGACCGTTCCCTGCTTTGATGATGTCGATTTCGATGAGGATAAAGCCGTACGCACAGCGCCCGTTCTCCGTATGCTTTACGGAAAGGGAGAGCCCGCGTCCGTTAAATTCACGGCGAATGCGGAGACTGCGAAATTTGCGGCGTCGAAAGAGGCTTTCTCCGCAATTGAGAACAGTTTCACGCCCGATCACATAGTTTATTGCAAGGCAAACCCGCTTTGGATCCCCGCAGACGCGGACGAAGATGCCGTTGTTTCGGCGTTCAACGCTTTCACGGAAGAAAAAGGATTCATGCCGAAGATCGTTTTTGTCGAAGGGCTCGGAATGTTCGCCTGCGGCAAGAACAAGAAAGAAGCGGACACGGCAACCGTCGTTTTCACTGACGCTTTGAAGATCGCAGAGTATTCGCAGTCATTCGGAGGGGAACTCCCGATGACGCAGGATAAAGTCGATTTCATAATAAATTGGGAAGTAGAATCTTACAGAGCGAAGGTTTCTCTTGCCGCGGGCGCGGGACAGCGTCTTTCGGGAAAGATCTCGATCGTTACAGGCTCCGCGCAGGGCTTCGGAAAAGGCATCGCGGAAGAAATGCTCAAAGAAGGCGCGATCGTGGTCATTGCGGACATGAACCTTCAAGGGGCTCAGGCGGTCGCCGATGAGATCAACGCGGAATACGGCTCGGGAAGAGCGATTGCCGTCGCGGTCAACGTTGCGGACGAAGCGTCTGTAAAGAACATGATAAACAAGACGGTTCTCGAATACGGCGGACTTGACCTTTTCGTCGCAAATGCGGGAATTGCGAAGGCGGGCTCGCTCGAAGAAATGACGCAAAAGGTGTTTGAGCTTGTTACCGCGGTCAACTATACCGGATTTTTCCTTTGCACCAAATATGCAAGCGATATTATGAAGATACAGCACAGGATCGCTCCCGATTATATGATGGACATTGTTCAGGTCAACTCCAAGTCCGGTCTTGAAGGCTCGAACAAAAACTTCGCTTATGCGGGAAGCAAATTCGGCGGCATCGGACTGACCCAGAGCTACGCGCTTGAACTTTGCCCCTACAATATCAAAGTGAACGCCGTTTGCCCGGGCAACTATCTTGACGGTCCGCTTTGGAGCGACCCCGAAAAGGGACTTTTCGTTCAGTATCTGCATGCAGGCAAAGTTCCCGGAGCGACCTGCGTTGAAGATGTCAGAAAATTCTATATGGCAAAAGTTCCGATGAACAGAGGCTGTCTGCCGATAGACGTTGCCCGCGCGATATTCTACATTGTAGAGCAGACCTACGAGATCGGCCAGGCTATTCCCGTGACCGGCGGTCAGGTCATGCTGAAATAAGGAGAAGTCCGAAATGAACAATAAGACCGAACTTATCGAAAAACTCAACGCGGAAACAAAAGAAGAGCGTCTCGAAGCTCTTCGCGAGATAAAAAAACTGCATGACGCAGGAGTTTTACCCGCTCCGCCGAAAACGCAGTATGTCAATAACCATATCCACACGATCTACTCGTTTTCTCCGTATTCTCCGACAAAGGCGCTTTACATGGCATGGATAAACGGACTGAAAACGGCAGGAATCATGGATCATGACTCGTCATCCGGCGCAAAGGAATTCATCGAAGCGGGCGAAATTCTGAATATGCCCGTTACATGCGGAATCGAATGCCGTGTCGATGCTTCCGCAACGCCGCTGAAAGGCAAGAAAATTAACAACCCCGACCAGATCTCGGTCGCATACGTTGCGATGCACGGGATCCCGCACCAGAACATTGATGCGGTCAATGCGTGGCTTGCGCCTTACAGAGCGCACAGAGACGAGCGCAACAAAAAGATGTGTAAAAACATCACCGAGCTCGTTAAGAATGCGGGACTCAGCCTTGACTACGAAAAGGACGTTCTTCCCCTTTCGAGACATTCCGAGGGAGGCTCCGTCACGGAACGGCACATTCTTTTCGCGCTTGCGAAAAAAATAACCGCCCGTTTTCCCGATTGCAAGGATGTCCTTGATTTCCTCGTTTACGATCTGAAAATTCCCGTAAGCGAAAAAGCGCGCGGACAGATCCTTTCGGGGAAAGAGAACCCCGACTTTTACGAATACGACATTCTCGGCGTTCTGAAAAGCGATATGGTCGAAAAGTTTTATATCCCGGCAACAGACGAATGCCCGAAAATGGCGGATTTTATCGCGATGACGAAAAAATTCGGCGGTATCTCGGCATACGCTTATCTCGGAGATGTCGGAGCTTCGGTCACGGGAGACAAAAAGGCTCAGAAGTTCGAGGACGATTATCTTCCCCTTCTTTTTGAGACGATCCATGAGCAGAAGTTCGACGCAGTCACATACATGCCGACAAGGAACACGCGCGAGCAGCTTGACAGGATCATGAAGTATTGCCACGATAACGATCTGTTTGAGATCAGCGGAGAAGATATCAACTCCCCCAGACAGTCTTTCATCTGCAAGGCGCTTGACGATCCGGCTTTTGCGCATCTGATAGACGCGACATACGCGCTGATCGGGCATGAGATCGCGGCAACCGAAAACATCGAAGCCGCAATGTTCTCGGAAAAGACGAAGAAAGAGCATCCCGATCTTGAAGAAAGAATCGCTTTCTACAAGAGCAAGGTTCTCGGCTGACAGTAATTCAAAAACGGGCGGTTTCTCAGAAATCGCTTCCGATGATGCCGCCCGTTTACAAATCTGTACATTCCGAAAAATCGTAACATTTTTTTAAAATACAGACAGACAGTATTGATATTTGAGAAGAATATGATATACTGTAAAAAGATCAATATCCAAAGATCAAAGGGAGTAGTCGGCGAACGGTAAGTTCGTGTCCTATGCGTCAATACACGGCTCAAAAGCCCGCTCGGGAATTAAACGACAAGACTTTATCGGATGTATGCAAGGTTAAACCTGCAAGTATTCCGATAAGGTCTTTTTTCTTTTGCAAACTATAACGACAGGAGATAAATATGGCTGAACTATTCGGAAACGTGCTGAACGTCACATGGCAACAGTGCGTCATGTATGTTATCGGCGCGGTACTCATTTTTTTGGCGATCAAGAAAAAAATGGAGCCGACGCTTTTGCTTCCGCTCGGATTCGGAGCGATACTTGTCAATCTTCCGCTTTCGGGAGCGGTAACGCAGGGAGACGAGGTCGGAGCGCTCGACATTTTGTTTAATGCGGGCATCGCAAACGAATTGTTCCCTCTGCTTCTTTTCATCGGCATCGGAGCGATGATAGATTTCGGACCTCTGCTCTCAAATCCGAAGTTGATGATCTTCGGTGCGGCGGCGCAGTTCGGAATTTTCTTCACGCTGAGCCTTGCCTCCCTGCTCGGATTTGATCTTAAAGATGCAGCGTCGATTGCGATCATAGGTGCGGCGGACGGACCGACGTCGATCTTTGTCGCGCAGTATTTCGATTCTAAATATATAGGCGCGATCATGGTCGCCGCATACTCGTATATGGCGCTTGTTCCTATCGTACAGCCGCCCGTTATTAAACTGCTGACGACGAAAAAAGAACGCCTTATCAGAATGCCTTATAAGCCGCAGTCAGTCTCTAAACTTGCAAAGATACTTTTCCCGATCGTCATAACAGCGATAACAGGTCTTGTTTCTCCGAAAAGCGTTGTTCTTATCGGGTTCCTCATGTTCGGAAATCTCATCCGCGAATGCGGTGTTCTCGACTCTCTGTCCGAAACGGCGCAGAAGGTTCTCGCAAATCTTGTCACCATATTTCTCGGGATCACCATTGCTTCAAGGATGCGAGCGGAAGACTTTTTGACGCTTGAAACCTTAATGATAATAGGTCTTGGGCTTGTTGCATTCATCTTTGACACGGCAGGCGGCGTGATCTTTGCGAAGGTCCTCAATCTCTTCTTACCGAAAAGCAAAAAAATCAATCCCATGATAGGTGCCGCAGGTATTTCGGCATTCCCGATGTCGGCGAGAGTCGTTCATCAGATGGGACTCAAAGAAGACAATCAAAACTTCCTGCTCATGCACTCGATCGGCGTAAATGTCTCCGGGCAGATCGCATCGGTCATTGCCGGCGGAATGATACTGAACCTTATCGCACGTTAAAGGAGATATGACAATGAATTTTGACATAAACGCTTTTTTGCAAACTCTTCCGATCATGGGAAAAGGAATGGCGGGTATATTCATCGTGGCGGCGGTCATCGTTGTTTTTATGTATCTGACGGCGAAAATACCTTCCAAAAAGGATAAAGATAAATGATCCGACCGACCGTCGTCGCGTCACAACACAGGTATCAGACGAAAGGCGAAAAAAACGCGAAAAATGCTTTCCGTGAGGGAATTTGAAATCCCACGGACTGCAGTTTTAGGCGTCAAAGAAACCGCGGATAAAGTATCCGCGGTTTCTTTTTATATACGGTTAAGATACGAGAGTGCTGTATTCTCCACGGCTTCCGTGTCAGATCTCGGCAATTGCCTCGATCTCTACCAAAGCGCCTTTCGGCAGATTTGACACTTCAACACAACTTCGGGCGGGCTTACCCGTAAAATATTCTGCATATATCGCATTAAAAGCGGCAAAATCCTCAATATTTTTGAGAAAACAGGTTGTTTTTATAACTCTGTCAAGGCTGCTGCCCGCCGCTTCCAATACTGCCGACAGATTGTGAATAACCTGTTTTGTCTGAGCCTCTATATCCGACGCTTCAATCACACCGGAGACCGGATCCAACGGTATTTGCCCCGAAGTATAAACGATCTTGTCCGCGACGATTGCCTGTGAGTACGGTCCGACGGCGGCAGGCGCATTTTTTGTATGGATTATGTTCATTTTTGACTCCCTTCGTTTCAATTCGATGCAACTGCGCATTGCCGCGATCGTTCTTACGATAAGGTCATCCACCGTCCATCCGAGCATATCGGCGCCGCGTTCGATGACTTCTCTTGAACATCCTGCGGCAAAGCCCGCATTCTTATACTTTTTCTTGACCGATTTCAATTCAAGATCCATTACGCTCTTTGAGGGACGCATGACGGCAACGGCGCCGATCAGTCCGGTCAGTTCATCAACGGCATATAAAACCTTCTCCATCTCGTGTTCGGGTTTTATATCGACCGTCAGCGCATAGCCGTGACTTGCGACCGCATGGATTATGCTCTCGTCAACGCCGCGTTCACGCAAAAGTTCCTGTTCTTTAATGCAATGCGCTTCGGGATACATTTCAAAATCAAGGTCATGAAGGATCCCGACCGTTTCCCAGAAATCCGCATCTGCACCGTATCCGAGTTCCGTCGCAAAATACCGTAAAACGCCTCCGACGGTTTTCCCGTGCTTCAAATGAAATTCACCGTGATTGTATTCTTTCAAAAGTTCAAACGCTTCATTCGGCGTCGGTATCATATCAACACATCCTTATTATACCGAGAATTCGGTCAAAATACCGAATAAATCTCCGGTATGACTGTTCATTTCCGAAATTATTTTCTGTTTTTGATCCGCTTGTCGAGTTTGACGGCGAGTTTTGTTCCCACGGTCTGGAATATCTGCACCAAAACGATGAGAAGGATGACAGCCGCGATCATGATCAGGTATTTGTAACGGTAATAACCGTAGTTAATGGCAATTTTCCCGAGTCCTCCGCCGCCGATGATACCGCTCATCGCCGAATAGCCGAGAATTGTGGTGATCGCGATCGTGGCATTGGAAATAAGCGAGGGGACGCACTCGGGGATCATTACCTTTACAATGATCTGAAAAGGAGAAGCCCCCATACTTTTCGCCATTTCTATCGTGTTCGGGCTGATCTCCCGCAAACTGCTTTCCGCAAGCCTTGCAACAAACGGAAACGCGGCAATCACAAGCGGAACGATTGACGCAGTTGTTCCGACAACAGTTCCGACGATCAGGCGCGTAAGCGGGAAAACAAGGATCATCAGTATCAAAAACGGGACAGAGCGAAGCAAATTGATAATCACGTTAAGACACCGAAGCAACCATGACGGAAGCGGAAGAACGCCGTTCTTTTCACCCGCAACGAGCAGGACTCCGAGCGGAAGTCCGATTATTACAGAGAACAGCGTCGCGAGGATGGTTACATAAACGGTTTCCCAGATGGCGCTCAAAAATTCCGATTCGATGATACGCCATGCCTCGCTGAGAGTTTCGGGAGAAAAAAGATCATTCAGCATTGTCAGCCACCTCCTGAACTTCAACATTCGGAACAGATGTCAGATATTCCTTTGCAGTCCTGATCTGATCGGGATCGTTCGGAATTCCGAGCAACATTGAGCCGTACGCCCTGTCTCCGATGCTTTTTGTTGAAGCGTACGCAATATTGGCTTCAATACCCTTTTCGACCGCCATGCGTGCGACAAGCGGCAATCCGGCGGCCGCCGCGCCGTTAAAGACAACACGGATCAGCCGTTCATCGGAAGAGATCTGTACCAACGAATCAGCGTTTTCCTCGGGAAATACAAGTTTTCTCGCCGCCGATGATTTCGGATGAGAGAAAACCTCGGATACTTCCCCCTGCTCCATGACCTCGCCGTTGTCCAAAATGGCAACATGCTTGCAAATTCTTTCGATAACACTCATTTGGTGAGTTATTATTATAACCGTTATTCCCAGTTTTTCATTTATACTGCGTATAAGTTCGAGAATAGAGTTCGTTGTGTTCGGATCGAGAGCGCTCGTAGCCTCGTCGCAAAGCAGTACTTTGGGCTCCGTAGCAAGGGCGCGGGCAATCGCGACCCTTTGCTGTTGACCTCCCGACAACTGCGCGGGATAAGCCTTTGCCTTATCTCCGAGCCCTACGATCTCAAGCAATTCAAGAGCCTTTTTTTTCGCTTCCGCTTTACTCTTTCCCGCAAGTTCCAGAGGAAAACAGACGTTTTTCAGACAGTTTCTTTGCATCAGAAGATTAAACCCCTGAAATATCATCGTGATTTCTCGGCGGACTTCTCTCAATTTGCTTTCCGGCAACGTTTCCAGCCGCAATCCGTCTATTTCGATACTTCCGGAACTCGGCCGTTCCAGCATATTTATACATCGCACGAGGGTACTTTTCCCCGCACCGCTCATGCCGATGATCCCGAAAATATCACCGTCGGGGATGGAAACGGAAACATTTTTCAGCGCGTCCACCGAACCTTCCGCCGTATTGAATTGTTTGGATACGTTTTTCAGCTCGATCATACTCAGCCTCCGCAACGGCGGCTCGGCAAAACATTTGCGCTCTGCCGAGCCGTTTTTCACAGTTATATTATTTTATGGGATCAAGAGAAGCCTGTTTGCCTCCGTAAATTCCGAGAGGTTCTACATGGATGGCGGAAACAGAAACGATGTGAGTTCCGTTTTCCTTATTGAAATCTTTGAGATAAGGGGTGTGCTGGAAATAGTTAGCGTCGATCTCTCCGCTTTCAACGACATTGTTGGGCTGAACATAGTCGGTAAATTCCTTAATTTCAAGGGTAATATCTTTTTCTGCAAGAATATCCTTAGCAACTGCCAAGATCTCTGCGTGGGGAGTGGGAGACGCCGCAACGGAAACGGTCTTTCCCGCAAGAGCGGAATAATCAACGGACGAGTCGTATCCGTCGGTCAGATCGTCAACGACCGAAACAACGGCGCCGTCATATTTTGATGCGATGAAATCCGCCACCTGCTTGCTTTCAAGAGCCGCTTTCAAGGCTTTGATGATGTCCGTGTTTTCATTGCCTTCCTTTACGGCAAGAATGTTGCCGTACGCGGAAGCGGAGCCTTCGATCCCGAGTGAATCTTTGGTCGGGTTGAGGTTTGCTTCAATGGCGTAGTTTGAATTGATAACGGCATAGTCAACGTCTTTCAGCACGTTGGGAAGCTGGGCGGCTTCCACTTCTTTGAATTCGATATTATGCGGGTTTTCGGCAATATCAAGCGGTGTTGCGGTGATTCCCGCGCCGTCCTTCAATTTAATGATCCCCAGATCTTCAAGGAGAAGCAATGCGCGTGCTTCGTTTGTCGTATCGTTAGGTATGGCGATAGTTATCTTTTCCGAATCGTTGCCGCAGGCAGCAAGAGCGAATACGGATGTTATTGCGAGAACGGCTATGATGATAAGTGAAATTATTCTTTTCATGATTGTTTTTCCTTTCATATTAACAATTAATAATATTCTGTTTTTTGGGTTTAAGAGTTCATTTCAAATCGACATCGGCACATTCGCCCGAAACGGAAATTTGCTCTAACGAGTTTTTCAAAGTAATCCTTCATAAACTTTACCTGCCGTTATAAAAATAAATCGGAAGACTCCGACGAGACTCCCGATTAAAAGCATTTGAAAAGCAATTCTGATCAAACAATTCCGTGATCTGCTTTTAAGACGGAGAACTTATCGGAAACCGATGCACAAGAGGTCATGCACATGCGACAGATCCACATGCACATCATCTCCGTCATGGTGTTGGCAAAACCGAGGTTTTTCATGACAGTTCTCCTTACGACGAATTACCTACTTCCGAGGTTGGTAGTATTATAGCACATTATTCAGGCTTTGTCAATAGGTAAAACTGAATTTTTTTTACGCATTTTTTTATATTTAATCTCTCAACGAATCAATCTCCGAGATATTCCTCGAGACAAAGACCCGAATTCTTGATTTTCTTTGCCTCCCCCACTCCGACAAATCGGTAATGCCACGGTTCGTAATCAATTCCCGTTATGTTTTCTTTTCCTTCGGGATAGCGAAGAATAAATCCGTACTTATACGCATTTTCGGCAAGCCATTCATACGCAGTTGATGAATCTGTGTTTCCTGTCACGTTTATATCGACGGCAAGACCTGATTGATGCTCGCTGCATCCGGGCAACGATGCCCATTTGAGAGCAAGCAGACGGGCTTGCTCATAGGAATAGCCTTTATTGAGATACAGGTTTATATAACCGTTCAGAACGGCTTCCTGCGCCGCATAACTTCTGTATCCGGAACGAATATACATATTAACGCCCTCGCCGAGCGCGTCGTCGAGCATTGCTTTCAGATACGGATATATAACCTTGCCGACTTCCTCACCGCCCATTTTCACGGTTTGCGGAACGAAATTGCTCGGAAGCGGATGCGTCGAATTTATCAGCCGTAAAACGGAGATCTCGGAAACGATCTGCGGAGATGTTGTTGTCGGAACGGTCGTCGTCTGTTGCTCCGAGTGCGTTGTTTTCGCGGTCGACCCGTTGTTATGTGAAGTTGTGCCTGTGACATGAAAAGAAGTCGTCAGGGCTTCGGCTCCGACGGTCGGTTCCGGCGAAGTCTGGATGTCGCCGATGATCGACCCAAAATACAGTACCGGACGTCTGCTGACAGAAGGAAGAGTTATTTCCGAAAAGACCGAGTACGATTCAATTCTCGAATAAGCAGTAAAAGAAGATTTGTTTTCGTCGTTTTCAAGAAGCACAGCAATCTCTTCGGCTGCATTATTCTCTTTCTGTCCGACGCGCAGCGTCACCGGAACCGCAACCGCGGAAACGATGGAAGCGACAGCGATGATCGACGTCATTAATGTTCTGAAATTCATTTTCAAATGCACGGCCGTTGTCTCTGTCACAGCGACCGAAGCCCCTCCTAATATACATAAAGACAGAACCGCATTCATACAAAAAAGTTATCCGAATATTGTTTATTATAGCACGTCTGTCAAAAAATGTCAAATAAACAATATATAAAAAAGAGATTGCCGAAAACAATCTCTTTTTTATGTTAATTCAATTCTGTTCCGAAGCAGAGCCGTTTGCTGCGGGGACTTCTTTCCAAATTTCGGCTGTATCTTTGATCTCGGAGACGTAGTTTTCAATAAGTTCGTTCAGTTTATCTTTGTAAAAGACATTGAACATGGAAGCCTCGACAAGCTGATCGCGATACCTGTCACCGTAAGAATCAAAATAGAGATAAACCGTGCCGGAAGAAGTTTCAAAAACCTCCCAGTCGCCCGATTTCCGCTCCTGCTTGAAAAGCCACTCGTTCATCTCAGTGAAGAGCAGATACCCTTTGAATACGCCTGAATGATAACCTTCGTCATTGGTAACATTCGGGTCTGAGTTGTACTCTTTGACAAGAGACACAAACGCGTCCTTACTCTTGTCGCTTTCGTTCCACTTATTCGCAACTTCCTCGTCTTTGTCCGAATCGATAAGCATCTCATGGATATTAACGACCTTGTAATCTCTTGTATCCTTTTCGACAAAATAGATGACGAATGTCGCGCCCGAAGAAGATGAGTCAACGACGTAAACATCGCCCTCTTTGCGTTCGGGAGAGTTTATCCAACCGTAAAAATTCGGATCGTACTCGTCAAAATATCTTCCGTCGAAATTGTATGTCAGCGTCACATCTGCGGTTCCGTAAGAGACGAGCATATCGGTCGTCATGAAATTGTTTGTGTAACCGTCGGCGAAATCCTGTTGCGACGATGTATAATTTTCGGCGAAATATTCAGCCATTTCAAGAAGAGACATCGACGAGAGCCCTTCGATCCCGTCAAGATTCAATCCGTTGGTTTTTGAGTATTCGTTAAAAAATGCAAGACGAACGGTGAAGGCATCGAGATTTTCTTTGTTCTCCTCATAAAACTCCTCTTTTTCGGCATCGGTGAACGAAGTCTCATCTTGAAGTTTTTCATAATAGAGGCTGTAAACGGAAAGGACCTCTATATACGACTTGATGTCGTCGATCGTAACGCCGCTTCCGAAAGAGGAGACGATATAATCGCTTTCACTCTCGGCATCGCCGCTTTTAACGGCGCTTGCGGCGGCTGACTTGAAGCCATCAAGCTGATCGGACACATATTCGTCGTCCGGCTTTATACCGAGTTTTGTCGCTTCCTCGTAAACAGAATAGATCTCCTTGCAGTAACTGACTGTGTAGTCGGTAAAATACTGCGCCCAAGTCTTATCTGTGCTGTCCTCGACCGTACACATCTGTTCGTCAAAACTTCGGGTCGTATCGGGAACAAGAGAAACGCCTCCCGACGTAGAATTGCTGTTGATATAAGACTGCACGGACGCGGAATACACAATTTGGAATTCAAGGGCGGAAATCTCTCTGTCCCCGACGGTCATAACGACGCGTGAGGATTTTTCATTCCTAACATTATCGTTTTTATCCGAGCATGCGGAAAAAGCGATCAGAGAAAAAACCATACAAGCGCAGAGAAGAAGCGCTCCGACGGACTTAGTTTTCATTTTGCCTCCGTTTCGGCTCTTGCGAGCAAAGTGTTAAAGATCCATAAGATACAAGTTCAGATCGACCGTTCCGTCTTCCCGAAAAACGACGCCTTCTTCTTCAAGCAGTTTTCGCTGAACATCCTCGCCGCCGAAAGCGAACGCAGGAGAAGTCTTCCCCTCTCGGTTGACGACACGGTGACACGGAATGACTCCCGGCTCGGGATTGACATGCAGGGCATACCCGACAACACGGGCAAGGCGGGGATTGCCCGACATGGCGGCTATCATTCCGTATGTCGCGACCCTTCCCCGCGGTATCCGTTTTACGTTTTCATATATGCGTTCAAACGTGTTCATTTCTTTTTGCAAACCCCTTTTCGGGGAAAGTATACTGTTACTTTTCCCTGTAAGGAAGAATAAATGCGGAACGGGATCACGCCCAAGTCATGACGCCCTTTCCTTGGAAGGTCATGACCTTTTTCAGAACAGCGACGGCTTTTTCAAGCCCCTCGCGCTGAGTCATCAGCCCGTCCTCGTGTTCGATTGACATAACGTAATCGTAATCTATCGTGCGGAGAGCGGAAACGATCTCGCGCCAAGCGTCTTCGCCGCTTCCGTAACCGATCGTTCTGAACACCCACGAACGGTTCATGGCGTCGCTGTAATGTTTATAATCAAGAACGCCGTTGACAGCGGTGTTCGCCTTGTCTATGCGCGTGTCCTTCGCATGGAAGTGCCACATACAGTCTTTAAGCGCCTTTATAGCCTGTGCGGGTTCTATTCCCTGCCAAATAAGGTGCGACGGATCGAAATTCGCTCCGATCTCGGGACCGACCGCCGCACGGAGATTGAGAAGCGTTTCTGGGTTGTAAACGCAGAAACCGGGATGCATCTCGAACGCAATACGGGTAACGCCGTGATCGCGGGCAAACGCTGCCATCTCAGTCCAATACGGGATCAGACACTCGTTCCACTGATAATCGCGAACGGCGAGATAATCCTCAGGCCATGCGCAAGTCACCCAATTCGGATATTTGGACTCGGGACAGTCTCCGGGACAACCGGAGAAACCGACTATCGTATTCACTCCGGCTTTCTCGCACAGTAAAATCGCTTTTCTGAACTGCTCGTCATACGAAGCGGCAATTTCTTTGTTCGGATGCACAGGATTTCCGTGGCAACTGAAAGCGGAGACCGTAAGATCGTTCTTTTTCAGTATGTCTGTAAACTCATTGAAAGCCTTTTCATCGTTAAGCAGAATATCGGGATCGGCGTGCGCTTTTCCCGGATATCCGCCGCAACCGATCTCGACCGCCTGTATTCCGAGAGAAGCGAAATACTCCGCGGCGTCGGCAAAAGGAACATCGGCGAGAATATTCGTAAGAACACCGAGTTTCATATCAAAATACCTCCGGATTACTTATTTGTCTGATCGAGGCTGTAAATTTTTTCAACCGAATTTGCCTGCTGCCAGCACTCCATCACGATCTTGTTCGGATTATGAGCCCAATAAACGGCGTTTTTGATAACCTGAAGAACATTCTTATCGTAATAGTTCGGATAAGACTCGTGTCCGTTCTGGAAATAGAATATCTTACCCGCTCCGCGTTTATATGTCACGCCGCTGCGGAAGACGTTTCCGCCCTCAAACCAGCTGATAAAAACGGTTTCGTCAGGCTCGGGGATAACGAACGGCTCCCCGTACATCTCTTCATGCTCAACAAGGAAACTGTTCGGAACATCTTTGCAGATGGGGTGATTCGGGTTGACAGACCAAACGCGGCATTTCTCCCCTGCCTCACGCCACTGAAGGTTACACGGACATCCGGTCAGTCTCGTGAACGGAAGAGAGTGGTGCGCAGAGTGAAGGGCGATAAAACCCATGCCGTCGTTTACTCTCTTAACGACTCTGTCAACAACTTCGGGAAGAACCGCGCCGTGAGCAACATGTCCCCACCAGATAAGAACATCGGTGTCGTTCAGAACTTCCTCGGAGAGTCCGTTTTCGGGCATGTCGAGCGTTGCGATGCGGAATTCGAAATCATCGCAGGCGAGACCGTTTTTCAGCGCGGTATGTATTCCCTCGGGATATACTTTTGCGATTGCGGGTTCCTGTTTTTCGTGAACGTTTTCGTTGTAGATCGTAACTTTGATAGCCATTTTGTTACACCTCGTAAAATATTTTCGAATGTGATATTTGATCGGTTTTATCCGATTATTTCAACCTTGGACATAACGATTTTATCCTTGGGCGCGGAAATATACGAAGAAACGAACGCTTCAACATCATATCCGTACTTTGCGGCAGTCGAAGTGAAAGAAAATCCGCAATCGGGACAAACATAAGGATCTTCCGCCTCCGTATCTTTCTCAAAGGCGGTTCCGCACATCGGACAGGAGATGAGTTTATCGCAATCCGCTATCGCGTGAACGACATCTATCCCCTTTGTAACCTTTCCGAAGCCCGCGTACTGCCCGTCGAGATGCGACGCATCCGCATCACAGATAAAGAACTGGCTGCTTGCGCTGTTATTATCATTGCTTCTCGCCATGGAGATAACCCCCACTTCATGATTCAGCGTGTTGCCTTCAAATCCGTTTGCGGAGAACTCGCCGTAAATGCTGTATTCCGAGCCGCCCGTTCCGTTGCCGTCAGGGTCTCCGCCCTGGATCATAAATCCGTCAATAACGCGGTGAAAGGTAAGCCCGTTGTAAAAACCGCTCTTCACGAGATATACGAAATTGCGGACGGTCACCGGGGCGATTTCGGGATAGAGTTCAAGTTCTATTTCCCCGTAACCGTCAACCGTTATCCTGACATTTACGTTCTCGGAGAAATCCACTCCGAAATCCGTGTATATTGTTTTCAGGTATTCTTCTTTCATTGCCGCAGAAGCGGCGGAGGAATACGTTCCGTTCATATTATCCGACCCCTTATCAGATGTTGAATTTGTATCTTTCGCGCACGCGCAAAGTGAAAAAAAGAGCGCCGACGCCATAAAAACAGCAATGATCTTTTTCATGCAGTAACCTCTTTTCCGCGGTAATAACCGCAAATCACATTGTATATATAATAATACAAATATTTTTCTATTTCAATAGATGTTACCAAAAAACCACATAAAAAACCGGCGATTTGTCAGATTGCACAAATCGCCGGTATCGGCATTGTAAAGCATTAAGAATACATGATATGTCAGAAATACTGTTCGAGTTCTTTTTTCAGTCTTTTCAATATTTTTTTCTCCAATCTCGATATATACGACTGAGATATTCCGAGAACATCGGCGACCTGTTTCTGAGTGTATTCCTCTCCGCCGCGAAGTCCGAAGCGAAGTTCCATGATCTCCCTCTCGCGCGGAGAAAGACGGCTGACGGCGGTTTTCAAAACAGTGATCTCCATTTCGTTTTCGAGACTTCCGCTGACGCTGTCAGTCTCCGTGCCGAGAACATCTCCGAGCAAAAGTTCGTTTCCTTCCCAATCGATGTTCAGAGGCTCCTCGATCGAGACCTCACTGTGCGAGTGACTGTTTTTTCTCAGATACATCAGTATCTCGTTTTCGATACAGCGCGAAGCATAAGTCGCAAGTTTTATGTTCCTGTCCGCCCGAAAAGTGTTTACTGCCTTGATCAGACCGATCGTCCCGATCGAGATCAGGTCTTCGATATTTATTCCCGTGTTCTCGAACTTACGGGCGATGTAAACAACAAGGCGCAGATTGTGCTCGATCAGTTCCGAACGGGCAGACTCGTCCCCGTCCGAAAGTCTTTTAATCGCGTCCGCTTCATCTTCTTGGGTAAGAGGCGGAGGAAGTGAATCCGCGCCGTTTATATAGTATATCTCATCATTAAGTATCTGACGCAAAGCGTTTCCGGACGCAAGACAACTGATCGTTTTGCGTATCCCGCTGAGTTTTTCGGTAAAAGATCTCTCCATTTTTTCTCCTTTCAAAAAAGAGGACTGACTCCGCGGTACTCTCCGTTTTTATCAAATACCGTGTCCCGACAGGCAACTACGACCTTCTTTTCCTCTCCGTTGACAGTGAATTTATCCGGTAAAAATCCGCGCAGAATTCCTGTTCTGCCGTCCGCTCCCTTATACGGAATAAGCCTCAGTCTTTTGTACAGCAGACCGTTGTTCGGTATATGCCCGTCGCGCAGATCCGCAACGGAACGCAGGAGTTTTTCTTCGACGACAACGACGGGAAGCCCCGATATATGCTCAACAAGCCTGTTGCCTGTGTCTGTCAGGCAATTGAAGGACACGCTCTTTCCCCCGAATTCGATCTCACAACGACAGAACGCTTCCTTCGGCATACGTTTCGTAAAAAAGCGTTCGACGACGACCTGAACGATGCACACGATGACAGTGACCGCCAGTATGTACACCACGGGAAGATCGAAATATACTTCGCCGTTATTAACATATATGAAGTCTCCCGTTTGAGGCAGAAGCGTCAAAAGGAGCAAGCATCCTATGTACGCCGCAGATACAGCCATAAAAACGCAGAGTGTCTTTATGAACTTCCGAATATTCACAAAACCGAATGCGACAAAGACTATCAGCGCCCCCGAAAGCAGTTTTGCAACCGCGTTCAGAAGAAACGCAAGTTGAGGAAGGCATACGGCAAATCCGTAAACAACGGACAGGACGACCGCGCCGATAAGTCTCAACGGTTTTGTGTCAAGGCGCAGAATACGCGCGGTCAGCCACAGAATAACGGTATTCACGACCACATTGACAAATATAAGAATATCGACGTAAACAGTCAATCTCATCACCGACCTCATTTTATCACGAAGCACCCGAAAAATATGTCGCAATATGATACCGCTATTGACAAAAAGATATAAATGTTGTAAAATCAATAAACAGGATATTTATGCAAAGAACGACATCTGACACGTTTGAAAAAACGGTTAAATAACACGAACCCTTTTTCAGCAAACGGAAAAATGACCGCGACGGTTTCGGTCATCCCTAACCTTCAGGCGTTGCGGTCTTCTTCAAAAAATTACCGATCCGGGCACGGGTATGCCCGGGAAAGGATGAATAATGAAAAACGAATTATTCCGAAAAGACATGATCGAAACGGGAAATCCGCTGAAACTGAGACCCGGACAGTATATTCTGCGTATTCTGACCGCTTGGTTTTTCGGCGCGTTCGCGGCAATGCTCGTGACAGATAACAATGTTCTCAACTCTCCGTTGCTCGAAGGAAAAGCGCTTTTTGCGCTGTTGATCACGGGCGGTATCATCTTTGTCGGGACATGTTTTCTCAAACGGGACAAACTTATCTTTCTGCTTCTTGTTCTCAGCGCGGAATGTATGTGTCTGACCGTTCCTCTGAAACAACCCTCGAATTCTCTCTCCGTTCCGATCTCGGTCGGACTTTGTCTTGTAGTTTGCGCCGTCGTCGCGTATTCCGATCTGAAAGATATAAAACCGAATATAAAGAACAGAACGCTGTATATCGCCGTCGGAGGCATACTTATACTTATGACCGCGTACATCGGTGCGGCGGCTGTCCTGAAATACAATAATTACAGCATTTACGGCTATGATCACGGTCTGTTTGCGCAAATGTTCCGATACATGAAAGAAACGGGACAGATGGTCACGACATACGAGCGAAATGAACTTATGAGCCATTTCAACGTTCATTTTTCTCCGATTTATTATCTTCTTCTTCCGTTTTATATGATTTTCCGATCATCGCAGTCGTTGCTTGTAATGAACGGGTTTATCATAATTTCGGGAATAATCCCGCTGATGTTCCTTTGCAAAAAATTCAGGCTGTCGAACATCGCGTCCCTGCTTTTCTGCTTCTGCTATGCGATCTATCCGACCTTTACGGGAAACGGGTTATGGGGTCTTCATGAAAACGCCTTTTTAGCGCCGCTGATCCTTTGGTTCTTTTTCTTTTCGGAAAATGACAAAACCGTGCCCGCCGTAATATCGGCATGTCTGCTTCTGTGCGTAAAGGAAGATGCCGCTGTATATCTGGCTGTCATTGCAATATACTACATTGTCTCCGGAAAAAGCCTTGCCCGCAACTTCTCTTTACTCGCACTTTCTCTCCTCTGCTTCGGTACTGTGACCTTCCTGATGCAGGAATACGGGCTCGGCATAATGTCGGCAAGCAGATTCGGAAATTATATCGGCAAAGACGGAAATCTGTTCACTCTCGTGAAATCAGTTCTCGAAAATCCGTCCTTCACCGTCGCGCAGGTATTTACGACAGACAAGATCATGTTCCTGCTGCAAATGCTTATGCCGCTTTGCTTTCTTCCGTTTACGGGAAAGAAGCCCGCAAGACTTATCCTGCTCATTCCCATGCTTCTCATAAATCTTATGACAGGCTATTCATACGGCTATAACATTTTTTTTCAGTATACGCTCGGTTCCGCCGCAATCCTGTTTTATATGGCGGTCGCGGCTTACTCGGAAATGGGAGAAAAAAGAAAAAAACTCCTTCTCTGCGCAACGCTGAGTTCAATTATCATGGCTTGCTCTTCATATTTGCATCTCGGGTACCTGTCAACAGGCAACGCGACCGCGGAACGCAGTCGGGAGATATCTCAGGCTCTTTCCGTAATTCCCGCCGACGCAAGCGTTGCGGCAACGGACTCCCCCGCAGGAAATCTGACTGAACGCGAGGAATTGTACTATATCGCCTCTTTGGAGCAGATGAAAGAAGAGGTTCCCGAAGATGTAGACTATTATGTCGTTCGCATCGGAGGCAATTGGGCTCGGTTTGAAGATGTCGTCGACTTCCTCAGAACAAAAGACGGGGTCGAAGAGATCGTGACTGAGGATCATATAGTGGTATTCAAAAACATGAATAAAGAAGGTGTTTCCGAATGAGCAAGAACACCGCCGTCAGAGTCTCAATACTCACCATTTTCCTTTCGGCAAGCATCTTTTCATGCGCTTTGTATGCGAAAAGCGCGCTGTTCCCGATCTGCGGAGCCGCAGTATTCATACTTCTCAACATATTTCCTTCTTTTATAAAAAGACCTTCAAAAAAACTCCGCATAAGTTCGGACGGCGCGGATCTGCTGACATCCTTTCTCGCGCTTGTCTGCATAGAATGTATCGCTTTTCCGATCTGCGCAAGTCTTGTCATCGGATGGTTCACCGCGCCTTTCCTGACAGATCTCGCGATAATCGTCGTCGCCGACCTGATCCTTTTCTGGAACGGAATTATCAGAGTATATCTGACCTCGGACATTATCGGCGTCAAATGGCGCGTCGCGGGTATACTTTGCGGGCTTATCCCAATCGCGCACCTGTTCGTCCTTATCAAAATTATAGGACTTGTCAGATTTGATGTCGGTGCGGAGGAGGAACGGAAGAAACGGAACGACGAACGAAAAGAAAGATCCGTCTGCCAAACAAAATACCCACTTCTTCTCGTGCACGGAGTCTTTTTCCGCGATACACGGTATCTGAACTATTGGGGACGCATTCCGAAAGAGCTTGAAAAAAACGGTGCGACGATCTTTTACGGCGATCAGCAATCGGCTCTCGGAATTGCCGACAGCGCCGCGGAGATAGCGGAAAAAGTAAAAAGAATAACCGAACAGACAGGCTGTGAAAAAGTCAATATCATCGCGCATTCAAAAGGCGGGCTTGATTGCAGATACGCGATAACACATCTCGGTCTCGACAGATACGTCGCTTCCCTGACAACTGTCAACACGCCGCACCGCGGGTGCGAGTTTGCCGACTGGCTGTTCGGAAAGGCTTCGGAAAATCTTCAAAACTCACTTGCGAAAACATATAACGCGACACTGAAAAAACTCGGAGACGCGTCGCCCGACTTTCTGTCCGCAGTAAAGGATCTGCGCGCGTCCGAATGCGCAAAAATGAACGAGACGACGCCCGATGTCGCCGGAGTTTTCTATCAAAGCACGGCGAGCAAGATCAACAAGCCGCTTCGGAACATCTTTCCGCTTTGTTTCACGAGCGCTTTCGTCAAACAGTTCGACGGACCGAACGACGGACTTGTCAGCATCGAATCCGCAAAATGGGGAGAGAAAACGACGGTTCTCTCATCCCCGTCACCCGAAGGGATCTCTCACGCCGATATGATAGATATGTCGCGCCACAACCGCAGAGACATCGATATCCCCGAGTTCTATGTCGGACTTGTCGCAGATCTGAAAGATCGCGGATTTTAATTCATATGCGGATTTTAATTCATACATAATAAAAAGCACTCCGAAAAGATCTCTCTTTCCGGAGTGCCGTTTTTATTCGGTTGTTATTTCGCGTATTCCACAGCGCGGCTTTCCCTGATAACATGAACTTTGATCTGTCCGGGATATTCAAGTTCGGCTTCGACCTTGTTCGCGATGTTTCTGGCAAGCACCGTCATATCGTCATCCGAAATATCTTCGGGTCTGACCATTACGCGGATCTCGCGTCCCGCCTGAATGGCGTACGTTCTCTCAACGCCCTTGAATCCGTTCGCAAGCGCTTCAAGTCTTTCAAGACGCTTGATATAACTTTCGATGTCCTCGCGTCTCGCGCCGGGTCTCGCCGCGGAGATCGCGTCTGCCGCCTGAACGATGACCGCAACAACGCTCTTCGCTTCAACGTCGCCGTGGTGAGCCTCGATCGCATGAACGATCTTTTCGTTCTCCTTGTATCTGCGAGCCTCTTCAACGCCGATGCTGATATGAGAACCTTCCTTCTCCTGATCGAGCGCTTTTCCTATATCATGGAGCAAGCCCGCCCTTTTCGCCGCGGTCACATCCGCGCCGATCTCGCCGGCGATAAGTCCCGCGATATGAGAAACTTCGATCGAGTGAACAAGTACGTTCTGTCCGAAAGATGTTCTGTAATGAAGTCTGCCGAGAAGCTTGATAAGCTCGGGGTGTACGCCGTGTACGCCCGTAACAAACGTTGCGTTCTCGCCTTCCTTCTTGATAGTCTGTTCAACTTCTTTTCTTGCTTTTTCGACCATGTCGCCGATCCTTGCGGGATGGATACGTCCGTCCTGGATCAGTTTTTCAAGAGCGATCTTTGCGATCTCTCTGCGAACCATGTCGAAACACGAGATCGTTATCGTCTCAGGCGTGTCGTCTATGATGAGATCAACGCCGGTCAACTGTTCAAGAGCCCTGATGTTTCTGCCCTCACGTCCGATTATGCGGCCTTTCATCTCGTCATTCGGCAGAGTAACCGCGGAAACGGTCACTTCCGCCACGTGATCTGCGGCGCATCTTTGGATAGCAAGAGATATGATCTCTCTCGCCTTCGTCTCGGCTTCTTCCTTTGTTCGGTTTTCGAACTCCTGGATCTTGATCGCCTGTTCGTGCTTCAACTCAACTTCAAGGTTTGCTATCAACTCGGTCTTTGCCTGTTCGGCGGTCATGCCGCTGATTCTTTCGAGAACTGCGCGTTCTCCTTTTTTCAGCTCTTCAAGTTCCGCCTGTTTTTCTTCAACGGCCTTCATTTTGTTTGCAAGGACGTTTTCTTTCTTTTCGTAGGAATCGGCTCTCTTGTCGAGCGTCTCTTCCTTTTGCATGATCCTTTTTTCAAGCCTTTGGACTTCATTTCTTCTCTCACGGATCTCGCGCTCGGCTTCCGTGCGAGTTCTGTGAATGTCCTCTTTCGCTTCGAGCAAAGCCTCTTTCTGCTTTGTCTCCGCGGTCTTTATCGCCTCATTAACAATATCTTTCGCCTTCTGTTCGGCAGAGCCGATGGTTGCCTCCGCGACCTTTTTCCGGTAAAGATTACCGCATATAAGACCGACGGCAAGACATACGACACCGACAGCGGCAATAATTATTATTTCAACGGTTCCCAAGGCTAACGGAATAATATGTTCTATTTTTGACACCTCCTCAATTGATTAAATATTTGAATAGAAACATAATTTCGTAATTTGAACAAAACTATACCCTATAATTATATATTACAAACGGGTAATTGTCAAGTTGATTTTTTGCAGAACATTGTTTTGACGCAGATTTGTCAAAATAAGACTTCCGTTTTTCATTAAAATTAAATTATTTTCCGATTTCGGGTCTTGAAAATACTTCTGTAATATGATACAATGTGCAGGTAAGATAATTTGTTAAAACAAGCTTCGGAAGCAAGTCCGAAAAACCGAAGGATCACGCAAAAAAAGGAGGATCAGGAATGGCTGAACGATATGAAACCGGCACTTCGGAGAGAAGGCGTTCCGCGACATCAGGAAAACAGTCTCCCCGACCGACTTCACAAAGAGCGACGTCAGATCAGAGAACCAGAACGATCGACCGCGAAGAGTTAAGAAGACGGAGTCGGTATTCATCCGACGAAGAATACGAAAGGGCGCGCAGAAGACGCATCGCCGAAAGAAGGCGCCGCAAAAAAAGAGAGAAGAGAATAAACATCATTTGCGCCGTGATAGCGATCGTTGCGCTCTCGGCGGCGATTTGCTCCGGAGTGTTCTTCTTTTCACAGAAAAATGAGTTTAACGCCGTTTCGGAAGAAGCGGGAAACGTTGCTCTGACCGCGCGTGACAAAGAACGCGAATATGAAAATATTCAGAATGAACTGGAAAGCATGGAGAAAGAGATCGCAAGCCTTCAAAGAGAACTTACACAGGAATAAGGAGAAAGCGAATGAGAATTATATATATTTTGCTCGCGGGTATCTGCCTGTGTCTTTCAACGGTTTTTGTTTTTTCGGGGTTTTCTATCCGTTCCGACATCTCCGACACGCAGGAAAACCTGGAAAAACAGCGTCAGATAGAACAGCAGGCGCAGGAAAAGATCGACGGGCTCACGGAAACGTATAACGGGAAAAAATCTCAGATTGAATCTCTCAAAACACAGTTGTATTATCGCACGGAACCTGTCGCGTTCCTGACTTTCAACAGCGTTCCCTCATCCAATACATCCGCGATCCTTGATATTCTTAAAGAGAACAACATCAGCGCGACATTCTATATAACGGGAAGCCGTATTGCGACGGAGGAAGACAGAGCGGTCGTGAAACGTATCGTCGATGAAGGACACGCGATCGGAATACGCGCTTACGGTTCAGACAATATGTCGGAAATATATTCAAGCGCCGAAAAGTACATGGAAGACGTTGAAAAGTGCGCGGTGATGATAAAAGAAATAACAGGGACCGAAACAAAACTCGTGCGTATGCCCGGCGGAACGGTTCAGGCAAAGCAGTATTGCGATCAGTACGGACAGGGCGTTGACACGCTTAAAGAGATCATGAAAAGTCTCAGCGACGCGGGTTATTCGGTCACCGACTGGTATACGGACGCAGAAGATTACGACTCCTCAAAATCCGCGGAAGGTCTGCTTGAAATCGTAAAGACGGCGGCAAGCGGAAGAAAGAACGGAACGGGATACAAGTCTTTCATATTGCTGATGTATAACGAAGATATTTCCGTGGAACTGTTGCCGAATGTTATCAAAGCGTTAAAAGATATCGGATACAATACATTTGAAAAGATCGTGCCGAACGGATACGCATTTATCCGATATCCGGTAGATTATTGATTTAAGAGGTTTTCAATGCAGGATAAAATGACACAGGGAGAGATCGAGGAACAGAAAGAAATGATCCTTGATCTTCTGAAAAGCACCGAACGGGAAGGGATAGACAAACTCGCGGATTATCTGACCGAGTCAACCGATTTTTTCACGGCGCCCGCTTCAACGAAATTTCATAACAATTTTCGCGGAGGACTTGCACAGCACTGTCTGAATGTCTACGAGAATTTCAAATCGCTTCTCGAAATAAAAGGCGTTGAAATGCAGGAAGACAGCATTATTATCTGCGCTTTGCTTCACGATCTTTGCAAATGCAATACTTATGTCGTTGAAACCCGCAACAGGAAAAACGATCAGGGGCAATGGGAAAAATACAACATCTGGGCGACAAATAAGGATGTCGAAATACCCCTGCCGCACGCATCGCGGTCGATTGCTATAATCAGAAAATTCATCAAACTCTCCATCAAAGAGGAACTGACGATCTTCTACCACATGGGTCCCTACGGCGGCGAAGATTTTGAATACAAGAATATGCTGAAAGCGGCAAACGAAAAATATCCGCAGACGGTTTTGTTCTATGTCGCGGACACCATATCTTCGTATCTCGACGAAGAAACCGTCACGGACTGAGACGTGTGAAAAAATCGCGAATTCGACAGCATTCTATTGACAAATCACACCTGCTGTGCTATAATCAGCAGGTAAACGCAGGCGTAGTTCAATGGCAGAACTTCAGCTTCCCAAGCTGACAGCGCGGGTTCGATTCCCGTCGCCTGCTCCACGAAAGAAACCTCTTTTGTCTACCGGACAAAAGAGGTTTCTTTTCAACTAAATCCGTCCTCACGGACGGATTAAATCCCACCTCAGTGGGATGAAATCACTTCGTGATGAAATCCGACTGC
>OLPF01000294.1_pt1 | contig 57575 bp, 43 predicted proteins | sample 1673121 | NCBI WGS metagenome assembly OLPF01 (sample SAMEA3136756, study PRJEB25190) | human gut metagenome
CCCTGGGAGCCATAGCCGATGATGGCGATCTTCTTGCCCTGGATGATCTTCGGGTTGACGTCCTCTTCGTAATAGATTGTCACAGCCATGGTAGTTTGTCCTTTCTTTTTGGCTGGTTTTACCTTGCTCTATGGCAACCGCGTTCGCGGAAATACCCTGGTGGAGTACGGGTTCGCTCCCTACACTTCCTTGGAATTACGGCTCATGGCTATCTTGCCCGTGCGCGTAATCTCCTTGATGCCGTAGGCGCGGAAGAGATCTTCCATGCCCTTGAGCTTGCTCTCGTCGCCCGTCGCCTCGATCGTGAGCGAGCTTTTGCCCACGTCGACGATCTTCGCGCGGAACACGTTCGTGATCTCGATAATCTCGTTTCGCCGCTCGGGCGACGCATTCACCTTGAAGAGCACAAGCTCGCGCTCGATTGCAGACTCCTTTGTAAGGTCGCTAATCTTATAGACGCTGACCAGCTTGTGCAGCTGCTTGGTAATCTGCTCGTATGCCACGTCGTCGGCCTTCACGATGATGGTGATACGCGACATCGTGGGGTCCTCGGTCGGGCCCACCGACAGCGAGTCGATGTTGAACCCGCGGCGTGAGATGAGCCCGGTCACACGGGAGAGCACGCCCGGCTTGTTCTCGACCAGGATAGACAGGATATGCTTCATCGAACATCCCCTTCCTCTTCAGCGGCGCCTTCCCCGTCCGGCTCCTCACCCTGGTGCGAGCCCTTGTCCTCAGGGTCGGACTCCCAGCGACCGCCGAACTGCGCGTCGATCTTCGCGCAGGGCGACTTCTCGCGCACCACCGGCGCCGGCTCGCCCGGCACATCGGTGCGCACGGCGCCAACCGCCACGTCGATCGCGCCCATGACGTCGTTCATCGCCTTGCCAGGCGCGACCATCGGGAACACGTTCTGCTGGTCGGAGATTGCAACGTCCAAAAGGAAAGGACCGTCGCAGGCGAGCATGCGATCATAGGCCTCGTCAAGCTTCGCGGGGTCGGTCACGCGCTCGGCCTGCCAGCTGTACGCGTCGGCGAGCTTCACGAAATCCGGGTTAGCATCGAGTTCGGTGAACGAGTAGCGCTCGCGATAAAAGAGCTTCTGCCACTGGTGCACCATGCCAAGCGCGCGGTTGTCCAAGATAACGACCTTCACCGGCACGTTGTGAATGGCGGCGGTCGCCATCTCCTGGCTGTTCATCTGGAACGACCCGTCACCTGCGATGCAGACTACCTGCGCGCCCGGGCGCCCGAACGCGGCGCCGATGGATGCGGGGAAGCCGAATCCCATCGTGCCCAGGCCGCCCGAGGAGATGAAGCTGCGCGGCTCCTCGCGGTCGATGAACTGCGCGGCCCACATCTGGTGCTGGCCGACCTCGGTAACGACGACGGAGTTGTGCGGGTCGAGCTTCGCGGAGAGCTTCTGCATGGCGATCTCGGGGACGATCTCGTCAGGGTTCTCGGTGATATGCGCATCGTAGAACGGGTAGCGCTCGCGCCATTCCGCGATCTGCGCGTTCCACGCCTCGGTGCGCGGCGCGCAGGCTTCCTTCTCGATCGTGGTGACGATGCCCGCGACGACGCCCTTCAAATCGCCGACGATGGGCACTTGCGCCTCGCGGATCTTGCCGATCTCGGCCGGGTCGATGTCGATGTGGATGACCTTGGCATGCGGGGCGAACTCGGAGAGCTTGCCTGTCACACGGTCGGAGAAGCGCGCACCCGCCGCGATGATCAGGTCGGACTCGGTCATGGCTAGGTTCGCGAACTTCGAGCCGTGCATGCCGACAGGACCCAAGTTCATCGGGTGCGACGCCGGGAAGGCGCCTTTGCCCATGAGCGTCGTCACCACGGGAATCTGCATCATGGTCGAAAGCTTCACGAGCTCTTCGGTGGCACAGGATGCGATTGCGCCGCCGCCGACGTAGAGAATCGGCTTGCTTGCGCGCTCGATCACACCGACCGCCTGCTTAATCTGCTTGGCATTGCCCTTGTACGTAGGACGATACGACGGCAGGTTCACCGCATCAGGATAGTTGAAGACGATCTGCTCGCTTTGGATGTCGGAAGGCACGTCGATGAGCACGGGGCCGGGACGACCGGTCGAGGCGATATGGAACGCCTCGCGGAAAGTCGTCGTGAGCTCTTCCGCCGACTGCAGAAGGAAAGAGTGCTTGACGATCGGCATCGTGATGCCGACTATGTCGGATTCCTGGAACGAGTCGGTGCCGATGACGCCACGCGGCACCTGGCCAGTGATGATGACGAGAGGCACGGAGTCCATGTAGGCCGTCGCGATGCCCGTCACCGTGTTCGTGGCACCAGGGCCGGACGTGACGATGGCCACGCCAGGACGCCCCGTCGCACGCGCATAGCCGTCGGCCTCGTGAACCGCACCCTGCTCGTGACGAGCGAGGATATGCGTGATCTGCTTGCTGTCGTAGAGCGCGTCGTAAATCTTGATCGCCTGCCCGCCGGGATAGCCGAACACCAAATCGACGCCCTCGGCCTCGAGCGAGGCGATAATCGCCTCGGCGCCGTTCATGCGAAGGCCCTGCTTCTCGGTCTTGCTGCCCAGGCCCAAAGGCCCGCCAATCTGAGGTTTCTTGCTTTTCAAAGTGTTGCTCACGAGACATACGCCCCCTTATCGGCCGATGAAACGAGCTTTGCATACTTGGCGAGAACGCCATGATTGTGCTTCGGTGCGGGTGCGACGAACGCGGCGCGGCGGCGGGCAAGCTCCTCGTCGTCGACACGGAGATTGATTTCTCCCCCTTCGATGTCGACTGTGATCTCGTCGCCGTCCTCGATAAGGGCGATAGGGCCACCCGCCGCGGCTTCAGGACTCACATGCCCGACGCAGGGGCCCTTCGAGGCACCGGAGAAGCGCCCGTCGGTGATGAGCGCCACGGACTTGGAAAGCCCCATGCCCACGATGGCGGACGTCGGCGTGAGCATCTCGCGCATGCCAGGGCCGCCAGCCGGGCCCTCGTAGCGGATGACGACGACGTCGCCCGCCTTGATCTCGCCTGCGAAGATGGCCTTGCAGGCTTCCTCCTCGGAATTGAAGCAGCGCGCGGGACCTGTGTGCGTGAGCATCGAGGGGTCGACAGCCGACTTCTTCACGATGCCGCCGTCGGGAGCGACGTTGCCGTGGAGCACGCGCAGCGCACCGACCTTCGAGAACGGGTTGTCGTGTGTGCGGCACACCTCGCCATCGGCGGGTTTCGTGCACTTCTCGATATACTCGGGAAGGGTGCCCATGCAGGTAAGGGCGGACTCATCGAGAAGCCCCAGCTCGTTGAGCTCATGCATGACGACAGGCACGCCTCCCACGGCGTAGAGGTCGATAAGCGGGCGCGGGCCCGAGGGCTGCAGCTTCACGAGGTGGGGTGTGCGCGCGCTCGCCGCGTCCCAGTCGTCCATCGTGATGGGATGCCCCGCCGCCTGGGCGATGGCGGTCAGGTGGAGCACCGTGTTGGTGGATCCGCCGAAAGCCATATCGCATTCCATGGCATTGTGGATCGCCGCCGCCGACACGAGGTCGCGGAAGCTGATACCGCGCTCGAGCAGCTCCATGACCTTCATGCCCGCATGCTTAGCAAGGCGAAGGCGCTCGGAGTACACGGCGGGAATGGTGCCATTGCCGGGAAGTGCGATGCCGAGCGCCTCGCACAGGCAGTTCATGGAGTTCGCGGTGAACATGCCCGAGCAACTTCCGCAGGTCGGGCAGGCGGTGTCCTCGTAGTACTTCAGCTCATCCTCGCTCATCGTGCCGGCTGCAACCTTGCCCGCGCCGTCGAAGAGCGTGTTCAGGTCGGTCGTAGGGCCGCCCGTGCAGCCAGGCTCGTGGCCGGGAAGCATCGGGCCGCCGGAGACGAACACAGTGGGGATGTTCACGCGAAGGGTGCCCAAAATCATGCCAGGGACGATCTTGTCACAGTTGGGGATGCACACGATGCCGTCGAACGCGTGGCCCTCGACCGCGCACTCCAGGCTGTCGGCGATGACCTCGCGCGACACGAGCGAGTAGTGCATGCCTGCATGGTTCATGGCGATGCCGTCGCACACGCCGATAGTGGACACCTCGAACGGGACGCCGCCCGCGAGGTAGATGCCAGCCTTCACGGCCTCGCAGATCTTGTCGAGGTTGTTGTGGCCGGGGATGATGTCGTTGCGAGAATTGACGACGGCGATAAGCGGGCGGCCCATCTCCTCGTCGGTGATTCCGTCAGCCTTGAGCAGGCTGCGATGCGGGGCGCGCGCGGCACCCACCTTGATGGCATCGCTGCGAAGCTGCATGTTCCGTGTCCTCCCTTCGGGCGTCACCGCCCATAAAAAAATCCTGGCTGCAAGCACCTGCACCAGGACCTCTTGGGAACAACGGAGTAAACCGCGGACCGATAACGGAGTCGCCGATTCAGGCTACTTGCCTCACGCGATTGCGAAGGTCATTCGCAAAGCACGCAAAACGTTCGCGCCGAACTGCTCGGAGGTGGCATTCGGGGCCGCCCACCACCGGCTCGCAGCATCCGCCGGCTCTCTGAGAGATGGGTTCGTCCTTACTTTCCTCGTCAACGCATTTCGTCGTATTTGGTTTTGAACTGGCGTCAGTATACCCCCGCCGCATCGCAGCGCAAAGGGTAAATCCCCTAAACGCCGCGATGTGGCGATAAATGCACATTGCCGACAAATTCCCAGATGAGACGCCTTCGCGTAGGCCTCTTTCCTAGGCTTCCTTCACCTCTTTGGGAAGCTCACCTTCAAGCGGGAAGCGCATCTCGGGTTCGTCTGCGCGCTCAGGGGCGTCACCGCCGAAGGAATACTCGTCCTTCCCGGGGAGCACCGCGTTCAGCACGATGCCCGCAAGCGAGCCCACGGCGAGACCCGAAAGCGAGATGGTGATGCCGCCGACGGCGAACACGATGGCGCCGGCCGCGGAGTAAGCGATGCCAATGGAGAGCACGAGGATGAGCGCCGCGACGAGCACATTGCGGCTCTTCATGAAGTCGACTTTGTTCTCGACGAGGTTGCGCACGCCCACGGCAGAGATCATGCCGTACAGGACAAGAGACACGCCGCCGATGACGCACGCGGGCATGGCCTCAATGACCGCCGCGAACTTCGGGCAGAACGAGAAGCAGATCGCGAACACCGCGGCAATGCGGATAACGCGGGGGTCGAACACCTTGGTGAGCGCGAGCACGCCCGTGTTCTCGCCATACGTAGTGTTGGCGGGCGCCCCGAAAAGCGAGGCGAGAATAGTGGCCAGGCCGTCGCCGAGAAGCGTGCGATGCAGGCCCGGCTCGGCGATGAAGTTGCGGTTGACCGTGGAGCTGATGGCCGAGATGTCGCCGATGTGCTCGATCATGGTCGCGAGCGCAAGCGGCATGATCGTAATGACAGCCGTGATGGCAAGACCTGCATCGAAGTTGCTCGACAGCGCGAAGACCGTGTTCTCGAAGGCGACAGGCAGGCCGACCCAGGGAGCTGCGGCGACGCCCGAGAAGTCAACTTCGCCGAGCGCAACGGCGAGCAGGTAGGACACGAGCACGCCGAGCAGGATCGGGATAATCTTCACCATGCCGCGACCCCAGATGTTCGCGACGATGATGACGGCGATCGCCACAACAGCGACAAGCCAGTTCGTCGAGGCGTTCGCGATAGCGGAGCTCGAGAGGATAAGGCCGATCGAGATGACGATCGGGCCCGTGACCACGGGCGGGAAGAACTTCATCACGCGAAGCGCGCCGAAGCCGCGGAAGAGCGCGGAGAGCACGAGGTACAGAAGACCCGCGCACGCGACGCCCAGGCAAGCATAGGGCAGAAGCTCGGCCTCGCCGTTCGGTGCGATAGCGGCATAGCCCGCGATGAAGGCGAACGACGAGCCAAGGAATGCCGGCACCCTCCCCTTCGAGAGGAAGTGGAACAAAAGCGTGCCCAAGCCCGCGAACAAAAGCGTGGCAGAAACGGAGAGGCCCGTGAGCACCGGAACTAAGATGGTTGCGCCGAACATGGCGAACATGTGCTGCAGGCCAAAGACGATCATCTTGGGCTTGCCGAGCGTGGTCGCATCATAGATGACGTCGGGGCTGTCCTCGGCTCCCATTGTCGGTACCGGTTTGTCGTTAGCGCTCACGTGCATTTCCTTTCAGGAAGGTCGGATGGACAAGCGACGTTCGGACGACCTTCTCCCCTCGGCCCCGCTCAAGGCGAAGCGCGGCGCGCATGCTGAAAGCGGCGGGCGCGACGCGAAAACGCCGCCGGCAGCATGGCGCTCAACGGCGAGAAGGCGCTTGCCTGCGCGTGCGTTACGCGAGCGGCGGGAAGAAGAGCGACCGAACATTGTTCGCTCGCGGAAAGAATAACGGTCGGGACCGTTTCGCGCAAGGTCACGAGCGGTACGCGGGGTAGAAAACCTCCCGCTCGGGAAGGGAGCGCAAGGAAGGAGGGGCGCTACCCCTCACAAAGCCAATCGAGCGCATTTACGCAACGGATGCCGTCGAAGGACTCCTCGCGCACGTCGTCGAGCGTGATAAGCGTTTTCGGGTAGTTGTCCTTCGCGCCGGCAAACGAGGAGAGCTCGCGCTCCAGCGTTTCCTCGCGCGCCACCGATTCGCTCACCTGCCAGTATTTCGTGCCCTCCGCGCCGCTCGTGACGAAGTCGATTTCCCCCGCGGGTCCCTGCCCCACGTACACGTTCTTCTCGCGGCGCAGCAGCTCCAAGTACACGACGTTCTCCAGGATGCGTCCGGTATCCCGAACAGAATTGGAGCACAGCACTCGCCGAAGACCCATGTCGACGGCGTAATACTTTCTTTCCTGCTTCAGAATGCGCTTGCCGCGCACGTCGTAGCGCGCGGCCGGGTACACAAGATACGCCGCCTCAAGCGCCTCGAGATAGCGCGAGACCGTCGGCGCGCTCACCGACTGCCCCGAGGCTTTCATGGCCTTCGCAATGGACGCCGGAGAGCACAGGTTGCCGATGTTGTCGTAGAGGAACACGACAAGCGAGCGAAGCGTCGAGGCGTCGGCGTTCAGTCGTTGGGAAACATCCTTTATCAGGATGGTGTTCAGGATTCCGTCGAGATAGTCGAAGGCAAGCGCATCGTTTCCCGCCATTTGGAGAATCGCGGGAAACGAACCGTCGTGGAGGTACTCGCTCCACAATCTTCGTGCCGTTAAGCCTTCGTCGCTGCGGGCGGTTCGGTATTCCGCAAAGGAGAACGGCAGCATCTTGATTTCCACGTAGCGCCCTGAAAGCAGGGTCGCGAGAGTTCCGCTGAGCAGGTACGCGTTCGAGCCGGTGATGTACAGGTCGATGTTAGGCCGTATGTAGAGGCTGTCAATGGCGCGCTGGAATTCTGGGACGTTCTGCACCTCGTCGAGCAAGATGTAATGCATGCCGTCGTCTCGGCAACGATCGAGAATCGCCTCGTGAAGCGCATGATATTCGAGCAACGGCTCGTTCTCGAGAAGCTCCAGGTTGATATGCACGATATGGTCGTCCGCGACGCCTTGGGAACGAAGTTCGCGCTTCAACAGCTCCATGAGCGTCGATTTCCCGCAACGGCGCACTCCCGTGATGACCTTGATGACGTCCTTTTCCCTCCACTGAAGCAAAGCTCGAAGGTAGATGTCGCGAGAAATCATGAAGGCCCCTTTCGAAAGTACGCCTCAGTACGAGTGGCTCAGTGCTATTGCTTAAAAATAAAATCATTTTTTTGTTTTACGTCATAATCATAGTAAACGAAAACGGATTTTATTTTCGAAAGATTTCACCGAAAGTTGAAAATATATTTTATCTTCTACTCGATAATGCTCAGCAGAGTACGGCATACGTCCAAAAAGCGGGGCGTATGCCTCCGTAACAGCACTTTCGCCATATCTTATCTGCTTGATGCGATTGTCAAAACATAGGTCGAGTTAGCGCCCATCATCCAGCCTTCTTTGCTTTGCTTTGCTTTGCTTTGCTTTGCTTTTACTCGGATCTTGACTTCTTTTCGGAAGGCCTTAAGCTGCGAGTCGTCCATGCGCTCGCCCAGTTCGCCGGCGGCGTTCTGCGCGGCTCGGGACACCTGGTCGCAGTACGCGCCGAACGCCCTCGAATCGAGCTCGAACAGGCCGTTCACGTTCTCCATCAGCTTCTTGAAACCGTACCAGAACGCATCGACGTGCCGGTTGAAGTCGTCGTCGAGCAAACCCCAGTATTCCTGCTTGTTGAACTCCCGCATGCGCTCGATGGACGTCTCCAGCGCATCGCCGCCCTCGTCCTCCTCGACGCCCGTGGGGATGTCGTCGTAAACCTCGATGCCAGGCTTGTCGCCGTGGTACTCCTCTTCGATAATGTCGTCCCACCACCAGCTGAAACGGGTGCCCGAGCAGGCACCGTAGCTGCCCTCGCTCGCGAAGGCGGCGAACAGGCCGTTGTCGCCCACCACCTTCGCGAAGGTGTCGAAGCTCTTGCGCACTTCGGCCGAAAGCTCGCGCACCCGCCCCACGTCTTCGGTCGTCTTCACCACGATCTCGCCGTCGAAATCGGCAGGATGGGGCACCTCGAGCACGGCCCCCGCCACGGATTCCGCACGCGAGCGCATGATGGCTTCGACCGCCTTGGCCACCGCCTCCTCCGCCGCCTCCAGCTGGTCGTCGATAGCCTTCTCGCGCGCCTTGGCGGCCTCGATTTCCTCGAACTTTTCGGCCTCGATTGCGGACAGCCCGCCCATCGCGCCCGCGAATGCGGCCTCGATGGCCGCAGCCACCTCAGACGACCCCGGCGCAGCGGCGACAGGCGGGCGCAGCGCTTCACGCTGTCCGTCTTCGGACATGCGGTCGGCATCGGCAACCTGGATGCCATCCAAAAGCGCGACCTTGCGCGCATAGTCGTCGGCGGCCTCGGTCAGCGCCTCCTGCGCATCCACCTCGCCTACGGCGTCCAGAATCTTGTCGGCCAGATCCAACGTGGCTCCCAGGCGCGAAAGAACCGCGGACCTGTCGTCCATGCCCATCAGGGCACGGTAACGCTCCAGGTAGTTGATGTAGCGCGGCATGCGGGGGTCCTTCTTCAAAGGCTCCAAAACGTCCGCCCTGGCCTTGTCGCAGTAATCGGCGACCGCGTCCATCGCAGCGCGGCAGCGGGCCCGCCGCTCGCTCTCAAACGAGTCGATGACGCCGTGCAACGCCCGCGAGCGCTTTTCCGCGACGCGCTTTGCCTCCGCGGCCTCGGCCGCCAACGTCTTTCTCGCGGCGGCCCTCTCTTCCCTGGCCTCATCGTTTACAGCCAGCGCATCGGCCACCGCCTTGCCGAACCCTGCAGCCAGCGAAGCAATCTGCTCATCTTCCATGATGCATCCCTCCCATTAAGGATTCGTCTAGACATCCAGCGCCTTGCGCGCCGCAGAAACGGCATCGCCGTCCTGGTAGAAGTCGGGGCTCACGCTTCCGAGAAGCTCGGAGGGGACGTTCTGCAAATCCCTGATGCAGCTGAGCGGAAGCAGTACCTTCCTGGCGCCGGCGTTCTTGGCCACGCGCAGGATGTCCTCCAAATCGCGTATCTCGTCTATCGTGCCCGATATGCGCAGGGTACCGGGGATCACCATCGACGCGACGACCGGGCGGTTGCACGCCGCCGAGCACAGGCCCACGAACTCGGCCAGGCTCGTTTCAACGCTCAAGCCCTTCTTCTGCAGATCGTTGTAGAACATTAAGTAGTCGCGCTCTGTTGCGCGCATGCCCGCGGCCACCTTGCCCGCGTTGTTCTCGAAGAACCGGAAGGCGGCCTCGATGGCGTCCTTCACGGGGCGGTTGCTGCCCACGCCCTCGGTCGTCAGCTTGAAATCGCCCGCCACGGCCTTGTTCTCCAAACGATAAATGGCCACATCGCCGTCCGCGGCGTGCCCGATGGCGAACACGTGCCCGCACATGAGCTCGCCTTCCGGCACGAGGGTGCCCTTGGACTGCTCGGGCACGTACACCACGTGGTTCTCCACGGGGTTGTCGACGTCTAGATAGCCCAGGTTCACGTCGATGAACTCCACGCCGGCCATGATCTTGAGCTGCTCCTTCACGCGACGGCGCCCCTCGATGGCGTACTGCAGGATCATCTCCACGTCTTCTTTGGACATGACCTCGTCGGGGAACAAAAGCTTGGCCATGCCGCTGAAAGTCTTGCGCACGGCGATCTCGTCGCGCTTGTTGAAGTCGCTGTTCAGGCGGAAGTAGCGGTCGATCAGCACGGTGAAGTCGCGCTTGCGCATCTCGCGGCAGAATTCGCTCAGGCAGTCGGTGATCAACCCGTAGTGCCCCGTCAGCAGGTCGCTGCGCATCTTGGGCACCTCCCAGCCGGGCAGGTACAGGTGGATGCGGTCGAAGAACGCGGAATCGTTGTTGAACTCGGGCGGGAACGGGTCGAACAGGTGCGTGGTCTTCAGCACGTTTTGCACCGAGTCGTTGATGTTGCCCTCGAACACCATGGAGGCGTCAGCGTTGAGCTGGTCCTTCCCGCGGGCGAAGGAGCCGGAAGCCATGTAGTCCTTCAGAATCTGGATGGCGTTCATGTCCTTGAAGCGCATGCCCGCAACCTCGTCGAACGTGACGCAGTCCCAATTCCCCACCAGGCCCAAACGGTCGATCGACCTCGTGCGGTAGCTGGCGTTCATGCGCCCGAACAGGTTCGCCGTGGTGGTCTGACCGCCCGACAGCAAGATGGAATAGGGGCTGATCTCCTTATACACGTGGCTTTTGCCCGTGCCGCGCGGCCCGAGCTCGCACAGGTTGAAGTTGTGCTCGGCCAAGGGCACCATGCGCGCGATGAAATGCAGCTTCTGCTTGTCGGTGAGCGCGTCGGGCTCGTAGCCGCAGCTCCGCAGCAAAAGGTCCATCCACTCCTTGGTGGTGAACTCCCGGCGCAGCGCGATCATGGCGTCCAGATCGAGGTTGGGCATCTGGATGGGTTTCAGGCTCACCACGTGGAAAGGGCTGTCCTCGGGACCGCGCGACTTGCCCTTCTTCTTAGGGTTGGATTTGGGCTTCTCGTCGAAGATGTCGGCGAGCGCGTCGCCACCGTTCTCGTCGTCGGGTTGCAGGTATTCGATGCGCAGGATGCACCAGATGCCGCCCTGCAGGATCTTGGAGTAATCGCGCACGTACTCTGGCGGCATCACGAACGGCTCGATGCTCAGGTTGGTGAAGCCGGCCACGTAGATGTCCCGGTACTCGTCGAGCTGGGCGTGCACCTTGTCGATGATGGTGTACTGGCCCAGCTCCTTGATCTTGGACTTGATCGTCTCGCTTTCGTCGGGGCGCACGTAGTTGTCGGTGAGGATCTTGCGAATGCGCTTCACGCCCTGCTCGACCATCTCGTCGTCATCGGTGGAGCAGTACATGCCGAGCAGGTACTCGAGCACGAACGTGGGCACGTTGGCCCCGCGCTTCATCATGGCGGTCAAATCCTTGCGCACGATCTTGCCGCCGAAGTGCTCGAGCGCCTTGCGGTCGAGCTCGTCGACTTCAAGCGTCGGAATCGCGTTCGTCGCCTTCTGTTCTTCCATCAGTCAAACCTGTCTACTCGTGGGTGGTTAGAATCCGAAATCGATCGCGGCGAAGGAGATCTCTATGCGGTAGGGCTCGCGCCAGACGATGCTCCCGCTTTCGCGGTCGCGCGCCACCAGGAAGTAGTCTTCCTTCGCGGAATAGCTCGGTGCCGTGAGCGAGAACTGCAGCTTCACCACGCGGTCCTGCGGGTTCTCCGAGGTCTTGTCCGCGTGCGCCTTCACCACGTTGCTCACTTCGTTGCCTGACGAATCGGTGATCGAGAGCTCGTATTCGCACGGCAGCACCTTGCCCACGGCGGGCTGCTCCTGAAGCAGGCTTACCGTGCACAGCGTGTTGGTTATGCGGCGCTCGGGCGAAAGCACGCGCAGCGTGGCATGGCTTACGTCCTCGAAGCCCTTCGACCGCGCGCCCACGCGCGAGAACGTCACCACCGGCACGCACAGCTCCTGCAGGCTCGCACCGCCGTGCACGTAGCGCTGCGTGCCGCCCGGGCGCTTGATGCGCACGTTGCGCCGCGGCGCGAACCCCGCGTACGCCCCGCCGCTCACGTCCGACATGCCCATGCGGACGAACGGCTCGTCGGAAGCGCCCGCCGAAAACGCGTCGGCGTCTTTGGCCGTGCACACGATGTGGCGCTTGCCGCTCACGAGCTCGCTTTCGGGAAAGTCGGCCTTGCCGATGCAGTCGCATTCCTCCAGTTTGCGTCGCGTGAAGAGGAACCCGTGGTCGGCGGTCACCACCACGCGCGCGCCGGGCGCATCCAGGCACACGCGCTTGGCCAGCGCCGCCAAATCGCGCACGGCGTCAGCGCAGGCGTCGAACACGGTGCTTTCCGTGGGCGCCTTCTCGCCCGCCGCGTCGATGCTGTTGTGGTACAGGTACACAAGCCCCGCCTCCTTCAGCAGCTGCTTGCGCTCGGACGCGGAAAGATCGAGGTACGCCTCGGCGCGAAGGGCCCGCGCACGCGGCTTCACGGTGCGAAGCACGGCCTCACGCTGCTCGGTCGTGACGGTTGGCAGGTCGTCTACCAGCACCGATGCCGTCTGCGCGTCCAGCGAAAGCGCCTTGTGCGGCAGAAGCGCCGCCATGCCGAACTCGGTGATGGACGGGAAGGTGGCCTGCATGGCGGACAGCTTCACCACGCCGCCCTTCTCGCGCTCGAGCACCTCTGCGAGCTCGCGACCCACTTCGAAGCGCAGCGCGTCGGACACGATAACCACCGCGGTCTTCGCCGACCCTTGGCAGCGCGGTAGCACTTCCCAGTAGAAGTCGCCCTGGCGGTCTGTGCCTTCCACCCAGCCAGGGTCTCGCCACTGCGCCTGCGCGGCGCGCGTCCAGCAGTCGTTGCTCTCGGCCAAAAACCACTCGCGGTACAGGCCCTCCGCCCACTCGAGCGCCTTATCGAGCGGCTCGTCCAAGCGCGGGTTCACCTTGCTGCGGCACTCCCCCGCCGCAACGTGGAGCGAACGGTACAGAGAATCCATGCGACTCCAGTCGTCCACATAGGCGCACCACACGTCGGCAGCCAGCGCCTCGTGGAACCCACCCGCGTGCGCGCTCCGGAACGCATGCATGCCGGCGACGGCATCGAGCACGTCGAAGTAGCAGGCCACGCGCGTGTACCACGACAGGTCGCGGCGTCGCGAAACGGCGGCGCGCGCGTCAGATACGCGGTCGGCGCCCTGGGCGATAGACTCAAGCAGCCCCGATAGGATGACCTCGTTCACACACGGGAACACGTCGGATTCCATGATGGAGGCAAGCGGCGCGCGGGCGAAGCGCGCGGGCAGGTGGCATTCCTCTTCCACCAGGCGGCACAGCTCGTAGACCTCTTCGGACGAGAAGCGCGCATCGCGGTCCCAGTCCTTCACCGCGGCCATGCAGAACACCGCGTTCTGCGCGCTGATGCGCCCCTCGAGCCCCGAAAGCACGTCGGCGGGAAGGGAAAGCGATGCCGCCGAGACCAGTACGTGCGACGCGAGCGCGACGAGCGCGTCGCAGCCATCGAGCGGGCCTTCGAACCCGGTGATGCGCTTCACGCAGCGGGCGAGCGCGCCGGTCGCGCCGTACTTCTCGAAGGGCTCTGCCGCCTGCGCTTCCCCGTCGCGGGCGCGCAGAAGCGCACGCAGGTAGCCGCGCACCACGTATCCGCCCACCGCGTCTTCGGGACCTGCGCCGTCGAGCAGCGCCGCCAGCACGCCGAGCTCCACCTCGGCCGCCGTTTGCGGCGCGGGGCGGCACTTCGAGAAGCGGCGCACGCGGTCCTTCGCCGCGAAGAACGCCTTGAACTGCAAAAGCGCCTCGCGTACGTCGGCAGAATCGGCCGCGTTCAGGTCGTCGGCCAGAAGGGAGAGCGCGTCGGCCTGGAAGTGGTCGGCGTAAAGCTCCACGTCGGCCAGCCAATCGCCCTCAATGTCGCCGCGGGCATGCTGCCGATACACAAGCAGGTCGTTTTCCACGTCGTCGCGCGAGATGAGCCGCTTGGCCTCGAACATCGCGCCCTCGGACGCCTTCACGAAGCGCACGGCGCGCGAGAAGCCGTCGTGGGCGGGCATAAGCCGCTCGAGCGCGCCCGCGTCGTCGAAGCCCCGCTGCGCCAGATTGTCGAAGGCGTCCTCGAACTCGCCCGCAGGGTCGTTCCAAATCACGATGCGGCGCGCCGCCGCGGGCGCAAGGGGTCGCGCGAACTGCGCCTTCAGCTGCCCCATCACGTCGTTTTCCGCCATATAGCCCATCACTTCCGTTCCGTTTCGCACACGCCGCGCACTACCTGGGCGCCCCGCACAACACGGGAAGGCCCGTCGCCGCACCGCACTCTACTTGATCTTCGCCAGCACGTCTTCGAACTTCGCGTAGTTCACCTTCACGCCGTCGTCCAAATCGATGGCGATCATCTGGTCGGCCAGATGGTGCAGGCGCTCCTCGAACGCGCTCGTCTCGGCAAGCTGGTCGGAAAGCTTCCGGCGCTGCTTCTCCAACTTCACGCGCTCGCCCTTCTCGGCGCCGGCCAGCTGCTCGTCGATGAAGCTCATCTGCGCGCGGTAGCGCTCCTGCTGCTCGTGCACGTAGTCGGTGCGCACGCGCGCGAGCAGGTCGGACTGGTAGCGGTGCAGGTACACAAGCGCCTTGAAGCCGTTTTTCTTGCCCGAGTCGAACAGCCAGTAGATGGGGCGTTTCTTGTAGGTTTGACAGTGGTCTTTGAAGAAGTCCTTCAGGAAATACGCGCGGATGACCTGGCGAGACGTGCCGCGCCCTCCGAGCGCCTCGGCGACGAAGCGCAGGTTCTCCTCGAGCGTTTCGGCGCCGTAGGCCGCGCGCATGAATTCCACGAAGCGCCCCACGATGTCGTCGTCGAAGTACTCGTCGTCGGTGATGGGCAGCACGTTGTCGGCGTCGGGCATGAAGCTGACGCGCGACGCGTCGCCGCCCGCCACCTTGTCGAGGTAGTCGGAAATCGTGGCGTCCTGGTCGGCCAGGATGAGCCCGTCGGCATCGAGCGAGTAGCGCCCGAACATGCACCCCACGGCGTACGAGATGAGGCTCACGATCTCGTCGCGTTTGGTGCGCACATACTTGTTGCCCTTGTACGATTCGGGGATCTCCTCGGCGGTGTCGAAGATGCGCGCCACCGACACGTACTTGTCCTCCACCTTTATGGGCACTTCGCCTTCCATGTTGTAGATCTTGGCGAAGATGCGATTGAGCTCCTCCTCGTTGGCGCGCAGCTGCTCGAAGCGCTCGTTCACCTCGGCCTTGCGGGCCTCGTACTTGTCGGCCAAAAGCGTTGCCATCATGCCGCCTTCCTCATCGATTTACCTGGGTTGATATATTGTGAAACGAACGTGTGTTCGGTATAATTGCATCTTGAAAAAGCACCCTAGTTCGTGGTATAAAAGCATTGGTCCTCCCGAAAGGGTCGGCCTCCATGAGCCGGGGGGTTTCCCCCGGTATTTTTATTTCTGGAGGCTGAATCATGCGGGAAATATCGATTTTCATTGACGAGTCGGGCGATGCTGGCGAAACGTCTCGCTTCTATCTGATAACCCTCGTATTTCATGACCAGAACCTCGACATCTCGAATGTCGTATTCCTTTACGAACGGGATTTGGCCAATAGGAACATGGCAGACATCCCCATGCACTTGGGACCACTTATGAACGGCAAGGATGATTACAAGGGTCTTCCGATTTCCGACCGAAAGAGATATCTCTCGTGCTTTCGCATCTTCGCTGACCACATGCCATTCACGTATTTCACGCTCGCATACGAAAAGGCTCACTTTCACGACGATCCAGCCAAGCTCCTGCTGCGAATGAAACGCGACTTGACCGAATTCCTGTTCGACAACTTCGAATATCTCGAACAATATGAAACCGTGAAAGTGTATTACGATAATGGACAAAGCATCGTGACCGAAGCAATTCACGATGCAATCGAATATGTCTTGTCGAAGAACGCCATTATTTACAAGGACGCGAGTCCCCGAGACTACCGGCTTTTCCAGGTTGCAGACTACATCTGTTCGCTTGAGCTTGTCGACATCAAATTCCAATGCAACGCGCAAAGTGGTTCCGATGAGAAGTTTTTCGGATACTACAGTTCCTTTAAGAAGAACTGGTTGAAGAAGCTGCGGAAGAAACGGCTTGGGGGAAAGGGCTGACGCGCATGCGGCCATCGGAGAAGGCAGCGCGGTGTGATTGGCTTCGAGTGGCGTAAGGCCAGTTGAATTATCTGCTGCGATTTCCTTCACCGTGCCACCTTTCCGTTCCGTCGATCGATTATTCGGGTCTTTGCTCATGCGCCTTTTGAAGCGACATGTCCATTCGTGATACAAATGCGACTAGCGTTCCGCAATGGAGGGCTGTCGAAGTAGCCGAGGGGTTTCCCTCGGCATCTTTTGTTTTTGGCTCCTTTCGACTCACTATCGTTGCATTCCTTTCCTTTGAGGTATTGACGATTCACGCGTCTTCGTGGTACATACTCTTCAGCTGCCTTACCCAAGGGGGCTGTCAAGGGCCGGGACCCCCCGGCGTTTTTTACGAACGTATCAACAAATTGTGCAATTACAGGCAATGGAAACCAGCGAGTCTCCCTCGCGGTTCCACACGCCTTCTTTGGCAATCCCATCGGCTCCAATTTCCAAACAGCCTTCAGATGGCTCAATGTCGAGGCTGCCCTCGCAGCGCCACGCGACCACCGCGATGGGACAACCTGGAATAGCCTTATATTTGCTCGCATGAGACACCGAAATACCTCGCAAGAAGGATTCGCAATCAAAGCAATCGGCAGGTGCCTCACAAACAATCTGAATACAGACTTTGTGGCCGAGCACATCCTTGCGCATATCAGCCACACGAAGAGCAGACCGATCTTGCCCAACATAGAGGGCATCGCTTTCTTCGCCGCCGTATTGTTCAAAAGAACTCAGGATGCCGCTAAAGTCTCGGCCATTAACTTCATTACGGTCGTCATCTTTCGCTTCAAGACAGGACACAATCTCATCCTCAAGCAACTCCACATTCTCTTCCCTGGAAGCAAAAACCACTACGAATTTCATATTTCCTTCCTTCCGTTTTCGTCATAATTAATATCGTTGCAAGCTCAATACTCAATTACCTTTACGTTTCTTGCTAAGCAATTTTGCCCATTTCAGAAGCGCATCCATCTTGATAACAGCCCTTCCTTTCAGCTGCTTGCCCACTCGATTCTCCAAGACCAAATAGCGCTCCGATTCATAATTCGAGATGCGGAAGCCACCGCGCGCCAACGCGTTTCGAATTAGATAGAAAAGTGCTTCGGTCTTGTTGAGATCGGACCTCTTGCAATGAACCGCGAATTCAAATGAGCAGTCGTATTCGTTTAATCTGTCAAGCTTTTCGAGCTCTTCTTCAACAACTTTTATCGCGCAATCGACCCAATGGCCTTTTTCGAATAGGCCCGTTGATTCCCTCATTTTCGAGTGAAGCGTGGCATAGGCATGCTTCTTCCATCCAAGGTCTTCAAAGGTTTTGCCCTTAACGGATGCATCGGGGACGGGCGATTCGAAAACGTAAAACTGGACGATTTTCTGCAAATCGGGATTAGATTGCAGCCGAAGACGACTCTTAAAGCTCCATTGCTGTTTCCCTTTGCTAGCCATAACGCACCTACAATAGCGGATGACGTTTAAAATCCCATGAGGTTTCAAACGAGTCCCAATCGGATTTTGAGCACTTAACACATGCATCGGAGACAGCCTCGGTCGCCTGAATATCATTATTGTCCGAATATGCAATGGGCAATTTTAAGACATCCCCAATAGTCATATTCATAGTTGGGCACAATAGCTTGAGAAAGCCAAGCGCAGAAGAAGAGTTAAGGCAAGCTAAAATAAATGAGCTAGACGCACTTCTCGGGTAAAAAGATGTGCCGCTTTGTTCAGACAGCTCTTGTTCTCTGTACCGGAAAGACGGGGCTCCAGAGCCTATGATTGACCAAGTGATATTTGGCTTAAATTTCAACGCATCGTCGTAATCCTGAGAATGGTGCCCTGTGTCTTTGGCATGTTGGAAAACATTCAAACCATTATTAATCCAATTGATAACGTAGTCGTGATTTCCGTACCACTTTCGGAAAACTCCGCCCTTGTTGCAGGGAAACCATACCTTACCTCCCGCCATCGCTTCAGACAAGGACGACGATTTAAAATCAATCTTAGGATCTGCGCACTCCCACCACAAGCGCAACGAATAGTCATTGTCTCCAGTAATTATTCCTTTCGAAGCCCTCCCAGCAGTTGCAAGAGTCTTCGCATGAACAAAAGAATCCATCAGCCCATCGCTGGCCCAGTAGGCTATGGGGGAGCCGGGGATTTGTTTGAAGGTGTCGGCGTTGCGGCGATAGAACCAGCCGCAGTCGGGGTTTTGGATAGCCTCGAGCATCTTCAAGCGCTTAGGCTCCGACCCCACGATATCCACCAGGCGCACATACGCACCCTGCACGCCCTCACCTGCATGGCCGTTGTAGATTACGTCGGCAGTCACGTTCACCACTTCGCCGCCGATGGCGTCGAATGCACGCGGGCCCAGATGAGCCATGGAAACGATGGTCTTACCGTCGATTGTCTTCGCGCGCATCTTCTCGAAGCTGCCCAGGAACATCCAGCTCTGCATGGTCACCATCGCGGCGTAACCCTTGGCCTTCGCCAAGTCGAAACCGCGCTCGATGAAGCACGTGCACAGATCGCTCTTCACGTCGGGGTAGTTCTTCTTCACCCATTTGCTCATGAAGGGGCTGAAGCTGCTGCTTCCCATGTAGGGCGGGTTGGCCACCACGCAGTCGTAGCGCTCGGCCAGCGCGTCGCACATCTCCTTCGCCTGCGCCACCCTATCCGCCACGCTGTCGGCGAACATGTCGCCGCCCGCCGCCGCGCGCGACATCGCCTCGGCGTCAGCCATCAGGGCCACGAGCTCTTCGGGCGTCGGATTCAGCAGGCTTCCCACCTCGTCCAAATGCGCCAGCGCATCCAACAGCTGCGGATGCTTGCGCAGCTGCGCGCTCTCGGGCAGCTCGTCTTCCCCGATAGCCACGGGCGCCACCACACGCACGTTCGCCCGCACTCCCCTGCCGAAGAAGCGGCGGTCATGCTCGCGAGCGCACATGGCAAGCGCCAAACTCGCCAGCTGCGCGGCGCGCGGGTCGATTTCCAACCCGCGCAGGTTCTTCTGCAGAATGAGACTCGGAATCTCGCGGTCGCGGTAGCCGCGTTCCTGGTACATTTCGAACAGCAGCTCGAACGCGTACACCAGAATGTGCCCCGACCCGCACGCGGGGTCGCACAGCGTGATGTCCTCGGGCCCCGCAATCGCGATGAAATCCTCGTGCTCGGCATCGGGCTCGATGTAGTATTCCATCCGCTCGCGCAGGGCGCTTTGCGGGTTGTTCAGCATCCACAGCCGCCCCAGGCTGTTCTGCACCATGTAGCGCACGATCCACTCGGGCGTGAACAGCTGCGTTGCCGCGGGAAGCGTTTCGGCCGTGGCCTTCGCCTTCGACTTGAAGAAATCGTCTTTTGCCTGGGCGTTGTAGTACTGGTACATCCAGCCCAGGATTTCCACGTGGTCGCTCCAGTCGCTTTCGGGGATGAGCGCCACCATGCGCGCCACCACGCCGTCTTTCGCCATGAGCTTGCCGGGCAGCAGAAGCTCCATGGCGCCGCCCACAGGCTCGAACACGTCGGGAAGGCACTCGGCCAGCTCGCGGCATTGCGACAGCAGCAGGTAGCGGAACAGCTCCTCATCGTCGCCCTGCTGCTTCAACTGCAGCACGCGTTGCGGGTCCATCCCTTGGATTTCCACGTCGAGCGCGCACGCCACCGCCTGCGAGCCGAACTCGCACCGCTCGTCCGTGAACATGCGCACGCGGCTGGGCAGGTAATCGCGCACCTCCATGAATCGGATGGCCACGATGCGGTTGAACCAGGTGTAGGCCGCTCTGTCGCACAGACGGTGCCACCCACGCTCGGCGTCGCCCTGCCCCAGGGATTCCTGCATGCGCAAAAGCTCGGCGCGCTGCTTGCATTCGTCGGGCGAGAGCGGCACGCCGCCCACCTCGATGGCCGTCGCATCGGGCGAGCCTTCGGGCAGGATGCCGTATCTGCGCATGCGCAGCTCCACGCCGCTGGTGAGCGCCTCGCGGGCCTCGCCACAGAAGGTTTTGATGGCTGCATCGTTCATGGTCGCTTCCCTTTCCGTTTCGGCCTAGCAGAGGCTGATGGCGTCGTTGCCTTCCAAGCTTTCCAGCAGCGCCCGGCGCAGACCTGCCAGGTATTCGTCCACGTCGTCGGCGTTTTTCAGCGTGGCGCGCTTGCACACCTCGGTGCGACGGACCTCCTTCACCGCGCGCCTGGGCGCCTGGGGCTGTATGGGCTTCACGTACACGCGGTTCACCACGCTGCCGTCTTCGCCGGTACGGGGCACGCTGATTTCGCTTTCGGCCTTCCGCCGCGCTGCGGCCACCGCGTCGTCGATGGCACGCTGCACCTGTGCGGCTTTCTGCTCCAGCTGGAAGCGCAGCGCATCGACCTGCTGGGCGGTTTGCGCGCCATGCGCGGCGCCCTTCATGGCTTCAAGTTTACCTTTGGCCTGGTTGAACGCCTCTTCAGCGGCATCGAGATGCTCATGCTGACTCTCGGCGTATTCCGTGAGCCCCCTAAGCTCGGCTTCGAGCGCATCGAGGAAGCTCGCACGGCGCGCGGCAATCGCCTTTTCGTGCGCCTTGCCAATCCGCGCGTTCAACCCCGAAAGCCTGGGGATCTCGGGGCGCGGCGACTGCAGAATCGCCTTCACGTCGGCTATCGCCTGCAGGGCATCCGCGTCGTCTTCCAGGTAGCCTTCCTCGCCCGCCAGGCTGGCCAACAGCTTCACCGACTCGTCGAAGATGCGCTGCTGGTTCGGGAAGAACGCGTCGATGTCCTCCTTGGCCTCGGCGTAGTCCATAAGCTCGTCCTCGACGCCGACGAACGCCTTCAGGAGCGCCTCGGCGTCGGCCTGCCGCTGCTGCACCTGCACCATGGTGTGCAGCCCCTCTTCGATGGCCTGGCCGAATGGGTACGGGTAGTCGCGCAGGCCGGAATAATGCTCGCTTACCCGGCTCCGACACTCGACGATGCCGTCTTCGAGCGTCTTCTTCACGCGAGCCACCAGGCCGTCCTCGTCGTCGGGGATATCGCGCGCGCCAGTGAAATCGGCCAGAAGCGAGCGCGCGTCCTTCAAGAGCTTCTCGTTCATCTTCACGCGCCGCTTCACCTGCACCTTGTCGGCATGTTTGCGCAGGTAGTCGACCATATGTGGATCATCGCCCGCCACGGGCGCGCCGCCGCGGAGCACGCACGCCCGCTGGTCGGCGACAAGACGCGCCACGCTAGCCGCGACGTCTATCTCGCGCCAGCCGTAGGGTGCGGCTTGGAACTTGCGCTGCAAGTCGCCCATGGTGGTTTGCAGGTGCGTGCGGTCCTGCACCTGAAGGTGGCCGTCGATTTCCGCGCACGCCTTCTCGTTGGCGCCGCCCATGCCCTCGAAGCCGCTCTCCGCCGCGCCGCGCAGGATGCGCACGATGTCGGCATCGCCCTGCGCCGGGGCCGTGATGTAATCGGCCTTGCTGAAGATGACGCCCGTTAGGCTCTTGAGCACCTCGTCGATCTTGCCCTTGGCGTTGGCGGCGCGCACCTGCACCTCCCGGCCGTCCACGTAGCACCGGGCGTGCACGACCGCGTCTTCCAATAGCTTTACGGCCTCCTTCTCGTCGAAGGTTGCCTGATTCTGCTTGGCGCGGATGATCTCCTGCGTGCTCGGCGGCAGCTGCGACAGGTTCTTGCCTTTGGCGTACCTGCGCACCTTAGCCGCACCCAAAAGCACGTCGTAGTAGTCCTTGTCGTCGTCGAGCACCACGATGGCCTGGCCAGCCGACTTCATCATCGCCTCGCCCGCCTTGTCGGGCCTGGACAAATCGTGCGCCAGCGTGAGCACGTTGAGCTTCATGCCGCCTTGGCTTGCGCCGTACGGGGAATCGTCCACGTAGCGGTCTATTGGGAAATCGTTCACGCCGCTGCGCAGCTTCGTCGGCGTGTAGATGCCGCTGAACAGCCGCGTTTTGATGGAATCCACAACGTCGGCCCCATCCACCTGGGTTTCCGCTATCTCTCGCGCGATGTCCTGTTCCTCGTCGGTCAGGAAGTTGTACGTGTCTCCCTGGCGCGCCACGTAGTTCTCGCGCTTCAGGCGCTCGAGCGATTCGCTCACCTGGCGGCGCAGCGCTATCTTGTCCGCGTTCATGTCGTCCACCATGAGGATGGTGATGTTCTCCACCGTCGACTTCAGGTACCCGATGTACCGAATAAGGTACAGCAGCTTCAGCAAGCTCACGTCTTCGGGCTCGAGGCCGCGATGCGCCTGGGCGGCTTCGTCCGCACGCGAGACCACCTGGATGATGCCGTGCTCCAAGTCCTTAGAAATAGTGTCGAAGAAGCGCCAGAACGGAACGAGCGCCGTGGTGGGCCTGCTTTGCACCGTCTGCGCGGACTCCTGGAACGCCGAGAGCATGCTGCGCTCGCCAGTGGACATGTGCTTGGCCTTCACGCCGTGCTTGCGCACCTCGGTCATCACGTCGGGCAGCAGCTTAAACTGGTAGTTCGCAAACGGGTAGCTGTCGCAGAAGTCGTCTTCGCCCTCGAAGCCCACAAGGTCGCCGCGCGATTCCGAGAACGTGAACAAGTTCTTCAAAACGGCGCTCTGCTTGCCGTATTCATCGGCCAGCGCCAAGCGCGCGACCTCGGTTTTCTCCAGCACGCGGCGCTGGATGACCTCGTCCACGCTGCTGCTCGAAAGCGACAGGCGCGTATTGAAGCGGCCCTGGATCTTCGAGAAGTCGTCGCCCACCACCAAGGCCACCTCGTCGATGGCCTCCTGGCTGGTGACCATCACCCACACGCGGCCGCCGCAGCGCGCGCCGAAGCCCTCCACGAGCGTCTGCAGATTCAGCATAAGGCTCGTGTCCTCGCCGATGAACTGGCCCATCTCGTCGGCCATGAAAAGCAGGCGGAACTGCCCGCCCCTTTCGGCAGCCTGGGCCTCGCAGTAGCCGTTCACCTGGCTCACGAAGGTGTCGATGGGGATGACGTCGTCCTCCTCGCCGTCGAACCAGTGGCGCGCGACGGTTTCGCTCATGCCGAGCACTTCTTCCAGCGTCTCGACGATGTCGTCCTCGAAGAATATGAACACCGACCGCGATTCGAGCCATTCGCCGCCGTTTATGCGCTCGAAAGTCGCTCGGAACTCGGCGGTCTTCCCGCGCGAATCCACGAACTGCTCAAGCTTCGCGAGCTTCAAATCCTCGCCGTAAAAGCCCAGATGCTCGTAGAACACGCGCTCGAAGGTGCGCAGCAGCGCCGTTTGCGCGGTGTCGCCGCTTTTCCAGTTGCCGCCCTTCGCGTCCACATTGAACAGCATGACCTCGGTGGGCACCTCGGCGCAGCGGCGCATGTCGGCATACACCAGGGGGTCTTCCATCTTGCCGTCGAAGTAGTCGATCACGTGCTTGCCAGCGACCGTGTCGTTGGCCAGCACGTAGGACAGCATCTTCAGGAAATGCGACTTGCCCGAGCCGAAAAAGCCCGAGATCCACACGCCGATTTTGTCGGTGGGAACGTCGAGCGCGCGCACGTAGCTTTCGAAGAAGTGCGCAAAGTGCCCCTGCAGCTCGCGTGTCACCACGTATTCCGAAAGCTCCTGCTCAACCGCTTCCTCGTCGGATTGCTCCACCTTGATGACGCCGTTGATCGAGCGGTTGATGTCTTTTTGGAAGATGTCGCGGATTTCCATGCAAGCCTCCTTAAGAGATGTCGAACGCACGGTAGTAATTACCGTCGTCGAGTGTTCCGAACAGGGAAAACGATTGGCCGTTGAAGTGCCCGGGATACGCCACGATAACCGGCATGTCGCCGAACGCCACATGCATGGCGTCGAGCAGCGTGTGCACGCGCAGAAACGGATAGATTTCGCCCACGCCAGTAAGCAGCAGCACGCTGCCCGGTTCGTGCGGGACATCCGCAAGCTCGGCGGCGAGAGCCTCGGGCGTAGCCACCTTCTTCAGCTGCTTGCGCAGGCTCTCGCTGCCGCGCCTAGCTTCCTGCTTGGGGATGGCGACCAGCACGCGCTTCTTCTCCAGCAGGCCCAGAAACACGTCGTACAGGTTGCGCACGATGAGGTTGCACGGCAGAGCGCCCGCAGCCGAGGAGGCTTGCAAGCCCGCGATGAACTCACGAGCCTGCAGCTCCAGGCTCGCGTCGTAGCAGAAGGTGAAGAAGCCGATTTCATTGCCGAGGCCCTTGTTCTGAAGAAAGTCCCGCTCGGACAGGCGGGCGCGCAAGGCCGCGCAGCGTTCATCGAAATCTGCCTGCGCGCGCGACGCTTTCGAATGCGATTGCAGCACGTAGGTTATGGAGCCAGGGCGCGAGGAAGCCATCTTACGCCACCCCCGTTCCCGAAAGCGCGGCCACCAAGTCCGCGTCGCCGTTGGCGCGCATGAGGGCTTTCACCTGGAAGTCCAGCATGAGCGGGGAAAGGTTGCCCGCTTTGAGCGAGTCGAGCATGCCCACGCTTCGCAAGCAGCTGGAAAGGGTCGTCTTGAGGCGCGTCACGGTGGAATCGGTCCAGGTAGCGGACTGGGCGTTTTCAAGTTGATAGCGCGTGAAGAACGCGTTCATGTCGAGCGCGGTGAACGTGTAGTTGAAGCAGCGCAGGCGCTCGGCGATTTCCGTGGTGAAGAACTCGCGCAGCAGCGCGTAACGGCGCAGCATGGCATAGAGGTCGACCTGGGCCGCGGCCTCGGGCGTTCCATGCGCGACGATTTCGGTGAGCTGGGCAGCCGTTTCATGCGCGGCTGATGCGGCGGGCGCGGTGGGCGTGTCGGACGCGGTGGGCGCCTGGACGAGTTCGGCGGGCGCGGGGACGTCGTTTCGCAGCGCATCGAGGCGCTGCAGGCACACGCGAGTGCGGTTGCCGAGCATACGCTCGGTACGGTATTGGAACAGGTTCTCGCGCTTTACGCGCTCGATTATCTCGTCATCAGACGCGCCTTGCGTGCGAAGGTCCGCGACGATGCGAAGCTCTCGAAGAAGGAATTGCTCACGAGTGAGCGACCCCCCCCCGCAGTTTTGGGTGTTGCCACGAAAAGCTCCTCTGCTTGCGACACTTAGGGTGCACTCGGCCGACCGCGCGACCGTGTGCTTATCCCTATGATAGCCGTTCCCCGGAGTTTAGATAAATCACAATCGCAAATAATCGCCGGATCGAGGTCGTTTGAACTGACGAAATCGCCGCGTCATGTCGTGTCGCGCCGCAGGATTCAACGCCACTGCATGACAACATGACAAGGGGGCAGGTCATTCGCCATGAGACGAACACTGTGCTGCAAGGCTTCAGCCGGACGTATTGCCAGAATATCGGGGATTTACGGGCGCAAGAGCAGCAGATGAAAGACGATGTAGCAGGTGAACCTGCTACCAAGATAGAAAAGAATCAGAAAAGCGGGCAAAATAAAAGGGCTAGAAGATTTCCAGCCCTTGAAGTTCATGGTGGTCGCTACAGGATTTGAACCTGTGACCCCCGCCGTGTGAAGGCGATGCTCTCCCGCTGAGCCAAGCGACCAAGTAATCTTGCATCAAAACTCGTTCCTGATGCGAGTGAATATAATAGCGCTCATCACGAGTGGACGCAAGGGGTAATTTCAACATTTTCAGCGCGTCTATACTGCTATACTTTCGGAGCATGCATTTCCGCACGTGACGTAATTAGGGAGAGAAGAACCCATGAGCAACGAAGATAGCTTCCTCGCATCGAAGAAGCGCAGTGACGAAATCCGCGCCGACCTGGCCGTGCATCCCGAGAAATACCTCATGCTCACCGGCGACCGACCCACGGGCCGCCTGCATCTGGGACACTACTTCGGCACGATCAGGGAACGCGTGGCGTTGCAGAACCTCGGCGTCCCCACCCGCGTCGTCATCGCCGACTATCAGGTGATCACCGACCGCGACACGACCGCCAACATCGCCGACAACGTGCACAACATGGTGATCGATTACCTGGCCTGCGGAATCGACCCCGAGAAGACCATCATCTTCACCCATTCGCACATTCCCGCATTGAACCAGCTCATGCTCCCCTTCCTCTCGCTTTGCACCGAAGCCGAGCTCGAGCGCAACCCCACGGTGAAAGCCGAGCAGGAGGCGTCGGGGCACGCGCTCACGGGCCTGCTTTTGACCTACCCCGTGCACCAGGCGTGCGACATCCTTTTCTGCAAGGGCAACATCGTGCCCGTCGGCAAAGACCAGCTGCCGCACATCGAGCAGACGCGCCAGATCGCGCGCCGCTTCAACGAGCGCTACGCGCAGGTGTTCCCCGAGCCCGAAGGCCTTCTGACCGACGCCGTTTTGATCCCCGGCCTTGACGGCCGCAAGATGTCGAAGAGCTACGGCAACGCCATCAGCCTCTCGGCGACGGCGGAGGAGACCGCAAAGCTGATCAAGAAGTCGCAGACCGACTCCGACCGCAACATCACCTTCGATCCCGATAATCGCCCCGGCGTGTCCGCGCTGCTCACCACCGCAGCGCTTTGCACCGGGCGCACGGAAGTCGAGATCGCGGAGGAAATCGGCGACGGCGGCTCGGGCACGCTCAAGAAGTACGTCACCCAAAGCGTGAACGACTACCTCGCACCCATTCGCGCGCGCCGCGAGGAGCTTATGCAGGACCCGGCGTATATCGCCGACATCCTGGCCGATGGCAACCGCCGCGCGAACGAGATCGCGAACGAGACGCTTGGCGAGGTTTGCGAGGCCATGGGTATGGTTTACACCGCCTAGACCGCAAGACATCGAGCATGAAAAACCGCCGTCGAGGTTTCTCGGCGGCGGTTTGCATTTTGTGGTGGGCCCACCCGGATTCGAACCGAGAACCAAAGGATTATGAGTCCCCTGCTCCACCGTTGAGCTACAGGCCCGTCTTGCACGTGGACTATTGTACCCGAAAGCTGAGCAGTCAAGGAAACTTCATATATCCGTATTGCAGATAGACGCCACTCCCGCCGCCTTCGCGACCGAGTCCACCAGCGCGGCGCGCGCGGACGCCGCCTTGAGGTCGCCGTTCTCCTTCTCGAGCGCGGCGATGCGCTCCTCGATCGTGGAGTCGGGCTTCACTTATGCGAAAAAGCCACCCGTGCGGATGGCTTAGATCAACTATAGTCGGGGCGGCGGGACTCGAACCCGCACGAGCTTGCGGCCGCCAGCCTCTGAAACTAGCGCGTCTGCCTGTTCCGCCACGCCCCGATGTTGTATACTGCAATTGCTTGGCGGTTCCGCCCTGGGCTCGGTTCGGGGTTGGAACCGCCTTTATTTGATTAGCCTTGTTCTTCCGTCCTTCAAGATGAGCATCGCCTCGCTGAAACCGAACTGACCTTTAGCGGATAGATACTTCATCGACTCGACTATCTGCTTCTCCTCATTGGCATCCGCGATTTTGCTATAGCGGTTTTCAACCACCACTCTCGGGTTATCTAAATCATCGAAGTCGATTCCAGTCGCCAGCGTTGCCCCAGGTTCGGAGAGACGCCCCCACTTCGAATAGCATTCGCTCATGCGTTTTCTCAGGGCGCTGAGACCTCCTTCGATGGTCTTCATATCCCAGTAGTGCCACTCGCCATCCAAAAATAGCGAAATGTCGATATTCACAGCTGCGTTACCCCGCTCATGAAGAAGCCTCTGCTTGTAACCGATCCTGGACAGCTGAGCATAGCTCTCCCATTCAAGAGGGTTCTTCTTCTGCATCTTCTTGACTCCTCCAGGCGTTAACGCAGACAGGTCTAAGTTATCGGCCCTGTAGTCGGTGGATGGGTTGGTGCGAACGGCAGCGTTCTCGAGCGCCTTGCGTTCGAGAACGTCCTTCTCGGCGGAACTCAGCCTTTCCGTCTCGTCTATCTCCTTGAACTGCTTGCACAGCTCGCGTCAGCCAAGATCGGAGACGACGCGGCCTCCACTGTGGAGCAGCGCGTCCTCGGATGGTGCCGCTCCCACAAGGGGGCGTCCGTCGCCGAGAAGCGCGAGGCGGCGAAGCTCATCATGGAGGTCTTCGTGCAGGCGTACGACGACAAGGCGGCGGAGTTCGCGTCGCAGTGGTACGACTACCGCGCGGAGCAGGGCGGCGCGAAGCTCAAGTAGGCCAGCGCGTCTTAACCCGCACCCCGTTTGGCCCACGCATATCACGAACGATTTCTTTTCTTGGAGGTTTGCGATGCCCGTCAGCTGCAACGCCGCCAAGCGCGGCAAACTCACAGCAGGAGGAATCGCGGCTTATAGGACAAAAAGTGTGTCTGGGCCTATTATTCATTCGTTTCGGAACGGGTATCTCGTCTTGTGGTGGAGCTCCTCCCACACGAGGCCCTCTCCCCATTTCTCTGGACGGGAGGCGTCCTCGGCCCTCATGCCATATCGCTCCCTCAGCAGGTCGACGTCGGCGTCGGTGGGCATCTCGCGCAGCGTGTCCGCCATCGTCTTCGGGCATTCGACATGCAGGTAGCACCACCAGAACACGGCCTTGACGCGCTTGAGCTTCGCGAGGCCGCGGTGGCTCCTCAGGACCTCGCGGAGCTGGGAGTTCACGCCCCCTTCGATCCTGTTGTTGGTGGCGGGCATCGGCCCCTCTGCGCACAGCGCCGGGTCGAGGTACGTGAACAGCGTCCCCGCATTGACGAGCCGGACGAGCCCCGACCTCGCCTCGCGCAGCCTGCGGTGGGTGTAGGCCATGCGGCCTTTGACCAGGCTTTTCTGCTCGAGGAAGTCGGACCAGAACTCGCACCACTGCATGAAGCGCTCGACCCACCAGTCGGCCTGCTGGAGCGTCCCCACATGCAGCAACTCCCTGGCCAGCGCGTAGGGCTCGACGCCCGCCTGCAGCTTGGGCCTCGACGTCGTATGCCTCTTGACCCGGCAGAACGCGTGGAACACGCATCTCTGGACCCTCGTCCTCGGCCATTCGGCCGCGACCGCCGAGGCGAAGCCGCTGCCGCCGTCGGTGACCGCCGTGTCGGGCGGGGCGATGCGCGAGAGCGGCGAGCGCCACGCGGCGGTCGTCTCGGCGCGCGCGAGGTGCCACGACAGCACGTGCTCGTCGCTGCAGGCTATGAGCACCACGCAGTCGCGCGCGATCCAGATGCCGTCGACGTAGACGACGCGGAAGACCTCGTCCACCGCCTCCGGCATCGGCCATATCGGCCAGAAGAGGGCGGCCCTCCGCCTGAAGGTTCGGCCGCGCCCCGGCATATCGGCCTGCGTCCCGCGCGAGAGCAGCCAGCCGACGAAGGCCGCGAGCTCCCTGGCCGCCACGTCGTTGGAATGCGTGGCGCTGGCGCCGCACGACCGGCAGCGCCATCTCTGGGCGCCCGACGGGGTCCTCCCGTTCCGCTTCATGGGCCCTCCGCAGGACGGGCATTTCATATTATCCACGGCATCCTCCCGGAATCGGTGACTTTTTACCGTGAATTTCCTCATGCGACCTGGGAAAACGTCAATAACAGGACACACTTTTTGTCCGAGTGGGAAAGTCGATTCGGATGACTTTTCCCATAAAAAATGGGCGCTGGCCTGCGCCAACGCCCAAAATCAGACACATTATTTGTCCTATAAGCCGGAATCGCGAGCCGCGTCGCTCTCTACGACAGCTGCGGCATTATGGAGATGAATTCAGCTCAGAATACAAAAAGAACCCGTTTTGAGCGCTTATGCTCTCAACGAGTTCGAACAATTAAAATGGCTCCCCGGGTAGGATTCGAACCTACAACCCTCCGGTTAACAGCCGGATGCTCTGCCGTTGAGCTACCGAGGAATCTGCCAATCAGTTGCGTTCTTTCCGAACGCGCAAGATAGTATTATAGCCATCTCATCAGTCGGCGCAAGACCCAATTTCAACTTTTTTGACAAGCGCGGGCATTCGGAATCTCAAGCCCTCTCACCAGACGGCCCGCTCGCTCTTCAGCCTCCTGTCAGGCGGCGCACTTGTTTCCTTTCTCTCGGCCCTTTGAGAATTTCGGCCTTTCCGCCACTTCTGCTCCTTGTCCCAAGATGAGACGAAATGAGGCGCATCGCCCGTCCCTCGTCTCGCACGCAGGGTAAGACAACCCGCGCTCTATCCCGCATCCGAACCAGTGACGAGGAAAATTTCATAGCTTCTCGCGGGACGCCGGGACAGCGGAACCAGAGGGCGGACAGGTGGCTGCAACGCGAGGACCAACCGCGCAGCCCCTTCTTATCGATGATCGGCCCCTCATGGATAGATATCGGCGAGGCAGTTTGACGGGTTCCGACGATGGACCCCAATGCTCTACAGCAACATTGAACCAGGTCACAACCTCATACCAATGGGCTGACCGCCTATTGGTGGTAATTCCAACCTACTGAAATCCATCTTCTCATCTTTTATCGGGGGTATGTCCTCATGCGCGCGGCGTAATTTCGCAGTCATCGGAATCGCGCCGATCGTGAACGCAATCAGACGAGTGCGTGCGACGAGCGACAGACCGCCGAGGAGAGCGGCAGCATAGAAAGACGAAACCGATCACGTATTCCGATTATGAAGGAGGAAACCCAATGGCAGACTCTACCGAGTCCACGGTGCAAGAGCACTGGGGGGAAACCAACGGAAAGAAGTATCGCCGAGGCTCGCGTCTTCCCAAGAAGACCGACACCGTCCCGGCAGCGCCTGCGGCTGAGACGCCGAAGGTGCCCTGGAAGTGGGAAGAGGACGGCATGACCGTCATCCGCGGCACGGCACGCTCCGCACCGGGATGCCACAACGTCTGCGGCATTTTGTCCTACGTAAAGGACGGCAAGCTCGTAAAGGTCGAAGGCGACCCCGAGGACCCCTACAACCAGGGCCGTCTTTGCAGCCGTTGCCTTTGCATCCCCGACTACGTCTACCACAAAGACCGCCTTTTACACCCGATGAAGCGTGCGAAGGAAGATCGAGGCAAGAACAAGTTCGTCGAAATCTCCTGGGATGAGGCCTACGACATCATCGTCGAGGAGTTCAAGAAAGTCGCCGATACCTACGGACCCGACAAGATTGCCATGTGCCAGGGCACGGGTCGCGATATCCACCAGGTCACGCGCCTGAACGCGTGCATGGGCTCCCCGAACGAGGGCGTCCCCTACTTCGCCGGCAACTCCTGCTACCTGCCCCGCATCGCGTCCATGGCGTGCATGCTCGGCGGCTCGTGCGTTATGGACTGCTCGCAGTTCTTGCCCAAGCGCTACGACGACCCCCGCTACACGGTGCCCGAGTACTGCATCGTGTGGGGCCATCAGCCCTTCTATTCCAACGCTGACGGCTTCTACGGCCATTGGATCTTGGATCTTATGAAGCGCGGCATGAAGGTTGCCGTCGTCGACCCGCAGCTCACCTGGCTCGCGGCTCGCGCCGGCAAGGACTGGCTGCGCGTCCGCCCTGGCGGAGACGGAGCACTCGCCATGGCCATGTTGAAGGTCATCTGCGACGAGAAGCTCTATGATAAGGACTTTTGCGACAAGTGGGTCTACGGCCTCGAGGCAGTCTGCGAGCGCGTCGCCGACATGGACCTCGACGAGCTGTGCGAGCGCGCCTGGGTCGACAAGGAAGACGTCGTGCGCGTGGCCCGCACCTACGCGACGAGCCATCCTGCGGCCATCCAGTGGGGCGTCGCCCTCGACCAGCAAACCGGCGGCCAGCAAGCTGCTCACGCCATCACGGCAATGTGGTGCATCACCGGCAACCTCGACATCCCGGGCGGCAACGTCATGGCTGACGCTTGCTGGGGCATCGAGCAGCCGAACTGGGTTGGCACCTGGGGCTGGGATGAGCTCATGACTCCCGAGGAGCAGGCAAAGCGCATCGGCATCGAGCGCTACCCTATGTTCGCTGTGGGCTTCAAGAACCTCTCCTCCAACGCCACCATCGAAGCGTGGCAGCGCGGCGAGATTCCCATCCATGCGGCCTACATCGTGACGAACAACTTCCTCGCGACCATGGGCGCTCAGGCCGAGCAGCAGCTCGAGTGGTACAAGCAGATCGACTTCATCGTGGTCGAGGACCTGTTCATGACGCCGACCATGATGGCACTTGCCGACGTGGTGCTGCCCGCAGCAACCTACGAGGAGCGCGACGGCTTCGGCGGACTGAACGCTTACCGCATCAGCTGCATCAACAAGGCGATCGAGCCCGTCGGCGACTCCAAGCCCGACAACACGATCTTCCTCGAGCTCGGCAAGCGCCTCACCCATGCGATCAAGCCGGAAAACGACGACATCGCGTGGCCTTGGGACAACGTTCAGGAAATGTGGGACTACGCCCTCGAAGACGGCGGTTTCACCTGGGAAGAACTTCGCGACGCCACCTGGAAGTACCCCGAGTTCAAGTACCGCAAGTACGAGACGGGCGACCTTCGCCCCGACGGCCAAGTGGGCTTCCGCACCGAGACCGGCCGCGCCGAGATCTACTCGATGGTGTTCCATCACACCTCGTGGTCTGGCCTCGATCCGCTGCCGAGCTACGTAGAGCCCGTTGAGAGCCCCTATTCGGCGCCTGAGGATGTCGAAGAGTACCCCTACATCGTGACCTCTGGCATGCGCGTGCCTCACTTCTTCCACTCCGAGCAGCGCCAGATCGAGAAGCTGCGCGCCCTGCATCCCGACCCGCTGTGCCATATCCACCCGGAGACGGCGAAGAAGCACGGCATCGAAGAGGGCGACTGGATGTGGCTCGAGAACAAGCACGGCAAGTGCAAGTACAAGGCCACCTTCGACGACGGCTACGATCCGCGCGTCATGCAGTGCGAGCACGGCTGGTGGTTCCCCGAGCGCAAGGACGAGGCAGAGGAGAACACCGAGGACGAGAAGAAGGGTCTGTTCGGCGTTTTCGAGTCGCAGATCAACAACCTCGTTCCCTTCGACGCCGGCGTGTCGGGCTTCGGTTCGAACTACAAGGCCATGATGTGCAAGATCTACAAGGCCGAAGACTAACAGGCCGCGCGAGAGGAGTTTAACAATGGCAATTCAGGGAATCCTCGTCGACGTGGATTACTGCACCGGTTGCGAGGCGTGCGTTCTCGCCTGCCAGCAGGAGCACGGCTATAGCGAGAAGGAATTCGGCATCAAGATCACCAAGCTGGGTCCGTTGCATATCAACGAGGCCAACAAGGTGTTCCAATACGATTTCATCCCCCAGTTCACGCAGTGGTGCGACCTGTGCGAAGAGCGCTGCGGCAAGGGCAAGAAGCCCACGTGCGTTCAGCACTGCCAGGCACAATGCCTCGACTGGGGCCCGATTGAGGAGCTGGCCGCCAAGGTCAACTCGCCCAAGCAGATGATCGTCGCCATCAACGAGGCGTAGATCATACAAGGCTTTCTCCGCCGGGGGAAGGCGGCATTCACGCCTATCGCTTGCCCAAGCGGAGGAAAGACGAGAGGGGGAAGGAGGAGAACATGACTCAGCAATTTGCCGATGATTTCGGGGGACAGTGCGCAACGCATGTCATGAACATCGACGTGCGCGCTCCGCGCGAGTTCTCTCACGAAGTCACCGAGTACCAGCGTGAGCAGGGCCGCATCGACTGGCGAGTCCGTTGCAGCGCCAACATGAAGAAGATGGCGAAGCACGAGATCAACCAGATCTATCAGTAAGCCCGATGCGGAATCTTGTCGGGGAAGCGAATACCATACCCGCTTCCCCGCCCCGCATCACACTTTAGACGATCCGCCGCCCAGGTGGTTATCTCTACTTCCATCCCCAGGGCTTCCCTCACCACCTGGGCGGATCTCCCCATATCTATCAGTGGGCGCCGGCAAGGCAGATAAGGAGGGTAAAGCGTAGCTTGGCTCCCGTTCATACATTCAAACCTACTGACAACCGACAACAAAAAAGGAGAAAAAATGGCTGAAACTCGCGTTATCGACGATAACATGCACTTCCTGCCGACCAACCTGTTCACCAACGAAGAGGTGCTTCACGGCTTTCTGTACTCCGCGCCGGTCACCTTCGGCATGAAGGCTTATCTGGGCAAGACCCCGGACGGCACGAAGGACCAGGTCATCCTTGAGTACCCCGAAGGCAAGCAGATCCTGAACTACGTCGACGGCGACTACACGCTCGAGACCAAGATCAAGGCAATGGACGAGGCTGGCGTCGACATCGCGATGCTGCGCATGCCGGTGTGGCAGGAATGGCTGCCCCTCGACATGTGCAAGATCGTGAACGAGCAGGCTGCCGAGATGTGCAAGCGTTCCGAAGGCCGCCTCGTTGCCAACGCCGTTCTTCCGCCGTTCGGCCGCAAGGAAGACGTCGACGAGCTCAAGCACTGCATCGAGGACCTCGGCATGGTCGGCGTGCAGTTCGCCTGCTGCTATGGCGATCGCTTCCTCGACGACGAGCTGTTCAAGCCCTACATGAAGGTCCTGAACGACATGAAGGTTCCGGCCGTCGTGCACCACACCCCTGGCCAGAACGCCTTCCAGAACTTCGATGACTACACGATTCTGCGTCGTGAGCTCGGCCGCATCCATGCCCAGGCAGCAGCTGTCGGCCGCGAGATCTACTCCGGCATGTTCGACGAGTTCCCGAACCTCAAGTTTGTCCACACCATGTTCGGCGGCAACTGGTTCGGCCTGCAGGAGATCCTCGCACCGCACAAGTCGACCAAGAAGAAGGAGGCCATGAACCGCCTGGCCACCAACGTCGACCACGAGGCCTACACCCGTTACCTCGAGAACAACATCTTCTTCGACATGACCCACCCGATGTCTTGGGGCAAAGACCAGATCGAGTGCGCTGTGAAGGTTTGCGGCGCAGACCACCTGCTCATGGGTTCTTCCTTCCCCGTCTTCTACGAGTGGATGGCTCGCTCGGTCGAGTCCATCGACGCGCTCGACGTCACTGACGAGGAGAAGGCGCTCATGAAGGGCGGCAACGCTGCTCGCATCTTCAACCTGTAAGCACTCAAGGCACTATTTTTATTGATTAGAGGGGATCGGGTCTCGATTCGGCGTACCACCCTCCACTCGCCCGAGGCCCGACCGTTTGTTGCGCGACGAACGCCGCGCAACTGAAAGAGGGGAAAAATGAGCAATCCCAATGCCGCGGCAAGCGCACAAGAGAAAACCCCGAGCTACGCGTGGATCGCGCTCGTCGTCTCGTTGCTCGCCGCAATATCGATCGTTTACGCATGGATGTGGCTGCCCGCCATCACCTTCCCGGTGTTCAAGGGCTGGCTTGGAGCAAACTGCGCATCCGTGCAGGCCGACCCTTCGCAGTTCGGCCTTCTGTCCAACGTCATGGGCCTCGTGCCCATCGCAGCGCTCATCATGGCGTTCCCGGCATCGTTTGTAGTCCGAAAGTTCGGTCCGAAGGTCGGCACCCTCGTCGGTCTCGGCCTTGCGGTCATAGGCTCCGCAGTGTGCGCCCTCACGATCACCTCGAGTTTCACGGCGTTCCTCGTGGGCCGCTTCATCTTGGGTCTCGGCCTTGCACAGACGATTGTCGCAGGCCCCACGTGCGTGTCCATCTGGTTCCCCAACACGACCCGCGGCCGCGCTATGGCCATCTGGTCAATCTGGGCACCGGTCGGCATCTTTACGGTGAACGTGTTCGGTGACGGCATCTACCACGCCGTCGGGCAGAACCTTGTTACCCTGTTGTGGGTGTGGACTATCGTCATCGTGGTCATCGGAATCCTGTTCGCCGTTGTGTTCCGCAAGCCCCGTGCCGATGAGGCCTCCGAGGTTTCCGCCGAAACGAAGTCGTTCCGCGAGGTGCTCCCGTTCTTCAAGAAGCGCCAGCTTTGGTGTCTCATCTTCATGTTCGCGATCTTCAACTACATGAACTATGCCTTCAGCCAGTACCTGAAGACCTGGCTGCAGCTCGATCCCACGGCCGGCGGTCTTGGCTGGGACCCCGCGATGGCAGGCCTTATCGGTGGCGCGCTGACCGCATGCGGCATCCTCGCCCCTATCGGCGGCTTCATTTTGGACAAACTGCCGCGCAACCTGAAGTACATCGCAGTCGTCTCCGGCATCACCGGCCTCACCGTGTGCTCCGCGCTTGCCTTCCAGAACAACATGGTCGTGTTCGTTTTCTACGCCATCTTCTTCTGCATCGGCAACATGTTCCTGAATGGCTGCTGCCGACCGATGATCCCGACCTACGTGTTCAAGGGGGGCGCAACTGCAGTTGCTCTGGGACTTTCGTTCCTCACGTTCGGCCAGTACCTCGGCCAGACGATCACCTCCTACGCGCTTGAACCGTTCAACGCGTCCATGTCCGCAGGCGCTTGCGACCCGATGCTCGCCTTCTGGGCATTGGTGCCGATCGGCGTCGTGGGCATCATCGCCTCGCTGTTTATGAAGCCTTCCAAGCAAGACCTCGCAGGCGGCAAGCCGCAGGGGAAGCCGGCTGAAAACGCGCAAGCTAAATAAGCGCACATCAGGCTCGGTTTCCGTACTATTCGGCACCCGTGTCGCCCAAACGGCGCGCGGGTGCCTTTCGTTATCCAGGGACACACCATGAAAAACGGCATCGTTACGCTCACGTACGGCAAAATCGCCCACCTCGACGCCACAACCGGGCCGACGGATTGGGCGGGCCGCTCGATAGAGCTCGAAAGGAAGATGGGAATGGAAGGCCACGCCCCCGCACCGCCAAGCGAATCGAGACGCCCTGGACAGATTGAAGCGGGATACGAGATAGACGCGACGACGGGCGCAACCGTTGACGCGACTACAGGAGCTACCGTTGACGCGACGACGGGCGCAACCGTGGACGCGGCATCAGGTGCGACTCACTCGATTAGCCATGACAACGTTCGGGAAAGCGCCGCAGAAGCCCATGGCGACGCGCATAAGGGCGAGGAACGCGAAGCGGATACCGTCGACGCCACCACAGGCGCAACACCTGGCGTATCCGCCGCCTGCAAAGAGCTCGGGATGGCGAGCCTGTCCGACGTGATCGCCGATATGGGAATCAAACCACCGGGCCAGGTTTAGGGCAACGTGTCCCGACCAACCATAATCGCGTTAGGCACGAAGCTCATCTGAACCGGTTTCAAAGGGATACAACCGTATTTTGGAGGGGAAAAGCTTTATACTGGATGTTGGGGATTTTGGGGCGCACCGTGCGATATGCCGCTTCGCGTCGTGGTCAGTTTCTCTTGCATATCGGTATCTTATTCAAGGGGGAAAGATGGCGAAAGAGACGCAGCGCAGTGGCGCTGACGGCGCAATGGAATTGCTGGGGGTAGGCGGCTTCGCCCTTTTTTTCGGATGGATGCTCATCACGTTCTACTGGCTGTTCGCGATCTTCTTGCAAAGCCTTCCCACCGGCGAGCGCGACACGATCCAACTGTTCATCTTCATCGGCATCGCGCTCGGATATGCAATCTGTCACTTCCTCGGCAAACGAGCTTCCTATACGCCGTTTAGCGCGCCCGTACTCGCAATCGAGACCGTTTTCGCCGCAATCGTGCCCTTGACGAGCCTTGGACTGCCTGCAGAAGCCCCGATACCGACCCCCATGCTCTGCGCGGCAAACCTTCTCGCCGGCATCGGCGGAGGCTTCTTCACCGTGAGCTGGCTCGACGTGTGCGGCAGGTCCAAATCGCGTGCCTATGCCCGATTCTGCTCTGAAGCGCTTTTGGGCGGGGGCGCCCTTTTCACACTCGCAGCGCTTATGCCAACTGAGTTCCAGCCCGTCTTCTGTCTCGTTTATCTCGCATTGTCGGTGGGATTGCTGAAGTACACAAGCGAGAACTCAGACAATTTGCAGGCCGCGCCGGTCAGCGCCGTTGAACACAAACCGTGGAAATTCGCGCGCGAAGTCGAGCCGTCCTTTATTGCCTTCGGTATCGTTTTCGGGATGACCTTCGTCTTTTTGTTCAACTACGGCTCTCATTATGTCTTCATCGGCCTTCTTGCAACGATCCCCGGCGCTCTTGTCTTAGTTGTGCTCTCTCTGAAGAAAATCTTCCTGAACATCACTGTTCTGCAGCGAATCCTGCTGTTCATGACGGTGCTCGCTTGCATCTGCATCCCCTTCTCAACTGGGTACGTCCAGATTGTCTGTGCGTTTCTTGTCACCGCATCGTGGGCGCTTTTCTTGCCAACGACCTATGCACATCTCGTGCGTAAGAGCGTCGAGCTCGGAGAAGCGGCGGTATTTCGTCAGGTTCCTCGTCGTCTTTTGGCAAGCGCGCTGGGATTTCTCATCGGATGGGCCGTCACAAGCGCGACGACCGTCGTCTTCGGCGCCCATTCCGACGCTTTCACGGTCATTCGCCTGTGCACCGCATGTCTCGTCGTCCTCGCCGTCACCGTGTTCTTCCCGCAATCGGAGCATCATGACGAGAATGCCGACCGTGCGCCTGCCCCAAGCGAAGCTGTTGCAACCCCCGCACAGCCAGCGCCTGCGGGCATGAGCGAGCACGAGGTGTTCGAAGCACGCTGCAACGCCGTTGCCGAGATGTACCAACTCTCCCCTCGCGAGACCGACGTGTTGCGCTACCTCGCCAAGGGCCGCAACGCCGCCTATATCCAAAACAAGCTGACCATCTCTCCGCACACCGTCAAAAGCCATATCTACAGCATCTACCGCAAGACGGATATCCACTCCCAGCAATCGCTCATGGACTTCGTTGAGGATTACCCCGTTTCCATTCCGCAACAATCTCCAAAAAAGAAGTAGGCTTCCCTTTTGATTGCGTGACGAGGCTTTCCTATCTTGTCATTCAGCAAAGCCGCAGTTCGCCGCATCATACCACCATACTGATTTACGTTATTGCATACCTATCACACGATAGGGTCAGCATCGCTTCGTGGTGAGCTGTTCTCATTGGTTAAGGGAAATGCTGGTGCAGGGGAATTGAGCGCACTGGCATCAGACGGAGCGTGTGAGAGCGCTTCGAAAGGAGAGGCAACCATGACGGTACGTAGCGCAAAAGACGTGAAACTGGTGGTTAAGCCGGTGTTCTTCGCGATGGAGCACAAGTACTACTACGAGGGACCCTGCCGCATGTCATCGGGCGACGCGCTCGAGCCCGGCTTCGACGCGATCATCAACGGCAAGATCTACGAGGGGATGCAGAAGGCGCTTGATTTCAACCTGCGCAACGACGCGCGGTTCGAGGTTTTGGAGCCGGCCGTCATTCGAACCACCGACGACTGGGATATCAAGGAAGAATGGTTCGAATCGGCACTCGCAGACGACCGTATCGTCGACTTCTATCTCGTCAACACCGCATTCGGCGCCAACACCGTCATCGAGGAGTTTGCGCTGCGAACCAAAAAGCCCATGGGGCCCAATCCTTTCAAGATGTACGGTCAGGTGGCTTTCGCGTCCAGCGTGCGACGCGGCGCCGACGTCATCTTCTCGCTGAGCTGGCCCGAGCTGAAAGATAAGCTGCTCTGCCTTCGCGCCGAGAAGGCGATGCGCACTGCAAACATTCTGCTCGCCCCGCGCTTCGGAGGCGACAAGGCAATGGCGGGCGGGACCGACACTTTCGACAGCCTCTGCCTCGCACGCGACACGTTCGGGACCAATTTCCGCTACGTGAACGTGCACGAGCTTATGGACTATCTCTCTCCTCTGCCCGAAGAGGGAAACCACACCACCCCTGGCCGCAAGACCATGAATATCACATCGGAGGAAATCGCCTGGTGCGAAGAGCTCGCCGACAGTCTTATGGCCGATGCATCCGAGTGCCAAATTGCGAAGAAGTTCCTTGTCAACAGCCTGAAAGCTTACAAGGTCGTCGATAAGATTATGGATTACTACGATTGCTCGGGATTCGCGGCGCCCTGTCCTGACGCCTGCTCGACGAGGCGACTCAATGAGGAACAGTTCACGTTCTGCCTCACCCACAGCCTCAATCTCGAGCGCGGCGTGGGCTCCGCGTGCGAATACGACGTCACCTCGGTTCTGTGCATGATCCTCGAAATGGCGCTCACGGGGAAAGCAGCCTACATGGGCAACACCCTACCCGCACCGCTCGGGCCCGACGGAGAGGTTAACTTCTCCGACCCGAAATATTCGGCACCTATCGAAGGAGACAAGAACAACCTCTACCTGGTAAGCCACTCGACGCCCTGCCGCTGCCTCCACGGCTTTGACAAGCTCGACGACTTCGCCTTGCGCCACTTCGCCTTGGATGCTGGGTTCGGAGCGATTCAACGTCACGACTTCAACGGCGACAAGGGCCAGGTTATTACCATGATTCGAATTTCCTCGGACTGCAAGGAAATGTTCATCGGCCGCGGCGAGATCGTCGCAGGGTTCGGGTACGATTCCGACAACTGCAACGGCGGATTCGTCTTCCGCGTTGCCGACGAGCATGACTTCTTCGAAAAGCATGTCACGTTCGGACTGCATCTCCCCCTCGTATACGGCGATTACGTCGACCAGTTCGTGTTCATCGCGAAGCGCCTCGGCCTCACCCCGGTCGTGGCCTAAGGGGTCCACGCGATGCCCGATAAGGCTGTTATGGATAGGCTCCTCGCTGCGAAGCGGGAAGCCTCCCTCGTCTGCGAAGAGTTCGAAAGTGACCGCGCGGCAGGAAAGCTCGATGAACCGCGCGTCGAGAGCCTGGTAAGGCGCTTCATCTTGGCCAAGTTCCGCCTTGACGAAAAGGAAGCCGAACCAGCAGGGGACAATTTGGAGAAGCTGGCGCAGGCAAGCCTCGCCAAGATGCTGAAAATAGCACCCGACTTGGTCAAAAGCGAGGACAAGGCCGCAAACTGCGACGGTGCCGACTCCGCGACGGTCAAACAGGCTCTTATGATCATGGCGCTGCAAAAGGAATTCCACATGCAGCTCGATTGTTTTAGTGCCGGGCTCTGCCATAGTGTCGGCGAGCTTGCCGCGCTCGTATGGCAAGCGACTCGATAGCCGAAACAAACCGGCAATCGCCTGCCTCGGCAGACGCGCTCGAAACGAATGGGGGGGATTTCGATGGGCGCCCAACTCGAAAGCGGTAATGGAGCCGCATCGATAGAGGCTCGGGAAGACGAGTTTCTCGGCAACCTCGAGCTGCTCGACGACACCCTGCTGCAATTCGAGTACATCCTAAGCTTCATCGGGGACCTAAACGCGATTTCAGAAGAAGACCGCACCAACGATTGCAAGGTGGAAGGCTGCGCAAGCAACGCCTGGCTGATGCTCGAAGCGCGCAACGGTCGCCTGAAGCTGAGCCTTGGATCGGATTCCCTCATCATCGAGGGGCTGCTTGGGGCACTCACATGGATGCTCAATGCGCAGCCCCTCGAAGACGTCGCCGCATGGCAGCCGCGCTTTCTCAAACATCCGCAGATGAAACCGCATCTCAACAGCGACCGCAGCCACGGCATAGCCTCGATCGTGAAAGCGATACAAGCGTTTTGCGAAGTGGAATCGGGCGAGGCGGCACGTTCGGGATGCTCCCCCGCAACGACGTGACGTCCTCAATCCGCTGCCGAAACGAGAGCGTGCAGCTGATAAGGGAAACCAGCGAAACAAAGGGGACATCGTGAAAACCAAAGGGCTCGGGTTCATGCAGCTAACCATCGTCGTGGGATTCTGCCTGTATTACGGCTACTACCTGATCGCCTTCTTCGGGGCATTTGCAGAGCTCCCGCCTGGCATAGATTTCATCAAAGCTCATCTAGGACAATTCGTGTTCTTCATCGGAAGCATCATCGGCACGGAGGGCTTGCTGCTCTGGTTCAGGCGCCGCGACAGCGTGGCGCTTTGCCACAAGAAGTTCTTCTTCCTCGTAAGCTTGCTACCCGGTTCGCTCTCACCCCTGATTATGGCGCTCGACGCCCTAGGGGAAACGCCTCCGCTCCCCCTGACGTACACATGTCTCCTTCTCGCAGGGTTTTCAATCGCCATGGGATTCATGCTATGGGACGATTTCATGGTCCATGGCGGTCTGTGCCACAACCAATTCGCCCATGCAGCGGTCTTCTGCACCGGCGGGCTGCTCTTCCTCTTCTGCACCGCGCTGCTTCCCAAGCTCGCTCTCGGCGTCGTCTGCTGGCTCATGCTGCTCGCAAGTATGCTGCTCGTCATGTTCATAAACCCCCGCCGCCGCCCCCAGCCCGACAGATCCGTCAAGCCCGTGGCGACATTCTTTAAGGGAACCCGCCATCTCGACATCTTAAGCGCCACTCTCAACGTGGCGTTCGGATACGCCTTCATCCTGCTGTTCCGCACCGGGACCGCAAACGTGCTCATTGCGGGCGCGGCGGCGATTCTCGTCGACGCCATCATCTCCTCGGCGATGGGAAACCGTCGATCAATGCTCTACTCGGGCGCGCTTCGCCTCTTCTCCGCCATCGTCGCGTGCGCGCTGCTCCTCTATCTTGCGCCTGGAGACGCGCTCGCCATCGTGGCCCTCGGCGTGATGGTGGTATGCTGGTTTCTCTTCCGTACCGTGCACTGCGGCTGCCTGGCGGTACTCGCTGCAGCGAAAGAATTCCCTGTCCTTTACACCTCCACCCGGGGAAAGCTTGCCGCCAACTGCGGATTCGCCGCAGGCCTGCTCATCGGCACGCTCACCGTGGCAAGCGAGGCGCAAGATGCAAGCCTTGTCGTCACCTTGGCCATCGTCGCATCCTTCATCTTGGCATCCTTGTTCTTTTTGCCCTTCGACGAGGAATCCTCCGTCCCCGGCTACCGTACCATCACTTTTGTCGACATGCCGACAAAAGCCGCACAGGACAGCTCGCTTGAAAAGCGCTGCGCCCGCCTGGTAAAGCGCTGCAAGCTATCCCCGCGCGAAGCGGAAGTGCTCACGTGGGCCGCACAAGGGCGCAATGCGAAGGCCATCGCTGAGAAGCTCTTCATTTCCGAGAGCACCACCAAGACTCATATGTCGAATATCTACCGCAAGGCGGGCGTCCACTCGCAACAGGAACTTATCGCGCTTCTGGACCAAGAGCAATAATTGTCGGTTCAAATAAGCACGCCCGCTGGACCGCTATTTCAAGGAAAACGTATTTCTCCAGCTCAATATCTCATACGCAGCGTGCCGCCCCTCATCAAGCGAGTTCCAATCTCACTTTTGGAACTCCTGCGGTCAGGCCATCCTCGATTTTGCGACCTAACGTGTGAGCCACCGAAAAGGTAGAAGCGGAGGGCGCTAAGGAAGGAGGCCTTACCACTCTCGACTTCTATCACGGCGAGTGAGCCATTAGCGGAAAGCTCTAGGAGAGGGAGAGTGACTCAAATGACAATGAGAATCGACATTCCCCACGACAGCGACGAGTCGAAGGGGATGCGCCCCACGTTCTTCAACGAACCGCCTGTCATGTACACCGGCGGAGACGTGCCTTGGCAGTGGGAAGAGGACGGCATGATCTGCACCAGGTCGGCCGCCTGGTCTGCGCCGGGCTGCCATGACGGCTGCGGCGTCATCGTGTATACGGACAAGGAGACCGGCAAGTTCATCAAGGTCGAAGGCGACGAGGAGAATCCGTACTACCAGGGGCGCCTCTGCATGCGCTGCCTCGACGTAGCCGAGGCGATCTACCATCCCGACCGACTGCTCCACCCGATGAAGCGCGACCCGAAGTTCCGCGGCAAGGCGGACAAGTGGGAGCGGATCACGTGGGAAGAAGCCTACGACATGATCGACGAGAAGTTCACCAAGATTCGCGATGAGTACGGCGGAAAGGCGATCATCTTCGCATCCGGCACCGGCCGCGTCACACCGCCGATTAACGCACGCCTGGGCTATGCGCTCGGCTCGATCCAGTACTCGTATTTCCATTCCGGCAACGCGTGCTACGTTCCCCGCGTTGCAGCCGCGAACACCATACAGGGCTGCTACACCTGCCCTGACTTCTCGATGCAGTTCCCCGACCGCTACGACAATCCCGAATGGGTCGCCCCGAAGAACATCTTCGTCTGGGGCAACAACCCGCTTATCGCCAACGCCGACGGCAACCTCGGCCATTGGGTCGTCGACTGCATGAAGCGCGGCTCGAAGCTCATCGTCGTCGACCCGCGTTTGACCTGGCTCGCGGCGAAGGCAGACCTCTGGCTGCAGATTCGCCCCGGCACCGACTCCATGCTCGCACTGTCCATGGGCAAATACATCATGGAAAACGGACTCTATGACCACGAGTTCGTCGAGAAATGGTGCTACGGCTTCGAGGAGTACGAGAAGGCTTGCGAGCCCTACAACCTCGACTGGGCCTCTGAGGTCACCTGGCTTGACAAGGAAGACATCATCGCCGCTGCGAAGTACATGTCCGAGAAGCCGACGGCCGTGCAGTGGGGCCTGGCCATCGACATGAACCTGCAGTGCGTCACCGCTTCCCAGGCACTGTGCAACCTGTGGTGCATCACCGGCCAGATCGACATCCCCGGCGGCATGATCACCGTGCACGACCCGTACAACACCGAGGTTTGGCTGCCGCCCGATCCCCGCGAGGTCTTCACCCCTGAGCAGGAGAAAGAGCGCATCGGCTCCAACTACGAGATGATCACCAACTCCGGTATGGTCCAGTGCCAGGCGGACTCCATGATCGACCAGCTGGTCACCGGCCGTCCGTTCAAGATCCGCGCGGCATGGATCCAGTCGACCAACCCGCTCGCCTGCTGTGCACAGGACCCCGAGCCCCGCGTCGAGAAGGGTCTTAGGAACTGCGAGTTCGTCGTCGGCGTCGACTGCTTCATGACGCCGACCCTCATGGCAAACTGCGACGTCGTGCTGCCGCTGTGCTTCTACCCCGAGCGCGAGGGCCTGCGCTCGGTGTGGTACTACATCCAAAACACCAACAAGGCCTGCGAGCCGATGGGCGAGTCGAAAGACGACTTCCAGATCAACTGGGAGCTCGGCCGCCGCTGGAACAAGGACCTCTGGCCAGGTGAAACGCTTGATGAGTACTTCTCCTACCTCATCAAGGAGGCCGGCATCACCTACGACAAGTCCCGCAAGCTCAACTGGATCTACCCCGAGTTCCACTATCGCAAGTTCGAGAAGGGCGAGCAGCGCCCCGACGGCAAGGTGGGATTCAACACACCGACCGGCCGCATCGAGCTGTGGTCGACGCTGCTGGCATCCTGGGGGCAGAAGCCGCTGCCCTACTTCGAGGAGCCGCCGATGAGCCCCTACAGCCAGCCGGAACTCTACAAGGAGTACCCACTGGTCCTCACCACCGGCGCGCGCCACTACGAGTCCTTCCACTCCGAGCACAGGCAGATGAGCCGCCTGCGCTCCAGACTCCCCCAGCCGCTGTTCGAGATCCATCCCGACAAAGCGGCAGAGCTCGGCATCGAAGCCGGCGACTGGTGCTGGATCGAAAGCCCCATCGGCCGCTGCCGCGAGGTGGCGAAGGTGACCCCGATCGTCGACCCGCGCGTGGTGCAAGCCGACCACGGCTGGTGGTTCCCCGAAGCCGACCCGGAGGACCAGGGCGAAGGCTGCTTCGCAACCTATGCCCGCAACATCAATGTGTGCCTGCCGTCGGAATGTGGCGACACTGGGTTCGGCAACCAGAGCAAGTGCTACCTGTGCAAGGTCTACAAGTGCACGCCGGAAGAAATCCCCTTGCCTGAACCGGCACAGCCCAAGGACCGCTTCGCCGAGGGCAGTTTCCGCAACTCCACCCTCGAAGCAGAAATGGAGGACTAGCCATGGCTGAGAAGGCATACGGACTGCTCATCAACTACGAGTTCTGCACCGGCTGCGGCACCTGCGAGATGGCCTGTTCCGTCGAGCACGACATCCCCATCGGGCGTTACGGCATCCAGATGGCCACCATCGGTCCCTGGCAGATCGACAAGAAGAACTGGCAGCTCGACACGGTGCCTATTCCCACCGACGAGTGCGACCTGTGCGCCAAGCGCGTTGAGAAGGGCAAGAAGCCAACGTGTGTGAAGCACTGCCAGTCGCTGTGCATGGAATACGGGCCCGTCGACGAGCTGGCGGCGAAGCTGGCTGGCGCCACGACGAAGCACGTGCTCTTCGTACCCAAGGCGGGCACGGCAGCAAAGCAGTAAGCGTTTAACCCCGGCGCTGAGCAGATTTCACTGAAATATTCCGCGGAAACAACTGCTCAGCGCTGGGTCAAAGTGCGAAGAGGAAAGGGGTGAGGGCCTGTGTGCGGTGGGTACACGCGCGTATGCGTACGTTGCGGCCTATGCGGCAAAGTCGACCCTCGCCCGCTCAACACTGCAGGCACCTGTCCGATGTGCGGGCAGGTCGCCGAGCCGGGAGCGCAGCATTGCAGCGTCTGCGGCGCCAGAATCCCCCGGGCGCCCGGCGAGGAGGCACACCCGAGCAATGCTCTTCCCGACATTACGGGAATCAACGGGAAACAGGCCGAAGAGGCCGGAAGGGAGAAACGATGATCGCGATGGAAGACGTCAAGCCGGTTGAAGTGGAAGCATCGATCCCAGCCGAGCAGGCGGCCGCCCCAAGCAACTCCCTCAAACGCAAGAGGCCGGAAGGCGAAGGCGCGGTCGAGATCTACTGCACCAAGTGCGGCGAGTCGGCGACCGACGGGCGCTTCAGCCCCTATGGCCCGAGCATGGAGTGGTGGTACACCATCACCGGAACCCTCGACGAGATCCAGTGGGTCTATCAGACGGACAAGAACTACTGGGCGAAGGTGGTTGAGCCGACCGTTCGATGCGGATGCGGCAGCGGGCGCGAGTGCAACCCCATGCTGTGGTCCGTGCGGCAGATCCCCGCAAGCTAGGCGCAGGGAGCTTCGTTAAGATGCCGGCGGCTTATGCCTGCACGCCGCTGGCAACCGAGCGCCTTCGGCCTGCAAACCATCCCGTCCTTTGCGAGGACGGCGCTCCTCTGCACGCTGTATCTGGATTCGAATCTAGAGAAGGTGAGAACAATGGAGAAAGACAGCGCTGCTCTCAAGCAGCCAAGACCGTACGCTGAATCGGATATCAACCGCTATGAGGAAAAGACCCCGCGCTATGCCTGGGTCATTTGGATCGTCACCTTCCTCGTGAGCTTTGCGGCCCCATTAGGCCAGTTCAAGCTGGTGAACATCCCCCTGTATTTCATCTATGTCCCCAACGTCAGCCCCGCTGGCGGCTTCATGCTCGACGGAGCGGGATTCGGCATGCTCATGACCTGCGTCTCGCTCATCGGCATCGTGCTCGCGTTCCCCGCCGCCTTCATCTGCCGCAAGCTCGGCCTGAGGTGGACTATCACCATCGCCACGCTCGGCGTTATCGTGGGCGGCCTCATCCCCGCCTTGGCGGGCACCAACATCACGGCTCTCTACATCGGACGTTTCATCGAGGGTCTGGGGATCGGGCTTGTTGGCGTGTCCGCACCGACGCTCATCACCCTATGGTTCCCGGACAAGACCCGCGGCGTTATGCTCGGCCTGTGGTGCTGCTGGGTTCCCCTCTCCATCACGCTCGACGCGCTCGTCACGCCCAGCATCGCCGCCGCAAGCGGCTGGCAGGGCGTTTTCTGGTTCGTCATCATATTTGCCACGGTGGCGCTCATCCTGTTCAACATCTTCTACAAGGTGCCGGGTGGCGAAGGGGCAAGCTACAACGTCGAGAGCAACTTCAAGGAGTGCGTCGTGCTCCTGAAGAACAAGGACATCTGGCTGCTCTTCATCGTCTTCGCCGTGTTCATCGCAGGACAGACCGGCATCGTCAACACCTATCTGCCGACGTTTCTGCAGACGTCGGTCGAGACGGGCGGATGGGGCTTCACCGAGCAGGCAGCTGCGATGGGGCTTTCCGTCGTCACCACGATTGGCTTGGTCGCGAACCCCGCCGGCGGCGCCATCACCAACAGGCTGCCGTTAAAGCTCAAGAGGATCATGCCCGTGCTCGTTGCGGTAATCTACCTCTTCTGCTTCTACATGATGTTCCAGACCGAGAACATCACGCTCGTGTGGGTCGGCATCGTGCTGATGGGCCTGTGCGCCGGCATCGGAGGCGGTGGTTTGCGCCCACTCGCACCGACGATCATGAACAAGTCGGCCATGGCGGCGACGATGGGCATGGCTGTCCTGCAGTTCGCGCAGTGCATCGGCAACTGCTTCAGCCCCGTCTACGGCGGCATGATCGACGCGGGCTACACGTATTGGGACGCTTGTTTGTTCACCATCATCCCGCTTTCCGTCGTGATGCTCATCGCCGCGATGTTCATCAACCCGAAGCCGAAGGGCAAGCCTTTAAGCGAGGAGCCCGAGAACCACCGGTAACTTAGGTCCTCTCATCGCCCAGATAGTGACTTATTTGCGAAATTCCAGGTAAACGTCTCATACCAACGTACTGATTTCGCAATACTGCATACCTTTCACGCGATAGTGTCAGCATCGATTCATGGTCAACTCTTGATACCCGTTAGGGGGCGGGATTCTCGGGGCGGACACCCGTTTTCATGTCCCGCCGGGCCGACGCAGGGAAGACACCTGCACTCTTTTAGGCCCTACGAGAGGAGGATCGATGGCTGACACTATCGAGAAAGTCGAGACCAATATCGAGGGGCGCGACCGCGACGATATTGGCAACTCCAAAGAGGAGAATCAGTTCAACTTCGGTGCTGGCGTGCATCAGGAAGTTGACCCTCGCTGGAAGCACCCCGGCGAGTGGCAGTACGAGGAAGACGGCATGATCGTCACCCGTACGTCTGTCTGGTCGGCGCCTGGCTGCCACGAGGGCTGCGGCGTGCTCGTGTACTCCGACAAGGAGACCGGCCGCTTCATCAAGTGCGAAGGCGACCCGGACGATCCGTACAACCGCGGCGCCCTCTGCCCGCGCTGCCTCGCTTTCAAGCAGGTTGAGTTCCACCCCGACCGCATTCTCTACCCGATGAAGCGCGCTGGCGAGCGTGGCGAGAACAAGTGGGAGCGCATCTCGTGGGACGAGGCGCTTGAAACCTGCTATAAGGAATTCCGCCGCATCTCGATGACCTACGGCGGCGACTCCATCCACTGCCTGCGCGGCACCGCTCGCGACAACCAATGGCAGGTCGGTCGTATGGCGAACACGTTCGGCAGCCCGAACGAGTACGGCTTCCTCTCCGGCACCGCGTGCTACCTCCCCCGTCTGTCGCTCATGATCATGACCTACGGCGGCATGCTCATCGCCGACTTCTCGCAGTTCTCCGCGCTGCGCTACGACGACCCCGAGTGGACGTGCCCTGAGTGCACCATCGTCTGGGGCTGCAACCCCACCATCTCCAACCCCGACTTCTTCATGGGCCATTGGGTGACCGACGCCATGAAGCTCGGCTGCAAGCTCATCTCCGTCGAGCCGCGCGTTACCTGGCTTGCCGCGCACGCCGACATCCACCTGCAGCTGCGCCCCGGCACTGACACTGCTCTCGCCCTCGCGATGATCAAGGTCATCGTTGACGAAGACCTCTACGACCATGACTTCGTCGAGCGCTGGACCTACGGCTTCGACGAGCTGGCCGAGCGCGCCCGCGAGCTCTCCCTCGATGAGGTTGAGAAGATGACCTGGGTTCCCAAGGAGAAGATCGTCGCTGCTGCTCGCATGTTCGCGAACGCTCATCCGGCAAACGTCGTCTGGGGCCTCGCTGTCGACATGCAGTCCCAGGGCACTCCGTGCGCTGCCGCCATCGCTGCGCTGTGGACGATCACCGGCAACCTCGATATCCCCGGCGGCATGTGCTACACCGCGTCCCCGATGGGTGTCGACCAGCCTTCCGCAGGCGCGTGGGGCATCTACGACCTCATCAATGAGGAGATGCAGAAGAAGCGCGTCGGCTGGAAAGAGTTCCCGATGTACCGCTACGGCCTTACCCAGGCAATGCCCGACATGTGCCTGGAGTACTGCGAGGCAGGCAAAGTGAAGGGCATCTGGATCCAGACGTCCAACGGCATCGCCTGCATGAGCTGCGAGACCGAACGCTGGTATGAGGCCATGAAGAAGGTCGAGTTCGTCGCTGCGTGCGATATCTTCATGACGCCGACGATTCAGGCGTACGCCGATATCGTCCTCCCTGTTCAGACGTGGGCTGAGAAGCACTCCGTGCGCGCCCACTACTACTTCCTCTCCGCCATCACGGGCAGCTGCGCCACCGAGGGCGAAGCGAAGTCCGACTGCGAGATCAACCGCGAGCTCGCCCAGTACTTCGACAACGACGACGAGTTCAACCGCGTGATCGAGCGCCCCGAGGGCAAGCAGAAGACGTGGCCGTGGAAGACTGAGGACGAGGTCTACGACGAGATCGTGAAGCCTTCCGGGTTCACCTTCCGCGAACTCATGGAGCATGGCCCGGCTTACCAGAAGTACGTCTACAAGAAGTACGAGAAGGGCCTCATGCGCCCCGACGGCCAGCCCGGCTTCAACACGCCGACCGGCCGCATCGAGTTCTGGTCGACGCTGTTCCAGAAGTTCGGCTACGATCCGCTGCCCTACATCGAGGAGCCGGGCATCGGTCCTGTGACCACGCCCGACCTCTACGAGGAGTACCCGATGATCATGATCACGGGCGCCCGCACCACCTCGTTCTTCCATTCCGAACATCGCCAGATTCCTTATCTGCGCCAGCTCACGCCTGATCCGTGGGTCCAGATTCACCCGCGCGACGCCGAGCGCCTGCACATCTGCGAAGGCGACTGGGTGTGGCTTGAGAACCATCGCGGACGCGCACGCCAGCGCGCTCGCGTCACCTACGAGGTGCACGAGGGCACCATCGCCGCACAGCACGGCTGGTGGTTCCCCGAGCAGGATGGCGCTGAACCGAACCTGTACGGCTTCCACCAGTCCAACATCAACCAGCTGCTTGCCAACAAACCTGGTACGACCGGCTTCGGCGCTGACCTCAAGTGCACGCTTGCCAAGGTGTATCGCTGCAAAGAGGAGGAACTGTAATGGCTAAGAACGGAATTCTTGTCGACTACCAGTACTGCACCGGCTGCTATTCTTGCGAAGTGGCATGCCAATCCGAGCTCGACCTGCCGCTTGGCCAGTGGGGCGTGAAGGTCATGCAGAACGGCCCGTGGCCCATCAAGGACAAGGAAGGCAACGAGACCGACCAGTACGTGTATGATTTCATTCCAGCGTTCACAAAGCTGTGCGATCTGTGCGCCGAGCGCCAGGAGAAGGGCAAGCTGCCTTCCTGCGTCTTCCACTGCCAGGCAAAATGCATGGAGTACGGCCCTGTCGACGAGCTTGTGAAGAAGCTCGACGAGAAGCCTCAGCAGTACCTCTGGGTACCGCCTTGCGCATAGGGTGCTAACAAGCTGAAGCAGCAACAACAAGTGGGGCTGCCTGCGCTGACATCGCTGCGGGCAGCCCCTTGCAACATCGAAACGCGTTTCAAGGGGAGCGCGGTATTTCGTATACGAGGGGATAAGACTATGACAGAACCAACTGCGAGCGACATCGCCCAACAAACCAAAGTGAGCGGCAAGGCCTGGGGTATGCTTGCTGTCACGTATTTCGCCAGCATTTGCGCACCGCTTTGCCAATTCAAGATCCCGCCTTTGGCGTCATGGCTGTTCCCCGCATTCCACGGAGCATTGGACTCCGTGACATTCGGCACGCTTATGAGCGCGATCGCCCTGATCGGCGTCGTGCTCGCCTTCCCCGCCGCATTCATCGCCCGGCGCATGGGATTGAAAAACGTCATCTTGCTCTCGGTGGCCTGCTTAGGCGTCGGCAGCGCGCTTGGCGGTGTGGATGCGAATCTCACGTTGCTCCTGGTGAGCCGTCTTCTCGAAGGCGTCGGCATCGGGCTTATCGGTGTCGCGGCACCGTCGTGCGTGACCATCTGGTTCCCGGAGAGAAAGCGCGGGCTCGCACTCGGCCTTTGGGCGACATGGGTCCCCGTCGGGTCGGTTCTCGCATTCAACACCGTGCCGATGATTGCAGGAGCGTTCGGATACCAAACCGTCTTCTTCTCGCTTGCAGGCGTCTGCTTGGTGGCGTTCGTGCTGTTCTGCGCCGCGTACCGCATGCCTGAGGGCGCAACCGGCGACATGGGCATCGAGGGAACGTTCGTCGAGTCGCTCAAGTACTGCAAGAATCGCCGCATCTGGATCCTTGGCGCTGTGTTCTTCCTGTTCTCGATGACGACGATCGGCATCATGAACACCTACTACAACACGTTCCTCGAGACGCAGCTCGGCTTCGATGCGCAGACCGCCTCGTCGCTTTCCTCGATCATCATGTTCATCTCGCTGTTCGTGGCTCCGCTGACCGGGCTTGTGTCCGACAAGCTACCGCTTGGGCGCAAGTACCTCGTCGGCATCGTGATGATGGTTCTCCTCATCCCCACCGGCTTCTTCATGTTCTATGTCGGAGACGGCGCAACGGCGGTGATGTGGGCGACGATCGTCCTGCAGGGCATCGGTGGCGGCATGTGCGGCGGTTCGCTTCGCCCGATGGCCCCCATGCTCATGCGCAACACCGCGATGGGCGCCACCATGGCGATGGCCATTATGCAATTCTGCCAAAACCTCGGGTCCGCGATTGGCTCCCCCCTGTTCGGAGCCGTGATGAGCACGCAAGGCTGGGAAGCCGCGAGCTTCATGCTGCAGCTTCCGGCATATGCGCTCGCGCTCGTGCTGTGCTTCTTCATCCTGCCGAGAGGGAAATACGTCACCTCCCTTGACGATGTCCCGGCCGACAAGGCATGGCCGAAGGGCTTCTAGACCGCAATCGCTCCTCGCATTTTAGAAAGGGACCTCATGAAAGCACAAGACATGATCGCTGAGATCAAGAAAGCACCGTTGACATCGGCACTCGAGCTCGACCGACTGCGCCTGGCAACGACGATCGGCGATACCGTACTGCCCGAATTCGAGCAGTACCTCGACGGAGCCGAAAGCTATCGAGAGTTCTTCGACGCCATTTACGCAGATGACAACAAGAAGAACACGAGCGTTTGGGCCGCCTGGGCCAAACAGTCGAGAAAACCCTGGATCGAGCGTTTTGATGCGAAGCTCGCGCTCACCGGCCTTCGCATCAAAAGCGACGGCCTGCCCCTGGAGTTCGGTACGGGCATCGTGCTCGCTCCGACGGGAAGCCGCGATCGCATCTGCAACCTGTACGTGTTCCCGTCGAACGGGTTCAACACCGAGGCAGCCGATTTCTCGACCTCTGTGGGCGGATCGTTCACGGTGGCTGGATACGACTTCAAGGGCGTCTACGGCGTCTACCGCTACCACGGCAGCGTCATCTTCGAGGAGTGGGAAGTCGAGGGCGACCCTGTTCCCCACAAAGGTTAGCACCCTTTGCTTCCTTCTATCTACAGCTTACTGCTTTCAGACAATTCTCCCCGTTTCATACGCGCGACAACCTGTATCCACATGCACTTCGCATAAGAGAAAGGTACGACGATGGATGAGAAAGATAGGTCCGTCGAGGGCAACCGAGGGCCACGACCCCTCGCTGAATCGAAAATCACGATCAAGGCAGAGAAAACGCCCCGCTACGCGTGGGTGATTTGGATCATCACGTTCCTGATAAGCTTTGCTGCGCCCATGGCGCAATTCAAGATCGTCTCGATTCCGCTTTATTTCATCTATGTGCCGGGGGTCAGTCCCGACGGCTGTTTCGGCCTCGATGCAAGCGGCTTCGGCATGCTGATGACGATGGTATCGCTTATCGGCATCGTACTTGCCTTCCCCGCCGCCTTCATCTGCCGCAAGCTGGGGCTGAAGCAAACGATCGCACTTTCGGCCATCGGCGTGATCGTCGGAGGGCTCGTCGAGATTCTCGGCGGCGACAATATCGCGACCATGATGGTCGGCCGCTTCCTCGAAGGCACCGGCATCGGCCTTGCGGGAGTATCGGCCCCGACGCTGATCACGCTGTGGTTCCCTGACAAGACACGCGGGCTCGCATTGGGCCTGTGGTGCTGCTGGGTACCCCTGTCGATTACGCTTGACTCAATCATCTGCCCCATGATCGCAAGCTCGATGGGTTGGCAAGGCGTCTTCGGCGTCGTCGTCGCTTTTGCGGCAGTTGCGCTCGTTCTGTTCTTGGTGTTCTACCGCGTTCCCGAGGGCAGCGTGGCTGGGTACAACGCCGAGGGCAGCTTCATCGAGTGCGTGAAACTGCTGAACAACCCTCAGATTTGGCTTCTCGGCCTCGTGTTCTTCATCTTCATCATCGGGCAGACCGGCATCGTGAACACGTACCTGTCCACGTTTCTCCAAAGCGTTCCCCCGGTCGGCTGGGGCTGGAGCGAGGCGGCGGCGGGCATGGGCCTTGCCGTCGTCACGGGCATCAGCATTATCGCCAATCCGCTCGGTGGCTCGGTGACCGCGAAGCTGCCCCATCGCCTGAAGCGCATCGTCCCTGTCGGCGTGGCCGTTTCCTACCTAATTTGCTTCTACCTGCTGTTCCAGAATTCCAATGAGTCGCTCATCTGGATCGGTATCGTCTTGATGGGCATCTGCGGCGGATTCGGCGGAGGCGGCCTTCGCCCGTTCGCTCCGACGATCATGAACCAGTCCGCCATGGCGGCGACGATGGGCATGGCAGTCATGCAGTTCGCTCAGTGCCTCGGCAACTGCTTCAGCCCGGTGTACGGGGCGATCATCGATAGCGGTGCCACGTATTGGGAAGCATGCATGACCACGATCATCCCGCTTAGCGTGGTGATGCTCATCGCGGCCTTCTTCATTCGCCCTGGAAAGGATTCACCCGTCCGCCGCAAGTAGCGAAGGACGAGCATCCCACCGCCGAACAGTGCACAACTCTCCCAACTGACCACGAAGTAAGGCTCCGCTCCACAGCAACCCCAAACCTCCTGCTCAGAATGAACTCGCCGTGGACAAATTAAGACGATTCCCCAGAGCCGCTCCAGCTACTTTCTGCGAACGATGAAGCACTTGTGGATGCGCGGATTGCGCTCGAAATCGTGCGGGATGGTTTGCGTCGTGATGTCCTCGATTTCCACGCCGTATTTCTCAAGCGATTCGAAGTCGGGCTTGAAGGTGCGCAAATTGCACGAGAAGACGGCCCGCCCGCCCTCGCGGAGAAGGCGGCTCACACCAATGAGAAGCTCCACGTGATCGCGTTGCACATCCCACGTGCGCCGTCCCATCGACTTCGAGTTCGAGAACGTCGGCGGGTCGACGAACACCAGGTCGAACAGGCGACGATCGCGCCGCGCCTCGGTGATCCACTGCATCACATCGGCGCGCTCAAAGCGGTGGGCCCGCCCCGAGAAGCCGTTGTTCGCCATGTTGCGGCGCGCCCAATCAAGATACGTCGCCGACATGTCCACCGTGCACGTCGTGCGCGCACCGCACGCGGCGGCATGCACCGTCGCCGTGCCCGTATACGCGAACAGGTTCAGGAAATCCCCACCGGCCGCCATCTCGCCGACCATGTGGCGCGTATCGCGATGGTCGAGGAAGATGCCGGTATCGACGTACCCGGCAAGGTCGACCTCGAACAGCGAGCCGTCCTCCTCGACGGTCGCCACAAACGAGCGGTCGCCGGCATCGCGGTACTGGCTTCCCCCGCGATCACGACGGCGCGTCTTGGAGAACACGCGCTCGGGAGGCACGCCGAGCACAACAGGGGTAATCGCCAGGATATCGCTCATGCGATGGCGGGCCTTCAGCTCGTCGATCGACGAGGGGGCTGCGTATTCGGCAACATGAACGAAGGTTTTTCCCTCGTCCTCGCCCGCGCCTGCGTACAGGTCGATCGCGGCCGCGTAGCCAGGCAAGTCAGCATCGTAGATGCGGTAACAGCTGACCCCTTCGCGACGCGCCCACTTGCGTCGCTCCTTGTACACCTTGCGTAAACGGGAAGCGAACTGGGAGGACGTCTCGTCGTGCACGTCAACGACGTGCTCGGCCCCACCGAACATGTCGGGAACGACGATTGTCACAGGCGCAGCCGGGGGCGTATCGAAGAGGCGGACCTTGATGCTCACACGCCCCCGCCCAAGCTCCTCGCAAAGCGAAGGTTCGGCACCGAAGCGCTCTGCCGCGCCCTCGCCGCCGATGCAGGCGAAAACGGAGCGCGCGGGGGCGTCGGCGGCTGCGCGCACAAAGGCTGCGTCCCCCGCTGCGGAGACCGCGTTGTCGTTCGCCGGGTCAATCAGCACCGCGGCAACGAGCTGCGGCGCGGAAGCGTCAAGGGGACACAGCAACTCCTGGGCGCGCTCGGCACGCTCGTCGGCTTCATCGAGAAGCGCGTTCCACGTCTCCTCGTCAAAGCGTCCCCACGAGAAGAAACCCCATCGGGAACGCGCCGCGCCGGGCGCCTCATCGAGAACGATCGCCCTCGCCTCGCGCTCGAGAACGCTCAAGCCCCGCGACTTCTCGTCTTCGCTGCGAGACTCTGCGAGCGCGTCGACGAAGCGGAAGCCCTCCCCCGCTCGCTCGCCCCATTTCGCATACGCGAGAAGCGCCGCCGCATACGAGCACAGAAGCGGCATCGTGTCCGGCGCGTTGCGGCCGAAGTAGGCGCGGTCGTTCAACGGCGTACCGGAAAGATCGACCGACACCGTCGCCTTCCCCTCGTGGATGCGCACGTCGATGGCGATATCGGGGTGCGCGACGTTCACGTCGGGTCGCTCGCCGCGAACCTCGCGCAAACGATCGCAGATCGCATCCTTCACGCGCATGCCCGTGAACTTCGTGTTGCGAAGCCCCTCGTTCGTCCCGCGGGCGCGCACGGCGATGCTCTTGCCGGGAAGCAGGATATCCTCCCAAGGCAGCGCATAAACCCCCTGGTGGAGCGCATCCGAGTCCGCTGCACCAACGCGCCCCTCAACGCAGAGCACGCGCGACGCCAGCCGCGACCAAAGACATGCGCGCAAGGCAGCCTTCGGAGCGCCGAAAAACGCCACGCCGCCGCCAAGAGGGCGCGTGCGGCGGACTCCGAGCGCATGCAGCTCATCGGCGAGCAAGCCTTCCAACCCGGGAAGGCAGCTTGCGAAGAACTCGAGTTGTTCGGAGGTATGGTCGGGCATATGGGTTCCTTTCCCGTGGGCTGGGTAAGTGATTCGACAAGAAAGCCCCTCGTCGCGCCGGCGTCGCACAAGGCGCCCGAAGCGCTTAGTGCGCAAGGGACAGCCTCAAAGCGATCGGGTCGGTGACGAGGGGCTCTCGCAGCATCGCATCAATCGACGTTTGCCTAAGCGGCAAGGATTAATCTTCCAGGTAATCCTTCAACTTGCTCGAGCGGCTCGGGTGGCGCAGCTTCGCGAGCGTCTTGCTCTCGATCTGGCGGATGCGCTCGCGCGTGACGCCGAACTCGCGTCCGACCTCCTCAAGCGTGCGCGGATGGCCATCTTCCAAACCGAAGCGCAGGCTGATGACCTTGCGCTCGCGCTCCGCGAGGCCGTCGAGCACCTTGCCGAGCTGCTCTTGGAGCATGCTGAAGCTCGCGGCGTCGGGAGGCACCACGGCGGCGTCGTCCTCGATGAAGTCGCCGAGCTGGGAATCCTCTTCCTCGCCAATAGGCGTCTCGAGGCTCACCGGCTCCTGCGGGATCTTCTGG
>OLPF01000296.1_pt1 | contig 57289 bp, 69 predicted proteins | sample 1673121 | NCBI WGS metagenome assembly OLPF01 (sample SAMEA3136756, study PRJEB25190) | human gut metagenome
CACAGAGACATTTAAGATTTACGATGTAGAGGAAGGAAAAGTAGTACATTCAGAAGTAGTAGATACGAATGGAAGTGGACATGGCGCATTGGCAGGAGTTCTTAATGCATTGAATGCAGACGTTTTGATTTGTGGCGGAATTGGAGGCGGCGCACAGACAGCGTTAGCGGCAGCAGGCATCAAGCTTTTCGGAGGAGTTTCCGGAGATGCGGATGAAGCAGTAGAAGCTTTTATCAATGAAACACTTGAGTATAATCCGGATGTGAAATGTTCTCATCACGAGCACAACAACGGGGAAGGACATACATGTGGCGAGCATGGATGTGGAAGCCACAGTTGTCATTAAGAAGTGAGATTGCCATCGGATCATAAGATGAAAAAATAAAAGGTATTGATCTATAAAGAGGGAAGGGAACCCGCATCATCAAATTTGCTTGTGATGTCGGGTTCTCTTTTTATTTGCATAATGATATACTTTTATTGTGGTTAGAAAAATAAAGCATGTACAAAACTCATAGGAGAAAGATGTATACTTATGACAACATTTGGTGATAAAATTAGGAAGTTGCGAAAAGAGAAAAAAATGACTCAACAAAAGCTGGGTGATATGGTGGGCGTTTCTCATAGAACAATTCGATCTTGGGAAGTTGAAGGACGATATCCGAAGCAGAGTAGTTTATATCAAAAACTGGCAGATGCATTTCAGTGTCAGGTTTCTTATCTTATGAATGATAATGAAACCGTGTGCTTGGGTAATGATGAGCCAAGTGAATATGCTGGTGCTAAACAGGCAAGGCAGATTCTTGAACAGGTAGCTGCTTTATTTGCCAGTGGAACTATGACCAATGAGGACAAAACTATTTTCATGGATGAGATGACGAGACTTTATCTGGCATCAAAAAAGAACAGAAGAAAATGGTAAGAAGAAATGAACTGTTTTGTTTTCTTGCTTGATAGAAAAGAAGAATAGAACGTATAATAGTGTTAATGATCCAGAGAAGATTGCTCTGGAAATAGAATTATTCGTACCAGTGGTGCGAGTATAGAGTAGGAGTGAAAGAATGGTAGAAGATACTATGTTTTCCGGGGAATCGAAAAATATTGAGTACAAGGTATCCTTACCTGATAAAAGTGAAAAGTACATGAAGACAATCGTAGCTTTTGCCAATACACAAGGTGGCAAGCTGATTGTTGGAGTAGATGATAAAACACACCAGATTGTTGGTGTGGAAAATGATGTGTTGTTTCAGCTGATGGATGGAATTGCCAATGCAGTTTCTGATTCCTGTGTGCCACAGATCATTCCTGATATTGAGCCACAGACAGTAGACGGGAAAACGGTCATTGTTGTATCAGTAGAAGCTGGAAAGAACAGACCGTATTATCTAAAATCAAAGGGAAAAGATAATGGCACTTATATCCGTGTAGCAGGTACATCAAGACAGGCATTTCCGGAGAAGATAAAAGAACTGGAAATGGAAGGGGCCAGAATCTCATGGGATGAGCTTACTTGTGTGGGTTATCCTGTTTCAGAGGAAGCAACAGAGAAACTTTGTCAGGATATTGAAAAGTTCCGGAAGAAAGCAGGAATGTCAGAACATTCTGTAAAGAAAGAGCAGCTGATAAACTGGAAAATTTTGAAGCAGAGCGAGGGACAGCTTCTGGCAACGAATGCCTATGCGTTGCTGACATCGGATTATTTTTCATTCTCCAAAACACAATGTGCGGTATTCAAGGGAACAGATCGTGCAATGTTTCTGGATAAGAGAGAATTTACAGGACCAATCTATACACAAATCGAAGAAGCAGTAGATTTTGTATTGAGAAATATTCGGCTTGGAGCAACAATTGACGGATTGGTGCGAAAAGAGAAATATGAGTTACCACCGGAAGCAATCAGGGAAATGATTATTAATGCCCATTGTCACCGTAACCTATTAGATGAATCCTGTATTCAGGTCGCAGTTTATGATGACAGATTGGAGGTGACATCTCCGGGTGGATTATATAACGGATTAACTTATGAGGAAGTCATGAATGGTCATTCGAAGATCAGGAATAAAGGCATTGCCAATATATTCAGTCAGATGGGACTTGTAGAGGCATGGGGAAGCGGAATAAAAAGAATCCTTAATGCTGCAGAAGAGTATGGACTTCCAAAGCCGAGATTTCAGGAATTTGATAATATGTTTCGGGTAGAGTTGTTCCGAGTCAATCCAATAACTGACCAAGCTAACCAAGCTACTAACCAAGCTAACCAAGATTTAGAGAGATTAGACCAAGTGGAAGATGAAAATGTACTGAGTGAGAAAGAAATAGAAATTCTGAATCTTGTACGTATGCAACCTTCAATCACGCAGAAAGAAATGGCTAATGCGTTAGATTGGAATCTTGCTAGTGTGAAGTATTATATAACCAAATTGAAGGAAAAGAATTATCTGAAGAGGCAGGGAAGTAGCCAAAAAGGGAAATGGGTGATATTAACAAAACGAGATTGACACTTGTATCAATTCGTGTTAAACTATGAAATGTAAGGAGGAGAGAAAGATGCCTAGAAAACCATCATTAGACGGCAAAGATTCTAGTCTGAGAATTAGGATGTCACCAGAGCAAAAAGAAAAGCTAGTATCTTATGCAGAGAGACATTATCAGACTATGAGTAATGTAATATTCCAGGCGTTGGACATTCTTTACGCAAGAGAAGAACAACAAAATAATAAAGAGTAAAATGGAGTTATTTTGGAGTTTATTTCTTCATAAGCGGTGCGAAAAACACAAAAACAGAACGCACGTTCGAAATATAAACCTCTAATAACAGCCTTTGCGTGTCATGAAACGCAGTCCGCAAAGGAGACTGTATATTTTGCAAATCCCGGTCCGGACGGCAAATTTAACCCGGATTACTATTTTCACTGGGCAGATTACAATAACGAGCCGATAAATGAGTGGGATAAGGTGGCTTCAACACTGCTTTCCATTCCTATGGCTCATCAGTTAATCGGCTTCTATACTGTTGCTGATGATTCTGATGGCGTACTCAAGGTTATGCGAAGCTATCAGTATTTTGCGGCAAGTGCTATTTCCGACAAGGTTTCCAAAACTAAGTGGGAAGCCGGAAATCAGCTTGGCGGTTATGTATGGCATACTACCGGTTCGGGCAAAACAATGACCAGTTTCAAGTCTGCTCAGTTAATCGCCAGCTCCAAAGACGCTGATAAGGTAATCTTTTTGATGGATAGGATTGAGCTGGGAACACAGTCGCTTAAAGAATATCGTGGGTTTGCCGATGAAAACGAGTCTGTTCAGGCGACGGAAAATACAGGGGTGCTAATAACAAAACTAAAAAGCACCGACCCTGCCGATACGCTTATTGTTACATCTATTCAGAAGATGAGCAATATCAAAGATGAAGCAGGTGGACTGAAAGCAAGTGACATCGAATACATAAATGGAAAGCGAATTGTATTTATCGTTGATGAAGCTCATCGCTCCACTTTTGGGGATATGTTAATCACAATAAAGACTACATTCCCAAAAGCAATTTTCTTTGGTTTTACAGGAACGCCAATTCAAGATGAAAACCAAAAGAAAAAGAACACAACAACCACAGTGTTCGGAAATGAACTTCACAGATACAGTATCGCAGACGGAATCCGTGATAAAAATGTGCTTGGCTTTGACCCATATAAGGTGTTGACTTTTAAGGATAAAGATGTGCGAAAGGTTGTCGCATTGGAAAAGGCGAAAGCACAAACTGAGGAAGAAGCGATTTCTGACCCGATAAAAAGCAAGGTGTACTATAAATATATGGATGCCGGTCAGGTTGGAATGGTAGGACATTTTGACAGCAAAGGAGACTATATCAAGGGTATTGAAGATTATATTCCTAATGTTCAATATCAAACCGAAGAACATACTACTACCGTTGTAAAGGATATATTGGAAAACTGGGTAACTTTGAGCCATAACAGTAAGTTCCACGCAATTTTCGCTACAAGCAGCATACCGGAAGCCATCAATTACTATCGTATGATAAAGGAAATGAAGCCTGAATTGAAGGTTACGGCTTTATTTGACCCGAACATCGACAATGGCGGCGGCGTTGCATTTAAGGAAGCCGGTCTCGTTGAGATAATAGAGGACTATAACGAAAGATATGGTCAGGACTTTACCATTCCGACATTCGCTAATACAAACACTCTGGTTCAGTGTGAAGCTAATAATGTATATATTATCAATATTTTCAGGTCTTAGGGTGTCACCCTAACGAGGTATTTGGGAGTGGGCTGCCAAAATACACTGCCGCTGAAAGCACGAGCGACAGCACCGTTTTGGACAACCTGTCCATAAATGGTCTGCTCGCTAAGATTGTACATACCTTTTTATCTGTTGCGGTATTGACATTCAAAAGTAAATATCAAACAAAAAATAAGCACGGACAACAGAGTGTTTCTGCAATCTGTGCTCAATTTTTATGCGTATCCGATATAGATTTCATACTGTGTATCGGATAATTTTTCTGCCCATATCCACACCGATGTACATCCCTCAACATTCTTGTATCTGTTCAATCTGCTTTCAATATCGATACTGATATTTTTGTTGTTTGTATTAGCGGATATAGGGTTATCCCAACATTTTGTAGCTGTTTCATCAAGAGTTAAACCTATACTTTGAGCGTGATTTTGTGCATAAGAAATCCAATAGGATATATCGAATCCTTCAATTTGTTCAAATGCTGTTGTGGCTTCCGAAACAGTATTTGTTGTGATTTCAGGCTCAGATTTTTCGCTGTTGGGTATTTCTTTTTGTGTATAAGTATCTTGCTTTGGCTCGTTATTTGCTGTTGTGGTTTGAGAAAAAATCGGCTCTTTTGACACCTTTTCTGTACCGGTTTCAGCGTCAGGCGGCTGTGTTATTTCTTCCGCAAATGTGCTTTTCTCAATTGTTTTGGTTTCTGTTTTCTCAGTTAATTCTTCCTCTTGCGTTGTATCAATTATAGCGTTAGTCGATGAACTTTCAACTGCTTTTTTGTCCGGCTCACTATGGGCAGTGCAACCTGCCGAAACAAAAATGAGAGTCAATGTCATTGTGAATACTACGATTTTTCTCATACAAAAATCACCTCGCTATTCACAACTTCCATTGCTCTGTTGCGGATGTTATTCATCTTCCGCACCCATAGCATCGGGTTATCTGCTTTCAGTTTTTCCGTAACATTTTCTTTTTCGGCAAGCGATTTAACAAGCTGTGAAAACATTACTTGCGCTTGTTCTTCAATGTCCGCAAGGTAAGGGTACAGCCTTTCCGATGTGAGCAGATTGTAATATCTTATGCGATGATGTTGTTTAAGATACTGTCTGTGACGGGTTGCCCACACGCCGATATACAATTCATTCTGCTTTTTTGTTGCGATGCACGGCAGTTGATAATCACCTTGTATTTCATAATTACAGCCGTTTTGTTCAAATAATGTGTTCATAATGAAACCTCCTTAATTTTGTTGATTTCATTATAATGAAATCACAATCTAAACACGAATGTGCAAAAAAATCCGCCTACCGAGTTATTCGATAGACGGATATTTTTTAGAAAATCACTTCAACTGTTATATCTTCCCATTGTGATTGGCGAAGATATTGACCGTTGGCGTTACGAAAAGCTTTCGCCTGTTCGTAGTATATTGTGAAGCAGAAGTAAAAATTACTTCTCATCCCCGCTTCTAATAGCTGCCTGCGCGGCGGCGAGGCGGGCTATGGGAACACGGAAGGGCGAGCAGGAAACGTAGTCAAGTCCGATCTTGTCGCAGAACTCAACGGAAGTCGGGTCGCCGCCGTGCTCACCGCAGATTCCGCAGTGGAGCGAAGGACGAACCTTCTTGCCCTTTTCGATCGCCATTTCCATAAGAAGGCCTACGCCGGTCTGGTCGAGTTTCGCGAATGGGTCGTTCTCGAAGATCTTCGCCTCGTAGTAAGCTTCAAGGAACTTGCCGGCGTCGTCACGGGAGAAGCCGTAAGTCATCTGGGTCAGGTCGTTGGTTCCGAAGCAGAAGAACTCAGCCTCGGTCGCGATCTCGTCGGCGGTAAGAGCCGCACGCGGGATCTCGATCATCGTACCTACTTCATACTTCATATCGCTTCCGGCAGCCTTGATCTCGGCATCGGCGGTCTCAACAACGACTTTCTTGACATATTTAAGCTCTTTGATATCGCCGATAAGCGGGATCATGATCTCGGGAACCATCTTCCAGTCCGGATGCGCTTTCAGAGTTTTGAGAGCGGCGCGGATAACGGCTTTGGTCTGCATCTTCGCGATTTCGGGATAGGTAACCGCAAGACGGCATCCTCTGTGACCCATCATCGGGTTGAACTCGTGAAGGGACTCGATCATAGCCTTGATCTCTTCAACGGTCTTGCCCTTGGAATCGGCAAGTTTCTTTATATCTGCCTCTTCGGTCGGAACGAACTCGTGAAGCGGCGGGTCAAGGAATCTGATCGTTACGGGATCGCCTTCCATAGCCTCGTAAAGTTTCTCGAAATCTCCCTGCTGAAGCGGAAGGATCTTTTCAAGCGCTTCTTCTCTTTCTTCAACGGTGTCGGAGCAGATCATTTCTCTGAATGCGGCAATTCTGTCAGCCTCAAAGAACATGTGCTCGGTACGGCAAAGACCGATACCCTCTGCACCGAGTTCGCGTGCTTTTCTTGCGTCGGTCGGAGTGTCGGCGTTCGTACGGACTTTAAGTCTTCTGTACTTATCTGCCCAAGCCATAACTCTTCCGAACTCGCCGGCGATGGTCGCGTCTACGGTCGGGATAATGCCGTCGTAGATGTTACCGGTCGAACCGTCGATCGAGATATAGTCTCCCTCGTGGAATTCTTTTCCGCCGAGAGTGAATTTCTTGTTCGCTTCGTCCATCGTGATGGCGGAGCAACCGGATACGCAGCAGGAACCCATACCGCGGGCAACAACCGCCGCGTGAGAGGTCATACCGCCGCGAACGGTAAGGATACCCTGAGAAGCCTTCATACCGGTTATATCTTCGGGAGAGGTTTCAAGACGGACAAGGATAACCTTTTCGCCTCTTGCTTTCCACGCTTCCGCATCTTCTGCGGTGAAAACGATCTTGCCGCAAGCGGCTCCCGGAGAAGCGCCGAGACCCTTTCCGATCGGGGTTGCCTTTTTGATGGCAGCCGCGTCGAACTGCGGGTGAAGGAGCGTGTCAAGATTACGCGGGTCGATCATGAGAACGGCTTCCTGCTCGGTTCTCATACCCTCGTCAACGAGATCGCACGCGATCTTAAGAGCCGCCTGAGCGGTTCTCTTACCGTTTCTGGTCTGGAGCATGAAGAGTTCGCCGTGCTCAACGGTGAATTCCATGTCCTGCATATCTCTGTAATGCTTTTCGAGAATATCGCATACTTCGACGAATTTCTTGTATGCCTTCGGGAACTTCTGTTCCATTTCGGAAATGTGCATCGGGGTGCGGACGCCTGCAACAACGTCTTCGCCCTGAGCGTTGGTCAGGAATTCGCCGAAAAGCCCCTTGTTGCCGGTTGCGGGGTCGCGGGTAAACGCAACGCCGGTTCCGCAATCGTCGCCCATGTTACCGAATGCCATAGACTGAACGTTAACGGCGGTTCCCCAGGAGTACGGGATGTCGTTGTCTCTTCTGTAAACGTTCGCTCTGGGGTTGTCCCACGAACGGAATACCGCTTTGATCGCGCCCATGAGCTGTTCTTTCGGATCGTCGGGGAAATCGTTGCCGATCTTGGCTTTGTATTCGGCTTTGAACTGATGTGCAAGATCTTTAAGGTCGTCCGCGCTGAGTTCAACGTCCTGCGTAACTCCCTTTTCAGCCTTCATCTTGTCGATGAGTTCTTCAAAATATTTCTTTCCGACTTCCATAACGACGTCGGAGTACATCTGTATAAATCTTCTGTAACAGTCCCAAGCCCATCTGGGGTTGTTGGACTTCTTCGCGATAACTTCAACGACCTGCTCGTTAAGACCGAGGTTCAGAATCGTGTCCATCATTCCGGGCATCGATGCTCTCGCGCCGGAACGCACGGAAACGAGAAGCGGATTTTCGAGATCGCCGAACTTTTTGCCGGTTATGGATTCCATCTTCGTGATGTATTCCATGATCTCAGCCTGAATTTCGGGATTGATAACCTTTCCGTCCTCGTAATACTGAGTGCATGCCTCGGTGGAAATGGTGAATCCCTGAGGAACGGGAAGCCCGAGATTGGTCATTTCGGCGAGGTTCGCGCCCTTACCGCCGAGAAGTTCTCTCATATTTCCGTTGCCTTCGGTAAAAAGATAAACATATTTTTTACCCATTTAGTTTATACCTCCTAAGATTTCGGGTGTTTTCTTCTATAACATAGGAATTATATCATATTAAAGGCGCAAACACAAGAGATTTTATGTGTTTTTAGTTTTTTTGTAACAAAAATTATCAAAAAAGCCTTTTTTATTATTTTCAGGAGATCCTTCCTTCTGTATTCTCCCTTTTTTCGGCGGCTGATAATCAAAATGCGGATCGGGATCTCGAATTTCAAAAAAATATCAAAATTATTCGCTCGGGTATTTACAAATCGGATTTTTTGTCGGATAATATATACAGTAATATTACGGAGAAAGATATATTATGGATTACATAATCGTCGGGCTGGGAAATCCCGGCAGAGAATACGAAAAAACAAGACATAACGCGGGGCGTATGGCGCTTGACAGGATCGCTTCAAAGTATAATGTCAAAATAAATAAACTCAAATTCAAGGCTCTTTACGCTCAGACGGAGATCAAGGGCAAAAAGGTGCTTCTGCTCAAGCCCGAAACCTTTATGAACGCCTCGGGGATCTCGGTGGCGGAAGCCGCGGACTTCTATAAAATCCCCGCGGAGCATATTGTAGTTTTGTGCGACGATATTTCGCTTCCGAACGCAAAACTCCGCATAAGGCGCGAAGGCAGCGCGGGCGGACACAACGGACTGAAAAGCATAATAAACATGATTGAAACGCAAGAGTTTCCGCGTGTCAGGATAGGAGTTGCAGACCGCCCCGACAGGCGTGAAGATCTCGCAAACTGGGTCTGCGGAAACTTCACCGCGGAAGAAATGACCGAGATCGAAAACGTGTTGAACGATGTCTGCGAAAGTTGCGAAATGATCGTTGCGGGAGACATCGACGGCGCGATGGCGAAGTTCAATCAGAGGGAAAAACATGGATAAACGGCTCGAATGCCTTTCGGAACTCGAACAATTCAAAAAGATAAAACGCGCGGCGGAGGAGAAAAAGACCTGCGCCGTTTTCGGCGTGGACGAACAAAAGCCTTACTTTACTGCGCTCCTTTCGGAACTGACGGGAAGAAAGCTGTTCATAGTCGTTCCGAATGAGGCGGACGTCGTCAAGACGCAAGCGGTCATGAACAGACTTGCCGGAAAGTCGCTTTCTTTTCCGACGAAAGATTACAATTTCAGAACGGTCGAATCCGTTTCGCGCTTCGACGAAAACAGAAGGATAGAGACCGTCGCCGCCATAAGAAAAAAGGACTTTTCATCCGTTGTTATTCCGGCGGAAGCGCTTTGCACGCTTGTCATGCCGCCGGAGGATTACCGCGAACTCACGATCAGACCGTCCGACACATTTGAATTCGACAAAATGGCTGAAACGCTCATATCGTTCGGGTACGAGCGGTTCAACAATGTCACGGGACAGGGACAGTTCGGCATCAGAGGCGGTATCGTCGATATTTTTCCCCCGTCGGAGTCTCAGCCTTACAGAATAGAGTTCTGGGACAACGAAGTTGACACGGTCTCTCTTTTCGACGTCAACACACAGCGCCGAACAGAACCCGCCGACGGCGTCCGGATAACTCCCGCGAAGGAATACCGCGCCGAGATCGCGGAAAAGATACTCGAACGGATAAAACCCTTCGAGGGAAACAAATACGCGGATGAAGACGAAGAAAAACTGAAAAGCGGGATCTTGCCCAAGCACGACCGCTGGCTTCCCGCCTGCTACGGAAAAGCGGCAAGCATTCTCGATTACGCGGATAACGACACAACGGTCGTTTTTTTTGAATACAACGCCTGTCTTGAAGCTGTCAAAGGGTTTTCCGACAGGCTTCATGAGGATATAAAAGCGTTGACAGAGGAAGGTTATCCTTTTCTTAACGCTCCGTATTGTTTCGACAAAGAAAGCGTGATCGCAAAACTCGGCTCCCCTATCGTGTTTGAAACTCTTCCGCGCTCGATGAACGACCTGACGCTCGACGAACTCGCGGAGATCAAACTGTTTCCGACGACCGTCGCGAACACGGCGGCTTTGCAGGAAGACGTTCTGAATTATCTTGACGCGGAATACAGCGTATTCGTCGTCGCGGCGAACGGGGATCACGCAAAAGAGCTCCGCAAGGAGTTCGGAAACGATACAAACCTCGATATTTCGACAGGAGACCTTCCGTGGGGCTTCGTATGCCCCGAAAAAAAGACTGCGGTTTTCAGTTTCGGGCAGAAAAAACAGATAAAAAGACCTCCCCGATCCCGTTTCAAGCGAGGAGAGACGATAAAAGACTTTTCCGATATAAATGTCGGAGATTATGTCGTTCACGTCAATTACGGAATAGGTATTTACGACGGGATACACAAGGTCGAATCGGGAGGGATAATCAACGACTATATCCGTCTGAAATTCGCGGGAACGGACGTTCTGTACTTCCCTTGCTCACAACTCGATCAGATCTCAAAATACACCGTCGGGGACAGCGGTGTCAAAGTCAAACTCAACAAACTCGGCGGCAACGAATGGCAGAAGACGAAGACGAGAGTCAAGCACTCGGTCAAAGACCTCGCAAAACAGCTGATCGCGCTTTATGACACAAGAAGAAAGATCAAAGGTCATGCGTTTTCGCCCGATACGGAACTGCAAAAGGATTTTGAAGCCCTTTTTGAGTTTGAGGAGACGGAAGATCAGACGCGGAGCATCGCCGAGATCAAGAAGGACATGGAGTCCGACGTTCCGATGGACAGACTTTTGTGCGGCGACGTCGGCTTCGGGAAAACGGAAGTCGCCATAAGAGCGATATTCAAGTGTGTCTGCGACAATTATCAGGTAGCGTTCCTCGCGCCGACGACAATCCTCGCATTTCAGCATTATCAGACGCTTATCAAAAGAATAGGAGATTTTCCGATAAGCGTTGAACTTCTCTCACGTTTCAGAACTCCGACACAGCAGAAAAAGATACTCGAAGGAGTCAAAAACGGCAAGATAGAGATACTTGTCGGGACACACCGAATGCTTCAAAAAGATGTTCGCTTCAAAAAACTCGGACTGATCGTCGTTGATGAAGAACAGCGTTTCGGGGTCGCGCACAAAGAACACCTGAAAGAGCTTTCGAAAAGCGCGGATGTTCTTACGCTTTCCGCGACGCCGATACCGAGAACTCTGAATATGTCCATGTCGGGGATCCGCGATATTTCCGTGCTGAACGAAGCGCCGCAGAACAGATACCCCGTGACGACTTATGTCGCCGAATACGATGTCGGGATAATCGTTGACGCCATAAAGCGGGAGGTCGCAAGAGGCGGTCAGTGCTTCTATCTTCATAACAGAATAGATACGATTTATAAAACGGCAAATATGCTTTATGAAAAGACGGGATTCCGTATACAGGTCGCTCACGGCAAAATGTCGCAGGAAGATCTTTCGGAGATATGGACGGCACTCGTCGAGGGACAGATCGATGTTCTCGTTTGCACGACGATAATAGAAACGGGAGTCGATGTTCCGAATTGCAACACGCTTATCATCGAGGACGCCGACAGGCTCGGTCTCGCGCAACTGCACCAGATCAGAGGTCGCGTGGGGAGAAGCGACAGAAGAGCATACGCATATTTCACTTTCAGAAAAGGAAAAACGCTTTCGTCCGACGCATACAAGAGACTGATGACCATACGCGAATTCACGGAGTTCGGCTCGGGGCTTAAAATTGCTATGCGCGATCTTGAGATCCGAGGGGCGGGAAACGTCCTCGGCGCGGAGCAAAGCGGGCACATGATGACGGTCGGCTTCGATATGTATATGAAACTTCTCGAAGACGCGGTTGCGGAGGAGCGCGGGGAAACCGTTGCGACGAGGGACTGCGCCGTTGACATCAAAGTCAACGCCTACATTCCCGACACATATATCCGCGACATGGAAACGCGCGTTGAGATATACAAACTGATCGCGGGAATGACAGACGACGGAGACGAGAGCGAGATAATCGACGAGTTGATCGACCGTTTCGGCGAACCGCCGCGCGAAGTCATGGCGCTGATAGAGATCTCAAAGGTAAGGATGCTCGGCGTCAGATGCGGAGTCCCGCGTATCGAGCAAAAAGACAACACGATCATCGTTTATCTCGATTCCCAGCCCGACTGGGACGCGGTCTCGGAGGTTTCCGCGGCTTTCCCGAAGCGCGTGTTCTATACTCCCGCTCAGAAGCCCTACTTCACGTTGAAAACGACCGAACCTATCAAGGATGTTCAACAATTCTTAGTAAAATTGTCGCTTCCGGTAGACAAGAGAGCGGAAGAATGATATAATAAGTATTATAATTGCCTTGAAGAATAAAACGGAGGATAAAATGAAATTCAAAAGGACCTTATCCGCTCTGCTTATAATCGCATCGGCGCTGACCCTTGCGACCTCGTGCAAAAAGGAGCCTGAGCCGGAACCCGATCTTATAACATTCACTCTCAGCACGTCTTCAACGGAAACGACTTCCGACCTGCGCGACGCGAACGGAAATGTTATCATGACCGCTTCGGAACTGAAAACGGCATATAATTTCTTTTCGCAGTATCTGAGAGATTACTATTACAATCAGTATCTCGTTTATTCGCAGTATTACAGCATCAAGGACTTCGACACGTTCCTTTCCACCTCGCTGTCGAGTACGGATCAGTCCGTGACGTTTGAATCGCAGTTAAGACAGGACATAAACACGAGATTTATAAACTATATCGTATGCAAAAAGCAGTTCACCGATCTGGGGCTGTCCTTCACGGACGAGGATCTGAAAGAGATCGACGACACATATAATGATATGGTCTCAACGCTCAACGAATCGGACGGATCGAACGTTTCGTCCGCATGTCAGAAACTCAGCATAACGCAAGATCAGTTCAAGGATTACATCGTTATATCCGGTTACAGATCGAACAAACTGACGGATTACTATTACGGCGAAGACGGCAAAGAGCCTGTCACCGAAGAAGATCTGAAAGAGAATTACGGCAAGAACTATACCAGATTCAAGGCGATCATACTCTCCACGACGGACAGCAACGGGAAAACGCTTTCCGACGAAAAACTTCAGGAAGTCAAAGACAAAGCGGCGGATATTAAAGCAATTGCGAAGAAAAAGGGCGCCGACTTTGAAAAACTCATTGACGAATATTCCGAAAACATATACGATCTTTCCGAGATCACGGGAGATGACAACATAAAAGCGGCGCAGGAATACAACGACCATTTCAGGAATATCGGCTTTCTTTACAACGAAAACGGCTACGAGCAGATGTTCTATGCGACGAGTAAAAGCGCGCTTCCGAGCGAGATAATGGACGCCGCGGCGACGCTGAAAACGGGTGAGGTCACATCGGTTACGGCAAGCGTCGGCGGAATATGGATCATCAAGGCTTACGACATCAATGAAAGCGAAGATCTTTATGAAGGCGTCAAAGACGATATATGGGCAAATATAACATCGGCACAATTCAACAAGTTGGTCAAACAGTGGGAGACCGCTCTCAGTTATTCGTTCAATGAGACCGTCAGAGACAGTATCGCGGATCCGAAAACGAGAGAAGCCATATTCGCGGACTGACGGAAAACAGGATAAAAAGAAACAGAGTACGTTGAAAAGAACGTACTCTGTTTTATGGAGCTGATGATCGGAGTCGAACCGACGACCTCATCCTTACCAAGGATGCACTCTACCTACTGAGCTACATCAGCGTTACCTTGACTATTATACATTATAATCAGGGTTTTGTCAATAGCAAAATGTGAAAAAAAAGCGATAAAACTTTACAGGCTCTGCGGATGCGGAAACTCGTGTTCCGCTGTCGCGGAAAGGAACTGAAATATATGAGGACAGCCATGAAGATTGGAGCCGTAATTCTTTGCGCGATCACACTTTACGGGTGTGCGGGAACGAATACGGTGCCGACGACCGTTACGCAAACGGAAATGACTCAGACGCAGCCTACGTCAACAGTCGGACAGGAGATCACGGAAGGCACGGATATTCCGCACGGAGATCTTCTTCTGACGGTCAACGCGGAGGAAACCGAGAAATACGAAGACAGCATTATAGCAGACGGCGTCCCGACTGCGGACGTGAACAGAAGCGGGAAATTCAAGGTTCGGATAACGGCGGACACCGAGATCGTCTCGGACGGAAAAACTGCGACCGTCTCCGACCTCAAAGACGGGCAAACGGTTGCGGTGACATATACGGGAAGGATATATCAGGGGTTCCCCTCTGTCGTTGAAGCAACGAGAGTAGAAGTATTCGAGTTTCCGGACAAAGTTTCGCGCGATGAGTTTTCATACGCGGAGGACGAAGCAAAAATTCAGGACGAAAGCGTTCGGAAGAGCAAAAGTTTCGTCAACAACATGAACGGATGCCAAGTCACGGACGCAAAAAACGCGATCCTTCGCGCATGGAACGAGGGAGGTTCCGACTATGACAAAGCGACTGTCGCGCTCGACAACGGCGCTCATGTTTGGCGCGTCTCTTTTTTCAATGAAGGCGAAGAGCCCGAAAACGGATTGCTCATTTACATATCGGCAAACGGACAAACGCTTATGAAAATAATCCCTGCCGAAACGGCGGAAAACAGCTTTTAAGAAAACAGCTTTTAAGGAGGATATACCGAATGAAAGTTTTGATGCTGAACGGAAGTCCGAAAGCGAACGGAAACACATATACTGCGCTTCTCGAGATCGGGAAGCAACTCAACAAAGAAAATATCGAATACGAGATCGTGCAGATCGGCGGCGCGCCGATGAGGGATTGCATCGGGTGCGGCAGGTGTACAGAAAACGGCTGTATTTTTTCTGACGGCGGCGTAAACGAGTTCATCGCAAAAGCAAAAGAAGCCGACGGATTTGTTTTCGGGACACCTGTCTATTACGCGCACCCGAGCGGACGCATACTCTCTTTTCTTGACAGAGTTTTTTACAGCGGCGGCAGAGCGTTCAAATTCAAGCCCGCCGCGTCGGTCGCGGTTGCCAGAAGATCGGGAACGACCGCGTCCTTCGACTGTCTGAACAAATACTTCGGCATCTCTCAAATGCCCGTTGCGGGCTCGACATATTGGAACAATGTTCACGGTGCTGTGCCCGGAGAAGTTTCGTTCGATGAAGAAGGCATGCGAACGATGCGAAATCTTGCAAGAAACCTTGCATGGATGATCAAATGCTTCGATGCGGGGAAAAAGAACGGTATTCCCCTTCCCGAAACGGAGACGGGAAATAAAACAAATTTTATCCGATGAAAAAAACATTGACGATCAAGGTATAAAGAATACCGCCGCCCTGCCGGGCGGCGATATTCTCTATATCTCCTGAATGACTCCTTCGGGAAGTTCACGCCAACCATCATTCTCTTTGCCTGCGATCAACGTGTAGCGCTTTCCGCTCTTTGTGTTGACAAGGCTCGTGCTGCCGAACCATGTCCCATCAGCGATATAAGGTCTGTGATGCTTTTCCGCGAGTTTCATCGCTTCGGAATCGGTATCCGAATAGACAACATAGCGGGCGGACATCGACTGGCCGAAAGATTCGACCTCGTACTTTGTCATTGCTCACGCCTCTTTTCACGGATATTGTATCACAAATATTACAAATTGTCAATATTTATGCAGAAAAAACATCGGGGTCGCCGAAAAAGCGATCCCGAATGTATTTTTATCAGATAATATATCAGTCTACGAGAGAGATGATTGCCATTTCCGCAGCGTCTCCGCGGCGGGGACCCATCTTGACTATTCTCGTATAACCGCCGTTTCTGTCGGCATATTTGGGAGCGATCTCCGTGAACAGTTTGTTCACAACATCCTCCTTGGTTATAAACGCCATAGCCTGTCTCTTTGCGTGCAATGTATTATCTTTTCCGAGTGTTATCATTTTTTCTGCAAGGGAGCGAACTTCCTTTGCTCTTGTTGCGGTCGTTTCAATAGAGCCGTTTTCAAGCAGATAAGTCACCATACCGCGAAGCATGGACATTCTGTGATCGGCAGTTCTACCTAATTTTCTCATACGACAGCAGCCTCCTTTCTTACTCTTTGTCTATCGCAAACGAAAGTCCGTATTCCGCAAGTTTGGAAATGACCTCTTCCAGGGATTTCTTTCCGAGGTTGCGAACTCTCATCATCTCTTCGGGTGACTTGTTTACAAGGTCTCCAACGGTGTTTATGCCGGCTCTTTTAAGGCAATTGAAGGAACGCACGGAGAATTCGAGTTCTTCGATCGTCTTGTTGAGGATCGCCTCTTTATCTTTGCTGTCGTTATCCTTCCAGACTTCCGCGGTAACGTCCGTATCTTCTGCCAGATCGATGAAAAGAGCAAGATGCTCACTCATGATCTTTGCGGAGAGGGAGACTGCTGTCTTTGCGGAAACAGTGCCGTTTGTCCAGACTTCAAGCGTTAACTTGTCATAATCCGTTATCTGACCCACACGCGTATTCTGTATCGTGTAATTGACCTTAGTTACTGGGGAATGAGAGGAGTCCATAACGATGAGACCTATCGGGGAATCAGCCGCCTTGTTTCTTTCGGAAGGAACAAAGCCTCTGCCCAGCCCGATGGTTATCTCCATATAAAGTCTCGCACCCTTACCCAACGTCGCAATGTGTAATTCGGGATTAAGTATTTCTATATCGGAATCGCCCTTTATATCGGCGGCAGTCACTTCGTAAGTGTCATCGGTAACTTCTCCGATGTCGATATATGCGAACTTGGAGCAGTTGCCGTGAAGCTTCGCAATGACTCCCTTCATATTAAGGACGATCTCCGCAACGTCCTCGGTAACACCGGGGATCGTAGAAAACTCATGCTGAACGCCGTCGATCTTTATGGAAGTCACCGCCGCGCCCTGAAGAGAAGAAAGAAGTATTCTTCTCAGAGAGTTGCCGAGAGTGATTCCGTATCCTCTTTCGAGAGGCTCAACGACGAATTTACCGTAAGTTCCGTCTTCGCTGCAATCTAAGGCTTCTATTTTTGGCTTTTCTATTTCTATCATATAAATACCCTTTCTAAACGCTCAGCGTTTTTTTTGTTAATCCGACGGGTCGGCTCCGCATAAGCTTTCCCGAAGGTCTGCGAGGGTTCGGAAGTCCAGAAGAGAAATCTCTTCAACCGGACCACCATATACTTTATACATAAAATATATAAGCGAACCTTATTATTTGGAATACAGCTCGACGATAAGGTGAACTTCGATCGGAAGGTCGATATCTTCAACGGTCGGAAGCGCAACTATCTTTCCTTTTACGTTTTCGGAGTCCTTTTCGATCCATTTAACCACGGGCTTCGCGGAATTTGCTTCGAGAACGCCCTTGATCTTGTCGGAATCTTTAGACTTGTCGGTCATGGCAACAACGTCGCCTTCCTTAATAAGATAAGAAGGAATGTTGACCTTTTTGCCGTTCACGGTGAAGTGTCCGTGGTTCACGAGCTGCTTTGCTTCCGCTCTGGACATGGCAAATCCGAGGCGGTAAACGACATTGTCAAGTCTTCTTTCAAGAATCTGAAGAAGCGCTTCACCTGTCGTCATACCCTTAACCTTGGTAGCCATATCAAAGTAATTCGCGAACTGACGCTCCATAACGCCGTAATATCTCTTTGTCTTCTGCTTTTCACGAAGCTGTGTTCCGTACTCGGTAAGTTTTCTGCGACGGTCACCGTGAGGTCCGGGGATCTTCACCTTCGGATTGTTCATCGGGCACTTTTCGCTCATGCACTTGTCGCCTTTAAGGAAAAGCTTCGTATTTTCACGTCTGCAAAGCTTGCAGACAGGACCTGTATATCTTGCCATTTCAGATTACCTCCATCAAATTATACGCGGCGTCTCTTCGGGGGACGGCATCCGTTGTGAGGAATCGGAGTTACGTCTTTGATAAGAGTAACTTCAAGTCCGGCGGTCTGAAGCGCTCTGATCGCGGCTTCACGTCCCGAACCGGGACCTTTAACATAAACCGCAACGGTCTTCATTCCGTGGTCAATAGCGCCTTTTGCCGCAGTTTCGGCAGCCATCTGAGCCGCGAACGGCGTAGATTTCTTGGAGCCCTTGAAGCCCATCTCACCGGCGGAAGCCCACGAGATCGCGTTTCCGTTAAGGTCGGAGATCGTGACGATCGTGTTGTTGAAGCTGGCGCGGATATGAGCAGCACCTTTTTCTATATTTTTTCTGTCTCTGCGTCTCTTAATAGCAACCTTTTTGCCTTTAACCTGTGCCATAGTTCATTTCCCTCCTAACTTATTTCTTCTTGTTTGCGACTGTCTTGGACGGACCTTTGCGAGTTCTTGCATTGGTCTTTGTTCTCTGTCCTCTTACGGGAAGACCCTTTCTGTGTCTTACCCCACGGTAACAGCCGATCTCAACAAGTCTCTTGATGTTAAGAGCGGTATCTCTTCTCAGGTCACCTTCAACGGTCAGGTTATGGTCGATATAATCACGGATAAGTCCGACCTGTTCCTCTGTAAGATCCTTGCAACGGGTGTTCGGATCGATGCCTGTGGCGGCGAGGATCTTGTTGGACGTGCTGACACCTATACCGAAAATATAGGTGAGTCCGTATTCAACTCTCTTTGAGTTCGGTAAATCTATACCTGCAATTCTTGCCATGTTCTAAATACACCTCCGTTTTTATCAGCCCTGGGTCTGCTTATGCTTCGGGTCAGAGCAAATTACCATTACCTTACCCTTGCGTTTGATCACTTTGCATTTATCGCACATTGGTTTTACGGAAGGACGTACCTTCATATTAAAAACCTCCTTTTTTCGCCGAGATCATCGGCGTGTGAAAAAATTGTTTCTCTTTTCTTCGGCGATCCTCTCTTCCGACATCGGGGTCATTGATCGGAAGTTCTTCTCGCACCTCTCCATTTAATTCTGCCCTGATTGAGGTCATATTGCGACATCTCAACAACGACCTTGTCACCCAGAAGGATGCGGATGTTGTTGTCTCTCAGTTTGCCCGAGATATATGCCGTAAGTCTGTGGCCGCCCTGAATTTCCACGATGAACTTGGTGTTCGGCAGAATTTCAACGACAGTGCCTTCGACTTCTATGATACCGTCTTTCGTCATTACAGAACCTCCTCCGATGAGAACAGATTGATTACCTTTCGTATCTCGGCGTTCTCGATCCGAGTTCCCGTCATGAGTTTTTCGTAAACTTTCGACTCATGACAGTTGCCGAGGTATTTCAGATGTTTCAGCTTTTTAAGCTTCGGTTTTTCAAGCGGTCGTGAATGACCGTCTGCGATGTGGGCATACTCCCCGTCGGCATCGAGCACGACGAAAAGCCTGTTCTCGTCTCTCCCGCAAAGGGCTTTGACGATACTGCCCGCCTCAATGTCAACCATTATAACTTTTTCCTCCAAAAGCCTGAGTTTGCCTGTATTTCGTCGCAACGCCCTCAGCGTTGCTTCCTCCATACCGAACGGAACTCATCCGTCATAGAGATGTGAGTATTAACGGCTCTCCTTTGCGGATCGCGATCGTGTTCTCATAATGAGCCGACCATTTTCCGTCAAGGGTCTCCACAGTCCAGCCGTCTTTCAACCTCTTTACGTCCGGCACTCCGGCGTTGACCATCGGCTCGACAGCGATCGTCATACCGCTCTGGAGCCTTTTGCCCTTTCCTTTTATGCCGTAATTCGGTACATCCGGGTCTTCGTGCAGGTGTGTTCCGACACCGTGGCCGACATACTCGTAAACGACGGAAAAACCGAACTTTTTGACATAGGATTCAATGGCGTTTCCTATATCTCCGAGTCTGTAACCGTCCTGCGCGTACATAATGCCTTCAAAGAAGCTCTGTTTTGTCACGTCAATAAGACGCTGAGCCTCTTTCGAGACATTTCCCGCGCCGAATGTGCGAGCCGTGTCTCCGTGGTAGCCGTTTAACAGAACACCGACATCAATACTCACGATATCCCCATCTGCAATAACTCTGCTTGCGGACGGAATCCCATGTATCACCTGATTGTTGATCGAGATGCATGCAGCCGCGGGATATCCGCCGTAACCTTTGAATGAAGGTATACCGCCTTTGCTTTTGATAAACCGCTCGATAACGTCGTTTACGTGCTTGGTAGTAACACCGGGCTTTACGTTTTCGCCGCCGAGAGCCAACGCTTCGGCCGCGACCTGCCCTGCCTTGTACATAAGCTCGATCTCACGGTCGGATTTAATTGTTATCATCGAGTCACGCTTTCAAAGCTTCGTTTACGAGAGCGGTCGTATCCTTTACCTCTTCCTGACCTTCAACAAGAACGAGTTTTCCCGTCTTTTTGTAATAGTCTTTCAAAGGTGCCGTCTTTTCATGATAAACTTTCAGTCTGTCAATAACAACTTCCGGTTTATCGTCATCACGAAGGATCAGACTCTCTCCGCATTTATCGCACTTGCCTTCGACAGCCGACTTTTTGTAAACGGTGTGGTAAGACATACCGCAACCCTTGCAAACGCGTCTGCCGCTCATGCGCTTTACGATATCTTCGTCCTTTACCTCAATGCTGATGACCTTCGAAAGCTCAATGCCCATTTCGGCAAGCATTCTGTCGAGAGCCTCCGCCTGAGGTATCGTCCTCGGAAAACCGTCCAAAATAAAACCGTTTTTGCAGTCGTCTTTTTGCAAACGTTCTTTAACGACCGCGATAACATCCTCGTCGCTGACAAGTCCTCCGCCTTCCATGACGGATTTGACTTTAAGCCCGAGAGGTGTTTCGGCGGCGATCGCCTCGCGAAGAATGGCTCCCGTAGATATCTGCGGGATCCCGTATCTTTCCGAGATCTTTTCCGCCTGTGTACCCTTTCCGGCGCCGGGAGCGCCGAGAAGAATCAAATTCAACATTTTGCGTTCCTTTCCGATCCTCCGCCGGGGCGCGGCGTTATGCCGCGACCCGACTTCGGATATTGCTGTCAAACTTATCTGAGGAATCCTTTGGACTGACGCATAAGCATCTGGGATTCGAGCTGCTTAACAGTCTCAAGCGCAACGCTTACGACTATCATTACGGATGTGCCGCCGAGCGCAAGTCCCTGCATGGCGCTTCCTATAACCGCTTCGAGAATATACGGAATGGTCGCGATAACTCCGAGGAACAGAGCGCCGACGATCGTAACTCTGTTGACAACTCTGATGATGAAATCGGAGGTCGGCTTGCCGGGTCTGATACCGGGGATCGTTCCGCCGTTGTTCTTGATGTTGTTCGATATCTCGACAGGATTATACTGAATTGAGATATAGAAGAAGTTGAACGCGATTATGAGAACGAACGCGATTATTATATAAAGAGCGCTCGTCGAAGAGAAATACGTCGTTACAAAGTTCGCGAAGCCGCTGTTCGGGAAGAACTGAGCGATCGTCGCGGGCAGACCTACGATAGCATAGGTGAAGATGATGGGCATAACTCCGGTCATCGCAACCTTCACGGGAAGGAATGTGTTCTGACCGCCGTACATCTTTCTGCCGACCTGACGCTTCGCGTACTGGATCGGAATTCTTCTCTCGGCGCTGTCCATGAACACGATGAACGCGAACATGAGAATGCCGAGAACAAGGAATATCGGAACGATCCACCAATATCCGGTCTGGACCTTCTGGATGCAATATCCGATAAGGCTTACGCCGCGCGAAACGATGGAGGCGAAAAGTATCATAGAGATACCGTTTCCGATGCCCTTTTCATCGATGCACTCACCGAGCCACATAACGAGCAATGAACCTGCAAGCAGGATCGCGACGAAAATCACAACACCGAGCCATGTCGGCATGCCGGTCGGAAGATTGAGAAGCGAAGTCGAATAACCGTTGGTCATTATCGTGTAATAACCGAACGCCTGAATGATCGCGATGGCGATCGTCAAGAAACGCGTAGCGGTTTTCAGTTTCTTCTTGCCCTCTTCTCCGCCGTCCTTCTGCAGTCTTTCGAGTGCGGGGATCGCAACGGTCAGAAGCTGAATAATGATCGATGCGTTGATGTACGGCTGTATCGTCAGCGCGAAGATCGTTCCGTATGCGAGCGCGTTACCGGAAAGCATGTTGAAGTAACCGAGAAGGTTTCCGCTGTTATTCTGGAAGAACGATTCGAGCGCTTCGGCGTTAACAAACGGAACGGGGATGTTGATACCTATTCTGAAAAGTATTATAATAAAGCAGGTAAATACGATCTTTGCTTTGAGATCACTTGTTTTCCAAGCGTTTCTCAGAGTCGTAAAAATGTTCATTTATTATAACACCTCAGCTTTCCCGCCTGCCGCTTCTATCTTGGCTTTTGCGCTCTCGGAGAACTTCGCAGCTTTGACCGTGAGTTTCTTTTCGATTTCGCCATCACCGAGGATCTTGACAGCAACGGCAGTGCCGCTGATCATGTTTTTCGCGTACAGTTCCTCCGCAGTTACGACGGAACCGTCCTCAAACTCGTTAAGTACGCCTACGTTAACGGTTTCGTAAACCACCTTGAACGGATAGTTGGAGAAGCCTCTTTTGGGAAGTCTTCTTGAAAGGGGCATCTGACCGCCTTCAAAGCCGGGTCTTACTCCGCCGCCGGAGCGTGCGTTCTGACCCTTGTGGCCCTTACCCGCAGTCTTTCCGTTTCCGGAGCCGATGCCTCTGCCCTTTCTGAACGGAGCTTTGACAGCGCCGTCAGCGGGTGCAAGATCATGCAATTTCATATTGGGCACCTCCTTAGTCTTCAACTTTGATAAGGTAACAGATCTTCTTTACCTTACCTTCTGTCGCAGCGTTCTTGGGCTGAACGGTCGAATCGCCGATCTTTCTGAGTCCGAGGGAATTCGCCGTTGCGATGTGATCCTTGTGTCTTCCTATCAGGCTTTTGACAAGCGTGATCTTAATCGTATTTTCAGACATCTGCAACCCCTCCTTAACCCAAGATCTCTTCGACGGTCTTGCCTCTCGTCTGAGCAACCTGCGCGGCGTCTCTCAAAGTCGAAAGACCGTTGATCGTTGCGTGAACAACATTCTGCGGGTTGCGCGAACCGAGCGCCTTTGTTCTTATGTCTTTAACTCCCGCCATTTCGAGAACGGCACGAACCGCACCGCCCGCGATAACTCCGGTACCTTTTGCGGCGGGTTTGAGAACCACGCGGCTGGCGCCGTAGCAAGCAACGATCTCGTGCGGAATGGTCGTTCCTTTGAGGGAGATTCTGACAAGATTTTTCTTTGCGTCTTCAATACCCTTGTTGACCGCGTCGGGTATCTCGACGGATTTGCCGAGGCCTACGCCTACGACACCGTTGCCGTCACCGACAACCATAAGAGCGGCGAACTTCATTTTTCTTCCGCCCTTTACTGTTTTCGACACACGGCTGAGAGATACGAGCTTTTCGGTCAGATTCAATGCAGACGCATCAATTTTTTCGTACATTGTATACATATCCTCCTGTTACTTTATTAGAAGTTCAGTCCGCCTTCTCTTGCGCCTTCGGCAAGGGAACGAACTCTTCCGTGATAAAGATAGCCGCCTCTGTCAAAAACAACATCTTTAATATTCTTGGCCTGCGCCTTTTCGGCGATCTTGAGTCCTACGGCTTTCGCAGCATCTTTGTTTCCGCCGTACTCGTTGAAGTCCTTGTCAACGGTCGAAGCCGCAACAAGAGTCACACCGGTCTCATCGTCGATGATCTGAGCGTAGATATTCTTGAGCGAACGGTAAACGCAAAGACGGGGGCAAGCTTCGGTTCCGCTGATCTTTCCGCGAACGCGCTTATGCCTTTGAAGTCTTGCTTTATTGGAATCTTTCTTGCTAACCATAAAACGATTATCCTCCTATTACTTCGGAACGGTAGCCCGCGCGGGTTATTTTTTACCCTTACCGGCTTTACCTTCCTTGATTCTGACATACTCTCCGGCATATCTGATACCCTTGCCGTGGTACGGCTCAGGCGGCTTCTTGCCGCGGATCTCGGCGGCGAGCTGACCGACGCGCTGTTTGTCGCAACCGCTGACAACGACTGTCGTCTGGTTGGGACAATCAAGCTTGATGCCTTCCGGCTCTTCAACAACGACGGGATGAGAATATCCGATCGTGAAAACCACCGTGTTTGCCTGTTTCTGAACTCTGTAACCGATACCCTGGATTTCAAGGGTCTTGGAGTAACCGTTTGTTACGCCCTCGACCATATTTGCTATCAAGGTTCTTGTCAAGCCGTGCAAAGCCTTATGTTTCTGGTCTTCGGACGGACGTTCAACCGTAACTGCGGAGCCGTCGATCTTGATGATCATATCGGGATGCATCGTGCGAGTAAGTTCGCCTTTCGGTCCCTTGACGGTTACCGTGTTATCGGGCGCAAGCGTTACGGTAACGCCTGCGGGTATATCAATATGCTTTCTACCAATTCTTGACATATATTTACCTCATTTCTTTACCAAACGAATGCGAGGACTTCGCCGCCGACATTTTCTTTTCTTGCAGCCTTGTCGGTCATAATGCCCTTTGAAGTCGAGACAATCGCAACGCCGAGGCCTCTCATGACCTGAGGGATCTCCTCTTTTCCGACGTACATACGAAGACCGGGCTTCGAAATACGCTTCAGTCCCTGAAGAACCTTGGACTTGTTGGGACCGTATTTAAGGAAAACCTTAATCACATCCTGCTTGCCGTCGTCGATTACGTTGAAGGACTTTATATACCCCTCATCAACAAGGATCTGAGCGATCTGCTTTTTCATGTTGGATGCGGGTATCTCAACACTTTCGTGTTTCGCATTATTTGCATTTCTGATACGAGTAAGCATATCCGCGATAGGATCTGTTATATTCATATCTGTTACCTCCTTAATAATTCAAACTAACAGCTTTACCAGCTTGCCTTCTTAACGCCCGGGATCTGACCTTTGTAGGCAAGTTCTCTGAAACAGATACGGCAGATACCGTATTTTCTGAGATAACCGTGGGGTCTGCCGCAGATCTTGCATCTGTTGTAAGCTCTGGCAGTATACTTGGCAGGCTTCTGCTGTTTCAAAATCATAGCTTTCTTTGCCATATTCAGATTGCCTCCTTATCTTGCAAACGGCGCGCCCATAAGGGTCAGAAGCTCTTTTGCTTCCTCGTCTTTGGTTGCTGTCGTAACGAACATGATATCCATACCGCGAACCTTGTCGATCTTGTCGTACTCGATCTCGGGGAAGATAAGCTGTTCTTTGATACCGAAGGAATAGTTTCCGCGTCCGTCAAACGCTTCCCCGTTGATACCGCGGAAGTCGCGAACTCTGGGAAGAGCGAAGTTGAAGAGTCTGTCAATGAACTCATACATTCTGTCGCCTCTGAGAGTCACTTTGACGCCGATGGGCATTCCTTTACGGATCTTGAAGTTCGCAACGGATTTTCTCGCCTTGCAAACAACCGGCTGCTGACCGGTGATGACCGCAAGATCAGCCATGGCGGAATCTATGACTTTTGAATTATCTTTCGCATCTCCGCAAGCGATGTTGATAACAACCTTGTCGAGCTTGGGGATCTGCATGGGGCTCTTGTACTCGAATTTCTTCATGAGCGCGGGAGCAACTTCGCTTTTGTAATAGTCTTTAAGTCTGGCCATTTTCAGTCGTCCTCCCTCTCAATTAAAATTCCGCATTGCATTTTCTGCAATATCTGATTTTTTTGTCGCCGTCAACCTTGTAAGCGGGACGTACGGCTTTGCCGCACTTCGGGCAAACGAGCTGAACCTTGCACGCATAAAGCGCGCCGTCGGTCTTAACGATGCCGCCCGTTTCACCCTGCTTTCTGGGTTTAACGTGCTTGGTTACCTGATTGACACCTTCAACGATGACTTTCTTCTCCTTCGGGGAAACGGCAACGACCTTGCCCTTGCCGCCCTTTGCCTTTCCGGAAAGGACTACTACCGTATCGCCTGTTTTAATATGCATAACGCGGTTCCTCCTTTACAGAACTTCGGGAGCCAGAGAAAGGATCTTTGTGTATTCCTTGTCTCTGAGTTCTCTCGCAATGGGCCCGAAAATACGGGTTCCTCTGGGGTTTTTATCTTCCTTGATGATGACCGCAGCGTTCTCGTCGAACTTGATATATGAACCGTCTGCTCTTCTGAGTCCTTTTACGGAGCGAACAACAACGGCTTTAACAACCTCGCCCTTCTTGACCGTTCCGTTCGGAGCGGCTTTCTTGACGCTGCAAACAACTACGTCGCCGATGTTGGCGAACTTTCTGCCCGATCCGCCGAGGACTCTGATGCACATAAGCTCTTTTGCACCGGTGTTGTCGGCAACCTGCAGATATGTCTGCTGTTGAATCATAATAATTCTCCTTTACTTAACTGAGTATACTCGCTTTCGCTGGGCGACCGCCGCGACGCGGACAGTCACCGTGCGCATACGGAATTATTAAGCGTTTGTCGAAGCCGACACGCTTTATTTCGCCTTTTCAACGATCTCAACGATACGCCATCTCTTGTCTCTGGACAGAGGTCTCGTTTCCATAACGAGAACTTTGTCGCCGACGCGGCATTCATTGTTTTCATCGTGTGCTTTGAGCTTGTACGTTGAACGCATAACCTTTTTGTAATCAGGATGTCTGTAATGTTCCTGAACAGCTACAACGACTGTTTTATCCATTTTGTCGGATACGACAAGACCGGTTCTGGTCTTTCTTAAAGATCTTTCCATCGTTATTTACCTCCTGTTCAGATTAAGCGTTTTTCTTTTCGTTAAGGACAGTCATGACAACTGCGATTTCCTTACGAACGGACGCAATACGCATGGGATTATCGAGCTGATTGGTCGCATGCTGGAAACGAAGAGCAAAGATCTCTTCTTTCAGTTCCCCGAGTTTCTTTTCAAGATCCTCGACGGAAAGAGCCTTTATGGCTTCAAGATCCTTCTTTTTCATTATGCGTCACCTCCAACCTCGAGATCGGCCTTCTTAACGAACTTCGTTTTGATGGGGAGTTTGTGACCAGCAAGACGCATAGCTTCTCTTGCGATCTCTTCGGAAACGCCTTCCATCTCGAACATTACACGGCCGGGTTTTACGACCGCTACCCAATACTCGGGAGAACCTTTACCGGAACCCATTCGGGTTTCAGCCGGTTTTTCGGTTATCGGCTTATCGGGGAATATCTTGATCCAAACCTTACCGCCTCTTTTAATGTATCTCGTCATCGCGATACGGGCAGCTTCGATCTGGTTTGCGGTTATCCACGCCGGCTCGGTCGCTATAAGACCGTACTCGCCGGAGGAAAGCTTGGTTCCCCTCGTCGCTTTACCGGTAAGACGTCCACGGTGAACTCTTCTATACTTTACTCTTTTTGGCATTAACATGGCGTCTTTCCTCCCTTACTTCAAGTTTCTTGCCTGCGTTGAGGATCTCACCTTTGTAGATCCAAACCTTTACGCCGATACGGCCGTAAGTCGTAGCGGCTTCGGCAAAGCCGTAGTCGATGTCTGCGCGGAGCGTCTGAAGAGGAATGGTTCCCTCGTGATAATGCTCGGAACGCGCGATCTCGGCACCGCCGAGACGACCTGCGACGTTGGTCTTTATACCCTTCGCGCCGGCCTTCATGGCTCTGTCGATGGCGGAGCGCGTCGCTCTTCTGAAAGAAATTCTCTTTTCAAGGTCGATCGCGATTCTTTCCGCAACGAGCTGTGCGTTCAGATCCTGTCTCTTTTCTTCAACGATCGTCAGCGCAACGGGTTTATTGATAAGTTTTTCGATGCTCTGTCTGAGCTTTTCGATCTCGGTGCCGCCCTTGCCGATAACAGCTCCGGGTCTGGCGCAGTGAACGAATACCTTCACTCTTCCGCCGGCTCTTTCGATCTCGATCTTCGGAACTCCGGCAGACGCGATCTTCTTCTTGACGAACTTTCTGATCTTATCGTCTTCAACGACAAGGTCACCGAATTGATCATCGCGAACAAACCATCTGGAATCCCAGTTACGGATAATGCCGACTCTCAGGCCGTGCGGATTAACTTTCTGTCCCATAATGTCTGTCCTCCTATTCTTTCTCTGCCAAGATCATTGTGACATGCGATGATCTCTTCAGGATTCTGTCGGCGCTTCCTCTTGCTCTCGCCATAACTCTCTTCATCGTTTTGGCGGGATCGACATAGCAAGTCTTAACATAAAGCTTTGAAACATCCATATTGTGGTTGTTCTCGGCGTTTGCCATTGCGGATTTCAGAAGTTTAAGCACCGGCGCAGCGGACGCGTTCGGGGTGTTCTGAAGAATCGCAACAGCCGTTGCGGCATCCTTACCTCTGACGAGATCAAGAACGATCTTGACCTTTCTCGGGGTAATACGGAGACCTCTTAAATAAGCTTTTGCTTCCATAATTCTCGTTTACCTCCTTGCGCTTTACTTGCCGTTGTTGGACGTTTTGGAGCCTGCGTGGCCCTTGAACAGTCTCGTCGGCGCGAACTCGCCGAGTTTATGTCCGACCATGTCCTCGGTAACGTATACGGGAACATGTTTTCTTCCGTCGTGAACAGCGAAGGTGTGACCTACGAACTGCGGGAAGATTGTGGACGCTCTCGACCACGTCTTGATGACGCGCTTCTCGTTCGTCTTATTCATTTCTTCGACCTTTTTCATAAGCGATGCTTCGACGTAAGGTCCTTTTTTAATGCTTCTGCTCATATCTCAACACCTCCCGTTTACTTCGCGTTTCTGCGCTTAACTATGAATTTGTCGGACTTGTTCTTCTTGGAACGCGTCTTGTAACCCATAGCGGGCTTGCCCCAAGGGGTAACAGGGCCGGGTCTTCCGACGGGAGCCTTGCCTTCACCGCCTCCGTGGGGGTGATCGCAGGGGTTCATGACGGAACCGCGAACCGTGGGTCTGATACCCATGTGACGTTTTCTTCCGGCTTTTCCGAGGTTCACGTTTTCGTGATCGGAGTTTCCGACGGTTCCGACGGTCGCCTTGCAGTTAAGAGCGATCATACGAACTTCGCCGGAGGGAAGTCTGAGCTGTGCATAGCCGTTTTCTTTCGCCATAACCTGAGCATACATTCCGGCGGATCTCACGAGCTGAGCGCCTTTTCCGGGGTGCATCTCGACATTGTGAACGAGAGTACCGAGGGGAATGAATTCAAGCGGCAGGCAGTTGCCCGGTTTGATGTCGGCTTCGGCGCCGCTTCTGATCTTATCGCCCACGGAAAGTTTGTCGGGAGCGATGATATATGCTTTTTTGCCGTCCTCATACTGAATGAGAGCGATGTTTGCGCTTCTGTTGGGGTCGTACTCGATAGATAAAACGGTCGCTTCCGCATCCGTGGTGTTTCTCTTGAAATCTATCAGTCTGTACTTTCTTCTGACCCCGCCGCCCTTATGACGGACGGTTATTCTTCCGTAGCTGTTACGTCCGGAATGTTTTTTGAGGCTTACGAGAAGCGATCTTTCGGGCTTCTTCGCAGTAATCTCTTCAAAAGTCAGAACGGACATTCCTCTTCTGGAGGGAGTCGTCGGCTTATAAACTTTAACTGGCATCTGTCTTCCTCCTTATTACGTCAAGCTGTCGAAGAACGGAATGGTCTTCGAATCTTCTGTGAGCGTGACGATCGCTTTTCTGTAAGCGGCGGTCTTGCCGGAGGTATATCCTCTTCTGCGTTCCTTGCCTCTGCAATTCATCACGTTGACGGACTTAACTTTCGTACCCTTGAAAAGCGTCTCGACAGCTTCCTTGATCTCGATCTTGTTAGCGTCTTTCGCGACCTTGAAGGTGTACTTGCGTTGGCTACGCATAATGTCCATGGATCTCTCGGTCACTACCGGAGTAAGGATTATATCCTGTGCAAACTTACTCATTATGCATAAACCTCCTCTGTTTTATTTACGGCATCCTTCGTCATGATGAGAACATCGTGCTTGATGATGTCGTATACGTTGAGAGTGTTGACATAGAGCGTCTTGACTCCCTCGATATTTCTTGCGCTGCTGATAACGATGTCGTTGGCGTCGGATTTCGCGTCAACAACGATGAGGGCTTTCTTTCCCGCAACTTTGAGAGCCGCAAGGACTTCAACCATCTTCTTCGTCTTCGGAGCGTCGAAAGCGAGGCTGTCAACAACGATGAGTTCCTCGGATGCAACCTTGGAAGAGAAAGCGGATTTGAGAGCGAGTCTCTTTGCCTTCTTGTTCATCGCGATTCTGTAACAGCGCGGCTTGGGTCCGAGAGCAACGCCGCCGTGAGTCCACTGCGGAGCACGGATGGAGCCCTGACGAGCACGGCCTGTGCCCTTCTGTCTCCACGGTTTTCTGCCGCCGCCTCTGACCTCGGTTCTGGTCAGAGTGGACTGCGTTCCCTGGCGCTGATTTGCGAGATACTGTTTAACTGCCTCGTGGATAACGATAGGATTAACGGGGATCGCAAATATTCCGTCATTGAGTTCAACGGTGCCGGCTTCGGCGCCTTTCATGTCATAAACTTTGTAGTTCATCTGTCATATCCCCCTTCCTACGAACGTTTCTTGACTGCGGTCTTAACTGCAACGAGACCGCCGTTGGGACCGGGAACCGCTCCCTTGATGGCGATGAGGTTGTTTTCCGCATCGACTTTTACAACTTCAAGGTTCTGGATCGTTACCTGAACGCTTCCCATGTGACCGGGCATTCCCTTGCCCTTCATAACTCTGGAAGGATCGGTGTTCGCGCCCATGGAGCCCTGGTGTCTGTGGTAACCGGAAGTACCGTGCGAGGTCGGCTGTCTGTGGAAGCCGAGACGCTTGATGGTGCCCTGGTAACCGTGACCTTTGGACACGCCCGTCACGTCGATCTTGTCGCCCGCGGCGAAGGTATCCGCTTTTATGATATCGCCGACATTGAGCTCGGCGGAGTTGTCAAGTTTGAACTCCTTAAGAACTCTCTTGTAAGCGACCTGTGCTTTGTCAAAATGACCCTTTTTCGGTTTAACGACGAGTTTTTCTCTTACGTCTTCAAAACCGAGCTGAACGGCATCGTATCCGTCGGTGTCGGCCGTCTTCTTCTGAACAACGACGCAGGGACCGCACTCAACGACGGTAACGGGAACGACATTTCCGGCTTCGGTGAAAAGCTGAGTCATGCCGATCTTTCTGCCAATGATTCCTTTTTCCATTTTTAAAATTACTCCTTTCGGTTATTGGTTGGCATCAGCCAACTTGACCGCGTCCGATGATCTGCATCGACGGGAATAGCTTTTAGCGGTTAGCTATCATAAAACCTGTCATGGCAAAAGACAAATTGTTTTTTTTACTGTTTGATTTCCATATCGACGCCTGCGGGAAGTTCGATCCCTATAAGCGCTTCAACGGCTTTCTGATTGGGTTTGATCACATCGATAACTCTTTTGTGAGTTTTCGTCTCGAACTGTTCGCGGGAGTCCTTGTACTTGTGAACCGCGCGGAGGATCGTGATGACCTCGCGATCGGTCGGCAGGGGTACGGGACCGGAAACGGTAGCGCCGAATCTCTTTGCAGTTTCAACTATCTTTGCAGCTGACATGTCAATGAGATTGTGGTCGTAAGATTTCAGACGGATTCTGATCTTTTCCTGTTTAGCCATTCTAAATGTTCGCCTCCTCATATTATTCGGGTCTCAGCCCAGATTTGTTATGGGCTTTCAAGACCCATCAAGTATGGAGATGAATAACCGAACACTCAAAGCCTGATCTTATGTGTTTTTTGCATTTGCGCAAAAAAATCCGGGACAAGGCAAACCTATCCCGAACCATAAAACTTGCCGAGTGGTAAAGCGGCGGATCGGACGTTTTCCGACGGCGAGAGTAATTAACGCCGTCTGCAACGCGAAAACGCGAAGCCGCATTACATCAACTAAATTCGGTATTCCATCCAATGTTTTGGATAATGCTCGCGCGGAATTCTCTGTCACCTTTACCGGGGTGAATTTCAGTAACCTCCGCGGTCATCGCACCTTTTGCATTTTTGCCATGCAAGTTATTATAACATATATTATGTATGCTTGTCAATAGGAAATCTTCATTTTCTCGGCTTTTCAGGTGAATTTTTTGTAACATCACCCGTTTTTTACGCGTGTTTTTCCTTCTTGTGGATTTTCAACAATCTTTTTGCCCGAAATTCTCTCTTCCGAACAATCGGTTTCGCACACACGGAACGGTGTCAAACATAAATTCGCGGACTTTCGATCATCACGTAAAGCAACGGATACGGAGACTTTTTTCACACACACGGACAGGTGGTAATGTGCGGTCGGGAGCAGTATCCTGATCAAGGGAAAATACAAAACGATCAAAACGGCGGTTCCGCCTTCCCCCTCGGAGAGAACAGAGACACTACCCTTTTATTTACAGACCCGTTTATGAACCGCAGACATTTCAGCACACACGGAACGGTGGAAAACATACGCTTAAAATATATACGCGCGCCTCACGCGCGCGTATATATAATAAGGTAGATAACTTTCTGCATTTTGCGACCGTCACGGATATGCAGCAAACTGAAAAGGGGACAATGTCCTCATCTGTATCCGAGACGGATCTCTGCGGTTTCCCGATCCGAAATCTTATTCGACCGCGGTAATCAATTCGTCGACCTTTCCCGCGATGAAGTAGAACAAAAGCATCGCATCCGCGATATCGACCGATCCGTCGCCGTTAAAGTCGCTCAGAGCGACCTGCTCATCGGTCAGTTTTTCTTTGCCCGCGATATGATAAAAAAGTATCATCGCGTCTTCTATATCCGTGCTTTCATCACCGTTAATATCGCCCGGATAATAAACAGGTTCGATAACTTCCGATACCGTGTCATATTCGGTATAATCGAGATATATCCACCCTGTCACCGAATCGTACGATACTTTTCCCCAAATACCGTTGACCTCTGTCACGCTGACAGACGCCGCGTTCGGAAGGCTTCCGACGATATTCGAGTCGGTCGTTGCGGCGGAACGGATATTAAGCGTTGACCCCGTACTTGTCACGATATAGACACCCGGACAGTAATCCACGGTGACGTAAACGGTTTTTGCCGCGACAGAGCCCGCGGAATTTCTCGCGGTGACGTCTATCTGATAAGTTCCTCCGAGAGACACTTCGAGCGAAAGTTTGTTTTCCTTCACAACGGAGTTAAAAACTTCAAGACTTTCGACCGAGTTCTTGACCTTCACGTTGACGACATACTCGACATTTGTATCGGAAGAAAACTCCATGTCGAGCTGTTCGGAAAGATCAATCTTTTCGGCGCTGACACTGACGGTGCAGATTTCCGGAGCGTCCGTGCGAGTATATTCAAGATATATCCAGCCGGTTATCCCGTCATAAGTAATTTTGCCCCATGAGCCGTTCACTTCCGTGACGCTCACGACGGTCCCGTTTTCAAGCTGTCCCACAATCTCTGAAGCCGTGGTCGGGCTTTGCCTAACGTTAAGCGGGATATTCGATGTATCTGACGTATGGACCGTATATACGCCCTCGATAAAAGACGGAGATTCCTCCTCGACCGAAGATTCCAGTTCATACGGCGCGGACAGCGTATACAGGAATTTCGATTTAAGCTCCGAAACGGACTTTTTGCTCCATCTTATCTCACAGCCTCTCGAAACTCCGACGCCGTTACAGTCGCCGAAGTAAACGTATCCGTCCTTGATTGCCGTAACGAAAAGATAATGCTCGCTTCCGTAATATCCGTTGTAAACGAGAATGTCTCCGGCTTTCAGTCCGTCAAACGAATAGGATTTTGCCCTCTTCCGAGCAGATACCCCATACGCGTCATAAGCGAGTTTCAGAACAAATCCCCAACATTGGATGGCATTTTCAAAACTGTTGCAGCCGCAAGTTCCGTACCAACTGCAAGCGCTGTGATGCGTGCAGGGTTTATCCGTCCAACCGTCGGGGTTATTCGCGCCCGAGCCGTGGTTCCAATACTTTCCGTTCGGAAATTTTTCCATAAGTTCCGCGACCGTAAGCGTCTTTGCCTCCGCCTGTGAAAAGACGAAGCCCGAAGAAAGCGCAACGGTCATGATAAACGCCATAAGAAAGGCGAATACTTTTTTTCGCATAATCTATGCAACACCTCCCATTTTACCGTATCCCTCGGGCGCCCCTGCGCACCGATCTTGCGGCGACGTTTCTCGGTCAAAGAAATGACCGCAAACACAAAAGAAACATAAATGCCGCGGGAAACGATATAAAACAGTCGCACACGCACCGCCGAGTTTACGTTTTGCGATGCCGAGTTTTGGGAATGAGAGCATCCGATCCCGCAAAAATACCGGACTGCCGCGTCTCCGCATTCCGTATCGGAGGCAGAAGAAAACGACGAATTTAAAAGTGTTTTTCTCGACGCTTTCGTTCACATCCGATCTGTACGACACGAATATTATACCATAAATTCCTCTTTCAGTCAAGCAAATCGGAGCCTTTGGCGGATATTGTCAAATTTTCAAAAGAGAAAAGACGCATTGATGACACGGAATACCGCACAGAAAAAAAACACCCCGCAACGAGGGAGAAACGCCTTCAAAAATCAAAAAAAACGCTCCGCGCGGGCTGAGAATAACTCAGTCCGCGCGGAACGGTTTTCGGCAGAATACACTGTCGGAAATATTTGTATGAAATATCTGAAAGGCGTGTTAAAACAATGCTTCGTCAATACTCAGACAGTTTGAGTCTCACAATCACAAGCGCTTTCTGCGCATTTTCGCTTCCGTCAAGGACATAATAATCGACGAGTTCTTCGCCGATCTCGCTGATCAGATTTATCTGAGGCAAATATGTGGTGAAAAGCATTATATCGCCGTTATTGGTTCGCGGCATATATACGGTCTTCTCCGCGCTGTTGATGTTATCAAGCCCCGAAACGGTCATAAAACAGATATATCCGTATTCGTCGTTTATATATCCGTCAACGGTACTGCTCAGTATGTCGAGAACGCTCTGCTCGGAATATGTTCCGTAATCCGGGATCTCCGAACCGTCAAAAAGATATTTGATATAGTTTTCGGTTATATAATCGGTCTCGTTTTCCGTCGTTTTCCTGTCTTCCTGCAGGGAGACCTCGTCTTTGTCATCGCGGGAGACATATTCGCTGTAACCGGGTTGTCTGCGTCCGAGAGAAAAAGCGCTTACCGCACATACAAAAACTATAAGCAGGCACGCGGCGACGGGCATCGCGATACGGGCGACGCGGTTGAAAGGAACGGTTCGTCTCTTCTTTTCGGGCAGAGCCGAGATCCGATCCATGACGGAAGCGGTAAAATCGCCGCCGAGTTTCGGACTTTTATCGCGCAGAGTTTCCTTGATAAACTTCGCATCCTCATATCTGCGTCGGCAGTTTTCACAGTCGGAAACATGCGAAAAGAACGCGCCGCGCACATCCGCAAAGGCGGAATTGTCGAGGACGGAGTCGATATATTTTTCAAGATCGTCGCATCTGAACTTCACGGTCGCGTCTCCTTTCTTACGTTCTCATTAATTTAGACGACAAAGCTTCTTAAATGTTCCGTTATTCCGATAACTTTTTTCGCAAATTTTCCCGAGCCCTGTTTATGCGCGATTTGACGGTTCCTTCCCTGACTTTCGTTATCGCCGCTATCTGCTCGTAACTGAATCCGTGAATATCGCGGAGTTCGATCATTCTGCGCTGTTCTTCCGGTAACTCATTAAGCGCCGCAACTATTTTTTCCCTTGTGAGTTTTATTTCCAAAGCCTTCTCGGGAAGAAATTCATCGGATGAGTTCAGATACTTTGTTTCCGGATCGTCCTCGTCACACAGACTGTGCATTTCAGGCGTTCTGCCTTTTTTTTTGCAGAAATCGAGCGCGGTGTTGTATGCAATACGGTAAAGCCACGTTGAAACGGAACTTGCGCCGCTGAAAGAGGCGATCGACGTATAGGCTTTGACGAAAGTGTCCTGAGACAGATCGAGTGCATCCTCTTCGTTTCGGATGACGGTAAGAATGAGACGGTAAACGTTTTCCTGATTGTCGCGAACGATCCGTTCAAAGATCTCGCAGTCTCCGTTTCTCAGTTTTTTCAGTTCGTCACCGGTCAAATCCCGTCACCTCCGTTCTGCGTTTTCTCGGCAAGTATCAGTTCTCTTCAATAAAATCGGAAAGGATCTTTTCCGTCTCTTCATAACTCTTTGCGGCAAAAACGGCGTTTTTGATTTTTGCCGCGCCGCGCATTCCTTTCAGATAAAAAGCAAGGTGTTTGCGCGCTTCGGGCACAGCGACCTTTTCGCCCTTTATCCGACACATGTCACGAACCTGTTCAAGCGCCGTCGTAAGCCGTGTCCGCTTGTCATATTCCCCGTAGGTTCCCGTTTCAAAATAACTTTTTATCTGAGAAAAAATAAAAGGGTTTCCGAGCGCTCCCCGCCCGACCGCGACGCCGTCAACTCCCGTTTGCTCGTACATTTTTTCGGCGTCCTCCGGACAGAATACATCGCCGTTCCCGAAAACGGGAACCGAAACGGCTTCTTTCACGCGGCGAATTATCTCTCTGTCGGCTTTCCCGGAATAAAGTTGAGTTCTCGTTCTCGCATGAACGGTCAGGCTTTTTGCCCCCGCTTCCTCGCACATAACGCCGAATTCGACGGCGTTGATATGCGCCTCATCGTAGCCCGAACGGAACTTGACGCTGACGGGCAAAGGAGTCGCGGCAACGACCGCTTTTATAACGTTTTCGGCTCTTTTCGGGTCTTTCATCAGAGCGCATCCGTCGCCGTTGTTGACGATCTTCGGCATCGGACAGCCCATGTTTATGTCTATCCCCGCAGGTGACAGTTTTGTTGCCTCTCCCGCCGCAAAAGCCATAATCTCGGGATCGGAACCGAATATCTGTATATATACGGGTTGCTCGGAAGGATCAAAGGCGAGCAACATCGCCGTTTTTTTATCGGAATAATAAAGCCCCTTGGCGCTCACCATCTCCGTTGTCACCGCGTCTGCGCCGAAACGCTTGCAGACCTTGCGAAAGGAACTGTCGGAAAACCCCGCGAGAGGTGTCAGGGAAGTTTTTAATCTCAGCATATCTGTTTTTCGTTTTCGGAAGAACCGTCCGATTCCGGAGAAAACGTCTTCCTTTTTCAAATTAAATATAAATTTTCACAAATTGAGAATTGCCTGTTGACATTTCTCGCGTTTTGTGATATAATGCATACGCAAACAATGAAAGGAGTGTCCCGATGCTTTTCGGTAAAGGTTACGAAGAGCCCGTAAAGAAGGTCTTCGACAAATCAAAAATCATGCGATTGGGAACTGAAGGGAAATGGTGTACCTTCACGGGACACCGTCCGTCAAAACTCGGTATCAGAAGCGAAGCGGATCATCTGTGTGAAGAGATAAAACTCGGGCTGAAGCGTGAGATCGCGATCGCCTGCGAACTCGGATACAGAAATTTTATAACAGGCATGGCTCTCGGAACGGACACTTGGGCGGCGCAGGAAGTCCTGCGCTTCCGCTACGTTTACGGCTTGCGGGGAGAAACCGTCAAACTTTTTGCGGCTGTGCCTTTCGACGGGCAGGAGTTGCATTGGACAATGGAACAGCAGAAAAGATATCAGCGGATACTTGCCAATTGCGACGGCGTTTTTTATATAGGGTCAGCAGGAAACGCGGGTGCATACATGGCGCGGAACATCTATATGACAGACCACGCGTCGCGCCTGATCGCCGTCAGCAACGGCTCTGCCGGAGGCACTTTGAGAACGATCAACGCCGCGATCGAGCGAGGAATGGAGATCCGCGTGATCAACTGTCTGAAAGATCGGATTATGCAGACAACGACATTGGATTTTTAGAATATCTCATTCGATCGATTTCAGGGATTCGACCATATCGATTTTTTTCAGTTTGAAATGCATAACGAAAGCTACAAGCGCCGAAAATGCGATCGTCACGGCAAACGCTGTCAGATAACTCAACGGATGTATCTGCCTTCCGAACATGACCGCATCGACTTCTGCCGTCACGATAATATACCCGTGAAGGAATATTCCGAGAATGAGTCCGAGCCCGCTTCCGAGAAGCGTCAGAACGACATTTTCACGGTAAACATACCCGGCGACCTCCCCGTCCGTAAAGCCGAGGACTTTGAGCGTTGCGATCTCTCGCGTACGTTCGGCGATGTTTATATTCGTCAGGTTATAAAGAACAGTGAACGCAAGCAGACTCGCGCAGACGATTATAAGAACGACAACGGAAAGGAGTCCGTGCAAGATCTTTGAGAAATTGTCCCTCATATCCGAAAACTTTGTAAGTCCGAGCACATTATCCGATTCCATGACAGACGTGCAGATCGCCTCGGTGTCCGAGCCGTCGCGGAAAATTCCCCAAACCGCATTATATTCGGGATCGCTTCCGACGGCTTGCTCGTATTGCTCCGGAGTGGCGTACACATAGCTATGAAAATAATTCTCGGTGATTCCTCCGACTTTGAAGCTGTACTCGTTGATCCCGTCGGGACACACGGCGATCGTATCTCCCACCGAAATATCGAACTTGTAAGAAAGTTTTTCGGTTATCACAACGCCGTCGGAAGACGGGAAATCAACGGATCTCTGCGTTTTTCTGTCTTTGAAAACAAGAAATTCGTTTAGTTTTTCCGCATCTTCGGGAACAACGATATAGATCCCGAATGCGGAATCCTCCGTTCGCAGGTCGGCGCTTTGCTGATAAATGTAAATACTTTTATCGAGATCTTCCGAAAGAACGCCGTTCAGTTCCGAGTTTGCCTCTGATGAAGAGGGCTTGTCCGTCTTTATGACAAGATCGTATTTCTGTATCTCATCAAACTGCTTATTCAGAATATCCCCGATGGAGTCGCGGAGACCGAAGCCTGTCAGAAGCAGTGCGGTACAGCCTGAAATCCCTATCAGCGTCATGAAAAATCTTTTTTTATACCTTATCAGATTCCTTGCGGATACCTTATATGAGAAAGAAAGCCTTCTCCATATCGGGGTTATACGTTCAAGGAATACTTTTTTTCCGCTTGCCGGCGGCTTCGGACGCATCAGCTGCGCGGGAACCGATGAAAGAGACGCAAAACACGCCCACAGCGTGACGGCGCAAATGCAGACGACGGCGACCGAGGTCGTCCAAACGGCATACTTCACGTTGAATTCAAGAACGATGTCGAACGTATCGTACATCATCGTATATGTCTGCATTATGACGGACGGGAATATCCGGTAGCCGAGGCAAAGACCGACAACGGATCCCGTCAGGCTTGAAAGCCCCGCATATACGATATATTTGCCCGCAATCGCGGCTTTTCCGTAGCCGAGTGCTTTCAGAACGCCTATCTGCGTCCTGCGCTCTTCGACCATACGCGTCATTGTTGTCAGACAGACAAGCCCCGCGACAAGGACAAAAAATACGGGGAACACGGCGGAGATCGCGTCTATCTTATCGGAATTGTCGCTGAAACCCGAATACCCCGTGTTGTCGGAACGTGAATAGACATAATACGTCGGACGTTCGAGCTGTTCAAGGTCTTCTCTCGCCTCTTCGATTTTTTTCTGAGCGTCGGAGATCTCTTCCTCCGCCTGTTTTTTCCCGTCCTCGTATTCGGCGCGGGCGTCGGCAAGTTCTTTTTCCCCGCTGTCTGTTTCTTTTTTCGCGGATGTAAGCTGAGCAAGCGAAGAATCAAGCTGCTTTTTAACTTCCGCGAGCTGTTTTTCCGCCGCGTCAAGTTCGGCATACCCGTTATCGATCGTTTCTCTGAGCACGGCGAGTTGATCGCCCGCGGATTTCAACTGCGATCCGAAATCCGCGAGTTCGGACTTCTTCCGTTCATATTCGGCGCGGTATACGGGAGCATCGGGCGAGGAGGCGGCTTCAAGAGCCTCTGTATATGCCAAAAGTTCAGCCAGCGCTTCCGCCGCATCTTCATATTGCGCGAGCGATGTTTCGTATTCGCCGTATCCGAGAGAATACGATCGTTCAAGTTCTTCGAGTTTTGCGACGGCGTCGGCTTTTGAAGAGATGAATTCATCGTATGACTGCCTGTATTGCGCCGACCCGTCGTTATATTTTTTCAGTCCGTCCGCGTACTCTTTTTTCGCGGACGATATTTTTTGTTCTCCGTTCTCTATCTCGGCGAGCGCATCCGACAGTTTCTTTTCGGCTTCCGCCTTTTCCGTGTCAAGTTCTGCCTGTGCGGAATTTATCTTATCGGAATATTCTTCATATATCAACTCATAACGGACATCTTCGCGCGATGAAGCGAATTCTTCGATCTTCCGTTTGACCGCTTCAGTCAGTTCTTTATAATCGTTTTCATAGCAGACAAGTTCTTTCGCCCCGCCGACCAGCGCAACGATCTCAAAATAATACTCGCTGTCAAACGAAGAAGACGGAACACAAACAAAACCGTCGAGAGAACCGTTTCCTATATTCGTATTTCCTCTTTCAAAAGAGATATATACCGGACTTCTGACATATCCCGTAACGGTGAACGCCTTCGGGGTGAGCGCGTCGGAAACGGTCTGCGTATTTTCCGCAGACAGGTCTATTTTGTCCCCGAGTTTTATTTTCCCCGAAAGTCTCGCATCAACGGCGCATTCCCCGTTTTTTTCGGGGAGTCTTCCGTCTGTCACGAGAAATCCGTCTATGCTTCCCGCGCCCGTCTCAAAAACACGAAGAGCAAAACGTCCCGCTTCCGCGTCAAACAGAGCGTCCGTCGTATGCGTCGCATCGACCTCGGAAAGTTCCGCGTACTCACGCAACGCGTCAACGTCGTCACGGGTAAATCCGACAGTCGAAACGAGCCTCAGATCGTAAAAATCCATACTGTCGTAATAAGCGTCGGCAGACTTTTTCATGACACGGCTTGTAACCTTGAGCCCGGCAAAAAGACCGACGCCCAAGGCGACTATCGCAAATATGGAAATAAACCTGTTAAAGGTATTTTTTATCTCTTTGAAAAAATCCTTAAAAAGAACCGAACTCATTTTTACCTTGCATCTCAAAAAAATAAATGAACCTTTTCTCTCCCCCGTGTCACCATTCCAGATCCATAGCGTCGGCAGGCGAGTCGTTCGTTCCGATATCCTCGACTTTTCCGTTCTTGATCTTTATGACCCTGTCCGCCATCGCGGTCAGAGCCTGATTGTGAGTTATGACGATGACCGTCATGCCTGTCTTTTTGCAGGTGTCCCGGAGCAGTTTCAGAACGGCTTTTCCCGTGTTGTAATCGAGCGCGCCCGTCGGCTCGTCGCAAAGCAGCATCTTCGGATTTTTCGCAAGCGCGCGGGCGATGGAAACCCTCTGCTGTTCTCCGCCCGAAAGCTGAGACGGGAAATTATCCGTTCTGTCTGCCAGTCCGACGCTTTTCAGAACTTCCTCGGGAGGCAGAGGATCTCTGCATATCTGTGAAGCAAGTTCAACGTTCTCTTTCGCGGTCAGATTGTTGACAAGGTTATAGAACTGAAAAACAAATCCGACATCGTAACGCCGATAAGATATCAACTGTTTTCTCGAAAACGAGGAGACAGTCTCCCCGTCAACGATCACATCTCCCGACGTGCAGGAATCCATTCCTCCGAGAATGTTCAGAACCGTCGTTTTCCCCGCTCCGCTGGGACCGACTATGACACAGAATTCACCCTTCTCGATCGCGAAATCGACGCCGCTGACGGCTTCTATCGTGACCTCTCCCATTTTATACGTTTTTCTTACGTTCCGAAATTCAATAAAACTCAAAGCAAACCTCCGTCACATACGCTTACGGCGCAGAAAACTCATTGAAGGAACGGGATCGGGATACGGAAGCAAAACCGTCATTTCGGGATGCGGCGCGGCAAGTATCTCTTCTCCCTCTGCGTTATACATTTTTTCGACCGTAACTTTTTTCGGACTTTTCCCGGGAATAAGAAACTCGCACTCGTCACCGATAACGAACTTGTTGCGCTGAGTAAGAACAACGCACCCTCGGGCATAATCATACCCTTTTACGATGCCCGAGACCTCATAATCCCGTATGTATCCCGACTCATTGAAATTCATAGACTCGGCTTTCTGATCGCCGTAATAAAACCCGGTAAAATACGGTCTGTGGCTGACCTTGCACACCTCGTCTCTCAATTCCGGAAGTATGCGCTCATATTCCCCGAGGTCGGAGAAGCAGGCATCGATCGCTCGGCGGTATGCCGCAACGACACACGAAACGTAATACTCCGTTTTGACTCTTCCCTCGATCTTAAAACTCGTTATTCCGGCGGAAATAAGATCGGGTATATGTTCTATCATGCAAAGATCTTTTGAATTGAAAATAAAAGTTCCCGTGTCCGTCTCCTCGACAGGCATATACTGACCGGGACGTTTCTCTTCGACTATGCTGTATTTCCATCGGCACGCCTGAGCGCAGTTTCCTCTGTTCGCGTCTCTTCCCGTCATGAAATTCGAGAGCAGACACCTTCCCGAATGGGACACGCACATCGCTCCGTGAACGAAAGCCTCGATCTCCAACGAATCGGGGATCCTTTGCCTGATCTGCACGATCTCGTCGAAAGACAGTTCTCTGGCAAGCACGACGCGTTTCGCCCCGAGCCTGTACCACGCGAAACAGTCGGCATAATTGCTGATGTTCGCCTGAGTCGAAACATGTATCTCCATATCGGGACACTCATCGCGGATCATCATGAACAGTCCGAGATCGGAAACTATCAGCGCATCGACTTCGATCCTCCGAAGGAATTGCAGATATTCCGAAAACCGTTCGATCTCGTCATTTCTCGGAACGGTGTTGCAGGCGACGTATACTCTGACGTTGCGCCTGTGGGCGAATTCGACCGCACGCTCAAGATCGGGGCGCGGGAAATTTGCGACGGCTGTCCGCAAAGAAAACTCCTCGCCCCCGACATACACAGCATCGGCGCCGTATTCGACGGCGTAGCGAAATCTCGTAAAATCACCTGCGGGAGCAAGCAATTCCGGTTTTGCAACGTTCATATCGCACCTCAAAAGAATTCTTTATTTTCCGAGAATATTTTTCATCAGAGAGAATGACGAGCCGGAAAAAAGCATCGAAAAAAGAATGATCGCGCCTATGAGAACGAGTTGGACAAAAACAGTCGTCAGGACAAAAGTCTTTGCGGTCTCGGACTGCAATTTTCCGTTCTCGCGGCGAATTATCGCGTACGCGACGGCGACGATCATGCCGATAACGGGCAAAAGTATGCATACTGTCCGCAAAAGAACGGGGATCTCACGTTTTTGTTCATCGTCGAAGACCTGAGCCGCCGGACTTCCGCGAACGATGAGATCAAACCCGCATTCATCGCATTTTTCTTTTGTCAGCGAGTCATATTTTTTTCCGCAGTTCGGACACATCTTATACTTGACCGAAACGTCGAGTTCCCGTCCGCAGGATGAACAAGTCTTCGCTTCGTAAGGATTTATCTTTCCGCATTCGGGGCATATCTTTTTCATTTTTCCGCGCCTCCGATCCGAACGCTCACCGTCACTCCGTCGCTGATCGGAAGAATTACCGTTTTCAGCGAAAGATCCGCTTCGAGTTCTCTCAAAAACTCGGCAAGCCTTTTGACGATCGTCTTGTTCCGTCTGATATCGGGAACGCCGGTCGCGACCATTCCGTTAAAAAGGACATTGTCGGCGACTATAACGCCGTCATCGGAAAGAAGCCGCTCCGCTTCTCTCAGAAAAACGGGATACTGTCCCTTTGCCGCGTCTATAAATATCAGATCAAACGGAGCGGCAAGCGTCGGAAGTATTTCGACCGCGTCGCCGATAAGCATTTTTATACTGTTTTCCGCTCCGAAATCGCGGATATTCTTTTTTGCGGGCCCGATCATGACGGGATTTCGCTCGATCGTCACGATCTCCGCATCGGGACACGCGTCGTGCATAAGCAATGAGGAAAACCCTATACAGGTTCCTATTTCGAGAATGCGTTTCGGCTTTCTTACGCGGCACATTATCTCAAGCATATCGGCGGTCTCGGGCTCCGCGATCGGATACTTTTCTTCACGCGCACGGCGTTCGAGTGCGCCGAGAGTATCCGTTCTTTCTCTTCGGACGGAGCGCATATATTCGGTTATGTGTCCGAAGACAAGTCCGTCTTTATCCATTTTGCTTTTTATACCACTCGTTGAACTCTTCGGCGTTTCTCAGGTGTTCCGCATAGGTGCGCGCGAACTTTGTCACGCCGTCCCCTACATAACAGAAATAGAAATAATCCGTGTCGGCGGGCTTCAATGCGGCGAGAACGCAATCTGCGGTCGGATTGCATATCGGAGTCGGTGTCAACCCCTCGTAGTAATAGGTGTTATACGGATCGTCGGTCGCGATCTGCGCGGCGGTCAGAGAATATCTGCGCTCGGACTTCGGCAGTCTGTAACTGTAACAGGCGTCGCTTTGAAGTTTTATACCCGCGTCAAGCCTGTTGTGGAAAACGGACGACACAAGATCCGTAATATCGTATCCGCCGGATTCCTTTTCTATGATGGAAGCAAGCGTAACAATCTGATAAAAGTCGTATTCGCTCTGCGACAGAAGCGTTTTAACCTCATCGGTCATCACTTTTTTATCAAAATTATCGATGAGTTTCCGGAGAGCCGCCGTCTCCGTCGTATCGGCATAAAACTCATAAGTGTCGGGATAAAGGAACCCTTCAAGGCGGTTTTCCGTTCCGCTTTCGGGGATATAATCGTATCCGAAATCGTCTTCGTTTATCGCTTTTTCAAAGCCTTCTGCCGTCCCTATTCCGTTTTCGAGAAATTCCGCAACGATATCGCTGACCTCGGAACCCTCGGGAAAACGGATGGTGACAGTCTCACGCGGCTTGATCTCATGTTCGATTATCGCCTCATATATCTCGGCGTAACTCATCGACGTCCGCAGTTCTGTTTCGCCTGTTTTGAACGGCTTTGAAAAATCGTATCTCGTGCATATCCAGTTGTAGGCAAATCTGTAACGGACAACGCCCGTTTCGACAAGCTTGTCCGTAATCGTATCGAATGTTTCGGAGTCCGAAAGCGTTATCGTAACGGTTTTATCGTCCTTTTCCTTACCTGTTCTGTCACGGTTGACATCTATGACGAAAAATATTCCCGCCACGATCAATACGACGGCAACAAGGGCTATACAGGCGGCGGCTATCTTTCCGCCGTTTTTCTTTTTTCTTCTTTTTCGGGGACGTTGATCTCCCCGTTCTCTGATGTAATCCGCTCTTGCCATGAAGAACCTCCCCTGTCGGAGCCTTTGCCCGATCTTTTAAGATTTTTTCTGTTTTTCTTGATTGCAACATTCAGAATGAAATATATGCTGACAAGGAAAACGAGACCCGCAAAATAGATCATCACGCCCGTCAGTTCGACCTCGGAAAGAAGATCCGAATAATATGAGATCGCATAACTGAGGATGTTGTTTATGAAATGAAGCGTTATCGCGGCATAAACGCTTCCCGTCAGTTTCACGGAAAGACCGAACACCGTTCCCGCAAAAAACGTCGTAAGAAAATAAGGATCGAGCCCGTGCATAAGCGTGAAAAGAAACGCGCCCCAGATAATGTGAAAAGCGGTTCCTTTTTCGGTCATGAACGACTGCAACGCACCGCGGAAGAACAGTTCCTCGTAAACGGCGGGAAGCAAGACCGCCGTGATCATAAGCAGAGCGTAATTTCCGTCCGTCAGGGACACGGGGTCCCGCGTCACGGTTATGCCGAGAAGTCCGTAAAAGCCGTCCGCGAGAGCGTTCAGCATAAACGCTCCGAAAGCAAGGATCAAAAGACAGCCGATTATAGCGCCGATATCTCGGAACCGAAGCAGCCGAAGACCGAGAAATTGCTTGACTGTGCTTTTCGGCGAAAGTTTTTTCAGCAGATATGTCGCGCCCGCGAACAGCACGATCCCGACAAGACTGATGACTATCTCTTTATAGGGGAAATCAAACAAGCCCAAAACCGTCAGCACCGCGCACATTATCAGCGCAAGTATACCCGTAAATACAGTTTGTTTCATATAAGCACCTTTATCTGAGCCTGAACAGTCCCTCGTCCGTTATCAGAATATCGACGCGAACATCAAATCTGCCGCGCGGCAATTTCTTTTCGATATTGTCCGCATAGCATATCCCGATGCACGTCCCGCGGAAAGAGGACAGAAAACGGTCGTAAAAGCCTCCGCCGTAGCCCATTCTGTACCCCTCGATGTCGTAAGCAAGCGCGGGGACGATACAGATATCGGCGTTGCTTGACTTGTATTCCGGAGCGGAAGAGATCGGTTCACGGATATTAAAAGCGGACGGTCGGAGATGAGAAAGATCGTCAACATAATAAAAAGACATCCTTCCTTTTTCCTGACATCTCGGGAAAAGAACCTTCTTTCCCGAATTCAATGCCGCTTCAAAGATCTCCGTCGTTTCTATTTCGATCGGGGTGGCTGAATACAGAAGCACCTGTTCGGCGCGTTCGAATGCGTTGGTCGAAATGAGATTACGGCAGACATTCGCGTCTTTGACAGTCTTTTCCTCCAAGGACATTTCGGCGCGCGCCGCCTTATACTTTTTTCGGAAAAAACTTTTCAGATCCCTTATGTTCGACATACCTACTTTACCGTATCGACGCGCGAATGCTCTCCGCTGTCTCTTTGCCTTTCATAATTTCAACAAGTTTCAAGCCGAAATCGACCGCGGCGCCCGCGCCGACGGCGGTCACGATGTTTCCGTCTCGGACAACTCTTTCACCTTCCATGATCTCCGCGCCTGCGAGATATTTCTCAAATCCGGGGAAACAGATCGCTTTTTTGCCCGCAAGAACGCCTCTTTTCCCGAGAATCATGGGAGCGGCGCAGATCGCCGCGAGATATGCGTTCCTGTCAAGACAGTGACGGACAAGAAGATCTGTTCTCGGATGCTCGTCCAGGTTTTTCGCTCCGGGCATACCGCCGGGGAAAACGAGCATATCTATATCGCGGCTGTTCATTTCCGAGACGGTGAGATCCGCCATTATACTTATACCGTGCGTCCCCCTGACGTGAAGTTTTTCGGTAACGGAAACAAGCCTGACTTCAACATCGGCTCTCCTGAGCATATCGCAGGGAGCGAGAGCTTCGATCTCTTCAAAGCCGTCCGCAAGCAAGATGTATACCATTTCTTTCGCCTCCGAAGATCAAAATTCTTTTTTTACAATTTCGTATATCGTATCGGCAATACTGTCTATACTTTTGACATTTCCGTCGCGGTCAATGCATTCGATCCTTCTCATATATCCGTGCTCGCACGCGAACAACGCCGTTTTATAGCATTTTTCGAGATATGTGAGATCCTTTTCGTGAATATCCTTTTTTGTATCGTCGCCTCCGTAACGCTTTTCGACCTGCTTTACTGCCGCGCGGGGCGGAACATCGAGGAACAATACCGCGTCGGGACGTGGCAGACCGAGGCGATTGAATTCAAAATCGTAAAGCCAATCGAAAAATTCGAGAGCCTCTTTGCCTTCAAGTTTGGAGCCCTGATGAATAAGGTTTGACGAAACGTAACGGTCGCTGAGTATCGTCGCCCCGTTCTCGTACTCCTTTCCCCAGACCTTTTTATACGCGGCGTATCTGTCAACCGCAAAAAATGAGGAAGCGGCGAAGGCGTTAACGTCCGACGGCTGCGAGCCGAATTCGCCCGAAAGATACATTCTCAGCAGAGCGGAGGACGGCTGATCATACTGCGGAAATCTGATATGCATCGGAGACTTTCCGTCGCGTTTCAGCCTTTCGACGAGGGCGTTCACCTGCGTCGATTTTCCGCTTCCGTCTATCCCCTCAATGACAAAAAGTTTTCCCATATTACATTTCCCCGAGTTTCGCGAATTTTTCTCTGACCTGCGCGGCTTTTCCGCAGCACATCTTTTTTTCGGGACAGGCGCCTTTCAGGCACCCGGGGCCCGCGTTTTTGAACAGCGTCGGGCAGGCTTTGCGGACGAGTTCAAGCATCTTCGTCGCAACAGCCCTGATCTCCCACTGCGCGCGTTCACAGCAGCGAAGTTCAAAGAAATTCATCAGACTGCGCGCATTCATCGTCAATATCATTTTCGTATCGCAAGCGTTCGGCAAAACAAATCGGGCATCTTCGAGAACCGCTCTTCCCGCCGATTTTTTCGCCGCGACGGGATCCATACCGTTTTTGACAAGTTCTTCGGCTTCCGCCTCGGCAAGCGCGGCGGCTATCTTATCGTAAGACTCCTGCGCGCTCTTCATTGCCTTTTCAAACTCAGCCATCGCTTCGGGGCATTTTTCGACACGGGGAGGGATCACATAATCAAAGGCGTTTTCACGGACATATCTTTGGCTCTGGACGCTGAAAGAAGCTATTCTGTGACGGGTTATCTGCGCAAGCAAAGCGCGGCTTACCCCCTCGATCGCAAAAGTGAAGTAAGCGTGTTCGATCGGACTCTCATGTCCCATATTGACAAGCGTTGCCAAAAATCTTTCCGTCTCCTCGGGCGTTTGTTTTTCCATTATCGCGTCTATATCGGCAGCCGAGTAACAAAGTTTCGCCGCGCTCGCGACTATCACCTGCGCCTCGGGCGTATATGCAAGAAGTTCGACTCTCATTCTCTTTCCTCCGCAGACTCTCCGAAAAAATCGGTGTAATATATTATTATTTATCATATATTATAACATAGTTTGCGCGATATGGCAATAGCAGGAACAAAATTACCGAAAAAAAATATATGCCGACCCGACTTTCATCGTCGGATCGGTATAAAATGTTATAAAAAATTCAAAAATACGTAGATTTCCGCATCATTTCATCTCACGGAGAATATCAAGAAGAAATTCCCATGTTCTGTTCAGAGACGAAATGCTCAGCCGTTCGCGCGGCGTGTGTATGTCAAAAATATCGGGGCCGAAGGAAACGCAGTCGAGTCCTTTCATCTTTTCCGAGAAAAGACCGCATTCAAGTCCGCCGTGAATAGCGGTGACGGTCGGTTTCTTTCCGAATTTCTTTTCATATACTTCCGCGCAGAGAGACAGTATAGGAGAATCGGGTCTGAACTCCCATGCGGGATATTCGCCGGAATAAGAGATAGTTCCCCCGAGCAGAGAAGTCATTCGTGTCAGGCGCTGTTTGAGCATTTCTTTCTGGGAAGAAACGCTGCTGCGGACGCAGAAAGAAGCCGTAACCCTGTCGGATGATGTCGTCAGTATGCCGAGATTAAGCGATGTTTGGGCAAGTCCCGCGACATCCATGCTGAGTTCTATAAGTCCGTTCGGCATACAGGTCAGCAGCGTCAGAATTTTTTCGCTGTCTGCTTCCGTCATCGGTATCTCCGATGTTTCCGCGGCTTCAACGCCGAGACGGACGCCGGGATCGGGCGTTCTGTATTCGTTTTTAAGATCCTCGCCGAATTTTTCGAGCGCCGCGCGTGCTTTTTGCTCATCGGAAACAATAATGATACCGACGCTTTCGACAGGGATAGCGTTGTCTTTCAAGCCTCCGTCCACACGGATAACGCGCATGTCGCAAGCGTTTTCGACCTGTACGAGCGCTCTTCCGAGGAGCACGGAGGAATTGGCTCTGCCTCTGTTTATCATCTCGCCGGAATGTCCGCCGCGGAGCCCGTTGACTGTGATCTTCAACGCTGTTCCGTCAAATCGGTCTCGCGAAACGGGAATAACGCATTCCGTTCTGTTTCCGCCTGCGCAGCCTGCGGTGAAAACGCCCTCGTCTTCGGAGTCGAGATTAAGCATACGACGTCCTTTTATCGGAGAACAGTCAAGTTTTTCGGCACCGAGCATTCCTATTTCTTCATCGGAGGTCAACAGAACTTCCAATGCGGGGTGAGAAATGTCAGAAGCGTCGAGAAGAGCCAAACCCATTGCAACGGCAACGCCGTCGTCTCCGCCGAGCGTCGTGCCTTTCGCGTAAAGCATATCTCCGTCAAGGCAGAGATCGAGACCTTCCGCGCTCATATCCTTTTTGCAGTCCGCGCTCTGTTCGCATACCATATCGGTATGCCCCTGTATGATAACGGGCTCGGCGTTTTCATAGCCCGCCGTCGCGGGCTTCTTTATTATGAGATTGTGCGCTTCGTCACGGATGACTTCAAGTCCCCTGTCGCGAGCGAATTTTTCGCAAAAATCCGTTATCGCGTCAAGATTTCCCGACCCGTGGGGGATACTGCATATCTGTTCGAAAATTTCAAGGACTTTCGCGGGAGCGAGCCCTTTCGTAATGTATTCCATACTATCCCAGCTTTCGGTTTTCATTTGTAACAGTATATCACGAAATCCCGTTTCCGTCAATACGGGAAGAAATTTTCTTCATGACAGTATACGGCAGGATCATGTAAAAAATGCCGTATTTATCGGGATATATTCAGAAAGAGCCGCCGCACATCCGTAAACATGCGAGGCTCTTTTCGCGACCGAACCAAGCGGCAACTCTGCCGATTTACCGCAACTGCAAAACATACTTGCGTGCGCTTTCGTCGGGATTTTTATAATACCCGTCTTCGATCTTATTCAATACATATCCGCAGTCTTCAAAAACTTTTTGCATCGCTTCGTTTGAATTTCTCGTTTCCCCGCAAAAGCGTTTCATACCCTGTTTTTTCATTTCTTCCGTGACATGATCCAACAGTTTATGCGCAAGCCCCTGCTTTCTGTAATCGGGATGAACCGCAATGTTCATGATCTTAACATAATCATTTTCGCCTTTCCAATTGTAGATAAACACGTCTCCGACTATATTATCGTTATCGGTCAGAGCATAATAAACGGATCTTTTATCCGCAAGAAGGTCTTTCCAGTCCTCCTCCTTCCAAAAATCCGTCGGAAAGCAAAGTTTGTCAAAATCAATGATCTGTCTTAAACTTTCGGAACCGAGTTCTTTGATTGCAGTCATTTTCTCCTCCCATATCCCATTGCGCGGAACATAACCGCGTGTTTTATGCGATTTTATGCCCCCCCGACCGAGTCGGGGGTATTTCGGGATGTATATACGTTTATTATATATCGGCAAGTTCGCGTATTTTTTTATTCGACGAAAGAATGTTGACGAGCACTGCCGCGATCACGAGCCCGCAGACTCCCTGCACGGTATTTCCGATGAGCGATCCCGCCGCGCCCGCGACGCCGTAAAGGAAGGATTCATAAACAAAATATCCCAGAACCATTATCGCTTCCGAAGCGAGCGCACCGACAGCGACAAATACGATTTTTACGCCGAGAACGGGTTGCTTCTTCATCGGAGCGACGGCGATGAGCCAGAAAACGACCGCCATAAGCGCCTTGATTATAAGTGTTGCGGGAGCATACGTCGCGAATGAAAGCAGAATATCTGCAAGCGCGGCTCCTACACCTGCGGCAACGGCACCGTAAACGGGGCCGAGGAAAAACGCTCCGATCAGAAGTATCGCATCTCCGAGATTGACATATCCGTTTGCCATCCCCGGAACGGGTATCTGCAAAAACATCGTTGCAACGCATGTCAGAGCGATGAACATTGCCGTCAGAACTATTCTTTTTACATGTTTGTTTTTCATGGTCGATCTTCACACTCTCGCCGGAGCGTATTTCACGCGCCCGAACGAAAGGTGTTCCTTTCTCTGTGTTATTCGGGTAATTCCGTTACGGTTCGGGACAAACAAACATTCGCATGAATGCATCCTCGAACTTTTGATTGATTATAACACCTCGAAAAGTATAATGCAATGAAAAAAGTATGTCATTTAAATTATTATTTTGATTTTACATGCTTTTTACGGGGAATTTATCGGAGCGCCTCATTTTCGTAAAAAAGAAGGGTTGCACGGGCTCTCGCGAAATCCATCTGTTCGGTTTGCGGCGCAAATGCAAGGCTTTCCTTTCCGTCGGATCGCTTTATTCGAAGGCCTCCTCGCATCGCCGCACCGAATATGAGGAAACGGCGACCGATAATGCGGGAGAGGGGTTGACAGTAATATAAAACTCATTTCCGAGGGTGTACCCGCTGCAAGTCAGCGTCGGGTCGTACCCCGCCGCCTGCAAAACCGCGCTTCTGTTCGCTTTGAACGTTGCCCAGAACTCATCGATATCGCCGATTATATGAAGTTCGATAAATCCGTCCTCGCGCAGACAGCGCGCCGCTTTTTCAAGTTCAAAGCCATTGGATATCTTATCTTCGACGTGCCAATAATTTGCTTTGGTCGAAATGCAGTTCGGTATAATCCACGGCATTGCCTCCAAGGTTCTCGATTTCAACAATTCTTCCGTCGTTATATTCATATACTCATGGAATATAGCGTTTATGCTGTCCTGATCCGCCCAAGTCGGGTCGCAGAAATAATACTCGCCGTCTATTCTGACAAGAAGCCACGCATGATATATGACATTGCCCGAATCGTCTTTTGTTTCGCCCGTTGTATAAGTGGAAACTATTCCCGCTTTATACAGCAAATATTGCAAGCCGCGCGCATATCCCGCGCATATCGCCTCACCGTTGCCGAGAGAGCCGTAAGCGGTCTGGTCATAATCATTGAAAACGTATGTAACGGCATTGACAAACCTGTCGTGAATAATCACTTCTCGCTCATATTCGCTCATCGACGCGGTTATGCCTTCAAGCAGTTTTGCGGCGGAAGCATCGACTTTCTGTTTCTGTTTTTCGAGTTCTTCGCCCGTAAAGAAATAGTTCGGGTTGACATTGCCGATATAAACCGTACCGTCCTGAACGGAATTGGAATAACTGTACGAACTCTTAAACCACCAAAATTCCGGGCAATCGTTGATAACGCCCGTAAAAACAACATTGAAAAATTCGTCGGAAGTCAAACGGTACGAAGAGAAATCAACGGTTTCTTCGCAGTTTGCAAGCGCTTCATAGAATCTGTCATATGCCGCTTTGTACTTATCGGAGATATGGTTGTAAATATAGTATTGATCTTTTGTTATCGGGGTCAACGCGCTGTTTTCGATATAAACAAGTCTTTCTTCGCCGCTTACCTCGGTTCCGTCAAGTGTCACATAGTACGCCGTCACCCTGAAAGGAATTTTTCCTATCGAAAACGGAACATTCGTCACCGTGAAAGACGTGAAAAACGCCGCATCGGAACATATATCGGTCGGTTTATAGACGATCGTTCCGTTATTTGCCGTCATTTCACGGTACGCATTGTGAACGGGTTGAGTTACGGTTTTTCCGTTAAAAGTAATTTTGAAGCCCGCTTCCGAATAAGCCACGGAATCAAGAGTTGAAATAAAACGAAGATTTCGGGGATCGGTAGGCTCATTTTTCGCCGTCACCTGTGCCTTTACGGTAAAAATATCTTCGTCCACGAATTTTGCATAGGCTGTACCCGTCGTTTCTTTGTATGGCACGGTCTTTGCACTGTCGGCAAACCAGCCGGCGAAAACAACGCCGGGACGCTCAGGAAAAGTCCCCGCCTTTTTATAAGAGGAAACATCGTATTTGTCTGTAACAAATACAATATTCATTATCGCCTTTTCAAGCTTTTTATACCTTTCGACCTGTTCATCGTAACGGCTGTCGTTGAACGTGTTGTAAGCATAATTGTAGTGCGCGTTTACAAGAAAATCGTTCAGCGCATTGAGCGCCGCCGCATAAGAGGAAACAGTCAGCAAATTTTGGTCTTTTGTCGAAACGTAAGTGTAGTTTGCGGACGTATACGTCACGGCAAGAGAATCGGGCATATACCTGTTCCACAAATCGTAAGCACGCTTTTTGCCGCCGTCAAGAATATACATCTGTTCGCCGAATTCATTGAGAAAATACGATATGAATTTCTTGTTTACCGCAGGTATGACCAAATCGTCAAGTGCCGCGCCGTGGTTCGCCATCATAAACTCAAAGACGACCGAATAAGGCGTTCCGCTTGCTTTTTGCGCGGCATGAGCCGTATCGTCGGCAGAGGTCGGGATAGAACAAAGCGCCGCAAAATATTTATCCCATGAAAGCCCCGACGCGCCTATCGAAGCGTCAAACGTAAACGTCGAACGCTCATAATCGGGATTCGGGTCGGGCTCGGGATCGGGTTCGGTAGGAGTCGTCGGTTCGGGAGTTGTGGGGTCGGGCACCGTTGGATCTGTCGGGTCAGGAGCCGTCGGTTCAATCACATCAAGCGCCGCGACAAGGACGTTATATCTTGCAAGTTGTTCGTCGTATCTGTTTTCGTTGTATGTATTAAAAGCATAATTATAATGTGCATGAACAAGAAAATCGTTCAGCGCGTCAAGCGCCGCCTGATAATCGGCAACATTGTAACGGGACTGGTCGGCCGCCGCCATATAACAATAGTAATCGGAAGTGTACGTTATTTTAAGTTCCGCCGCCACGGTCGAATTCCAAAGCGTGTATGCCCTCTTTTTGCCTCCGTCGAGGATATACATCTGTTCGCCGAACTCGTCAAGCAGATATTGAAGCAGACTTTTACCCGTAGACGTTGTAAGGCTGTCATATCGGGTCGTCGAACCTATTCCCGTATAATCGGAGTCCATCGTACCCGTCGCGGCCAAGTCATTTTTCATCGTTTGATCGACGATATAGTACGGAGTTCCCTCCGCGCGCATGGACGAATGAGCGGTATCGTCGGAAGGAATGGACTCTATCGCGCGATAATACCCCTCCCAGTTATGGTTTTCGGCAACGGCGGACGAATCAAAAATAAAAACGGATTGTGTCGCCGCAGACGAATGAAAAACGGTACAAACACTCAACAGCAGAATAACCGCCAACGAAACGGATATAAATTTATTTTTCACGACCGAACCCTCTCTTCTTATATGCTATTTAATTATAGCAAAATATACAAAAAAAGTCAATATAACATTGAACAAAAACAAACACCTTGCATACAATGCGGAGACCGACGATTATTCGCTTTCCTGATTTTACGATATGGTAAAAACAGCAGGCAAAGTCCTGTTTAACGGACACATTTGATGATATAATAGGTTCAAAGAAAAGAGAACGAACACTTTTTGCATATCGCAATTTGTAAAATAAATGTGAATAATATCACATATTGCAAAATCGCGCTTGACTTTCATTGCGAAGTGTGATACAATCATATCACACAGAGTGAAGTTCACGGAAATTATCACAAAAGAAATTCACTTTCAAGAGAGGGACAGAAAAATGACTACCGGATACAACGAAAAGAGATATAACATAGATATTACCGAAGACGCAAGATATGCGGCAAGAGCGGCAGAAAGAGCCGCAAAAAGAGCGGCGGCGGAAGCGAAAAGACGGGCGACCGATATGTGCATTCTTATCGCGGTTGCGGCGATTGCGCTGATCGTATTCATCGTATGCGGAACAGCCGCGGCCGCTTCGAGAGGCTTCGTTTTCGGAGTCGGAGGTGAAGCGTTGCTCGGCGGCGCGGTAGTTTTCGGACTTTTCAAATTTTGGAAAAAGATTAAAAAGCACCTTGATTGAGACAATCGGTCAAAATGTGCATATTCAGACTATAATACATCGGATATTCGGCAAAACAATTCATTGCCTTTTAACATTGCTTTTCCTACATCATTCATTTCTTCATAAAACGACCCTCACGCGCATCCGAAATGCCGTGAGGGTTGTTTCTTCTTTTATAAAGTACAGTTTACAAGGGACTACACAGGGTAGGTATCTGACGGGAGGGGTGCCGCCAGTCAGATTTTCCATGTGATGTTCAAGCTGTCGCTTGTGGCGGCTATGGTGGTGATCATCAAATCCACCACACGCCGCTTGTCATCAAAAGATACATTCTCCCAGGTATCGAGGTAGCCGGAAATCTGGCTGACCTGTTCCGGGCTGATGGCCTCCACAGTCAACTCCGCTATCCTTGCCAGAAGTTCCTGCTTGCGCCCGTCCAGTTCCGCTATCTTCACATTCACATAGGAGAACAGGACATTGTTTGCCCCCGTCAGACTGTCCACCAGCTTTTCAATCTCGCTGTCTACATGGGCAAGTTCCACTTGCAGGGCGGTGATTTTCGGGTTTGCCTTTGCCGCTTTCTTTTTTCCTGTCAGCGTCTTGTAGCTTGCCAGCTTCTTTACCATCTGCTGATAAACAACCGCTTCCAGTTCCGAAGTGATGATTTTCCCACAGCCAGGACAGCTTTTATTGTCCAGCCGTTTCGTGCAGCGGAGATACTGTTTGCCGGAGGGATTGTAGATACTCATAAGAGCATACCCGCAATTCCCGCACTTGATTTTTCCTGCCAGCCATGTGTGGGTGGCTTTCCGGGCAGACTGGATTTTCATGTTGTTCATCAGCTTCTTGCGGCAGGTCAGCCAGGTGTCGGAGGGGACGATACCCTCATGGGGAGCCAGTACCAGCATTTGGTCTTTTAAGTCGTTTTTCTTGCTGGCCTTTACATCTCGCCCTTGATACAGATAGCAGCCGTTCATGCCCGTAAAATCGGCAACGTCATTGACAATGACTGTACCTTGACTTTTGAAAAATTCGTACACATCAAGGTCTGCCTGCACATAGACAGGATTGCGTAACATCTGCGCCAGCGTGGGGCGTATCAGCTCTTTGCCATGGAACAAAATCCCCTGTTCGGCAAAGTACCGGGTAATGTCCCCGTAGGAAGTTGTGGGCTGGGCGTACATCTCAAACATCAGCCGGATATTGGCCGCTTCCTCCGGGTTTACCACCAGCTTCTTTGTGTTGATACCGTCCATCTTGATAGGCTCCGTATGGAAGCCGTAAGGGGCTTTCCCGCCCATCTTAAAGCCCCGCTGACTGCGGGAGTAGTAAGCGTCCGTTACCCGCTTCTGTATCGTTTCCCGTTCAAGCTGGGCGAACACGATACAGATATTCAGCATGGCCCGTCCCATCGGCGTGGAGGTATCAAACTTTTCCGTAGAGGACACAAACTCCACATTGTACTGCTGGAACAGCTCCATCATGTTGGCAAAGTCCAGAATGGAACGGCTGATACGGTCGAGCTTGTAAACCACGACCTTTGCAATCAAGCCCCGCTTGATGTCCCGCACCAGTTCTTGAAACTTCGGACGGTCTGTGTTCTTGCCGCTGTACCCTTTGTCTGTGTATTCCTTGCAGTTACCGCCTTTCAACTCGTATTTGCAAAATTCAATCTGGCTTTCAATGGAAATGCTGT